>Ga0315902_10006854_pt1 | contig 15693 bp, 24 predicted proteins | sample LakEriMetagenome_9_FD_203523 | JGI IMG/M metagenome (GOLD analysis project Ga0315902, IMG submission 203523) | Freshwater fungal communities from buoy surface, Lake Erie, Ohio, United States - Buoy 12 MA117 | ecosystem: Environmental > Aquatic > Freshwater > Lake > Lake biofilm | place: USA...
AGCGATAAACATGGCTTTCCATTGTATCTGTGCTTTATATATTCTAAATGCACATCTACTTGTCTTAATGGGTTAAGTGTTCCATACCATTTAGATCGCATCTGACCTAAACCATAATGGCTACCATTTTTAGCCTTATAGTTCCATCTACTCTCATAATGTATAAGCCAGTTATAGCATTGAAAGTCATTCCAGTTTAGTTTGTTATATGCATATAGCTTTATATTCATAACGTTAAATGGCTTTTCATTAGCATTTGATTTTGTTATACCGGCAACGCTTACTGTCATTGCTAAAGCCAAAATGACAATAGATCGGCCTAATGCTAATCGCTGAAGTGCGCTGCCTCTCAGGCGCGCAAGGCGATTGAGCATACCACGCTTGTCAAGGGCAAGCCTCTGACCTGCGGTTTTGTTCTCAATTGTCGACATTTGTGCAGGATTCACATTTATCTCGTTTCCCATAGATCCATAATCCACAGCCTAAACACCTATGGATTAGTTGTGGCTCAGTAGCCATTAGCTTTTAGTAAATACACTAAATCTTCAACACGGAGAACCGCTACCCAATCATCGATAGCGGCTTCCCCTTGACCATTTAGGCGCATGACGGCTACGCCCATCCCGTTGGTCTTGCGTTGTTTGAGCTGTCGCATCGTTGCAGCTGGATCAAACTTTGACCGGCTTTTGACTTCAATATCCAATCCTTCTATGCCTTGAATATCGCTCCCACTAGCCCCTGATCCAACTTGATGCGCGTGTGCCCAACCATGATCACGCAGATATTGTGCTAATATACGTTCGCTTTCACGACCTCTGACTTTTCGTGATTTGCTCATTAGTTTGACCTCACATGACAGGTGCGACATTCGCACGGCTTAACTGCCCCCGCAGTTATCGGCTCGTTACAATTGTCGCACACGTCCATTTGTTTATCCATTACTAACACTTTCATCACCTTCTAACATATCTTCCCAACAAAGTCTGCATATATCTATGACTTCGTTTAGCTCTGTAAGCACAGTACGGATAGGCAAAGCCTTGTCGCAGACTTCGCATCGGTCTTGTTTGAGCCTGATTCGGTTCTCATAATTGCGCTCACAACGTACGCACAAATCACCTGACATAACTGACATGAGCTTGCATCCTAAACATTGTCCGATTCTCATCCTGCCACCAGCTCTTCATCTTCAGGTCTGAAATGCCATTTACCACTTGGATCTATGACCATCCAAATAGACTTGCATTGCTCAGCCTTGCGCTTCATAGGAAGAGAACACACCCAACCACGATAAGCGCCGTTTTTGCCAGTACCCTCACGCAAGACGCGAGCACCATGCTTACAAGTTGGAACAGGCTCGGTATTAAATGTCTGCTGAATAAGATCAACTGCATCCTCAAATGCGGGTGCAACGTCAGCCGGTGGCTCAATTGTTGTATCCCAGATGATTTCAGCTTCTTTGTTGGTAGCACTTAGGAACTCCTTCTGCTCTTGAGTGCGTACGCGTATCGGTTTTGCACTTGCTTCAGCGTCCGCAACCTTAGCCATTTCCAAGCTGCTTGCTCGCTTTCCTTTAGCAGATAGTCCGAGATTTGCCAAGCATCTTCCAATTGCAGATGTTTCGCAGTTTTCAAACCAGAAATCGCGATCAACACCGCGATCTTTGCGAGAACCACGCGCAAAACCAACAGCGGAAGGCTGAGAATCGACATAGGTACGATAAGCAACCGCCTTAAAAACCACAATGCCCTTTTCTTCATCATTAGATATTAACTCCGTTGTAATCGCGCCGTCCGGGTAGGTTTCATAGAATTTGTGGATGCGCGTATCTACATCTTCATAATCATTCAAATTGAACATTTAGTTCCTGCTTTCCTTCTTTATAATCAAGTTGTTCTTTAAAGCTCCAAGTCGTGCCATCGTGCCACGTTTGGGCTTCTTTAGCGCAAGTAAAGCAGTAATGCCTGTCAATGATTTTGTTGTGGACAAATGACGTAATTGTCCAAACCGCTTGCGTTTGACCACGCACATCACTTGTGCCCCATCTCATCTTGCAATAGTCGCACCATGTTCCGCGCTTACTAGGCGAAATCTTTGCCATAATCAGCCCAGTCCGTACCGAGCGCCATCTCACCTGCGAGCGCAGCATAGGAAACCAAGTCAATAAAACTGTCCCGGTTTGGAGTTTCAGCGAGCCTTGAGATTTTGACCAGCGCCATGCAGATACACACGTCCAACGGATCAATTGGTCGTCCGAAATAGCTACCCCATAGCTCAGAGATTCGCTTGATATTGATTGCGGGATGTCCGTATTGAAATCCACGTTCATCAATGATGTCGGCTGCACTAGTCAACAAGTCTTTCGCTTTGTACGACTTTGCCGCGTGTGTATCCTTTTGCCCATCCATTCTGATAGCCCCTTTGATAGATTGATATTATTCCTGCATAGATAATCCAAAACACAACAAATAAACCAAGACAAATCAAGGCTATTTGTTGAGCTGTAAAATTATTCGACATCTGCACTCACCCCGTGAACATCAAGAAAGTAAGCAGCCAAAACTTCACGGCTTAATCTGCCGCGCTCTTGGCTAATGCCGAGCTTGTCTTTAGCGTATTTCCGAATGAAAGACGCTCTTACATAATGTTTTCCGTCCGTGTAAGCACCGGACTTGCGGTCAAATCGAATCATAGACCAGCAGTCCTACGCGCTAACTCACGCAATTTCAAATGCAACTGTTTAATATCATCGCGATCTGCGCGGTTGGGATTGTCATAATAAAAATCTTTCATAACAGACGCGAGCATCCATACTTCATTTTCATCAAGCGTTATTGATGCCGTACTTACAGTCGTACTATTCATTTTTTGCCCCTATCTGCCTGACTTTCAGGCATGAGACAAGAATACCCATTTCAAATGGGATTTCAAATAGGATTTAGGCGTGTCTTATTAAGTATTTTTAAGCGCTACGCCCAAGTCAATTGCGTCAACGTGGTCATCAATTGAGCGCCTAATGGGAAAAATGTCATCAACCAAAACGTTTGCCTTCCACGATGAAGCTGCCGTCACGCTCGACAGGAATGGCAACAGGCTGCACGCGTTTGCGATCTATGTAGATGATTCCAAAACCTTTTTGCCAGTTCATTGTGCCTTTAGTGTAATAAGCCTTAGTCTCATCCATTAAATGACCAACTTCAAACCCTGTCAGGATACCCGTTAAAACGCCCCCTGAAGCCGTTGTAAAGCTCGAAATGCCCTGCCTGTGGGTATGACCACACACCACGCTCTTTCCATGCCTCTTAGCGGCTTCTAGGGCTGTTAAACCCCCTTGTGGCTTGGTGCTCTGCTCGTCCCCATGAACCATCACCCAATCTTCATGAAATTGATAGGGCTTATGGTGATAGGTAATGCCTAGTTCATCTAGGCGCAGAAAGCGCTCAATGGTCAACTCAGGCAACCCAATAAGACCGGGTAGGCGCTTGCTTAGTGAGTTGTAGAGTCGGGCGCTGTGATTGGATCGTGAGAGATGTTGAACTTGCAATTCGGATAAGACTTCGACAGTTCGGTCACGATCTCGACCAATACTTCCCGACCACTCATCCCTACCGGATGACCAGCGGCTAATTGTTTGGAAGTCGATTTCATCGCCCACGCATAAAACGCTGTCAGGCTTGTACTTTCGGATGAACTGTGCGACATTCTTTACGGCTTTCTTATCTTCAAAGGGAACTTGTAAATCGGAAATGACTACGATTCGCTTAATCTTCGTCCTCGTCATCCTCGTATGGATCTAAATCTGGATTCGGGATTATCCAGTCAGGTAGGCGCATCTGCTCTTCGATATACCAGCGCGCTCTATCTTCTCCATAACCTGCCCGCACAAGCGCTTCATAACATTCCACAATTTGTGCAGCCCAAATATCAATAGGCTTTAACGGATCAAAACCAGCTTTACGCGCAGCGTTTTCCTTGCGCTTGCGCTTAGCGGCTAGTTCGCTTTTTGTGGGTTTTCTTGCGCTCATTAGTAAGCAATTCTAGAACCATGCGCTCTAATTTATCGATGCGCGACACGATGTTTGATGCTTCCAAAATGCCGGGTACTTCATGACGAATAATGTAACGAAGTCCACCGACAATAAGTGCACAGCAAGAAAGGATGGCTGCAACAAAGGCAGCCCACTCAGCGGGAGTCATCGCCTTCCGAAAGCTGTGTCGTTAGGATTGAGCCAGCGGAGAATAACCGGCAGACTCGCGACCAGAGCGGCATTGACAATTGCAGGTGCATCCCAACCCACCGCTAGGTATGTTGCTATTCCTGCTGCTAGAAAGGATCTTGCCCAACTTGCGACGACTGCTTTTGCTTGCTCCATTTATCGGCTCTCCTGTGAGTAGCGGGATTCTGAACATACTGCGATCTTCATCGCCCTTCGCAGTAAAACTGACATGGATATGCGATTTGTGCGGATTAATTCCTCTGTACGCTCTCCACTTGTAATTCTTTCTCCAACTGGCAATTTTACCATTGAAGATTATGTAAGAAATTCGTTTATCAGATCTGGCAAGTAATCGAAGCTGATCAGCAAGGTCGTATGCTTCATGTTTGCTTGATCCAAGATCAGCGTTAAAGTCGTAGGCACGTACAATTTGCGAAACAGGGTCAGGGTTATGATCGCTAACTCTGGCGGCATGGCGTGAATCACCGAGCCAGCCCTCAGGCGCGTTTCTATTTCTATCGGGGAACGCATCATCTATCTGCTCTCTGAGTTGTTGCCCCGCTTTACACAACTTAGCCAAGACCTAAAGCCTTCAAATCTTCGAGTGATAAACCTAAAGCAGCTAATTTAGCTTCTGCTTCCGACTTTTTTACTTGTGCTTTTGCTTGTTCTTCAGCTTTCCATGCATCAACTTTTGCAAAACCATCTTCAAATTCTTTTTTTGTCAATGGCTCACATTCTAAAAATTGTATGCCATCAAAATCGTCACCATAAATAACCCAACCGCCGTTTGGACGTAACATTCTTAAAACTTCAGTACCAGTTGCCATTATGCACCTATCTCTAACAAAGTAATTGTGCTGGTAATACCATCAATTTGAACTTGAACGTCTGCCGTACCACCTGTGCTGGCAAACTGGGTTTTGTAAGTTGTTGAAGAAGTTGTGCTTGGACTGTCTAAATAAGTTATTGGGTGAGCAGTTGAAACCCAACCTTGAGCAGTTCCGTTGAAACACATTCCATCTGCAACAATCAATTGAGTCGCACCTCGCATTAATCGAATGCTAATTCTGTTTGCAGAATTGTCACCACTTTTACGCAATCCGCCCTGTGACACCAAAACTAAAACTTTGCTTGAACTTGAACTAGGTGTGATAGATAAACTTAATCCAGTATCAGCGAAAGTTGAAGAACTGCTTGATGCTTGAGTTGAATATGTTGTTGAAACAACTTGCAAAACCTTGCCACCGCCAGCGGCAGAAGCCCATTTAACTTTGTATGGTGAAACTGTCGTGTCTGCGGTCAATACTTGTCCAGTTGTGCCAATCGGCAAATTGTCATAAGTGCCTGATCCCGTACCAACAACGATGTCACCTGCGGCAGTAATTGTTGTCGCCATGTCATTTGTGATTGTTACTGTGCCAGATGTACCACCGCCGCTTATGCCAGTTCCAGCCGTAACACCTGTGATGTCGCCGGATGCTCCAATGGAAACCCATGCAGATCCATCATAAACTTCTACTGCGTTTGTGTCTTGAAGGTAGGAAACCATGCCTTCAGCCAATACGCTTGTGAGCGCGCTAGTGCGAGCAGCGGCGGAAGCAAAGACCATAACAGTTTGCTCATTCAAATAGGTATTTACTTGTGCAGCTGTTAAAACATCGCCTGTTTGAAACAGCTTATATCCTGCACCTGCCATTGTTGCTCCTTAGTAGCTCAGCACGTCCTCGCCTATTATACCGCTAATCGTGCTATCTAACACGAAGCCGGCAAGCAAAGGCTCAGATGTGTAAAGGGTTGTATTCCAGCTTGATTTAGTAATGTCGTGGTGTATGCCGTTGACTAGGCTAGGTTGGGTGATGCTGGTAGATCCCGGCATCGTCTTAGTTACGAGCACCCCGTCTAGCAATTCAATGTCTACCCCAGCCAGCGGCTTATTAGGGTTTACATCATCGTAAAGGTTAAGCTGAATGCTATCGATACGGATTTCAGGATCTTTGCGTGTGGCTAGGATGCCTTTAGCCTGATTGAGCGCTTCCGCGTCTGTCTGAACAAGGATGCCTTCACGCTTACCTGAATGTAAAAAGTATTTGTCAATGGAAGTCTGATCAAAAGCGTTTTGTGCCGTACCGCCCTCACGGGTAATAGTCACATCATTTATTAGGTTTGTGTCATCAAAGGCAACAACGGCATTGGTGTAAGAAATGTTTGAACCTGTATCGCTGAAGGTATAGGCGGCAGTTGCGGGAATGGTAATTAGGTTGTTACGGCTTACAAAGTCCACCCTGCCTTCAGCGTCTAGGAATATGCCGCCAAACTCGCTGTTCTCTACTGTTTGCAGGGCTTCTAGGGCGTTTCTAGGCGTTCCGGGATCTGCTTGTAGGGTTGAGTCACCCGTGTCCACATTTCGTAGGCTTAGCGGCCAATCTATGGCATCTAGGATGGCATTGACGCGAGCGCCGGACAATTGCCCCGCAGGTGCGCCTGTTACTGTGCTTATGGCTGAGCCAGCAAGCAGCTTGAAGCCGTCCACGCACCGAAGGGTCACAGTAGACAAATCCTCGTTGCCTTGTCTAAAGCCTGTGTCATATTTCTGAATAAATCCTGAGTAAAGGTAATAGTCAACGCCTAAGTAGGTAGCGTAAATAATAATCTGGCGAAGCGGCACTAAATTTGGGTAATAAGCACCAGCCGTGTTCATCGGATTCCAGTCGCCATTTTGATCATACAAAACCACATCAGCCGTACCAGCTTCAAACTTGGACGTAATGCGATTGCGCCCACGCCTAATAGCAACGCGGGTAACTAAGTCAGTAATCTCAACAGGTAGCGTTCCTGAGCCTAAGCGGTTTGTGCCTAATATGCCTTCGGTTGCTGAACCCAATATCAGCGGGTTAGTCTCAAAAGCGGTATCGCTATCAAAGTCAACAAAGACACGGACTTGTGGTGCAGCCATTAAATCGCGATGCTATCTATGAGAACGTTTTGTCCACGCCGTTGCATTTCGTACTGCATATTTGTAATCGTTTCGGCTAGGTCGCCTTCGCTTATGACCGAGCCTTCAACGTTGACATTGACTGTGACTGAACCTGCTCCGGTGCTAGAAACCGCGCTTAATGACTCATTGTATAAATCTGTTGCAGCTTGTAGGTCTGCCATTGCAGCAATCATCGCCAAAGCACTTACTGATTCGCTTAAAGCATCTGCGGCTGCATTTGCCGATTCTGCGGCTGCTTTGAACGCGTCTGCGGCTGCCTTTTCTTCAGGTGTTGTCGCTGTTGCAACAGCATTAGCGGCAGCGGCAATCGCAACTGTGGCATCGGCTTTTGCCGTGTATGACTGCGCCAAAGATGCGGCATAATCTCCAGCCGCCATTGCCGCGTTTCCAGCGCTCACGCTTGAATCTCTATTTTTTGTTATGCCTTCAATATCAATCAGGCTTTTGTGCAACTTAGCCAAAGTGTCAAGCCAATCAGCAAAAGGATCGTTTGCCTTTGGAAAACTTGTCAGCATTGCGGCTAACTTAATTGTTTGATCCTGAAGATCTTTTAATTTGGCTGCTAGTTTTGTGGCTTCGTCCACATTTTCTTCAGCGATAGCCTTCATTAAAAGTAAGCGTGTGCGTTCTTCTTCCGTAATTTTGCCTTGTAAAGCAGCTTCAATTTGTATTTTTTCAAGATCAAACAAAGCCTTTGCTTTACTTAACGCTGCTTGATTCTTTTTTTCTTTTTCAGCAAAGTTAGCGGCTTTTTTACGTTCTGCAACAATTTGTTTTTGGACTCTTAATTGTTGCTGCATTTGTTGTGCTATGCCGGGCGCGCCCAATGATCCACCAAAACCGCCGGCAAGTTCAAGCTCCATAGCTTCTTGCAACTTTTGGATTGCGCTAAAATCACCCTTGAGCAAAGCCTTGACTTTTTGTATGCCAAAAGAAGCTCGGATAAAAGCATCGCCCACTTTATCTGCCGCATTTGCGATTGAATCTATTACTTTGTCAAAATCGCCATCGCCTAAAATTTCTAATGCTCGGACAAATTTTTTTCCAATAGTTTCTTGTGCTTCGTCAAATGCAATATTCAGCGCCGCCACCTTGCCAGCATAGGAATCTGCTGCGGCTGCCGCTTGACCCGAAAATCGATTTGCTAAAGCCGCTTGCGCTTCTTCAAAACTCATCGTTTTGAGTTGTGCAGCAGTTAAGCCTATATTCAAACGGCTTAATGCGCTTAAGTCTTTCAGATACGCACGACTTAGACCATTTGTGACCGCTGTTAAATCTTTGCCCGTTGCCGCCGATATATCTAATGCAAGGGCAAGCAACTGTTGCGCTTTGCCTACATCTAGTGTGGCATTGACTAGCTGCTGTAAAGCTGGACGTAGCTGAGAATCACTTACCGCAACGCTACGCTGTAAATCAGAAACAAAACGTTCAATGTTAGCGCCTTCAAATGCTAAACCGAGATTTTCCATTGACGTTGCAAGGCTACGGACAGCGCGATCTTCTTCGGCAAATGCCATTGCTGATTCTTTGGTAAATTGAATCAGTTTGCGTGCGGCAAATACGCTGACAATTGTGCCGCCTAGACGCTTGAAACTTTTCTCTAGTTTGCTCGTGGCTCTTTCTGCTTTATCAAAACCCTGCTTTTTTAATTCAGCAGCGATAATGATTTTAATATCGGTTTCAGTTAACGCCATTATGCCACCATCTTTTTATCACTTTGTATGCGCTTTACCAAATCATTTTGTGCTGTGTTAATTGCTTGCAGGATTGCGTTAAGGGCTTTGCCTTGATTGCGGTAATAAGCAGCATAAAGCAAGCGACCAGTAGATTTACGACCACGCCCTGAATAATCTTTCATTGCTCCAACGCCATTCATCGCGCCTATGAATTGACGACCAGCATTTCGGTTATTAGATTGGCTTTCAGGATCTCCGCTAGGATTCAAGCGACCTGCGGTTTCAATAATCGCACCTACCCGTGAACGATTGAGCAACGTAAATAGCGATACAAATCCTGTGCCGCGCATACGACTTGGTGCTACCGAGTAACTCAAACCTTTGCGTATAACTTTTGAATCATAAGACGGAAAACCACTTGCACGACCTGTGCGAGATTTACGCTCGTAACCGGGATTATTCCAATTGACTAAACCGCCGGGAGCGCTGCCGGGAACGTGTGCTCGCGCATCATCTATTATTGGCTTGAGAGATTCGCGCACTTCTTTATCAAGTTGCTTTTTAATGTCAGGCGCGAGTTTGTTCAAGGCTTTCCTAAGCCCTACTACCCCTTCTATTACGACTGGCAACTTTGCGCTCCTCTGCCTGTTTCTTTAAGACTTCATAGAACGCTTTGAGTAAATCGCGATCCATGTTAATAAATTCGCTAGGCGCAATTCCTGTGTTTATCGAAAGTTGTGCTATTCGATATGTCCAAGAATCACGCGTTAGCCATTTGGGGAGTCATCCCCTAAAACTTCGACAGCCTTCAAAGTTTCTAGGAACTTGTCCCCAAACGGGAAAACGTCTGGAGCGCCAGCTCTACGCAAGCACTCCCAAGCAAGCCAATAAACATCTGTCTGCTTTTGATCTTCGCGAAAGGCTTTAAAAAAACCTTTCTTAGCGTATTGTTCAAAAGCGTACTCAATAGCCGGTGTGATCTCATGCTGAGATTCTGTGCCATCTGCCCTAGTTACTTTAAGACTTGCCATGCCCATTTACTCCTTGTTTAGAACGTGCCTGTGCTTGCGACTGTTACCTTTGAATTAAGTGTAAAGGTAATGTCTTGAGTTGCCATGTCGCCAACTGCGCCATTAATAGGCGTTAGGTTGTTGACAAGAATGTCAAAAGTGTAAAGCGGGTTAGTTGCTGCAACTGCTCCCACCTTATCTTGTACCAACTTAGCGGCTACTGTTGTACCAAAAGCGCCGTTAAGCGTCTGAAGTACCTGTGAAGTAGCTGTATCGTTCAAGAATGATACTGTGAGCGTACCTGACTCCAAGCCCTTAACGAACTTGTGTGCGGTGTCACCCATTGCGGTTACTTCAAGTTCATCCGCTGCATAGTTCAGGGTGATTGAAGTAACGTGGTCGCTAAGATCAATCGCGTTAATCTTAAGACCGACTGTGTTATTTAAGAAAACTGCCATTTGGCTTATTCCTCATCTTTCTTAGCGGTTGCGGGTTTTGGTGCGCTTGGAGCTACTTGACCAATCTTAGCCAAGAAAGCCTCGCGCTCTTTGTCATTATCAGCCATTTTTTAGCTCCAATCGGATAGAACGCTGATTGATACTTCACCGGACAATAGATCGCCTACTGTGCCAGTCAAGACTGCGGGTGCACTAAATGTCCCAATTGTATATGCAATCGATGACGCTTCTAGCTTATTCACAATGTTAAGGTAAAAATCCTCAATGTTTGTCAGGTTGCCCTGATTGTCAAACATCGGTGCGAGCACAACAAGTTTGAAATTAACTTTTGGCTTGACTGTTTTGTAATGGTCGTTTGAAGGCTCAATGTATGGATCGCCGGGTTGCACGATAATTGAATTAGCAAGCGGGCTAGCAGGTGGGAAGGAAAACACCTGCCAGCTCGCATTATCAGCTAGCGCAGTCGCGATTGTTCCCCGTAGGGTTGTTATTGCGCTCACCCTACTTGACCGCCCGGAGCTAGATGATCCGCAAGCAAGCCTCTAACACGTGCCATGAGTGTATTTCCCATGCGATATGGTGAAGGTTGAAAATCAGGTGAAATGCCGCCAGCGTTAGATGCTTGACGAGCTTGCCAAATGTCAACAGCAATCATAAGGGTTGCTTGATTGACTTCGGGAAGGGTTGCGTAATCAATAGCCTGTGTGCCGTACACGCGACCCCATGGCGCTATATTGTGATAAGCGCGAGTTGTAATTTGAGCATTGACAAACTCAATCCAAATGCCATTAGCTTTTGTGATTGTTTGATTGCCGTTAAAATGTTGTCTTACGTTCTCAACTGTTACTGTATCGCCTACAATAAAGCGATCTGCGTTTTCATAAAGATAAATGCGACCTGTTGTGCCTGTTGCTTCCAAGGCATAAACAGATTCGGAGTTGAACCATAACTTGCCCTTGACAATGTTTTCTGCTGCTTGACAAACTTCTTCAACAACAGCGGAAGAATACAGCGCACCGATTCCAAGGGCTGAACGCAATTCAGCTTCGGTTACATAAGTGGCTGCCATAATTTCCTCTCTATGTTAGCCCCGGCGCAAGGGCTGTGCGCCGGGGTAACTCTACTTCTAGGCTAGAACTACGCCTTATTGAAACGGAAAGCGCCTTTCGGCTTTTTCGTGGCCAAGGCTGCATATCCATACAGGCCGACCTCGATTTTTCCTGAGCCTACAGTCTCAGCGCGAAGCTGGAGACGTGGGCTTTCGTACCATGTGAACGCATCGCGGCTAACGATCATTAGTGTTGCATCGCCATCGCCGGACTGTGTGTAATCTACATAGAGATCAAGTCCGAGTACGTTTCCACGGATTGCATTAACGCCAACTGAACCAGCAGCATTTTGTGGCTGGATTGCGGTAAGGATTGGGCGATTCTGTGAATCTACCAAACCAATGAGATTTGACCATTGTGTAGGTGATGCAATCAAGCCAGTTGCGAAGTCGAAAGTGTTGCTGTAAATATCAGCAGCACCGCGAGCAACGTAACCTGCAAGTTCAGCACCATCCCATGGAAGGGTGATTGTTGTTGCATCGACAGTTGCTACTGAAGCAATTGTGTCGAAAGCATAAGCGTTTGTTGCCTTTGCGTAAGCATCAGCCATGAGCGCTGTGAGTTCTGCGAAGAACGCTGGTGAAGTACGATCAAGTACTTCTACTGAGAACTTCTGCATACCTGCAAACTTTTTAACATCTACATCAAGGTATTCAATCTCAACCTGTGTATCTGAGAATGATGCACCCTCGTTTGTCTGTGCGACTGTTGGTGCAGTCTTGACGCGTGGGATTTGGAATTTCATCCCAGCATCAGGCAATGTCCCCGAGCTGATGGCTTCAATTGTGGGGCGTACGCCAGTTGACTTTGGATTGATAACTTCTGTTAATTGACGTGTTGGGACGAGTCCGGGTACGTCTGTGGTTGTATCTGTATCAGATGCAGCCGCGATCCATTGACGAGCTTCTTCTGAACCGAGAGCAGCGCGAACTGTATTCTCGACATAAAGAGCTGGTGTTACTTGGATGCGTGGCTTTGTGTACATTGGTGCTGCAACTGTTGGGCGAGCAGCCTCTACCGCAGGGGCTTCGACCTTAGGCTCAACAGATGCGGTGTCTGGAGTATTCTCCACGACTGCCTCGCTTTCGTTTGTTGGGTTTTCTTCAGCTTCATCTGAAGCTGCAACGCTCAAGACTTCAGCGCTTTTAAACGCTGCTGCTTGAACAAGACTTGTTTCGTACATCTTGCTTGCCAATACTCGCAAGATATTTCCTTCACGCTTGGAATCTACAACTTCAACGCCTACGGATAAACCGCTGCGAAGTTGCTCAGATGCTTCAATGAGTGCATCGTTACCGCGTGTTGTATTGGATACTTTGAAAGTTGCGTAAATGCCATCTTCTTCTTCGGTAAATGAAATCATGCGACCAATTGGTTTTTTTGGATCGTGCTCAAGCAATAGTTTTGGCTTGGGATTGTTTGAGATTTCAATTGACCCTTTTGCAAATACAACTTTACCTGCGGATGTGTGACCAATCTCGTTACCAAACGGCACAATCTTGCCGGTAATAGTACGTTCCTCGGTGTTGCAAGTAATATCGTTAGAGAACGTTAGGTTCATCTGTATCGTTTCCGTTCGGGCTTAGGTTTTCCATTTCCATAGCTTGCTCAACAGTAATCAAGCCAAGTGCAAGCATTTTTTCAATGACTGCTAAACGCTCTAAAGCATTTACAGCCAAGAAAGCATCTTCGACATTAAATTTAACAATGTTCCCTCGCGCGGTTATGTCATCCATCGATAAACGATCTTGAATTGCGTGGACATACGGCGCGAGAGAAAGAGAGACAAATTGACGGCGCTCATCTTGGACATTTGCGTATGTCATAGAATTATTCATGTCAGCGCTTATGTAATAAGCAGGTACGTTCATCATTCTGGCGACTTGCGTAGCTGTGCTTTGTACCGCATCCACAAACATCATGTCGCGGGGTGAGAAAGCAGTTGGTAAATAGTCAAGTGTGCTTGTTAAGTATGCAGTAGATCTGCGCTCGCGTGCTGATTTCCACGATGCAAGAATTGATTGCACTTCTTCAGGTGATAAATCTGCGCCTGTATTTTTAATGACACCTGAAGGCATTGGAGTTGCAGATGCAACACGCATTGCAGTTTCTAAATCAATTGCGCTGCGAAGTGTGCGTGCGCCGCGTTGCAAAACACCTTCATCAAGTGCGCTAAATGTAACAAGTGATCCAAGACCTGACATCGGTACATCTGTGCCATCAATTGTGTATTGAATAATATAATTCGTGTTTGCATCAGTGCGATATGAAACGCGACCCGGTGCTACCCATTCAAATCGTGCAGGGCGACCATCATCAAAATAAGTTTCTGTCACGCGCCAATAAGCAACGCCGTAAAACAATAATGAGTCAACAGTCCATGCAAGAGTTGTGCTTAATGGCTGGTGAATAGAAGGTTGTTCAAGCCATAATGGTTTGCCTAGTTTTTCACCAGTAGATTTTTTGTAAAGCTCTAAAGGAAAACTTGCAATTGTGCCAGCAATAAGATTTCTGCAACGTGCAACGGAAGGGACGGACATTGCTTCATCGCGACCTACCGCAGTCATTAAGCCGGGTAGATAATAATTAAAAGAATCAGTCATTAGCTGCGGAGCAGCTTGCGCCTCTATTTTCGCAGGGCGGAAACGATCAAAAAGACCCATCGTTTAAGGATACCACACAATTCGGACATTTAGCGCATTTCAGGCGATAATTTGTGGCTTGCTCTGTGGCTTAAGCAGCTGGTGGACAACCATTGCTAGGCCAATTGCCGCAGATACGTCCCCGGCTGACTTTCGTCTAACGATTCGCCAACCCGCATCTGTTTCCTTAGCCGCACAGTTATTCATGGAGTCCACCAAGCTAGCCTGTCCGATGTGAACGATTCGCGCGTTCACAATCGCATCATATAGATCAGAACAGGCTTGGTAAAATACAGTCCCGGACATATCTTGTATTTTGTGCCCTGACTGTTGCAATCGTTCTGCCACGCTCATCGTGCTGTATTTGTCAAAACAAATCATCTTAGGGCGATACTGCCGTGCCCAATCATTGACTTCCACAGCCATCTTTAGCTCGTCAATCGCGACTTGGCTCTCAAACTGTGCGATTACACCCACGGCAATCTTGCCATCTTCGCGCATCTGCCCTGCAACAAGTGAAGCCATCTTTTTATTGACTGAAATGTCCATTCCGAAAATAGTCGGCAGTCCCGGCAGGATTTGTAGGTCTTGGACTGTCAGATCTTCAAACGCTTTATACGGCCATGGCGATTTGAGTGCGCTTACCCATTGACATAGGGTTTCTGTACGGCTTGCTTCTACGCTAGATGTTGCAATGGCTTCAGCAATCGTTTCTTCGTCTATCAAATAGCCTAAAGCGGGATTTGCCTGATACCACGCGTCTTTATCAGTTATCTTCGCCCAATCATCGGCTGAGTATTCCCAAAAGCCCATAGTAGGCGGCGGATAACTCAAGCAGCGGCTTCTCAAGTCATTTAAGACTGTGCTAAAAGCATCACCCGCGTTGCTCGTCATAAAGATTTGGCTGTTAGGGCGTGCGCGGGTAATTGGCTTAGCCGCAGTCCACGAATCTTCATCAATTTCGCGTAACTCGTCTATGTAAAGCAGATCCGCGGTCTTACCACGGCTTCCATCTCTTGTAGCCGCGACTATCTCGTACCGAGCGCCCGAAAGCAGCTCCACCGATTCCTGACCATTAGCCACGCGGATCTGTTTGACCTGCGCCATAAGCGCGGGATTATCCTCTATCACGTCAACGACCTTGCGAAAGGTATCAAGAGCCATGCCGCGATTAGATGACATTGCAACTATATTCATTTCACCGAAAATAAACAACCCTGCAAGGATGCGGATGCGTGCTAGGTGCGTTTTGCCGTTTTGACGTGCCACCAGTAGCAGATTGGTTTTTCTACGCCACTTTTGATCCTTGTCTACCTTCAACATATCGGTTAAGACGTATTCCTGCCACGGCAATAACTCCAGCTTGCAATCTTCTAGGAATTTCTTTATCTCATCAATCCTAGATGCGCCTTTAAGCGGTGCGTTCTGCAATCGTGGCTTCGTAGCGCCCTTGCGTGCCTTTTTCAATTAGCCCCCGACTGATTTGAACTGATAAAGGGTGAGTCTGGATCAATTCGGACTGTAGTATGTCCGTTTTGCACCGATTTGGACTGATTTCCACCGATCGGAGAGTTTTTGAAGCG
>Ga0315902_10006856_pt1 | contig 15689 bp, 10 predicted proteins | sample LakEriMetagenome_9_FD_203523 | JGI IMG/M metagenome (GOLD analysis project Ga0315902, IMG submission 203523) | Freshwater fungal communities from buoy surface, Lake Erie, Ohio, United States - Buoy 12 MA117 | ecosystem: Environmental > Aquatic > Freshwater > Lake > Lake biofilm | place: USA...
TAGCAAAAGTAAAACGAATTGCAACAGGTTCACCGGTTACTAAATCTCCATTAGATTTATATCAACAATGTGCTTTCTTAGGCTACGACTGCCTTGGCTTTTCTAGCTACTATGCTTTTCAATCTCGATACGCTAAGACAATCGAGCGAAACCTTGCTACCCATAGCTTTAAGCAGATTATAGGCTATCAGAGGATTGACGAGCTCCAGGAAAAGATAGGCAGGTTTTCTTTTAGGATACGTAAAGAAGAATGCTTTGACTTGCCTGACAAGACCTTTGTACGGCGGGAGGTAGAGCTTACCGACGAGCAGGCAAAAGCCTACAAACAAATGACTTTGATGGCTTTGGCTACGTTTGAGAAGGGTATTACCTCTACAGCGAATGCTTTGACGCAAATTATGCGGTTGCAGCAAATTGTGTGCGGGCATATAACGCTGGACTCAGGAGAACTTGTGTCACTTAAAAACAACAGGCTTGATGAGCTGCTGTCAGCAATAGAAGAGATTGACGGCAAGATTATTATTTGGGCCCACTTTAGGCACGATATTGAGGCGATTAAGCTTGCCTTACAGAAGCAGTATGGCATGAACGCTGTGGCTACTTACTTTGGCGATACAGAGGCTAAGGACAGGGAAGAGATTGTCAATCGTTTCCAAGACGAGAGCAGTGAGCTGCGGTTCTTTGTTGGTCAGCCTAGAACAGGTGGCTACGGGTTAACCCTAACTGCAGCGTCTACCATGATCTACTATTCCAACGGGTATGACCTAGAGGTGCGGTTGCAGTCCGAAGCTCGGATTGATCGCTACGGGCAGACCAGAAAGATGACCTATATTGACCTGATTGCACCAAAGACAGTAGACGAAAAGATTGTAGAAGCCCTTCGTAAGAAGATAAATATTGCTAATGAAGTAATGGGAGAGGAACTAAAAGCGTGGCTTACCTAATCAACGTAGTTAAACGATACAAATATGAATCCTTGCTTCGTAACGATTCCCCCGAAGGGCGCAAGTATGTGACTGCAACGGGCGAATCCTTGCCTTCTGTGACTACAGTTCTTGACGCAACAAAAGATAAATCCCACCTTGATGCGTGGGTCAAGAATGTTGGAGAGGAAGAAGCGAATAGGATTAAAAACGAAGCAGCCATGGTTGGAACGCACATGCACGGCTGTCTAGAACGCTTTATCAAACACCGCCCGATTGAAGTGCCAACGTCTTGGTTAGCGGTCAAAGGCTATCGAATGGCAATGACCCTAGCTGAGAACTTTTTCCCTAATTTGACTGAAGTTTGGGGGTCCGAGGTCAACGTTTATTACCCACAGAAATACGCTGGATCAACGGATATGGCAGGGGTATATCGCAATAAAAGCGCAATCGTAGACTTTAAACAAGCTAATCGGATGAAGAAGCGGGATTGGATTGAGGACTATTTTCACCAGCTTGCAGCTTATGCGTTAGCGCATGATGCAGTTCATGGTACGGAGATTGAACAGGGGGTTGTGCTGATGGCATCCCAGGATGGGCAGGTACAAGAGTTTGTGTCGGTCGGCCGCGAGTGGGCGCAGTATAAACAGGCGTGGTTTGCTCGTCTCGAAGGGTTCTACGCTCTTCACGGACAGTCTGAGCAGTAACCATTATCCAATCAAATACGTTGCCTTGCCCCCGATCATAAGCAGGAAATTTCGGGGGCTTTTTCATTGCTGTGGTGGAGGCGGTTGTTTATTTAATTGGATAGCTTGACCGATTGTATCCCGTGGGAACAATGATTGGTACATCGCCGCAGCATTCCCAGTAGGGGCTGGAGGAGTAGTCGGGAACGCAGGCTTTAGCTCTGGTATGCCCTTAGTAGGAGGCGCTGGGAAGCGTTGATTAAACTTCTGCATTTGTTGTTGAGCGTTGCTTGGCTGGACCGGAGCAGGTGTGGCTTGCTGTGGCATAGCTGGTGGTGCAGGTGTAACCTGTGGAGGCATAGCTGGAATAGTAGGTGGCTCTACCATAGGCTCTTCTTGTAATGCTTGAGCGGTCTCTGTCATTACTGCACGACGAGGAGCGTTATATACCACTTCAGGGATATACACGCCACTCTTGTTAAAGAAGTTCTGCATCCGCTTGGCAAAGCCTTCTGCACTCTTGTCTTGGGCTTGCTGTACCAACGCTTTTGCAAAGTCCGCATCTTCAACCGCACGCTGCATCACACGGTCAAGAATGCCATACTCTTGACGACCTATGAAACGGGTAAGTACATAGGCTGTAGGCCAAGTAACGCCTGTACGGCCTTCCATAATAGAACGGCCCAAGCTGGTTAAGCCAGGCAGGCTTGTGCCAACTGTTTTGGCAAGCATCTCGCTAGTTGATTCAAATGGCGAAGGAATGTTTGCAACATCAGGAGAGGATTTAATTAATCTTTCTAGCTCACCAATCTTGCGTAGGTTTTTAAGCTGCTCTTCGCTAAATAAAAACGCCAGCGACTTAGGGTTGGCTTGGTCCAAGAACTGCGAAATCATTACCTTGCCGCTAGGGTCTGCAGCTTCCTTGTAGACAGCACGGCGTAATGCCTCTAAACGCTCTGGAGAGCCTTCTAGTGATTTAACCAACAAACGCATGTCTGCTGGGTCACGCAAGGCACGGGTAATTAGCTCGCTAGGGTCAGCACCTTCTCTGGTGGTTCTAGCAATTAGTTTGTTTAATTCGTCGTCTATCGCTGCGTTTTTACGGGTTTCTAGCTGTCCAATACGAGCAGCCACCGCTTTGCCCATTTCTAAATCGTCAGTAATGTTTTGACGAACTACATCCGGCATAGCGTTAATGATTGCTTTATTACTATTTATTACAGCTTGCAGTTTGTTGGGATCAACTAACCCGTCTTTATCTAAAATGTTTTTGCTACGCAGCCAATCCATTGAGGCACGAGCCATGAGGTCTTTTCCCTGCTGGGTGTCTGACACTAGGATATCCATGTCCCGAAGATTTGCAGCATTTTTAAATGCTTCGTTAATTACGGCTTCGTTAGGAGTTAAAAACTCTCCTGTAGGCCGTTTTGCACCAAGAAGAATAGGTAAATAACGCTCGTATGCACCGCCATATATGTCGTTATAGACTTGTTTAAAGTCTGTGTACTCTTTGCTCATTTTAGGCACAGCATTAAACACCATCTTTTCTACATCTTTGTAGACAGCGTTAATTTTGTCTAAGTCTTTTTGTGCAGCTTGTCGCCCACGCCCAGCAAACTGAGCATCGGTAAAGCGTTGAATGGCTAAGTTCCGTGATTGGGTGGCCGCCTGCATTAATTCAATTGCTTCGGGGAAGTTAATGTCAACTTGTCCTACTTTTTTAGCAGACGCCATAGCACGATCTTGCGCCGCTTTTAGCTCTGCTGGATCAATTCCATAAGAACGGGCTAATAAATTAGTTTGTTGACCTGGCTCTAGGTCAGCTAAACCAGGGCGTTTTTTAGTTCCAGCCGGTGGGCGCATTAAAGACTCAACAAGAAACTTAGCGTTGCCTTCTTGCATTTGAACAAATTTCAAATCAGCATCTATCGCATCTTTTGCAAGTTCAGACGGCGCCAAATAAGGTGCCATTGGCCCTGGAGCAGTTTCAGGACGATTCTTTTTAGCAAGAATCTCTGAAATTTCTTTTACTAACGCATTTTCAAACGCATCTGCGCCCTTGGCTTGTTGTCTACTTTTGTAACGAGACAATACATTTGCCAAGTAAGGACTGTATTCTTTAATAGGCCCTGTTAAAACATTGTACTTTGCAGTAATAGCATTAATGTCTTTTTCAATGTTAAATGAAGGGAATAAAGACTTGCCATCGTTGTCACGAGTAGGAAGGGGCACGCCGTCCTCATCCGTGAAGTTACGTCGTAATCCCATGCGGTCAGCTACATTTCGTAAATTAAAGAAGCTGCTTTCTCCACTACTTAAGATAGTATTACGCAGTTCATTTCCAACCAAGTTCTTATCAATAGAAGAGTAGCGATTAGCAACCCGATCTGCTTCAACCGCTTTTTCTTGAGCAATTTTTTGTATCAAACCGTTTTGCAACTCTTCTGAATCCGTTTTTACTTTAAGAATTGCCTCTTCAATAGGCATGTTTGCTTTGGGAGAGAAGCGCTCAATGATGTTATCAAACTCAGCTAGGTTGCTGGCACGACGGGCAAGCTCTTTTTGTAGCTGCTCTGGGGCCATGTTCTTTACTAGATTGCCCTGTTCAATTAAGAACTGAGGCAACATCGTACGCTCGGCGGTATTTAATTTAACGCCTTGTGCTCCGAGGTCCGTGATTAGTTGTTCTGCTTTTCTAAGTGTTTCTTGGACTTCCCCTTTGCTTAGAGCTTTGCCCACGGCTTTTTCTGCACGGGGAACTAACAGGTTAGCAATTGGTCGGGTAAATGGACCATACTCTCCAGCAATCTCTTTTCCAACTTCACTTAGTTTTTGCTCGGTAGGGCTTACTACTTGTTTCAAATATCGAGCAGCAATACCACTAGGGCTAACAGTAGAAGCAACTTTGGCTGCAGCAGCTCCTCCGATTGGTGCCACAACAGCGGCGCCAAGAGGAAGCAACGTTTGGGCTAACGGGCCCATCTCTTCTTCTTTTGTGTACTGCTGGGCAAGACCAAATGCACCACCAGAAGTAACGTCTGCCGCCAGAGCTGCTTTTGGGTTTTTACGAATAAAGTCTAAGGTCTCTTTTGCCACCCGTTTTAACACTCCAGCATCGGCAGCAAGTGGGGCAGCTAACTTTTGGCTTGCAGCAGCAAACCCTAAAATGCCTGTAATAGGTAGGTTTGCACCAATACCTTCTGCAATAGCACGAGCGTATCGCTCTTCAGAATTCTTTGGGCCTGTGTCGCCTTTATTAAAAATCTTAGTTAAAGTCTGTACATTCTTTTCATCGTACCCTAATGCTTTACCAATCTGGCGAACAGCAGCATCTGGAAGGGAAAACAGGGCAGCATTAAAGCCATAGCTGGCTTGCTTAGCTAAGTCATAAGGATTTCCTGGTATCTCAAACTTTGACTTAGGTACAGGGGCTTCGGTTCTTCCAACAATATTGCCTGTGTCCAAGTCAATAACTTGACCATCTGGGGTAGTGACTGTTGCCATTTAACGTCCTTACTGCTGAAAGGTGGAAAGAAGTACCTGCTGTGTTCCTCTTGGAGTCATTATATATATCTGTCCTTTTGGATTTGTTTTTGCTAAGTTAGCTACGTAGTTAAGTTTATCTTGAGGGATTGGATCGTTTTTAGTACCTAGATTTGGAACCTCTAATTGAATATCTTGATTAATCCAGCCAAGTTGTTGAGCAGTAGCTAATCGTTGGTTAGCAATATCTGTACGAACCGTCATAATACGAGCCAACGCTGTTTCAGGATCAGAGAAGAATGTTCCAGGCTTATCTCCCAGAATGTAGTCTGCACCTTTTTGTTCTGCAACAGCAATATTACCTGTGTCACCTGTTCTAGCAATTGCTTTGCCTGCAGTGTTAAACGCAGTCAAAATTTTAGTACGTGTTTTTTCTGCTACAACGTTTGGATTTAAAGGAGTAACAGGAACAAGAGTGTTGTTTTTAAAGTTAGTAATAAAAGCACTAGGACCAAATGCGGTAGTGTAATCTTTTAACGCAGTATCAATAGAACGCAACGCAGCTTCTTGGCGAGAAATTTCAGAAGCTAGACGTTCACGGGTCCCTTTGTCTGTATTAATTGTTTGGCTAGAAGAGCCACTAATTCTAGCGTAAGGTGTATCCAAACCAACAACTTCGTTTTTGTCATTTTTAACTATTTGTGGTGTAAAAGTGCTTTGTAAAAAACTATTAGTTACAGTAGGATCAATTCTTACACCACGGTCTTCCCCTTGTTTACTGCGATAGCTAGTTAAACCAGCGCCAAGATCGGTAGGAACTAACTCTCCAGCGCTAACTGCTTTCTTTAAAATCTCTCGTTGGATTGCAGCAGTAGCTTTATCTTCCGCAGCAATTGTCTGTAAGCCAGAGGTAAGTGCAGCACCACGAATCTGTGTCTTACGGGCTTCTTCTTGTGCAGCCAACTGGCTAAGACCAGCAGGCATACGCTTAAATGCGTTAGCCAAGGCCATCATGCCTGTACGAGCAGGCTTGGTAGCATACTCAAGACCAGCATCTGCCAACAATAACAACGCTTGGATTTGCGAAGACTCTTTGTCACCGCCCATATACTTCTCAAATATAGGCAGGTTTTCTTTCATGTAATCTTCTAGGCGATTTGTTTTTTCACCTTTTGTTTGCCTAGTAATAAGTTCTTCTACCGTCTTTGGTGCAGTGGAAGGGGTTGTGTCTGCCACTACCTTACTTGTCTCTGTTTTTTCCTTAGGAACCTCTGCTTTTGGAGGAACAGGTATCTCAGCGTAAGTACGTTGCCCTTCTTTATTTACACCAATTACAGAAGGGACATCGCTAGTAGGCATATTCTCCACACGCTCTCCGCCACCCATGGCGTTTATTACTGCTGCGCCTCCTGGAATAGTAGATAACGCACCGATTGCCTTTTGTGAGGCAGGCATATTAGCAATGTAGTTACGTACAGGCTCTGTTGCCATGCCAATCCGTTGCGTGAGCGTAGGATAGGTTAGTTCCATTCCCTCTACTGTCTTAGGACCAAACGTGCCTAATGTAGTACGACTTTGTTGAATGCTAGGTGGCGTTAATACAGGTGCCATCCGGCTGCCAATCATTTGGTTTGCTGCCTGAGCGTAGGGCTGAATGCGCTGCATTAAGTTTGTAGCCATTCCTGCACCCATGTAATGCTCAGGCAGACCTGTTTTTGGGTTGGTGGTCGAGCCCCCTCCCATCATCGAAAGAACTTGGTGCTGTCCAGGGGTCATGTGAGCAAGCATTGTGTCGCCGTTGCGACCAGCGCCTTGAATGTAATTAGCGCCTGGTTCTAATTTTCCTGAGTAGCTAACGCCTTGATTATAGTTAGCACCAGACTGAGGCAGGCTTGCAATTCCTCCCGAAGCATAGTTTTGAGGAGCCATTGCACCTTGATACATTGGAGGCTCCATCATATTCATAGGTCCGTAGCCAGGAGGACTTCCTACCATGCCACCATAAGCAAATCCTTGTGGTGCTGGCCCTTGGTCCGTGGGCATCGGTCCTTGTGGCATTTGTGGGGCAGCAGGAGGCATACCACCCATTTGTGGGGGAGGAGGTGGGGCCATAGGCGCTCCACCAGCAGGTAAGCCACTAATTCCAGGAGGAGCTTGTTGCGCTGTAAACTGAGCTTGCAACATTGCTAATACTTCAGGAGGCGTTTCCATCGCAACATCTTCGCCTACCATCTCAGCTAGTTCTTGATAGCGAGCGTCAACCGAACGCATATCGCCACGCAGATTATTCATTAGGATTTCAGGAGAGCTAGGTGAACGACGGGATACTTCTTCCATCATCTCGTCGTCGTTCTCTTCAATATCTTTTGGCTCTTCGTCATCAAACCCTTGCATAATTCCAGAATCGGCTTTGCGAGGCTTGCTTTCCGCTTTAAACATTGCCCGTTCAAATACCTTCGAATCCATACCTTCTCCTTAGAATAATCCTGCTTTTTTAGCAGCGGTACCTGCGGTCAAACCAGCAATTCCTGTTCCAACGGCTTGTTGGAAAGCGCTTGGAGTAGGTGCAGTAGCGGCTGAAATAGACTGCTGAGACGATGGCGCACCTTTGTAGATATCTGACAAGAATGCCAAACGCTGATAAGGCTCGTATGCTTGTTGCAATGCCGCATTTCGCTGCGCATCGTTTTGTTGCTGGGTAAGAGCTTGCTGTTGTTGGCCAATGTTGTACAAGAAGTTAACGTCTTGCTGTCCAAGCTGTTGAGCAGACTGTCCAAGAGCGCCTTGTTGAACGCCAAGGTTGCCAAGCTGAGCACCCATTCCAGAAAGAGATTGAGCCATGTTTTGACCAATTCCGTATTGCTGACCAGCCAACGCACCAATTCCTTGGGCTTGATTACCTAATTGCCCAGCAGCGGCTAGTTGTGCCTGTTGCTGTTGTTGAGCAGTACCTAACGCTTGGCCATACCCTTGTTGTAAAGATTGGGCAATTGCTTGGTTCTGTGTCTGCATTAAGTTGCGACCTAACTCAGCCCGTTGAATACCTTCCCGTGATCCGCCAAACGCACCTGCTCGAACTGCTTGTCCTTGCAGAGCTTGCTGTTGCATAGCTGCTTGGCGATTCATTTCTCCTAACTGTTGTTGTAAAACTAAGTTAGAGTAAGGGTTCATGTACTGCTGAATGTCTTGCTGACCAAGCTGTCGGCTAGCGCCCATAGTTCCTTGAACGGCAGCATTTTGTGCAGCCTGCGCTGCTTGGAATTGATTACGAGTATCTGCACCACGCAATACATCAGCGGCTTCACCCGTAGTAGCAATACCTCTTTCTAAAGCTTGTGTGCCGCCATATAAATAAGGCTGGTATGCACCAATACCTGAGCGTGCTTTTTCAAAAGCAGAAATTTGATCTGGGTTAAATCCAGCAATGTTGTACCCTGGTAAATTAACAGCCGTGTCAGATAAGCCTTTTGCAGAACGCAAAAGACCTATTTTATAGGCTTCTATCTCGGGGGCTTCCCGGACTATCTGTTCGGTAATTTCAGGCATTAGACTCTACCTCCTGCTTTCTTTTCTAGTGCGTGCATCATGCGATATAGTTTTTTTGCACCTTCTCTGCGACTTCCTTTACCTGCGCCTTTAACAGCTTTCGCAGTCAATACAAATTCGCCATCAGACAACATCGCTGGAATTGAATCCGAAGTACCTGTTCCAGGGCCATCTATTTTCCCTGTTTTTCTTGGGTAAATACTGGTTATTCCGCCTTTAGCTGCATACACCCTAGGCATAAATGAATAATTATAAGGGTTATTGTATGGCTGTTGAATAGGCTGATAGTTGGTTGCTGTAGTTGTTCCTGCTGGAGGCGTGTAGGTAGGAACAGCAGAACGTCCGTACTGTGGCGCTGCTGTGTAAGTTACCGGAGGCATATTTGGCTGAGTAGTATTAAAGTTTGGTATATTGCCTACGATATAGCGGGAAGGGTCACGGTCTACTAATGTTTCGCCTGTAACGCTGCGGTCTACTATTCCAGGGGGAGCGGGTTGGGTTGGGGTAAATCCACCCATTAGCGCACCACCCGCAAGCACGGTTCCAGTAACAGCAGGAATGCTGATGTCCCCTTTACTGTTGTAAAAGAATCCTGGATTTTTTGGATCGCTACTAAATAAGTAGTCTTTGGCTTTATCATAAAAGCCACCAATTCCTGTGCTTTCAGATTGAGGCACAGATCGTGGCATACCCTGTTGAGTGACCATGTATTCTTCTGCAGTAGGCGCTCTACCGCCGTAAAAACCCCCGGCTTGAGATTCAACATCACGTGCGTTTGGTAAAGGAAGTCTTTTGTCTGTGTAGGTTACTTCTGTGTTTACATTTCCTGGGATTAACTCTGAGCCTCTTGTTTGAGGTGGAAACCCTGTATCAGGGCCATAACCACCCGCTGCGCTAGAAGAAGGGGCAGGGGGAGTTGCAAAACCTGTGTCAGGACCATAACTACCTACTGTATCCGTAGGAGCAGTTAGGTTAGTGTTCCCTGTAGGCAAGGTAGAAATCCCGTCTGATGGTCCAGGCAAAACAGTGCTTTTGTCCACAATAGGAGCTTCTGTTGAAGGCTGGGAAGAGAATAAACCTGTCCCTGATCCGGGGCCCGTGGCGTTTGCTCCACCAAAAGCGCTCATTCCACCCGCTAATACACCACCTGTCAAAGCAGCTTGACCAATATTTTGACCAGTTGCTGCCCCGTAGCCAGCGCCCATAATAGCACCAGTAGCAGCAGCGTTTAGATAACCACCTGTTCCAGGTAACATGTTGGAGATTTGCGGAGCAAGCCCTGCCATAGCTCCAGAAGTTACCCCGCTAATCAGGGCTTGTTTTAGGTTTGAGCCACCTGCTAACGATATTGCTGCACCAGAAATACCTGCTGCAAGCATGGTAGACATTCCCAAACCTGCTGGTCCGAGAGCAGCGGTCAAAGCTACTGTAGCAACAATCCTACCAATTGGAGAAGAAGCAATGGATTTAACAGCATTACCAACAGCTTTAAAGGCGCCGCCTATTGCTTTACCAACACCGCCAAGAATACCGCCACCGCCACCCTTAAATTCCATGATTCCAGTAGCAGGGTTAATCGTACCTGCGCCGCCCATAGACTTAAGCATACGGGCTTCTTGGGGATTAATATGGGCTAAGATGGTGTCGCCACCACGGCCTTTTTGACGTAATGCCTCTGCTGCGCCTGCTAGTCCACCTTTTTGAAAACCTTGAGGCTCAGGCATTTGGCTCATGCCAGACTGTTGTTTACGATTAATGGCTTCTTGTGCCATTACCAGCATAGTAGTAAAGTAGCCACGGTCAAACTGTGGAGGCAAGTCCTCTTCGTCTAGAGTTCCAGAACTAATTAACTGCGCTCTTATTTGGGGGTAGTTTTGCTCATTAGCCAAAAGATACTCAAGACCATCTATTAAGGCTTGTAAATCTTCAACCGGTAAATCTAATTGCTGCACTGCAGCTTGCATGCCCTCTTCGTAAGCAGGAATTGCTTCCGGGTTGTCTTTTGCTAGGGTAGCTTTAATGTTTTCCAGCTCACCTGAAAAAGGCATTTTTTGCCCAACAGAAGCTTGGTTTTCGGGTGATTGGGGTAGGGTTGCAATGCCTTCTTGAGCCATGGTCAGGGCCTCTCCATAAGCGGTAAATGGTTTGTATAGAATGGTATCATTTTATTGGGTTAAATCATAGAAAGAAATAGAGCCAACCCCATCTCCGGTTGTTGCCCCAGAAACAGTTCTGACGCCCAAAGTGTAGATGTCGCTAACCCCAGCCAAAGACGACCCTAGTTGTAAGTCCCAGTTATATCCTGTTGCGGCACTTGTTGCGCTAACCCCAGCACTTCCAGAAGCAGTTACATAGTCCGTTTGCACAATAGTTCCAACGCTGGATATGGCAGTAGCGGCAACGTCAAACTCTACGTTAGCGTCCGTTGGCACAGCAGCAGCCCAAGTAGCACCCGTCAAAGTTGGGTTTTTTAATAAAGCTATTTCATAGTTCTGGTTAGTGGTTGGCAAAAACTGTACCCGATTAGGTAGAACTACAGCACCTAAAGCCGTTGAAGCTAGTCGTATGGAGACTATGGGGAAGAAGGTAGCTGCGGTATTAATGGTAGTAAAAATGCTGGTGCGCCTAGCCACATGGTCAATGGACGTTTGTTCGTACCCACCTGAAGAATAGACGCTAGAACAAATTTGTTTCATAGACGAACTAGTAGCCGTGGTGGCCGTATTGGTGATTTCGTAACGTACAGGCAGGATAGCCGTGGTCATATAGACCGTAGTATTAATGTTGTCGTTGTGAAAAGTATGGCAGATAACAAATTGACCATCCTCAAAGAACCCGCACCGCACATCCCCAACGCCCAGCCATTCAAAGTCAATTGCTAAAATCTGGGTTTTGGTTACGTCAATAATACGACCGCTAGGCCCTGTGCCATCTAGCTTGTCCCCATTCCAGTTGGCTTGGGTAATGGTGGTATCAATAGGCGCACCGCTGGTATAAGACCTTAGAACAAACGCTAGGGTAGTATCGTTTTGCTGTAAAAACACCCCATTTTGGGTATTAAAGTACCCTACTCGTTGGCGTAGCCCTGTTTTCCCAGCATTCATGGTAAAGGTGGCCAATAAACCTAGCCCTTTGCCAGGTTGGTAGGGCATTACCCGATAGGACTGACGGACAACCTCAGAGCCACCAGTGGTGGTTACATCTAACCGAACTGTCGATTCATTCGGTAAATAAGTAGTAGACCCTCCCGAAGCGGTGCTGGTGTCAAACTGATTATCAATTGCAAAGCGGTTTTGGCTGTCAAATAAAGTGTATGGCTCAGCTACTACCAATCGGTTAAAAGCATCTACGTTAGTGGGTGGGAACGTTACATAGGTTGGGTTGTTTATTGTTCCACTCATAGCTTGCACCAATTGTCCAATAGCGTTGTCTATTTCATTAAAATAAAGACGTAGCTGGTTTTTAAATAATTCCTGTTGTTGCTGACTGTATTCTGGGCTGGCAATAATTAAATTGGGAGCCTTCGATGGGCGAAGCTGGATAAGAGCCATTATCTGCGTCCATCGGGTCTAATATCAATCCTAGGGCTACCAAGCTGCCATTGTACGCCTAAGCCTGTAGAATCAATCCTAAAGGCCATTTGGCGACCCCGAATACGGGTATATACCTGTCCGGTGTATTCCTCAACCGGGAACGAAGCGGTACGGGTTACTGTAGGGTTGTTGGCTGTGCCATATGGGGTGCCTGAATTAACCCTTGGTTTTACTGTGAGCGTAACGGAAGGATTGGCTGTCGTAGACCCAGCGAAAGTCAGGTCAGGTAGGATACGCCATACAAAGCCAAAGTTATGCCCATCACCTATGTCAAAGTCAGAGGTCTGTATATAAGACACAATTGGCAAAGCCGTATTACCATCTGATTCGTCATCCACAGAAGCCTCATGGTAAAGCAGGCGTCCGTTGTAGTCCGCAGCAAATGGGAAGTCACGTAAGCCTGAGCGTAGCCAAGCGGTGCGTGCCATGGTGCCATAGTACCAGCTCTGTTCCATAATGTTATAGATGACATAGCTGTCAATTACGTTAGAGCCCGTAGAGGGATAGAACCACCAGATTTCGTTAAATTCCTCGTTGTAGCCTACGTTACATTGCCAGGCTTGGTCCTTGTTCAGTCGTCCATAAACAAAGCTTCTTAGTGAGCAAGGCAAGGTCTGGACTCGGCCATCGTAGAAGTAGAACTTGTCGGTTCCCATCCAATACGTAATGTTATTGACCGTAATTACAGCATTTGGTCCCATTAAAGTAATGTTGTCTTGGATAATAGTAAAGCCCCAAACAAAAGGCGGTCCAAGGTATTGCATCGAGTAAATAGCAGAATCGGTCCAGATTAGAATTTCTTGGCGAGTGTTCCGTGCTGCTAGAATGAATGAGCCGTTACTTAAACGGAATTCTCCTGACTGATTGGTTGCAGCAGGAACCCAATCATATGGATTTTCTTGGTCTGACCACCGCACAAGCATTGGGTCAAACGGGGTGTTAGCGTTGGTTGAGTCGTATGAATTAGCCCCAAAGCAAATCACAAAGCGTTGAATAGCAGAGGCTACAATCTGATTGGTTTGTGTTGGTACAAACTGGCCTAAAAAGCCTTGTGAAGTAGACTCGGAGGCTAAGGTAACACCTCTAGCGGTTACTCCACTTGTTGCATCCCAATAGTAAGGCTGTCCGCCTCGAGGGGCAAATACCAAGTCTTCACCAAAGTTATCTTGTGTCCACAGGCGAAGCTGTTCACCCACGCTAAGCGGAGCACCTGATCCCCAAGCTAGACGGCTCCAGTAACTTGCACCCCAGCCGTTACCGGCAGTATAGGTATCCTGTCCTGTTTGGATTTGGTAAGCAGCTACAACCGCTGCGCCACCCCCGCCCGTATCACTAGCGTTGGCTAGTACAGGCGCACCTGGGGCACTAACAAAAGATACCGCCCGTGCTTGGATACTGTAGCTGTTGGCACTGATATAAGCGATTTGATACTCTTGATTAAGGATAGCAGCAGTAATATTACCGCCTAAGCTAACCGCCCCACTAAACGTAACAAAGTCACCATCAGCACAGCCGTGGTTTACGTCGGTTACTACAATCGTAGCTGAGCCTGCCGTCGCAGCAAAGGGGTTCCCTGTAGCAGGGGGCTGTGGCCCAAGCATAGGGTTTACTGTTTTACGGATTGGGGTAATGTCATTGTAGCCACCCCCTTTTTCAAGGTAAAACTTAAGGTTTGTTCCAACCCCAATTAAGTTATCCGCACCAAGCGTTACCCAATTCCAAAGGGATCGGCATGTTCCTAAAAATTGGCTAGGAGTAACTACTACCCAGCCCCCAATCTTTTGAGGCATACCCGAGCGAAAGCGAATCTTATCGCACTCAAAATAACCACCCTCACCGGTGTAGTTAGTGACTTCCTTGTTAATTCCAGGGCGAAACTGTAGTTTAGATAGTGGCATCTGCCATCCTTAAGGCTTCATCTCTTACTTCGTTTACACGGCGTTCCCAGCCTTTGCCAAACGTTTCAAAGGTCTTAAGTGATTTTAAGAAGTCTAAGCGTTTTTCACAATACTCTTTAACCAGGGTGTTGGATACGTCCCCTTGGAATTGATTTACGGCAGCCATAGTAAGGCTGCCAAAACCACCGTCAGGATTAACCCCAACACAACTCTGTAAAAACTTAATAGCACGCCCTGCCCCGGAGTTAACAGCGCAGTCAAAAACAACATAGTCAAGACCAGATACAAGCTCATCAGCTCGGCAAGCATCCCAGTATTTCTTTCTATATAACGGTGCTACGGCTTCTGGAGTAAGCTCTCGCATTGTTTTTTCAGTAACTTCATGCCCTACCCACGCCTCGTAAACCGCTTTGGTAACGCCAAGGTTAGTCATGCCACCTGGGTCTTTTGGGTGATTTACGAAGCCTCCCTCGTGTTTTAACAGGTTTTTTAGACAACTCTCAAAATTATTTTGCATCTTTTTTAGCTTTCATGTCCATGATTTTTTCCAAGGTCCTGCCGCCAAAGTAAAACGACATAATCAACATGCCCCATTGTCCAAGTAATTCTACATACTTCTCGTTGGCGTTGGAGCCAAAAGCAGACATCATGGCAAAAATAAAGTAGGCCCCCAGAATAAAGATTAGGGTCATGGGACGGATGTTCTTGGATAGCCAAGAGTCGCTGCTCATATCCGCTTCTTGGCGCTTGGTCAGTTCTTGGGCTTCAATGTTATCGGCATTGAGTTCAGCCAGCCTGCCCTCTTGTTGCATTTTTAGGAGTTCTTGCTGGGCCTTGGCCTTGGCTTCTGGATCGGGGATAAACTTATCTAGGATTTTCATCCCAACGTCTACGATTGCGGTCAATGGAAACATTATTTACTCCCCCATACGATATACCATGAAATCCAAGCAGCTACTAAAAAACACCAAAACTGCACCCAACGGACTTTAGCCAGCTCAGCGTCAAAGTATTCTTTGTCGGCCTTTTCTAGCTTCTCGATTTGGGTCTTAATATCTAACAATTTTTGCCACTCTTTAGTTCCGTACTGCTTGATAAAATCAATTCGTAACTTGTATTCCTCATCCGAAATCTTCTTCTGGTGCTTATACTCCTCAAGCGCTTTAAAGATCGCCCGTTCTTTTTTTAGCTCCGCTTCTCGCCGCTCACGGATTTTTGCATTTGCTCGCTGCCTTGCTACATCTACTGCTTCCTTCTGAACATCCTCAATGTTCTTGGCAATCTCTCTCCCGGCTTCTCGCCCAGTTTTAAACCCTTCGCTGATGCCCTTGGCACCAGCCGCCAATCCGAGTTCGTCTGCCATAGCTCACTTGATTGCACCTATGGTTTAAGGCGGTTAGCCTGTTCGACTTTAAACGCTTCATAGGCAGCCTTGACTTCAGGTGTCCATGCGGCATTAGCAATGTCTTTTACTTTTTGTTCTTGGTCGCTAATATCTGAATCAGGAGTTAATACCCAGCGATGGAATGTGCGAGATACAAACTCACCATCTCGTTCAAT
>Ga0315902_10006857_pt1 | contig 15688 bp, 9 predicted proteins | sample LakEriMetagenome_9_FD_203523 | JGI IMG/M metagenome (GOLD analysis project Ga0315902, IMG submission 203523) | Freshwater fungal communities from buoy surface, Lake Erie, Ohio, United States - Buoy 12 MA117 | ecosystem: Environmental > Aquatic > Freshwater > Lake > Lake biofilm | place: USA...
TCGCGGATGCGGCGGGCGATGACCTGCGTCAGCTGGGAGCCGAAGTCGAGGACGGCGATGATCTGGGACATAGCGGGCGGGGAAACGGCCAGCGTGCGGCGCGGGCGGACGCGCTGTCAATGCTCGCGCGCCGGGCGGCCGCCGCGGCTCACACGTCGCAGCGGCGCACGGCGTCGGCCAGCGCCCGCGCCTTGTCCCCGCGCGGGATGAACTCCTGCCCGACGTAGCCGGCGTAACCGCCCTCGGCGAGGGCCTGCAGGATCGGGGGATAATTGATCTCCTGCGTGTCGTCGATCTCGTGCCGCCCCGGGACGCCCGCGGTGTGCACGTGGCCGATCCAGTCGCGGTGCTGCCGGACACGGGTGATCACGTCGCCGTGCATGATCTGCACGTGATAGATGTCGAACAGCACCTTGACGCGCGGCGAGCTGATGCGGCGGCAGACCTCCACGGTGCGCTCAATGTCATCACAGAAATAGTCCGGATGCCCCTTCATCTCGGTGGCGACGCGCGAATTGAGCATCTCGATGCAGAGGGTCACGCCCGCGCGCTCGGCGTGGCCGGCGATCTGCTTGAGCCCGTCCACCATATTGCGGATGCCGTCCTCGTCGGAGATGCCGCGCCGGAAGCCGGAGAAGGTGATGACGGAGGGAAAGCCCGCCGCGGCCGTGGCGTCGATCCGCTCGCGCAGGATCCGCAGACACTCCGCGTGCTCCTCGCGGTGGGCGAAGCCCTTCGCGAAGCCGTGGCTCCCGGTGAGCGCGCAGACGAGGCCGTGCTGCTTCAGGACGGGAAACTTGTCGGGCGTCACGAGCTCGACCGACGGCAAACCGAGGCGCCGGGCCTCGCGGCAGAGTTCCTCGAGCGTCCAAGGGCGGAAGCACCAAGGCACGACGGACTGACGGATGCGGCCCCGCTGCACGCGATAGGCCGGTTCCGGCTCGGCGGCGGCGGCGCCCGGAGCGGCCCCGAGCAGGGGCGCCGCGGCGAGGGTGCGGAGAACCGCGCGGCGGGGCAGGATGGAGGCGGGGACGAGGGCTGGGCGAGCGGGGGAACTCATCGCCGGAGTCTCGGGCGCCCGGGCCGCGGCTGTAAAGCCGGACCTCCGCGCGAAAGACCCGCTTGAGCCGGCGGCGAAAGCGGCGCACGTTGGGCGCGATGGGCCCTCCCGTTTCAATCCGCACCTGGATCCTCGCCGCCGCCGCGATTGGTGCGCCCGCGCTCTTCCTGCTGTGGACGCCGCGGCCGGAGTCGCCGGCGGTTGATGGGAGTCAGGCCACGGCCGGGCCCTCGGCCCGAACGAAGGCGGTCCCCGCGGAAGCGCCGGAGTCGCCGGACCCCGAATTGCAGGCGGTGCTGGCCGAGCCGGACCCGAGCCGCCGCCTGCAGGCTTTCTTCCGGTTCTTCAGCCCGCTGGTGGCGGCGGATCCCGCCGCGGCGCTACGGCGCCTCCGCCGGGTACCATCCGGTCCGGAACGGACGCAGGGCGCCTTCCTGCTGGTGCAGCAGCTGGCGGCGACGGACCCCGCCGGGGCGCTCGCGGCGGCACTGGAATTCACCGACGCCGGCGATGGGGGGCAATTGCCCGGTGTCCTGTTCAGCCGCTGGGCCCAGCAGGACCCGGCCGCCGCGCTGGCGCGCTGGGAAAGCCTCCCAGCCGGTCCCGCCCGCGAGATGGCGTTGCGGGCGCTGGTCGAGGCGTGGGCGCGCCGGGATGCGCCCGGTGCCCTCGCGTGGGCCCGGAGCCGCGAGCCGGGGGCGGAACGCACCGCCGCCCTCGAGGCCTGCCTGCGCGAACTCGCTTCCCGCGACCCGGCGGCCGCCATCGCCGAGGCGGCCACCCTCCCTGCCGGGACGGGCCAGGAACGTGTGCTCCAGCAGGCCTTCGCGCTCCTCGCCCGCCGCCGCCCGGACGAGGCCGCCCGCCTGCTTCCCGCACTACCCCCGGGTGACGCCCAGACGCTCATCGTCTCAGACGTGGCCCGCGCCCTCGCCGAGCGGGACGTCCCGGACGCGCTGGCCTGGAGCAACGGTCTGACCATCGACTTCACCCGCTGGCTCGCGCTGGGATCCGTCCTGGGCGTCTGGGCCCAGCGGGATCCCGCCGCCGCGGCGCGGCACGTGCTGGAACTACCCCCCGGCCCGACCCTCGACTACATCGCCGGCCAGTTCGTCGTCCACTTGGCCGCGCGCCCCCGGGAGGCCATCGCGTGGGCGGAGGCGCTGAGCCCGTCCGCGCGCGACGCCGCGTTTGTCACCCTCGCCTCCGCGTGGGCCCAGACGGCACCTGCCGAGGCGGTGGCGTGGGCGACGGAACTGCCCGCGGAACCCACCCGGACGAATGCCCTCGCGGCGGCCCACGCGGTTTGGCGCGCCCTGGACCCGGCGGCCGCGCGCCAGTGGCTGGAAGCCGCGCGCCTGCCGCCGGCGACGCGTTCGCGCATCCTGGCGCCGCGCTGAGCCATGGCAGAACGCATCCTCGTGGCGCTCTCGGGCGGCGTCGACAGCGCCGTCGCCGCCCTCCTGCTCCGGCGGGCCGGGCACGACGTGGCGGGCGCGTACATGAAGAACTGGATCAACGAGGAGGGGATCATCGGCCATTGCCCGTGGGAACAGGACATCGCGGACGCGCGCGCGGTGGCCGCCCACCTCGGGATTGGCTTCGAGGTGGTGAACCTGATGCGCGAATACCGGTCGCGCGTCGTGGAGTACCTGTTGTCCGGGTACGAGCGGGGCTTCACCCCGAACCCGGACGTGATGTGCAACCGGGAGGTGAAGTTCGGCGTGTTCCGCGACTGGGCGCGCGCCCAGGGATTCTCCGCGGTGGCCACCGGGCACTACGCGCGCCGCGAGGAGCGGCCCGGCGGCCCCGTGCTGCTCGAGGGCGTCGATCCGGGCAAGGACCAGACCTACTTCCTCGCCCTGCTGCAGCCGGGGCAGTTGGCGGACGCACGGTTTCCCGTGGGCCACCTGACCAAGCCGGAGCTCCGCCGCGTCGCCCGGGACGCGGGCCTGCCGAACGCGGACAAACGGGACAGCCAAGGCATCTGTTTCATCGGGCAGGTGCGGATGGCCGACTTCCTCCGCGCCCACGTGCCCGACGCGCCGGGCCCGATCGTCCGCGCCGCGGATGGCCGCGAGGTCGGCCGGCATCGGGGACTCCATTATTACACGCTGGGCCAACGGCGCGGCATCGGCGTGCCGTCCAACACCGACCACCGCGCCTACGTCGTGGTCGGCAAACGGGCGGCGGACCGGGCCCTGCTGGTGGCGTTTGACGAGCCCGCGGCTCCCGGGCTGTTCCACCGCACGGCCAGGATCGAGGCGCTCAGTTGGCTCGCCGAGCCGGTGCGGGTCGCCGGCCCGCTCGAGGGTCGGGTGCGACACCGGGATCCGCGCGTGCCACTCGAATTTGATCCCCGGGGCGACGGCACCGCCGAGGTGCGCTTCGCCCAGCCGCAACGCGGGCTCGCGCCGGGCCAGGTGCTCGCCCTGTACGACGGGGAGCGGCTGCTGGGCGGCGGCATCTTCGCCTGACCTGCCGCCGGGGCGCATTCGGGATTGCCGCCGGCGGCGCGGACGGGGCACGCTCCGAGCTCGGCCATGGCTACCCCGCCCCGCATCGCCGCCGCGTTCCTCGCGGCCTCCTTGCTCAGCCTGCTTCGGGCTGCTCCCGCGGGCGCCGTCGAGTTCAACCGCGACATCCGGCCGCTGCTCGCGGAACACTGCTTCGCCTGCCACGGCCCGGACGCCGCCAACCGCAAGGGCAAGCTGCGGTTGGATGTGCGGGAGGAGGCGATCGCCCGCGGCGCCCTGAACCCGGGCCGGCCCGAGGCCAGCGAACTGCTGCTTCGCCTTGCCTCGCCCCACGCCGACGAGGTGATGCCGCCGCCGGAGGCCAACAAGCCTGTCGCCCCGGCCGCGCGCGCCCTGCTCGAGCGCTGGATCCGCGAAGGCGCCCCCTACCAGCGTCATTGGGCCTACGAGCCGCCCAAGCGCGCCCTCATCCCCCCGGGCGAGAACGGGATCGACCATCTGCTCGACCGGCGGCTGGCCGCGGAGGGGACGAAGCCCGCGCCGGAGGCGGACCGCCGCACCCTGATCCGGCGCCTCCACGCCGACCTCACCGGCCTGCCACCCTCCCCTGCCGAGGTCGCAGCCTTTGTGGCCGATCCCGCCCCGGACGCCTACGCCGCCCTCGTCGAGCGGCTGCTCGCCAGCCCCCACCACGGGGAACGCCTCGCCCTCGGCTGGCTCGACGCGGTGCGCTACGCCGACACGATCGGTTACCACAGCGACAACCCGCGCAATGTCTGGCCGTACCGCGACTGGGTGGTCCGCAGCTTCCACCGCAACCAGCGGTTCGACCGCTTCACGCTCGAGCAGATCGCCGGGGACCTGTTGCCGGACGCGAGCGACGAGACCCGCGTCGCCTCCGGGTTCAACCGCCTGCTGCTCTCGACCGAAGAGGGTGGCGCCCAGCCAAAGGACTACGAATCCCGGATGCTGGCGGACCGCGTGCGCGCGATCGGCACCGCCTGGCTCGGCCAGACCACCGGCTGCGCCCAGTGCCACGACCACAAGTTCGACCCGTGGACGATGCGGGACTTCTACGCGTTGGGCGCCTTCTTCGCGGATGTCCGGGAGCCCGCGATCGGCCGCCGTGAGGAAGGGATGCTGGTGCTCGAGCCGGAGCAGCGGAACCGGCTTGCCGCGCTGCAGGCGGAGGAGGCCGCCGCGCGCGCCGCCTACGAACGGCTCCTGCCCGCCATCGACGCGGCCCAGCCCGCCTGGGAAGCCGCCGCGCGCACGGAACCAGCGCCCGCCACCGCCAACCCGGCCGGGGAACGCACGCAACGCCAGGTCCGCGCCGCGCTGGCCAAGGCCCCCGCCCAGCGCAACGAGCGCGAGCGAACGCTGGTGCGCGACAGCCACCGGAATCTGTCCGCGCTCGGCGCCCCGGAGCGTGCCGCCCTCGCCGCCGCCACCGCCACCCGGCAGGCGTACCACGACTCGCTGCCCAAGAGCCTCGTCACGGTGTCCGAACGTCCCGCCCGCGTGGTCCGGGTGCAGCCCCGCGGCAACTGGATGGACGAGTCGGGCGAGATCGTGACCCCGGCGCTGCCGGGTTTCTTGCCCGCGCCCGACTTCGGCGGCCGCGTCCCGGACCGGCTCGACCTGGCCCGCTGGCTGGTGTCGGCCGAGAACCCGCTCACCGCGCGCGCCGTCGTCAACCGCCTGTGGGCGCAGTTCTTCGGCCTAGCACTCAGCCGACATCCGGAGGACCTGGGCAGCCAGGGCGAGTTACCGCCGCAGCAGGCGCTGCTCGACTGGCTCGCCGCGGAGTTTTTGGCCAGCGGCTGGGACACCCGGCACGTGATCCGCACGGTTGTGCTGAGCCGCGCGTACCGCCGCTCCTCGGTGGCGGAACCCGCGGCCCTGGCTGCGGATCCCGAGAACCGTTCGCTGGCCCGCCAGGGGGCCTTCCGGCTCGAGGCGGAGCTGATCCGGGACCGCGCCCTGGCAGCGGGCGGGCTGCTGTCGCACCGCGTCGGCGGACCGCCGGTCAGGCCGTACCAGCCCGCCGGCTACTGGGCCAACCTCAACTTCCCGCCCCGGGACTACACGCCCGACGCGGGCGAGGCGCAGTACCGGCGCGGGCTGTATGTCTGGTGGCAGCGCACCTTCCTGCACCCCAGCCTACTCGCCTTCGACGCGCCCTCGCGCGAGGAATGCGTGGCCACGCGGAGCCGTTCCAACGTGCCCCAGCAGGCGCTCGTGCTCCTCAACGACCCGACCTACGTCGAGGCGGCGCGCGGCCTCGCCTTGCGCGTGCTCGCCGGACCGGCGGGAACCACGGCGCGGATCGGCCACGCGTGGCAACTGGCGCTGCAGCGCGCGCCGGCCCCCGCGGAGCAGGCCGAGGCGGAACGCCTGCTGGCGCGTCACACGGAGGATTACCGCCGGGACCCCGCGGCCGCGCGGGCCCTGCTCGCGACGGGCCAGCTGCCGCCGCCGGCCGCCGCCGACCCGGTGGAACTGGCGGCGTGGACGCACCTCGCGCGCGTCCTGCTCAACCTGCACGAGTTCATCACCCGCTCCTGACCCGATGCCCTCCTTGAACCACGGCGAGCTAACACGGCGCGCCTTCCTCGGCCGATCCGCCCAGGGCGTGGGCGGCGTGGCCCTGGCCTCGCTGCTCCACGGAAACTCCCTGCGCGCCGCACCGGCCCGCGGCGCCGCGCACCCGCTGCCCCTGCCCCAGCGCGTCCGCCGCGTCATCTGGCTGACGATGGCGGGCGGCCCCTCGCAGCTGGAGACCTTCGACCCGAAGCCGCGCCTGGCGGCGATGCACGGCGAGCCGATGCCCGAGAGCTTCACGCGGGGCCAGCAGCTCGCCCAGTTGCAGGGGCAGAAGCTCTTCTGCCACGCACCGCAGTTCCCCTTCGAGCGCTTCGGCCGCAACGGGACCGAGATCTGCTCCCTCTTCCCCCATCTCGGCTCGATCGTGGACGAGATCTGCCTCGTGCGGTCGATGACCACCGACGCGATCAATCACGACCCGGCCCATATGTTTATGAACACCGGCTCCCAGATCGCCGGCCGGCCGAGCATGGGCGCGTGGGTCAACTACGGCCTCGGCAGCGAGGCGGAGGACCTGCCCGGTTTCGTGGTGATGATCTCGACCGGTCCGGGCCGGTCGCCGCAGCCGGTGGCCTCGCGCCAGTGGAGCAGCGGCTTCCTCCCCGGACGCTTCCAGGGCGTGCAGTTCCACGGCGGCGCGGAACCGGTGCACTACCTCGCCAACCCGCCCGGCGTGGACCGCGCGCGGCAGGCCGCGGACGTCGGCGCGATCAACGCCCTCAACCGCCTGCACGGCGCGCAGGCGCCGGATCCCGAGCTGGCGACGCGCATCGCCCAGTACGAGCTGGCGTTCCGCCTGCAGGCCAGCGTGCCCGACCTGCTCGACCTGCGCGGCGAGGACGCGCGGACCCTTGACCTTTACGGCTGCACCCCGGGGGACGGGTCCTTCGCCTCCAACTGCCTGCTCGCCCGCCGGCTGGCGGAACGCGGCGTGCGCTTCATCCAGCTCTACCACCGCGACTGGGACCACCACAGCCAGCTGCGCGAGGAACTGCCGCTGCGGGCCCGGGAGACCGACCAGGCCTCCGCGGCGCTCGTGCGCGATCTCAAGCGGCGCGGGATGCTGGACGACACGCTGGTCGTCTGGACGGGCGAGTTCGGCCGCACCCCGATGGCACAAGGCAACAAGGGCACCACCGGCCGCGACCATCACAACCGGGCGATGTCGATGTGGCTCGCCGGCGGCGGGATCCGTCCCGGCCTCGTCCACGGCGCGACCGACGAGCTGGGTTACGCCGCGGTCGACAAGGTCTGCACGGTGCACGACCTGCACGCCACGATGCTGCACCTGCTGGGCATCCGGCACGAGACCTTCAGCGTCCGTTTCCAGGGCCTCGACGCGCGCCTCACGGGGGTCGAGCCCGCGCGGGTCCTCCACGACCTGCTGACCTGAGCGCCACCCGCCGTCACGCCTCGGCGGCGGCCCGCATCGCCGCCCAGACCGCCCGCACGTCCTCCGGACCAGTCTCCAAGCCGCCGAGCGACACGCGCGCCATCCAGCGTCCCCCGAGCAGCGCCGGGGTGAGGTACGCGGCACCCGACGCATTGACCCGCTCGACCCAGGCGAGCGTGTGCGCCTCCAGGGCGTCGCCGGCCAGCCCCGGGGGCTCGTGGCGGACACAGACCGTCTGCAGCGGCACCGGGGCCACCAACCGCCAGCCCGCCCCGTGGGCCGCCGCCACCTCGGCGACGAGCGACTGGGCGAGCGCGAGGTCGCGCCGGAGCCGGCGCGCAAGGCCCTCGACCCCCTGCTCGCGCAGCAGGAACCAGAGCTTCAACGCCCGGAACCGACGGCCGAGCGGGATGCCCCAGTCGCGCAGGTTCCGGACCTCGCCGTCGACCGCCGTGCGCAGGTAGCTCGGGCTCGTGCTCATCACGCGCACCAGCAGCGCGGGGTCGCGGACAAAATAAACGGAGCAGTCGAAGACGGCGCCGAGCCACTTGTGCGCGTTCACCACCACGGAGTCCGCGCCTTCCACCCCCCGCCACATCCAGCGGCATTCGGGAAGGATCATCGCCGCCCCGGCCATCGCCGCGTCGACGTGGAGCCAGGCTCCCTCCCGGGCGCAGAGGGCCGCGATTCCGGCCACCGGATCAAGGGCGGTCGTCGCGGTGGTTCCCGTGGTCGCCACGACGGCGCAGGGGATCCGGCCCGCCGCGCGATCGCGGGCGATCTCCGCCGCGAGGGCGTCGGCGCGGAGGGCGTGGTCCGCGTCAACTGGGATGGCGCGCAGGTGGTCGCGCCCGAAACCCGCGAGGAGCGCGGCCTTCACCACGGAGCTGTGCGCCTGTTCGGAGTGGTACACGACCAGCGGAGAGGCCCCGTTTTGCCACCCCGGCCCCTCGGCCGGGAAGCGCCCGGCCCGCTCCCGCGCGCAGAGCAGGGCCACGAGCGTGCAGGTCGAGGCGGTGTCCTGGAGCACGCCGCTCCAGCCCACGGGCAAGCCCAGCATCTGCCGCAACCAGTCCGTCACGACCTCCTCAAGCTCAGTGAGGGCCGGGCTCGATTGCCACGAGAGTCCGATCACCCCGAAACCGCTGCTCGCGAGGTCGCCCAGCACCGACGACAGCTCCGCGTTGGCGGGGAAATACCCGCAGAAGCGCGGGTGTTGCCAGTGGGTAAGTCCCGGCACGATCAGCTCGTCTAGGTCGCGCCAGACCGCCTCGAAGGGTTCGGGCGCCACGGGTGGCGACGCGGGCAGGCGGGCGCGCAGGGCTCCCGGCGCCGCGGCGCTGCGGACGGGTCGGGCGGCCAGCCCCTCGCGGTAGGCGGCGATGCGTTCAATCAGCTCGTGCCCCCGCCGCCGGAACTCCTCGGGCGTCATCGGCCCCCGGCCCCGAGGGCAATTTCCCGGAACGCGGGCTCCTGGACCAACTGGTCCACGCCCCCGGACTCACTGAAGGCCCGGACTCGCGGGTGGGATGCGAACCGGCGCGGCAGTTCGGCGGCGAGCGAACGCGCCTCCGGGATCCGGCCCAGCAGGGCGAGCGTGCGGATCTGTTCCAAGGTCGGCCCGGGGTCGCTCTTCGCGGCGGCGGCGTCCCCCGCCTGCTCAAAGCAGCGCAGCGCCTTCAGGTAAGCCTCGCGGGCTTCCGTCTTCCGGCCCGCGCGGACCCGGGTGGATCCGAGGCTCAACCAGAGATCGGCGCGGCCGGGGTCGAGCTCCGTCGCCCGCGCGAGCGTCTGTTCCGCCCGCGCCCAGTCCCGGAGGTTGATCGCGAATGCCGCCTCGGCCGCGAGCAGCTCCGCCTCCCGCGCCCGGCGCGATTGCTCGGCCGGGTTCTCCCCGCACCCGGAGAGGCCTGCGATCCCGAGGGCAAGAAGGAGGCGCCCGCGGCGGCTCCGGGGAACAGCTGTTCGTGCCATTCGACGAGCAAAGCGGCCCGCCCGTCCTTGGCAATCCGCCCGTGCGAGCCGCACCCCGAGTCGGCTGGACCCCACCCGGCCCGCACTCCAAGCTGTCGCAATGCTGCCCCCGACCCCTCGTCCCCTGCGCGCGCTTTTCACCGGTCTGGCCCTGCTCGTAATCCCCTGCCCCGCCGCCGTGCAGCAGGGCAACGGCATCAAGGTGGGCGAGGTCTCCGCCGATACCGCCGTGGTGTGGACGCGGCTGACGACCACCGCGGAGGCCAATTGGGCCGGGGCCGACTGGCAGCCTCCCGTCCTCAGCGGGACGGACCCCGCCGTGCTGCGCGCGGCCACCGCGGTCGCGCGCGAGTCCGGCTCCAGCGCCGCCGCGGCCAAGGCGCAGGCCGCAGCCAAGCGCAAGGGCGCGTCGGCCGACCAGGAGCAGTTGCGGCGGGCGGTGCTGCAGGCCGACCCGCTCTCGCAACTACCGGCGGGTCGGACCTTGCCGGCGATGCGGGGCGCCCTGCCCGGAACGGCCGGCGCCACGCGCGTGATCGCCTCTCCCGCCGACGGCGGCGCGGCCGTCAGCTCGCCCTGGGGCGACGTGGACCCGGCGCGCGACCACACTCGCCAGATCACGCTGACGGGCCTCCGGCCGGGCACGGCCTATCGCCTCCGCGTCGAATCCCGCGACCCCGCGGGCCAGCCCGGAGCGACGGTCGAGGGCGGATTCCGGACCGCGCCCGCCGCGACTTCCGCCGCGCCCGTGCGGTTCGCGGTCGTGACCTGCGGTGACTATCCCCGGCGCGACGACCCGGTGAACGGCCACCGGATCTACGCGACCCTGCACCAGCTGCGCCCGGACTTCCTCGTGCACACGGGCGACGTGGAGTACTACGATAAGCCCGACCCGTGGGCGACCTCCGCGGCACTCGCCCGCTTCAAGTGGAACCGCCTCTACGCGCTGCCGTTCCTGCGGACCTTCCACAACCACACCCCGGCGTACTTCACCAACGACGACCACGACCTCCTGCGCAACGACTGCTGGCCCGGCCAGACCTACGGGCGCCTGACCTGGGACGAGGGACTTGCCATCTGGAACGAGCAGATGCCGGCCTCGCCCCTGCCGTACCGCACCTTCCGGCACGGCCGCGACCTCCAGGTCTGGATCATCGAGGGCAGACGCTACCGGAGCGCGAACACGGACCCCGACGGCCCCGCCAAGACGATCCTCGGCGCGGAGCAGAAGGCGTGGCTGCTGCGGACGATCGCCGCCTCCGACGCGACCTTCAAGGTGCTGCTCTCGCCGACTCCGATCGTGGGCCCGGACCGCGGCTCCAAGAACGACAACCACGCCAACAGCGGCTTCCGCCACGAGGGTGAAGAGCTCCGCCGAGCGCTCGCCGCGCACCGGAACCTGATCGTCGCCAACGGTGATCGCCACTGGCAGTACTTCTCGGTCGATCCCGCCACCGGGCTCCGCGAGTTCGGCTGCGGACCCTCGTCGGACGTCCACGCCGGCGGCTACACGCCGCAACCCGGCGACGAGGCCGTGCAGAAGTTTTTCCGGCTGCAGGGCGGCTTCCTCACCGTCGCGACAGCCCCCGGCCCCGGCGATTCAGCCCGCCTGGAAATCCGGCACCACGCGGTCGACGGCGCCGTGGTCCACGCCGTCGAGCTGGACCGGGCGGGTGCCCATCGCGTGGTCGCCCCGCGGTGAGGCGGACCCGCCCCGTCCCCGCTCAGCGCTGCTCGAGCCGGTACAGGTGGCCGCGCGTGCGCACGTAGAGCGCCCGGCCGACGGCGGCGGGTGAAGCCATCGCGCCCTCCTCCAGCTTGTTTTCGGCCAGCAGGCGGTACTCGCGCGCCGCCGCGATCACGCTGCCGTGGCCACGCTCATTGAAGAAGTACAACCGTCCCGCGGCGTGCACCGGGGAGGCGGAGTAGTTGCCCGTTCCGGGCAGGCGCTCACTCCACAACTCGCGCCCGGAGACCGCCTCAAGGCAGGTCACCACCCCGCTGTCCTGGTGGACCATGAACAGCAGGTCACCGACCACGACGGGCGAGGGCCGGTTGGGGACATTCTTCGCGAACTTCCAGGCGACGTGGGAATCCGTCACGACGCCCTGCCCGCCGAGGCGCACCGCCCAGAGCTCGCCCTTCGGCAGCCCCGTGGCCGTGAAGACCAAGCCGTGGCCCGCGACCGGCCGGACCGTGCCCGAGTGATGCCGGCGCTCCTCCACCCGCCAGAGCTCGCGCCCGGTCGCGGGATCGTAGGCGTAAGTGGCCTTGGAGCCGGCGCTGATCAGCACCGGCCGCCCCTCGTGCCGGATCACCAGCGGGCTGGAGAAGGCCTTGCGGAAATCGCCGTCGCGGATCGGCTTCCCCTCAGGTGTCAGATCCTGGAAGTCGATCGAGCGGTCGGTCCGCCAGACCGTGCGTCCCGTCGTCTTGTCGAGCGCCACCACGTACTGCTGGTCCGCCCCGTCGAAATGCAGCAGCAGCAGGCCCTCCCACAGCGTGGGCGAGGAACCCGCCCCGCGCCAGTGGTTGCAGGGCAGGTCGCGGCGTTCCCACAACACGGCCCCCGTCGCGGTGTCGAGGCACGCGGTCCCGGGGGACCCGAAGGTCACGTACACCCGGCCGGGCTCGATCGCCGGCGTGGGCGACGCGTAGCTGTTGAACTTGTCCGCGTACTGCGGTTCCGCGACGGAGAAGAGCTTCCGGTCATGCACGACGCGGCCCGTCTCTTGGTCCAGCGCGAGCACCGAGAGCTCCCGGCCGTCCTCGGTCGCGGTGGTCAGCCAGACCTGACCGCCGAGGACGACCGGCGAGGACCAGCCCTTGCCGCGCAACGGGGTTTTCCAGCGCACGTTCTCCGTCTCGCTCCAGCGCTCGGGCAGTCCGTCGGCGGTCGCCAGCCCCTGCCCGGTCGGCCCGCGGAACTCCGTCCAGCCGGAATCGGGGGCGGCGGCGTGGGCGGCGGACAGCAGGGCGAGGACCAGGGCGGCGAAGCGGGTAAGGTCGGGGCGCATAACGGAGGGGGTATGCCGGAAGCCTCCGGATTGCCGTGGCGCCGGCAATCAAAACCTGCCCGGCCGCAGTTGACCCGGCGCGCGCCGCCCGGCACTTTCCCCTCAACCCCGCGCCCCGCCCGATGCCCACCGCCCGATCCGCTGTCACGCTCGCCGGACTCCTCGCGCTCCCCCTTGCCGCCGCGGCGGCGGACGCGCCGCTGAGCTTCAACGAGCACATCCGGCCGCTGCTGGCACAGAACTGCATAGCCTGCCACGGGCCGGATGCCGCGCACCGGAAGGCCGGCCTGCGGCTGGACGACCCCGCGAGCGCCTACGCGGAGCGCCGCGGCGTGCGAGCGATCGTGCCCGGTGACCCGGATGCCTCGGAGCTCTGGCAGCGCATCATCAGCCCGCACGCCGACGAGGTAATGCCCCCGCCCGACGCCCACAAGCCGCCGCTCAGCCCGGAGCAACGGGCGCTGGTGCGGCGCTGGCTCCAGGAGGGGGCGAACTACCAGGCGCACTGGGCTTTCCTGCCGGTCGCACGCGCGGCCCTCCCGCCCGCCGCCGGCGGCGCCACGGAACACCCGGTCGACCGGTTCATCGGCCAGCGGCTCGCCTCCCGCGGCTGGGCCCTCGCCCCTGAGGCGCCCCGGGAGACCCTCATCCGCCGCCTGAGCCTGGATTTGACCGGCCTGCCGCCCACCCCGGCGGAGGTCGACGCATTCCTGAGCGACCGGGCGCCCGGCGCGTACGAGCGCGTCGTCGACCGCCTGCTCGCCTCGCCCCGGTACGGGGAGAACTTCGCCCGGCCGTGGCTCGACGCCGTGCGTTACGCCGACACCCACGGCCTGCATCTGGACAACATCCGCACCATCTGGCCCTACCGCGATTGGGTCGTGTCCGCCTTCAACCGCAACCTGCCCTTCGACCGCTTCACCATCGAGCAGTTGGCGGGCGATCTGCTGCCGAATCCCTCCGTCGAACAGCTGGTGGCCTCGGGTTATAATCGCAACCATCTCTCGACCTCGGAGGGGGGCTCGATCGAGGCGGAGGCGGAGGCGCGCAACACCGCCGATCGCGTGGACACCACGGCGGCCGTCTTCCTCGGTCTCACCGCCAGCTGCGCGTCCTGCCACGACCACAAGTTCGACCCGATGTCGCAGAAGGACTACTACGCCTTGGGCGCCTTCTTCAAGGGACTGGCGGACCGCTGCTGGGACGGCAACGTGCGGATCGCCGCGCCCATCGTGGTGATCGCGCCGGACGAGGCCACGCAACGGCGGATCGCCGAACTCGACGCCCTCGCGGGCCCGCTGGAGGCGGCCGTGAGCGCCCGGGCCGACGCCCTCAAGGGAGACGGATCCGAGGCTGGCACGCGCGGCCGCAGCCGGGAGCGCCGCACCGCCGGGCAGGTCACTTATGACGTGGTGTGGGCGGAGGACTCCGACCTCCCGACCCCGGCGACGGTGCTGGCTCCGCCGCCCCCCGGGGAATGGCGTGAAGGCGCCGGTGTGCCGGTCGCGGGCGGCCGCCGGGCCCTGCGGCTCGATGGCGACGTGGAACGCCCCGTGCTCTTCACCGCCGGCGAGGTGAACCTCGTGGTGCGCACCGCGGCCACCGCGTACATCCACCTGCACCCCGACCCCGCGCGGCCCCCGCGCGCCGTGAGCGTGGAATTCCTCGCCGAGGAGGGTGCCCGCCGGATGATCTGGGGCGATCCGCAGGCGTTCGGACCGGAGATCGCACGCGACGCGCTGCACGCCGGCCCCCTGCCCCCGTCCGGCCAGTACACCCGGCTGGAGCTTTCCGCCTGCGATTCCGAGGTGCGCGAGGGGAAGGCCTACACCGGGATCCGCATCGCGCAGCGGGGCGGTTCCGCGTGGTGGGACCGCGCGGGCGCCGTCCTGACCAGCCCCAACGCGGCGCAGGACCCGCTGATCTCCAAGGAAGCGTGGGTGAACAGCCTGCGGACCGGCGCCCGCGGCTTCTCGACCCTGATGCTGCGCCACGACATCAACTTCCTGGTCGGCCTCTCTGGCACGCAGCAGGTGGGCGAGGAGAAGGCGCGGATCGATCGCTTCCACCGCGACTTCATCTACGGGCCGCTGCGCGGGGAGCTGGAACCCGAGGCGCACGCCGCGCGCCGGGTGATGGCGGAGCAGGTGGCCTACGAGCAGCGTTTCCCGCTTTCCCCGATCTCCCGCGAACTCGCCGAACCCCGGCCGGCCCACGTGCTGAAGCGGGGCCAGTACGACCAGCCGGGCGAGAAGGTGGAGCCGGCCACCCCGTCGTTCCTCCCGCCGCTCCAACCGCGGGGGGCGCGGCCCGACCGGCTCGACCTCGCCCGCTGGCTAGTGGACGCGCGCAATCCCCTCACCTCCCGCGTGACCGTCAACCGGTTCTGGGGGCAGCTCTTCGGCGCCGGGCTCGTGCGCACTCCGGCCGATTTCGGCCTGCAGGGCGAGCCGCCCACGCATCCGGAGCTGCTCGACTGGCTCGCGGCGGAGTTCCAAGCCGGCGGTTGGGACGTGAAGCGGCTCGTCCGCCTGCTGGTCACCTCCCGCACCTACCGGCAGGACGCGCGCGTCCCGGCCGCGCTGCTGGAGGCGGACCCGGAGAACCGTCTGCTCGGCCGCGGGCCGCGCCTGCGGCTCGACGCCGAGGTGTTGCGCGACCAGGCGCTGGCCCTCGGCGGCCTGCTACGGCCCGAGATCGGCGGGGCGCCGGTGCGGCCGTACCAGCCGGTCAACATCTGGGAGCCCGTCGCCTTCGGCGGCAGCAACACCAAGGTCTACGTGCAGGACACCGGTCCCGCCCTTTACCGGCGGAGCCTCTACACCTTCTGGAAGCGCACCGCCCCGGCGCCGGCAATGAGCACCTTCGATGCGCCCGCGCGCGAGACCTTCTGTGTCGCCCGCGCGCGCTCCAACACGCCGCTGCAGGCCCTGGCGCTGATGAATGACGTGCAGCAATTCGAGGCCGCCCGCGCCTTCGCCGAGCGCCTGCTGCTGCCCGCGCGGCCGGAGCCGGAGCGGCTGGCGGAGGCCTTCCGGCAGGCGACCGCCCGCTTCCCCACCCCGGCGGAGGCCGCCCTGCTCGCCCGGAACCTCGCGCGGCATCGCGAGCACTACGCGCGCCACCCGGAGGCCGCCCGCGAGGTGCTCCGCAACGGCGA
>Ga0315902_10006862_pt1 | contig 15681 bp, 10 predicted proteins | sample LakEriMetagenome_9_FD_203523 | JGI IMG/M metagenome (GOLD analysis project Ga0315902, IMG submission 203523) | Freshwater fungal communities from buoy surface, Lake Erie, Ohio, United States - Buoy 12 MA117 | ecosystem: Environmental > Aquatic > Freshwater > Lake > Lake biofilm | place: USA...
GGTTGACTGTCGATGCCAATGGCGTTGCCACGCTGGATCAGATGCGTGCCGTCGCGCATCCGGACGCTGCGGACCCGAATGATCCTGTCACCATGATCGCGATGCGGATCAGCCTGACTGCAACGGTCACCGATTCCGAGGGCGATACTGCCAGCGCGACGGTCGACGTCGGCCATACTCTTGTGTTCCGCGATGACGGGCCCTCGATCGATGTCGGCGCAACTGATGGCAATGCGATAGTGCTGACCACACAGGACGCCGATAGCATCGGCCTCGCATCTGATACGGCCACTGTCAGTTTCGCCGCTGCATTCAGCATAGACAGTTTGTCCTACGGGGCAGACGGCGCGCCCAATGGTGCTACGGTCAGTTGGGCCTATGCGCTGGTGCTGGGTGCCGGAGCCGCTGCCACAAGCCTCACCAGCAATGGTGTGCCCATCACACTCGCGCTGGTTGGCGGGGAGATCATCGGAAGCGCAGCAGGAACGCCAATTTTCTCGGTTGCCGTGAACGCCGCAACCGCTGTTGTCACATTGACCCAATTTGCCGAACTTGATCATCCGTTGCCCGGCGCATCGGGTGCCTATGCTGAGCAGTTGCTGGCCTTGCCTGCCGGTCTGATTGAACTGCGCGGAACTGCGACAATCGTGGACCGTGACGGCGACAGCATCAGCGATAGTGCGACGATCGACCTTGGCGGCAATATCCGCTTTGCCGATGATGGGCCGGCGATTTCGGGCGGAGGCAGCGCGCCTCTGCTTGAAACAGACGACAGCATGCTCGTCGTTAATGCCAGTGGAAGCTTCGCCGGGCTGTTCTCGGCGGCGCTCAGCTTTGGTGCCGACGGCCCGGGCACTGTCGTCTATGAACTAGGCGTCACCGCGGGACCGAGCGGCCTTGTCGACTCGCTCAGCGGCGAGGCTGTCACCCTCGCGCTTGTCGGCGGGGTGATTGTCGGGAGCACGTCGACGCATGAGGTTTTCCGCATCAGCGTTGACGCGGCGGGGGTGGTCACCTTCGACCAGTCGCGCGCCGTGCGCCATACGCCTGACAGCGGGCCGGACCAGAGCGTGTCGCTTTCGGGCAGCAATCTCATCACCCTTACCGCAATCGCTACAGACGGCGATGGCGACACTGCCCGTGCGACAGTGGACATAACCGGCCGCTTTGCGGTCCGCGACGATGCACCACAGGCGGTTGCCGATAGCGATAATGTCGCGCGCGACGGCGAAATATTCGCCGATGGCAATGTGCTGACCGGCATGGGCGGCGTCGATACCAATGGCGTTGACGGCGTTGCCGACAGTGCCGGTAATGACGGCGGGTTGCGTGTGACGGCGATTGCCTATGGCAGCACCGCTGGCGCGCTTGGTTCCGCACTTGCCGGTAATTATGGTTCGATCACTGTCGCTGCCGATGGCAGCTATCGCTACGAACTCGACATTGCCGACCCCGACGTCATCGCTTTGAAAGCGAGCGAAACCCTCGCCGAGACCTTCACTTACAGTATCGCCGATACGGATGGCGACATATCGACGGCCACGATCACGATCACGATTACCGGCGCCAATGATTTCCCTGTGGCGCGCGCCGACACCAACTGGGTGCTCGATGGGCCGAGCGGCTCGGATCCTGCGACCAGCGGCAATGTGTTGCAGGATATCAGCCACCCCGGCGCACCGTCGGGAAGCTTTGCCGATGTTGCCGATACTGATCCTGACCTTGAGGCGCTCACGGTCTCGACCGCAGGAACCTATGTTGGGATCTATGGCACGCTGGTGATCGGCGGCAATGGTGCTTACACCTACACGCTCAACGAGGAAAATGTAGCGGTCAACGCGCTCGATAGCGGACAGTCCTTGTCCGAAAGCTTCGGCTATACAGTTACCGATGGCGCGCTGTCGGTTAGCTCTGCGCTGACGATTACGGTTTTCGGCACCAATGATGCGCCCACAATCGGATCTTCGGTGGCGCGCATTTCGGAAGAGGGGCTTCCCAATGCCAACCCCGACAGCGCCCCCAATGCGACGCTCGATACAACGGACAGCGCGAGTTTCAGCGGCGTCCTCGCCATTGCTGATGTTGATACAGGTGAGACATTGACCGCAACCCTGGGCAATCCGGGCAATGTGCTAACTGCAGGCGGCGTGCCGGTGAGTTGGAGCGGCATAGGCACTGGAACGCTGATTGGTTCGGTCGGCGGCAATGAGGTGATCCGCGCCACGCTGGCGGCAAACGGTGCCTATTCGGTAACGCTGTCGAAAGCGGTCGACCATGCCGACAGCCTGATTGAGGATCTGCGCGAGTTCACTGTCCCGGTCTCGGTCAGCGATGGTACGACCACCACGACCAACGCCAGTGCTATCCGCATCGTCATAGAAGACGATGCCCCGCGTGCATTTGGTGAAAGCGGTTCGTCGACCCAGCCGACGCAGGATGTGAACTCGCTTTTCATTCTCGATTTCAGCGACAGCATCGACGCCGGTGAACTCGACACGATGCTCGATGCAGTCAAGAATGCGCTGACTCTTCTCGACAATGCAGCATTGGGGCAACTCAACATCAAATTCGTGATCTTCTCGTCGGGCTCGTTCGCCTCTCCCAATTTCACCACCGCGGCAGCCGCCAATGCCTATCTCGATTCGCTTAATCCGGTCGATGGCGGGACGAGGCCTGACACCATCGGGCTCAACACCAATTATACTGGTGCGATCCAGACCGCTCTTGCAAACTGGTCGGCTATTCCCGGCGCAAGCAATCAGGTCTTTTTCCTCAGCGACGGCAATCCGAACCAGCAGACGCAGTTCGGTAGTGGTTTTCCGCCGGCGGTTGTCAATTCGTTGCTCAACGCGACCGCAACTGCCTGGAACAGCTTTGTTGATGGTAACAATGTCAATGTCACCGTAATCGGTGTCGACAACAACCCGCTGCAGCCGCTGAACCTGCAAAGGCTGGCCGATGTCGATGTTAACAGCGCACCCGACAATGTTCCCATATTGGTCAACAGCTTCAGCGCGCTGGTCGCAACGCTGATCGCGGTGGTGGTGCCGACGCAGGTCGGCGGCGACCTTGACGCGAATGATCTCTACGGTGCCGATGGCGGACGACTGCTGTCGATCACAATCGGCGCGGTGACCTATATATGGGATGGTGGATCGACGATTTCTCTGTCCAGCAGCGGCACGATTTCGGGCACGACGCTCTCCAATATCCTGACGCCGATGGGTGGCGCATTGACCCTCAATTTCGCGACCGGACAGTATAGCTATCAGCCGCCAAGTCCGATCACGGTCACCGCGACGGAGGTTTTCAACTATAGCATCGTCGATGCTGATGGCGACCAGGCAAGTGCAGCACTGTCGGTAACGATCACCGCAGTAGCGCCGCCAGTGGTTCTCGACCTCGATGGCGACGGGGTCGAGTTTGTCTCGAGCGCCGCCGGTGTGCGCTTTGATTATGACGGCGATGGCCACGCGGAATTGACTGCCTGGGTCGGCCCCGATGACGGTTTGCTTGTGCTTGATCGCAACGGCGATGGCCGGATCAATGAGGGCAGCGAGCTGGTCTTTGCCGAGAAAGGTCTAACCGACCTGCAAGGCCTTGCAGCAAATTATGACAGCAATGGCGACGGCCAGTTCAACGGCTCCGATGCCGAATTTTCCAGTTTCGGCGTGTGGCGCGATGCCAATGGCAATGGCGTAACCGATCCGGGCGAGCTGCAAACGCTGACGGAGGCTGGCATTGTCAGCATCGGGCTTGTTTCAGACAGCCGCGGTTATGTGACCGCCGAAGGACAGGTGATCGTGCGCGGTGAGGCGCTGTATCTGCGCAGCGATGGCAGCACCGCCCGTCTGGCCGACGCAGCCTTTGCGACGAATTTCGCAAATGATGCGCAGCGCGCGCTGCTGTCTGGCAGCACCGCCATGTCGGCAGCGCTCGTCGCAGCGGGGTTGGTTGCGGCATTGCCGCTTGCGGCGGCAGATGTCGAACAAGCGCCGCCTTCTGACATATCGGTGATCGGGGTTGCACAAGCGATTGAAGCCGTCGAAGCCGATCCCTTCATGTCGATGTCCGGCGGTGATGGCGAGGAGCTTTGGCTGGGCGACTATCTGATCGTATCCGAGATGCGCGACACCATCGGTACTGAACCCTCTAGCCATCTTGCTGACCAAATGGCTTCGGCCGTGCCCGAAGACCGGTTCGAGGACATGATCCGCGAGCCCGTTTCGATGGTCGAACGCGTCGAACCCCACTTAGCCCCGGCAACACTGGTCACCGATCTGACCAGTCCATTTGCGGCGCCGGCTGATCAATCGCTAATGCGTGCCGTTGATGCCAAGGCCAGCCTTCCGGTCGAACCCATCGGTGCAATTGTCACCAATGCGCTGGAAGGGCAGATGGTCGATTTGGATGCCCTGCTCGGGCCTCAGCAACTTTCTGAACCGTTGACGCCGTTGCTCGACAACCAAGCGCTTGGCGAGATGGCGATGACCTCGCCAACGCTTTTCATTCCTGAATTCATGCAGGTCCAGATTGCTGCGCAGATGGAGCATTCCGCAGCGACCGGCCACGCCTGAATAAAACCGGCCTCGTCCTTCACACCCGTGGGCGGGGTAAGAAAAAAGGGGAAAGACTATGCAGAGACTGACATTTCGCCATGCGTTGCTGATCGCCACCGCACTCATCGTGGCCCCGCGGCAGGCCCGCAGCGAACAGATCGACCTCAAGGCTGCCGTCGAAGCAGCAATGCAGACGCACCCTGAAATCAACCAAGCAGTCGAAAATAAGGATGCCATCGAATTTGAGCGCGAACAGGCGCAGGGTCTTTTCTATCCGCAAATTTCGGTCGAAGGCTCGGCTGGGGTCCGCCGGCTTGAAAATGCAACGCGCCGTTCCCTGAATATTGCCGATCAGGAACTCTATCCGATGGAGGCGGGCCTGCGCGTCCAGCAAATCATCTATGATGGGGGAAGCCGGCGTAGCGAACTGAAATATCAGGCCTCGCGAACCGATGGCGCCGCCTTTCGGGTGGAGGAACGAGCGCAATTTGTCGCCCTGCAGGTTTCTCGCCAATATCTTGATTTCCTGTTGCAGCAACGGATCGTGGCTGCGTCGGAGGACAATATCGCCTTCCATTCCAAGCTGGTCGATGATCTGAAACAGGGTGTTGCCAAAGGTTCGATCAGCGTCGCCGACCAGCAACAGGCCGAGGAGCGGCTGCAGTCCGCACGTACACGGTTGATTGAGGCGAACCAAGATATGGTCAATACCTCCGCCTCTTTCCGCACATTGACCGGCATGGAACTGGTCGATGGCGCAACGCTGCCGCCGTCGCTGGCGGACAATATTCCTCCCAGCCTTGAAGATTCGATTGCCCGCAGTCGCGAGCAGAATCCGCGCGTGCGCGAGGCACGTGCCGATGTCGATGCAGCCTATGCAATGGTTGCGAAAGCCAAAGCGGATTCGCAACCGACCATGTCATTCGAAGGCAGCGCCCGCGTCGGGGACGATATCGATGGTTTCCGTGGCGAAACCAACGACCTTCAGGCTGGCCTTGTCGTTCGCTGGGATGTTTTCAATGGCGGTTTAAAGCGCGCAAAAATCCAGGAGATGTACCGACGCGAGCGCGAAGCCCGTTTCCGTCTCGACCAGATGACGCGCGAGGCAGAGGAAGATGTGCGGGTTTCTTGGAATGCGTGGGATGCGCAGGGCAAGCTGGTGAAGGAACTGGATCAGCAGGCACAAATTTCTGATGAATTGCTGCGTTCATATCGCGCGCAGTTCAATGTCGGCCGCCGCTCGCTGCTCGACGTGCTTGATGCCCAGAACACCCGTTACAATGTGCAGGTGCGTGCTGAAACTGCCCGTTTCGCGCAGTTTTTCGCCGAGTTCAAAGTGCTCGCTGCATTGGACGGTTTGTTGCAGGCGATGCAGGTCAATCCGCCCAGCGCTGCTCAGGCCAGTGCGCGAACACGGTTCAAGGTGGATAATGCGCCGCTGACCGACAGCCCGTCTATGCGGGAACCGAAATGACCGCGCCCGGCCGGAAACCGCAAGCGCGGGGCTGGGCCGGGCCTGACCCCGCACTCGATTTTGATGTCTGGAACGCGCATGTGCCACAGGATGATGAACTGCTCGCCTGTGTCGCGGAACTTGCCGCCATTTTCGAACGTCCCTTTGTCCCGGCAAGGGTGACCCGCGGACTTGCGCTCGACGAACAGGGGTTTGTCCCGCTTGACCAGATCGACCAGGCATTGGACCGGTTGGGCCTGCGCTGTGAACTTACCAATCGCCCGGTCAGTGACTGGAACCGGCATGATGTCCCGGCGCTGCTTGTGCTGGGCAACGGGCGGCCGGTCCTGCTCAACGCGGTGGACGACGACAACTGGACAATTTGGCTGCCCGGAACAGCGATGAATGTTGCGATGCCGCGCCAGCGTATCGAGGGAATGGCGCCAGGAGCGACGTTGATCATCCGAAATGACCCTACGCGTGAAATGGCGCGCGAGCGGCCCTGGGATCTGGCCCACAAAAATCACTGGTTCTGGAGCGAGGTTTGGAAGGAACGCGATCAGGTCAAATATATTGTGCTCGCGTCGCTGCTGATCAACATGGTCGCCTTCGCATTGCCGTTGTTCACGATGAACGTCTATGATCGGATCATCCCGAACAAGGCGGTAACCAGCCTTTGGGTGATGGCGCTGGGCGTCGCATTTGCCATTTCGGTTGAGTATAGTCTGCGGCTTGCACGCACCAGCCTGATCGACGAAGTCGGACGCGCGGTCGATGCGCGCCTGTCGCAAAGGCTGCTCGACAAGGTGCTGAACCTGCCGCTGGCGACCCAGCGCGGGAGCACTGGGGCACTTGCGCGGCGCGTGACCGAATATGAACAGGTACGCGATTTTTTCACGTCGACCACAGTCGTTCTCATCACCGACATATTTTTCTTGTTCGTTTTTGTTGCGCTGATTGCGTTTCTCGGCGGCTGGCTCGCGCTTATTCCGGTCGTTGCAATGGCGGTGATGTTTGCTGCGGGCTGGGTTCTACAGCGCAAGATGGGCGATTCGATCGCCGATGCGCAAGTAGACGCGAGCCTTTTGCAGACGACGCTGTTCGAGGCGATTGGCAGTCTCGAAACCGTGAAGGCGTGCCGTGCAGAGGGGCGCATGCTCGGCAAGTGGCGGCGCTATTCGGCTTCGAATGCACATACGCAGGAAGAGTTGCGCGGGCTTACAGCCAAGGCTGTGAACCTTGCCACTCTGTGCCAGCAGGGCACCAATGTGGCGTTGGTTATCGGCGGTTTTTACCTTTTCAGTGCCGGCAGCATTTCGATGGGTGCAATCATCGCCATTGTCATGCTGGCCAGCCGTTCGCTTGCGCCTGTAGGGCAGCTCGCCTTCCTCATGACACGCGGCCGGCAGGCCTTTGTCACCCTTGGAAGCCTTCAGACATTGATGGATCAGGCCGATGAGCGCGACAAGGGTAGCCACTCGATCGTGCATACGATCGGGCAAGGCCATATGCAGCTAGACCATGTTGGCTTCGCCTATCCTGAAGCTGGTGGGGAGTCGCTCAGCGAGATTTCTCTGATGATTGCGCCTGGAGAGCGCATCGGCATCATCGGCCGTGTCGCCTCGGGCAAATCGACGCTCGGCCGACTGATATGCGGCCTTTATGAACCGACCGCAGGCAGCTACAGGATTGATGGCCTCGACAGCCGCCAGCATCAGCCGCACGACATGCGCGCCCAGTTGCGCTTTGTCGGGCAGGATGCCGAGTTGTTCAGCGGCACGATCCGCGAAAACCTGCTGATCGGTTCCGAAAATGCCGGCGACGGCGAGATTGCCCTGGCGATCGAACAATCCGGCGTGGGTGCATTTCTGGGCAAGGATGCGAACGGTTTCGATTTCCACATTGGTGAACGCGGATCGCGGCTTTCGGGCGGGCAGCGCAGTTTTCTGGTGCTTGCCCGGGCGCTGGTTGAGCCTGCGCAGCTGCTGTTCCTTGATGAACCCACCGGCGCCATGGACAGCCATAGCGAGAAGCATTTTGTCGATCATTTGCGCGGTTCGCTTGCACCGCAACAAACGCTGATCATTGCGACGCATCGCATGGCGGTGCTCGAACTGGTCGACCGGCTGATCGTGATGGATAAGGGGCGTATTGTCGCCGACGGCCCACGCGACCAGATTCTTGCCAAAGCCGGTCTGTCATGACGGCGGCCGCGCTTCCCGTCAGCCGGCCTTTGGGCCTTGCGATCTTCGGTGACCGGACTGTCCGGAAACTGGCCATGATTTTTGTGCTGGTGACAATGCTGACATCGGAAACGCTATGGGCACATTTCTTGAAACTTGTGGGTGCCGAAGACACATTTCTGGCGGAGCCCGTTCCTCCGTCCGCCTATTCAGACCGCGAAATTGCGCAGCTTGTAAGGTTGACCGAAAGCCCCAATCAGTTCGCAGATCTCTCTGCTGACGAGGCGCAAGAACGCAATGAGGCCATCCCCTTTGTCGAAGTGCCGGCCGTCGGGGCCAAGCCGTTTCGCGCGCTCAGCCTTGAAAGCGGCACCGGGCTGACCGCGCTGCGCTGCCTGACACAGGCAGTCTATTATGAGGCGGCTTATGAGCCACTCCAAGGCCGCCGTGCCGTCGCGCAAGTGGTTTTGAACAGGATGCGCCATTCGGCCTTCCCCAAATCGGTGTGCGGGGTTGTCTATGAAGGCGTCAATCGCCCGGTCTGCCAGTTCAGTTTCACATGCGACGGATCGTTGAAACGCAAGCCAAGTGCAGCGGCCTGGCGTGAGGCGGAGGAAGTTGCCGCAGCGGCCCTCGCCGGATATGTGGAACGCTCGGTCGGCCTCGCGACCCATTATCATGCCAATTATGTGTCGCCTTACTGGGCGCCCAAACTTGCCAAGATCAGCAAGATCGGGGCGCATATATTCTACCGCTGGCCCGGCAAATGGGGGATGCCGTCCGCCTTTTCCGGTTTGTATTCGGGGAATGAGGCGATCCCTCATATTCTTCCGCGTGCGTTCCTTTCGGCGAAGGGAGCAACTGGCGCGTCTGTTGTTGAATATGAAGCCGAGGAGGCCGCCCGCGCCTATGCCGCATCGCGCCTTCCGGCCGGCCTCATGCCGGAAAGTCGCGCCGACAATGATGTGGGCGGGCGCCTCGACATCTCAAAGGGCTGGGCTGCGTCGATCCCTGAACCCGAAGACACATATCATTCATCCCGTGCAATTGCCCGGCAGCAGGCTGGCGCGTTTGAAATTCCAGAAAAAGGAGGCGGCTCATGATCCGGACGAAACCTTATATCGGTGCGCGGCGTATCATCCTTGCATCGGGCGTTGCCATGTTCGTCTTTGTCAGTTGGGCGAGCTTCGCCCGTGTGGATGAGGTGACGCGGGGGCAGGGCAGGGTGATCCCGTCAAGCAAAGCCCAGATCGTCCAGTCTGCCGAGCCGGCAACCATCCGCGATATTGTCGTTCGACCTGGGCAAGCGGTGCGCAAGGGGCAATTGCTGGTACGGCTCGACGATACCGAATCGTCTGCGCAACTCGGCCAGATAGAGGCGGAAAATCGTTCATTAGAGGCACGGGCTGCACGGCTCGCGCGCGAGGGCACGGGCGGCATGGGGAACGCGGATTGCGCCACCAACCCGACAGCGGCCTGCAGCGAAGAGGCTGCGCTCCAGTCTGTTCGCGCGGCGGCACAGCGTAGCCGGCAGGCGGCACTGAGTGCTGCGATCGAACAGCGCCGCCGCGACTATGGCGAGGCGCAGGCAACCGTTGCCTCGCTGCAGTCGAGCCTGAAAATCGCGCAAGAACAGGTCAGCATGATCGAGCCGCTTGCGGCCCAGTCAATTGTCCCCAAGACCGAGTTGATGAACGCACAGCGCGAGGCGACTGAACTGCGCGGAAAATTGGCAGCAGCGCAGCAGGCGGTGTCACGCGCGCAGGCAGGGATTAGTGAAGCCCAGGCGCAATCGTCCGAGGCAGGTCTGCAATTCCGGCAGGAAGCCTTGAACGAGCGGAGCCAATTGGTCGCCAAGATGGCTGTGAACAGCGAATCGCTGCGCGGTGCAGCGGGCCGATTGCAGCGCAGCGAGATACGCTCGCCGGTTAACGGCATCGTCAATGATGTGCAGGTTACCACTGTCGGGGGTTTTCTGCAGGCTGGCCAGAAGATCATGCAGGTGGTGCCGCTTGGCGATAAACTGCTGGTCGAAGCCCGCGTTTCGCCAAAGGATATTGCCTTCATCAAGGTGAATGACCGAGCGAACGTCAAGGTCACCGCTTATGACTTCGCGGTCTATGGCGGGCTCTCCGGCAAGGTTGTACAGATTTCTGCTGACAGCATTTATGACGAGGCTGCCAAGGAAAGTTATTTCAGCGTCGTCGTGCAGACCGATCGCTCCTTCCTTGCCAGTGGCGCGCGCCGGTTGCCGATTAGCCCGGGCATGATCTGCGATGTCGAGATCGTCACCGGCAAGAAGACTATTTTGAGCTATTTGCTGAAGCCGCTGATCCGTGCTCGGTCCGAAGCGCTGAACGAGCGCTGACCCATCGAAAACCGGCCGGTCGCCTTGATTCTGAAACAAGTTTGCCCCCGTCTGCATTCTGGCCGACGGGGGCATTTGTTTTGAACTATGGTTGCTGCAACCTGTGTCAGGCTGCCTGACCGTAACTGGGTGATGGGCGAATTTCGGCCAACATAGGAAGTGTGGCCGCGCCGGCAGACTGCATGGGTGCAGAGACACTGTGCTTGACTGCCCAAGTCGCCGCCTGTGTGCGGTTCTCGACGCCCAGCTTGCGCAGGATCGCTTTTACATGAACCTTCACGGTTGCTTCGCAGATATCGAATTTGCGGGCGATTACCTTGTTCGCCATGCCGCCCATGATGCTTTCCAATATATCGATTTCGCGCGCCGACAGACCGGCATCGGAGGCGCTGCCACGCCAGTCGCCAGTTTCGGATGAAGGCACACAGCTTCCGAGATCATCGGCCAATTGTGACGGGAAAACTTTCTCGCCGAGTGCGACCAGACTGATCGATTCAATCAGGGGTTCGCAAGAGATTTCCTTGATGATGACCGCGTCGACACCAATTTGGAAGGCCAGCGCAACATTTTCGAATTCATATTTCTCTGCGAGCAGAACGAGCCTTGCATCACAGGGGCGCGCAGTGAGTAACCGGCAAGCTTCCAAGCTTTCCTCGATTGAACTGTAATCGATCACCACCACATGGGCATCGGCATTATCCGGTGCCTTACTTGCCAGCTGGCTCATTATAGCCGCATCGCTCAGCGAATTTTTGATAATGAAGTTTTCACTCGAGAGAATCTTGCGAAGCCCCTCGCGTGCTATTTCGTTTTTTCCCAACAAGGAAATATGAACAGTTTTTAGCATCTTCGCCCTTTCTGAATAACCAGTCAAAGGCGACCCCAAATTCACGAGCATGTTACCGATCAGGTTGTTCCCGTCAAAACACCCAACTGTTCCAGATCAGCCCTGCCTTTTACTCAAAACGGCGACATTAATCATTTCTGATAATGTGGCACGTAATCAAACTATACAAATTCCAACAATTTATGCCATTGGAAATACAGCGAATACCCATAAAGGATTACATGCCTTCTAAAGTTCGCTGGTTGCACGACCTCACACAGTGTACACAGTAAATTGTGTAAAAAAGCGTAAATTCATTCACTTGCTAGTGATTGTTGTCGCTATCTTATCAAATCGCGGGCCTTTTCATCAACCTAGCCAAAATGGGTGTAATGTCCGCGGTTGACCGCGACAAAGCGGCTTTTGCGTTAACCTCTAAATCACAGGTCGATCACTGACAGCACATCGTGCCCGCTTACCGATTCGCGTCCCAACCAAGCGCTTCTTGTCGGCTTTGGAACTGTTCGAACCGGAAAAGCGTCCGTCCGCCAGCAAGTGCGGGGTTGCAGGGCTGTTGACTGAAATCGGGATAATGGCGGAGACGGAGGGATTCGAACCCTCGGTACCGGATTTACCAGTACGACGGTTTAGCAAACCGTTGGTTTCAGCCACTCACCCACGTCTCCGCACTTTTGGTGGCTGTCGGGGCCTATAGCGGTGGGTTTCCCAGCCTGCAATGCCTATTCGCCCAGTTCGTCAGACTCACTTGGACGCGAAAGCGAGTCGGCTCATCGCCCGTTCATTGTGCGCGCTCCAAAGCAGGTTCTAGCTTGTCTCACAGTTTAGGAGGATTGCGAATATATGACCGGATTGTCCCTGCGCAGATGGGGAAATGTGCTGATGCTTGCATTGGCGGCCATGATCCTCACCGGCACGCCTGCCCACGCGCAAATCCAGACGATCGATCCCAATGAGGCGATCGACGCGGATCTTGGCACACCGCCCAAGGCCGAATCGCCGCCGAAATTGGAAACGTCTGCCGATCCCGCGATGGACAGCAGTGTTGCGGAGCCTGCGACCGACGTTCCCGCAACAAGTGTTCCATCGCCGGGAGCCGATAGCGCGACCTATCAACAAGATGACCTGATCGGGGCGGCTGAGGGCGTATTCGGCAAGGGTGCCGAGGGTCTTGCCCGGCTGATCGAGGATGTTTTGAAGAAGCAGGGGCAGCCCAATGGCTATATTGTCGGCCGTGAAGGCGGCGGGGCGTTGCTGGTCGGGTTGCGTTATGGATCGGGAACGCTGCACCACAAGGTTGAAGGGGAGATGCCTGTCTATTGGACCGGACCGTCACTCGGATTTGATGCCGGGGCAAATGCGGGTAACACCTTCGTCCTCGTCTATAATCTTTACGATAGCGAAGATCTGTATCGCCGTTTTCCCAGCGGGGAAGGCGTCGCCTATCTGGTCGGTGGTTTCAATGCCAGTTATCTGCGGCGCGGCGATATCGTACTGATCCCGATTCGCGTTGGTGCAGGCCTGCGTTTGGGCGCCAATGTCGGTTATATGAAGTTTTCGAAGAAGCAGCGTTGGCTGCCCTTCTGACGCCCCGGGTCGCACCGTGGTGGGGCATTGGGCGTCCTTCGGGACGCCCTTTTTTTAACGACTGCGAACCTCTTCCATGCGCTTGAGATAGCGGGCGAGGATATCGATCTCTAGATTGACTTCACGCCCCGGCGCCATCTCGGCGAGGGTTGTGACATCCCAGCTGTGGGGAATGATATTGAGCGCGAAATGCGCGCGGCCATCAGTCGCGTCGATCACTTCATTCACCGTCAGCGACACACCGTCGACCGTGATCGATCCCTTGGCAGCGATATAGGCCGCCAATGATGCGGGCGCTGCAATGACGACTTTGTGCGAATCGCCGACCGGTTCGACCGAAACAACTTGGCCGATACCGTCGACATGGCCGGTCACGATATGGCCACCCAGTTCGTCGCCTACCTTAAGTGCGCGTTCCAGGTTCAGGCGTCGCCCCTCTACCCACATGCCGGCTGCCGTCTTACTGACGGTTTCAGCCGAAGCATCAACGGCAAACCAGCCCTGATCGCCGCTGCGTCCTTTGTCGATCACGGTAAGGCAGCAGCCCGAACAGGCGATCGAAGCGCCAAGGTCGACGCTGCCCATGTCATAGTTGCAATGGATGATGAGCCGAAGGTCGCCGCGCTGTTCGGCGCTGGCGATATGGCCTATGTCGGTGATGATGCCGGTGAACATGCCGCCTCGTATACTTCTAACCGGTTGCCATCAATAGCCTTGCTCCCCAGCATGCGTGCGTCGGCAAGATGCCAGCGCCCATGTGCCTGCGACAGGTCGTCAAGGCCAATATCGCCCAGCGCTGGCCGGCCACCGCCAATCAGGATCGGGGCCCGATAGAGCATCAGTCGATCGACAAGCCCTGCGCGCAAAAAGGCACTTGCCGTCTGTGCGCCGCCTTCAACGATCAGGCTGTTGCAACCGAGCGAAGCAATATCTTCCGGGGAACGGATCGCTTCCCATCCGGCAGGCGGCTCCCCGCTGCCGAGCATGATCCGGCGGGGGCTGCGCCGCTCCAGCCCCGGCAGGCGGACGTCAAGCGCAGGTACGTCGAAGCGAACGGTGCCGGCACCGACAAGGATCGCGTCGCACCGCGCCCGCTCGAGATGCGCATGCGCGCGTGCCGCCGGGTTGGTGATCCAGCGGCTGCTGCCATCCGCCATGGCGATGCAGCCATCGAGCGAGGTAGCGAGTTTGAGTGTAACATGCGGGCGGCCCACCTTGATGCGGGTGACAAAGCCGGCAAGCCCGCGCCGGGCATCGTCGGGCAGGCAATCGCGATCAACCTTGATACCGGCGACCGCAAGCCGGTCATAACCTTTGCCGGCGGTACGAGGGTCCGGATCGGTTAAGGCGCCCACGACGCGGGCCACACCCGCGCTGATCAGCGTGTCGGCGCAGGCATCCCCGCGCGGGCTTTCATGCGCGCAAGGTTCAAGGCTAACATAGGCAGTGGCTCCGCGCGCTGCATTGCCTGCTGCGGCGAGAGCCATCGCCTCTGCATGCGGCCGCCCGCCAGGTTGGGTCCAGCCGCGCCCGACGACAATGCCTTGCGCAACGATGATGCAGCCAACCGACGGGTTGGCGTCCGTGGTTCCCCTGCCGCGCTCGGCCAGAGCGATTGCCGCTGACAGCCAGCGGTGATCATCGTCGAACGCGGTTATTTGCCGGCTCCTACACGTTCCGCTATTTCAGCCTCTGCCTCTGCCCGTTTGCGTTCATCGGCAAGCTGAGCCTCGGCGTCCAGCTTTTCGACGTCCATGCCCACCGCGCGACCCAGCGCCTTATAGGCGTCGCGTTCGCGCTGGCGCATTTCTTCTTTCAGTTTCTGAGATTCACGGATCGCAGCGAGGCTCTCATCGACCGAACGGTCGGCGGGCCAGCTCTCAAAATAGGTGACCTGGGGTGGCGGTGGCTTCGACTTGTCGAGCATGTCGAAATAGAACATCGCAATGATCGCAGCGGTCGGCACACAGGCGGCAAGCAGCACCAGCGGCCGCACGCTCCCGCGCTGCCGCATATAACCGACAAGGTCGGAAAGTCCGCCTTTGACCGACGCGTCATGGAAAAAACTCATGCCCTTGTTTAGGGCCTGTGTTGCGTGAATTCCAGTGGGGATGTTCCCCGCTTCGGCAAGCGCCGGAGGCGTCGGTCTTGCTCTGCTTGTTCGGCAATGCTCAGCGCGTGATCGCGCAGATCACGCCCGAGGAACTGACGACGCCCAATATTTCGGGATCCTGCAGTGCCTTTGTGCGCTTTACAAACTCTTCGATTGTGATTTTGTTCGCCTTTTTGTCGCGTAGCTTCTCAAGCCCGCGCAGCTTGTTGAGCTGACCCAGCGACAGCCGGTCGACCATCCGCCCTGCCATACAACGTGCAACCGGCTTAGGCAGGCCTGCCTCGATTAACGCATTGCGGATCCGGGTTTCGGGCGTTGCACAGCCGGCAAGTAATGCGGCGCAGGCAATGGCGACCAGCAATGGCTTCATACGTCATGTTCCTTGGCGCGTTCGACGCATTCGATGATGATGCGCTTGGCTTCATCCACGTCACCCCAGCCATTGAGTTTGGCCCATTTTCCGGGTTCAAGGTCTTTGTAATGGGTGAAGAAATGCTCGATCTGTTGCAGCACGATCGGCGGCATGTCCTTATAGGTTGCGACGTCGGCATAATAAGGGAATGTCTCGTTCACT
>Ga0315902_10006864_pt1 | contig 15678 bp, 10 predicted proteins | sample LakEriMetagenome_9_FD_203523 | JGI IMG/M metagenome (GOLD analysis project Ga0315902, IMG submission 203523) | Freshwater fungal communities from buoy surface, Lake Erie, Ohio, United States - Buoy 12 MA117 | ecosystem: Environmental > Aquatic > Freshwater > Lake > Lake biofilm | place: USA...
ATGCTAGCGTAGGGACGAAAGGCAGCCCGTCACAATTTCGTCCTCGACGGGGAGGGACCAGCGCCCCTCCGCCGGGTCCATTTCGCCAATGCCACGCGGCAGGGCATACCGGGCCGCCCCACGGCGGGCCTTCTTGTCGCCGTGTGTCTCGGCCACGATGGCGGCGATCGAGAGGTCGGCCGGTACCGTCGTCGGTAAACCTGCTCGCCGAACGGCGTCTGCGACCGCCAAGGCCACCCCGTCCCGCGCCACCCCCACCGCCTCGGCAATCCGTGCTTCGGCCACCATACCGATCGCCACCGCCTCGCCGTGCAGCATGGCGTAGTTGCGGAGCTTCTCGATGGCGTGGGCGATGGTATGGCCGAAGTTCAGGATCTGACGGAGCCCCCCTTCCCGGGTATCCTCCGCGACGATATCGGCCTTGATGTGGACGCTCCCGGCGATGAGCCCGGCGAACTCCGGAGCCCTGGACCCGTTCTGAGCGATGGACGGCAAGGCTTGCAGCAGGCGATCGAAATAGCTGGCGTCCGCGATGATGCCATGCTTCAGCATCTCGGCCAGCCCGCTGCGCAGCGTCTCTGCTGGGAGCGTATCCAGCACCGCCGGGTCGATCACCACGGCCGCCGGATTATGAAACGCCCCCACCAGATTCTTCCCGGCCGGCGTGTCGACCGCCGTCTTCCCGCCCACCGAGGCATCCACCATCGCCAGCAGCGTGGTCGGGATCTGGATCACCGGCAGGCCGCGCATATAGGTCGCCGCCACGAATCCGGCGAGGTCGCCAATCACGCCGCCACCCAAGGCGACGATCGTGGTGTCACGCCCGGCGCCCCACGCGAGGAGCGCATCGGTGAGGGCGGCCCACCGCTCGCGGGTCTTTTCCTGCTCCCCGGCCGGAATGCTGAAGCGCTGCAGGGCGCCGGCGGGGAGATCCGGCGCGAGGAGCGCCTCCACGCGCGGAGCGAGCAGCGCGGCGACCGTATCATCGGTGATCAGCGCCACCCGATGAGCCGGGGCGGAGCGACGGAGAATGTCGGGGAGCGCGTCCAGCGCACCCGCCGCGCAGAATACGGGGTATTCGAGCGGGAGCGGGAGCGCTGACGCGCCTACCACGTCACCTCACCCGCACCCGCTCGCTTGTTCGCGACCCGCGCCAGCATGAACAGCAGGTCGCTCAGGCGGTTCAGGTAAATCACGACCAGGGGGGGCATCTCCACCTCGTTCGCGAGGTGGACCACGCGCCGCTCGGCACGCCGGCAGACGGTGCGCGCGACGTGCAGCGCCGCCGCCTTCGCCGTCCCGCCCGGAATGATGAAGCTCTTGAGCGGTTCCAGCTCCCGCTCGCAGGCATCGATCGCCTTCTCCAGCTCCTCGATGCGCTCCTCGTCGATGCGCGCCTTCGTGAGCTGCTCGCGCATCTTCTCGAAATCGGGGGTGGCCAGCAGGGCGCCGATCGCGAAGAGATCGCGCTGAATCGGTACCAGGACCTCGTCGATGCGCGGCATCACACCGATCGCGCGGGCCAGGCCGAGCGAGGCATTCAGCTCGTCGACATCGCCATAGGCCTCGACACGCGGGTGGTCCTTGCCCACGCGGCCCCCACCAAAGAGGGCCGTGCCCCCCTCATCGCCAGTACGGGTGTAGATCTTCATGGCAGAAGCATAACCACACGCCGAAATGCGAGCAGGACCCGTCGGCACACGCCAACCGGCCACATCGGTTAGCTTTCCCACCTATGACGACGCATCCGATTCGTGACCTGACCATCATCGGCGCGGGCCCGACCGGCCTGTTCGCGCTGTTCTACGCCGGCATGCGCGGCGCATCCGCGCAAATCGTTGACGCGCTCCCCGAGCTGGGTGGGCAGCTGACGGCGCTCTACCCCGAGAAATACATCTTCGATGTGGCGGGCTTTCCGAAGGTGCTGGCGAAGGACCTCGTCCGAAACCTGACCGAGCAGGCCGCCCAGTTTCATCGGGAGACCGGCATCCCCGCGCATCTTGGACAGCGCGTCACCGGCTTGGAAGAAGCTGACGGCCATCTCGTCCTGACCACAGCAACCGACCGCTTCCCGACGCGCTCGGTGATCATTGCCGGCGGCATCGGCGCGTTCAGCCCACGCAAGCTGCCGCAGGCGTGCGCCGAGCCGTGGTACGGGCGTGGCGTGCATGCGCTCGTCTCCAACCCGGAAGACTTCCGCGGACGCGACGTGCTCATCATCGGTGGCGGCGACTCCGCCTTTGATTGGTGCGCCCAGCTGCGTGATCGGGCGAAGTCGGTAACGCTCGTCCATCGGAGCGACCGGTTTCGTGCACATGCCGCCACGGTGGCGGAAGTGGAGGCGGCCGCCGCTGCCGACAGCGCGCGCGTCCGCGTGCTCACGTTCCACGAACTCGACGCCATTCACGGGACGGACACCATCACCGGCGTGGTCCTCAAGGACATCAAGTCCAAGACCACGCGCGAGTTGCCGTGCGACGTGATCCTGCCGATGCTCGGCTACGTGTCCGATCTCGGTGCGCTCCTCGAGTGGGGCCTCGATATCGAAAAGGATGAGATCAAGGTCAACTCCCTCATGGAGACCGGGCGCTCAGGAGTCTATGCGGCCGGTGACATCACGACCTATCCCGGGAAGCTCAAGCTGATCACCGCGGGGTTCTCGGAAGCGGCGACGGCGGTGAACCAGGCCGTCCATCATGTGTATCCCGACAAGAAGGTGGCGCCGGGACACTCGTCCAACCTCGCCATCTTCGGCCAGAAAGACGACTGACCCACGTCGGTGCCCATATTGCGTGCTCTCTCTCGGGTTGCGGCGGCGGCGTGTCTCGTCGCCGCTCCGCTCCACGCGCAGGATCTCTCCTGCGAACGAGGAGACCGCGAGGTGCGGGTGCTGCGCTTCACCGGCAATCGCGAATTTTCGGTGCCGGTTCTGGCCGCGACGGTGGCCACCATCCCGTCATCGGTTGGCGGGCTCCCGTTCATCGGCCAACGGCGCTGCCTTGATCCGACGGAGTTCGCGCGCGACGTGCGACGGATCGAGACGCTCTATCGCCGTCGTGGCTTCCCCGATGTGCGCGTCGACACGGTCGTGGTGGAGCGGCGTCCCGGTGTCATTGCGATCACGTTTGCCATTCAGGAAGGCGCGCCGACGCGCGTGAGCGCGTTGGCCGTGCGGGGGACCGATCGGCATCCCGCCATCGCGGGGGCTGCGCGTGATTTCCCCTTGCAGGTGGGTGGGGTCTTCGATCGGAGTGCGCTCGAAGCCGGGCGTGACACGCTCGTGCGGCGGTTGCGCAATGCCGGGTGGCCCCAAGCCGAGGCGCTCATCGCCTACACGACCGTGACGGCGGAGCGCAGGGCCGATGTCGAAGTGACGATTGTCCCTGGAATGCGGGCCCGGATTGGCCGTGTGACGCTGGATGTGGAGGCGCAGGACGGGACACGCGGGGTCAGTGACGCCACGATCAAGCGGGCCTTGGCGCTGCGTCCCGGCGACTGGTATTCAGCGCGCGCCATTATCGATGCACAGCGGAACCTCTATCAGACGGACGTCTTTCAGCGGGTGGAGTTGGCGCCGGATAGTGTACAGCCTCCCGGCGACAGCATCGTCAATCTGACGGCGCGGTTGGTCGAGGGCGATCGCTGGGCGGCGCGTGGCGGCATGGGGTGGGCCACGCTGGATTGCTTCCGGACGCAGGGCGCGCTGACCGATCGCGATTTTCTGCCGATGGCGCAGCGCTTGGAGCTCACGGCGCGCATCAGCAAGATCGGGATTGGCGCGCCACTCGACGGGGCACCCGATCTCTGTCAGGGGCAGGCGCGCTCGGATCCGTACAGTCGCACGCTGAATTACTACACGTCGATGACGCTGCGGCAGCCGGTGCGAGCGAATCAGGCCCGCGTACCGTCGCTCACGCTGTTCAGTTCCACGCTGTCGGAGTACCGCGCCTTTCTGCGCCGCACGCCGATCGGTGGAGTGTTATCGGTCACCGATCCCTTCGCGCGCCGCCCGTCTCCACGCACGCCGAGCACGCTCTCGTATCAGTTGGAGTTGGGGCGTACGGAGGCGGAGCCGGCGTTCTTCTGCGCGGTGTTCAATGCGTGCGATGCGGACCTCCGCAGCTTTTTGCAACGGACGAATCGGCTGGCCGCGTTGGAGTTCGCCATTTCGCGGGAACGACTTAACGATCCCCTACGGCCAACCGGTGGCGCGGTGGTGCGTGCGACGGTCCGGCATGCCAGCACGTTGATAGGTTCTGACCGCACGCAGCAATTCAATCGCGCGACCGCGGATGCCACATGGTATCGCGCGTGGCGAGGCGTGACGCTCACGGCGCATGTGCGCGGCGGTGTCGTGCAAGGGCGCGGAAGCGGCGGTGGGGTGGGCAGCTTCATTCCGCCACAGGAGCGGTTGTACGCCGGCGGTCCGACCACGGTGCGCGGGTTTCGTCAGAATGAACTCGGCCCGGCCGTGTATATCGTGAGCGGATACACGCCGGTAACTGAAAATGGCATCACGGTGTATCGCACCGATGCGACAACGACGACCGAGCGGATCGTGCCGACCGGCGGCAATACGCTGGTGCTGGGGAATCTCGAGGCGCAGATCCCGAGCCCCTTTGCCCCGCAGCTCCTGCAGTTCGCCGCGTTCGCGGACGGGGGACGTTTGTGGAATCGTGGCGCGACGACCGTTGACGGCGTATCGGCGCTCAATGACCCGCCGGTGAAGATCACGCCCGGGCTCGGGGTACGCGTGGCCTCACCGTTCGGCGCGATTCGCATCGACTTCGGCTACAATCCGTATGCCTATCCGGCCGGTGCCGCGTACTTCAACGCGCCGTTGCAGGCGGGCGTTGCGCCGCTCTATTGCGTGAGTCCCGGCAATCGGCTGGTCGTCCGCGCGGCGACCGGTGGCGCGCCGGCTGCTCAGGAATCCGGTGCCTGCCCGGGTACGTTTCGACCGGCTCGGCGCAGTGGGCTGCTCGGCCGGTTGAACCCCAGCATCTGGATCGGGCAGGCGTTCTGATGGCGCTGCGCCGACGGACTCTCGTGCTGGCGACCGCCGCCGTCCTGCTGCTGATGCTGGCGGGGCTCGCCGGTGCCGTCGTGGCCCTGACGCAGACCGATCGTGGACGGGCGCTGATCGTGCGCGCCGTGGTGCCGTTGGTGCGTCGCGCCATCCCGGGGTCACTGCATGTCGGCGCCATTCACGGTACGCTCTTTTCCGACATCACGATCGACTCGCTCGATATCCGGGGCCCGGACGGGACGCCCTTTCTCACGTCCGGTCCAATTCGTCTGACCTACGATCCGCGCGATCTCCTCGACGCGCGCATTGTCGTGAAGTCGTTGGAGGTCACGCGCCCGCAGATCACGCTCGTCGACTACGGCAGCGACGACTGGAACTGGAAGCGCGCGCTACGTAAGCCGGGGGCGCGGGCCAAGGCACCGAGTACCAGCCGCTTCGGGAAGTGGATCGTGATCGACACCACGACGCTCCATGAACTCACCTTTGTGGCGCGGTTGCCGTGGACCCTCTCCGATACGCTCAAGGGCGCCAAGCGCGATAGCGCGCTGACCTACAATCTCACGCGCCTGGATGGCGAGATCCGTCGTGACGGCGATCGCCTGGTGCGGGTGTATCGCTTCGTGCGCGGCAATGTCGCGCTCGGACGGTCGTCGCTCGCGCATCCTCGGCTCCCCGGTCAGCAGTTTGCGGTCCAGCGACTGGATGTCGTGTGGGTCTACCCCCCGTTCTGGTTCCGCGACCTCAAGGGCACGTTCCGCAAGCTGGGGGATTCCCTCTTCGTTGATACGGTGAAGTTCGCGCTGCCGAAGTCGCGCGCGGAGGGGATGGCGAAGGTGATGTGGGGGAGCAATCTGCCGGTTCGCTACGACGTCCGCTTGCGCCTCGATACCGTGGCCATGACGGACCTCGCGTGGATCGACGAAACAATCCCGCACAGCGGCGGCGGTTCGGCGATGCTGCGCATGCGGAATGATCCGCGCAACCTCAACATCATCGATTACGCCATCACGCAGATGGATGCCAGCGCCCTCAAGTCGCGCATCACCGGCGACATGACCTGGGGCGTTGGCGGATTCGTGACCCGCCTGAGCGATGTCGACCTCAACCTGCAGCCGGCGCATACCGATCTCTTGCGCTGGTTCAACGGCGAGCCGTTTCCGTATGATTGGCGCGGGCGCTTGAATGGACGGGTGCGCGCGAGCGGCGGGTTCGTCACGCGGTGGAAGTTGGACGAGGCGACGGTACGCTTCGAGGACGACCATGTGCCTGGCGCGGTCTCGCGGGCGCGGGCCACTGGCTCCGTCAACCTCTTCACACCGGCCGAAGCGATCCTGCAGGGGATTGATCTCGACATCGAGCGGCTGGATTTCCGGACGCCGCGTTTCGTGAATCCGATGTTCGCGGAGCTCAACGGCTTTGCGCGCGGGCGCGTGCGACTTGATTCACTCTGGTACGACGCCTTCTTCAGTCGGGCGGATGTGGAGTTGGTGGATGGCCCGGGGCAGCCCTCGCGCTTCACCGGCGCGGGACGCTATACGCTGGTGCCCGAAGGGGTCGTCTTCGATGTCGACATGCAGGCCGCGCCGCTCTCCTATACCACGCTGTCGCGGTCGTATACTTCAATGCCGCTCCGTGGATCGGCCATTGGGCGGATTCGGGCGAAGGGGATGGCGGATCGCATGGACCTCACGACCACCCTCGCCGGCGAAGGGGGCGAACTGTTCTTCACCGGCACGGCAGACGCCCTCGAGCCGACGATGGGTGCGACCGGGGCGTGGCGCGTTCGCGGGGCGAATATCCAGTCGCTGTTTGGTGATGCCCGTCTGCCGGTGACGGCGCTGAACATGTCGGGCACCGTCGACCTGTACGGGGTCACGAACGCCGCGGGGGTGTTGCGCGACGATTCCTTCGTGGGACCGTTGCGTGCGACAGTGGAAGAATTCTCACACATTGCGGATGCTCGCGTGTATGGGGGCAGCGTCGCCCTCCGCTTCGATGCGGGCGTACTGCGCGTGGATACCCTCACCATGGAATCCTCCGCCATTCGCATGACGGCACACGGCGGCGTGGCATTCGATCGGCAGCGTCGCGACTCGCTGCAGCTCACGATGTATGCCGATTCCCTCGGCGGCCTCCGGCCGTGGCTCGCGTCCACGACGGCCAGCGGCACGCCGTGGTTGCTCCCCACCGACACGTTGCGCGGGACCGCGCAGACCATGGTGCGGCTCACCGGGTCCGTGGATACGCTCGACACTCAGGGGCTCGACCTGGATATGGCGGGCGACCTTGCCGGACTGGTCGTGGCGGGGACCCGTTCGATGCGTGCGGGGTTCGATTTGCAGGCGCGGGATATTCTGCGCGCCCTCAATGGCCGTTTCCAACTCCAGGCGGATTCGGCGCGACTCGGCGGTATCGATATCGCCAACATGTCCGTGCGCGCCACGTTACGTGACGGGCTGGCCGAACGGTTTGCCGTCGCCATGCGCACCCCTTCGGAGTCGCGAATCAGCGTGGGGGGGCAGGTCGCGCGCGAAGGCGACGTCACACGCATCCGCGTCGATACCCTGACGGTCCGTGTCGATAGTGGATTGACGCGCCCGCGCGGCTTCCAGCTCCGTGAGCCGGCCACGCTCCGACTCGACGTCGCCGGAGGCGGGACCCTCGATGGATTGACGCTGCAGCACACCGACACCGGACGGCTGAGCGTGCGAGGCGCGTTGACGGCGGCCGGCGCGGTGCAAGGCACGCTCGAGGCAGACCGTGTGCCGCTCTACGACTTGGGCCGCCTGCTGCAGGCCTCGGGGCTGTCGCAGGGGACCGCCAGCGCGTCGATGACCGTGGGTGGCACGCGCGATCGGCCGCAGCTCGAGGGGCGGATTGCCCTGCAGGATGCGGTCGCCGGTCGTTTGCGGTTCGGCGATCTCGTCGCGCAGGCGCGATACGATAGTGCCAGGCTGACGGTCGACGGCTCGCTGCGTCTCGGCGGACGCGAGGCGCTGCGTGGGACGGCACGATTGCCGCTCGATTTGGCCCTCCGTGCCACGCCGAACCGTCGATTGGACGCGCCACTCGAAGGGCGCGTATCTGCCGAGCGCACCGATTTGGGATTGCTGACATCGCTGCTACCGGACGTCACGGGTGCCCGCGGGACTCTGGAAACCGATGTCAATCTCACCGGGACATGGGCACGCCCACGACTCCGTGGACGCGTGCGTCTCGACAGTGCGGCCTTCTCGCTCGCGAATCTCGGCATTCAAATTGATCGCGCAGCAGCTGACATCCGGCTTGATGGTGATACGATTGCGATTCGACGATTCCGGGCGTCGAGTGGCCTCGTAAGCGATTCTGTCGGACTCTCCGGATACATCGGTATCACCGAGATTGCGCGTCCCGACTTCGACCTGCGCCTGTCGGCCAACAACTTCCTCGCGGTCGACAAGGCTCGCACGGCCTCCTTGGCGGTCACCACCACGACCCCGCTCGCGCTGACCGGTAACGGGGATGCGCCCACGCTGCGCGGGGCGCTGCGGATTGATCGCGGTCGCGTCTACATCTCCCAGTTGGCGCAACGGCGGGCGTTGGATCTGACCGATGACATCACGCTCATCGATAGTGTGCGCCTCGGCGTGAATGCCCTCCTGCCATCGGCACCCAGCGCACTGGTCCAGAATCTCGCCCTCGACAACGTACGCCTGCAGGTTGGCGAGGATGTGTGGCTGCGATCGCCCGAAGCCAATCTCAAGCTGGGTGGACAGCTGCGCGTCACCCGCTCATCGCGCGACGGGCAACGCGCCCGTCTGGCGCTGTCGGACTCGTTGACCGTGCAACGCGGTACGTATCAGCTCAATCTCGGCCTGGCGCGCCCCGGTTTCGAAGTGGAACGCGGACTGGTGCGGTTCTTCGGCGATCCCGATCTTGAGCCCACGCTCGACATCACGGCGTTGCACACCGTGCGTGAGACACGTGCGAACTCCAATCGGCAGGACGTGCGCATTCGGGTCAACATCGGCGGGACACTGGATCGGCCCACGCTCGCGCTGACGAGTGCCGACAATCCGCCCCTCCCCGAGAGCGACATGCTCAGCTATCTCGTTACGGGCGAACCGGCGTATGCGCTGCTCGGGACGCCCTATGCCGAGCAGGGGGCGACGCTCGCTCTGCGTCTGGCGGGCAGCTATCTGTCGAGTCGCCTTGCGGGTGGCCGCTTCGACGTGGTGCAGGTCGAACCGACCGCGTTGAATCCGGGGGATGCCGCCAACCTGCGTCAGAATGGACTTGGCATTCTCGCCTCGACGCGCGTGGGCGTTGGCGGTCAGGTTGCACGGAATACCTATTTCACCTTCAGCACCGGGCTGTGTGGGCTGGCGCCGCAGGCGAACGGTGGAGGCGATGCGCTGTCGCTGTTTGCGCAGGGACTCGGCGTGAAGGTTGAGCGCCGATTCGAGCGCGGCCTATCGTTGTCGTTGGGGCTCGAGCCGGCCTCCAGTGCGCAGGCGTGCGGTCGCCTGGGGATCAGCCGGACCTTCCAGCAGACGCCACCGCAGGTCGGCATCGACTTCTTCCGATTCTGGACGTTCTGATGCCGACCACACCGCTCCTGTCCGTTCTGGAGGAGATGGAGCGCGCTGATGATGCCGCTGCACGCCTCGATGCGGTGGTGACCGGGCTGCAGTCGATGGGGTTCGGGCAGGTGGTGGGCGTCCTGTTCGATGCGGCACTCAATCCGGTGCATACGGTCGGCGCTGGTCGCGAAGAGGCGAAAGGGTTGCCATTGGCACCGCTCCCCGGAGCGGTGTGGCGTCGCCGCATAACGCAGCTCGAGCGATTGGGGACGGGTGATGTGGCGCAGTTGCGCGGCACCGATGCGTGGGTCGCGCGGGAGTTCTTTGGTACCGAACCGGCTGCGGTCGCGGAGGCCGAGCTCTGGCAACCGACCGATGTGTTGGCCGGGGTACTCCGAGGGCCGCACCAGCAGGTGCTGGGCATCCTGCTCGTCGCGCATCCAGATGACGGGGCACAGCCGACCACCGAATGGATGCAGGCGTTCACCACGGTGATGCGCCTGTTGGCGGCACGCGTAGCCTATGATGCGCTCGATGTCGTCGCGCGTCGTCGTCAGGCGCGCCTCCAGCTTTTGCAGGAAGCCGGCGCGTCACTCACGCGCTCTCTGGATGAACAGGAGATCCTGCAGGAGCTCATTCGTCAGGTACAGCGGGCGGTGCGTGCGGACGGCGTCGCCCTGCTGATCCCCGATCTCGATGCGGGTATGGTGGCCGTTGCTCGGCATGTCGTGCACGGGAGCGAGGTGGCGCGTACCGTGCAGCCGCTCGCCGATGGACTGGTCACGGACGTGGCCCGATCCGGTCAACCGCAGCGGGTGGGCGATCGGGACGCAGATCGCGCACGCGCGAAGTCAGGGCACGCACCGCTCACCTCGCTCGCCGACATTAGCGGAGAGAGTATTCCCAGCGCGTCCGCCATTGCGGTGCCGATGCGCGTTGGTCTCCGCTTGCTCGGTGTGCTTGCCGTCCATGCCGCGGATGCCGATGTCTTCACGCCTGATGACGAGGAGATGTTGAGTACCCTCGCGTCGCAGGCGGCGACGGCGATCGCCAATGCGCGACGCTATGCCGAAAGCGAACGGGAACGGCGGACGACGGAGGCCTTGGCCGATGTCGCGCGCGCCGTCAGTGAATCCCTCCGGCTCGGCGAAGTGCACCGGCTGATTCTTCGGCACGCGGTGTCGCTGCTTGGCGCGGAAGGGGCGTGTATCGCCCTCGGTGCGGGGGAATACCTGCATATCGTGGCCGCGTTCGGGAGCGCCGACGTCCTCAGCGGGGTGCATTTGCCGGTGGATGCGAGCCTCATGGGTCGTGCGGTGCGCACGAATCAGCCGGTCGTAGTCAATGACCCACGGGGTACGAGCGTGGCGCGCGCCGTTCAGCAGCTGTACCAGGTGGAGCGTGCCGTCATTGCGCCGCTGGTAGCGGGGAGCGGCACCATCGGCGCCATCGCGGTCCTGAACCGACCGCGCCCGTTCGATGACGAGGACACGCGGGTGCTCCAACGGCTGGCCGATCAGGTGGCGGTCGCGATCGTCAATGCACGCCTCTTCGAAGAGGTCGAGCGCATCACGCGGCAATGGAAGCTGGCGTTTGATGGCACCGCCAGCGGCATCGTGGTGCTCGAGGAATCGCTCATCGTCAGTCGGTGCAACACACGCGCCGCGGAGTTGTGTGCGTTGTCGATCCCGAGTCTGCTGGGGCGCCACTTCCTCGATGTGCTGCTTCGCGAGCCGAATGTGCCGGAACGGCGTCAGCTCGAACAGACCATTACGCGTGCATTGCAGGATCGCGAGCGGTTCCGCACCACAGTGCCCGATCCAACATCGGGCCATGCCTACGCCCTCGTGATTTCTCCGCACCCGGAAGGCGGATGCGTGATCACGTTCGATCTCGCGGACCCCTGATCCAGTCCGCGGTGGTCCGCTGCGTCAGCTGACCATCTGCCCCTGCGGTGGTGGCACCACCGGCGGCGCGCCCCCCCGGACGTGGAGCACTGAGACGGCCGCCGATTGCCCCTTCACGTCGATGGTCATGCGATAGTCGCCGACCAGATCGAGCGGGAGGTCGAGCTGCAGGATGACCGGCATATCGAGCTCCGACGTCCCCGGTGGTGGGGCGCCAACTTCCAGCTCCGCCTCCGACGACCAGAGCTCTACACCGCGCGGATTGAGCCACCGGATCCTGAACGGATGCACCCCGGCGTCGGCCGATGATGCCTTGAGACGCACCACGAAGGTGGCACGCGGATGCAGGGCAGGAAGCTGTGCCACGTGGACGGCATCGAAGATGCCCATGACATTGAGCTTCCCTTCCTGGGAGATATTCGCGGCGTCGGCGAAGAGCGCAAAGGAGACGTGCATGCCCGCAAGGTACCGTCTACATTGCATCATGTCATCACCATCCCCTGCGCCAGCGCCTGTCCGTTTCGGGCTCACGGATGCCGGCCTGATTCTCATGGCCGTCATCTGGGGGGTGAATTACAGCGTGATGAAGGCCGGGCTGCAGGGGATGCCCTCGATGGCCTTTTCGGCGCTGCGCATCGTGCTGGCGGTGGTCACGCTCTACCTGATCGCCTTCATGCTTCGCGGCGTGCCGTGGCCCTCGGTGCGGGATCGCTGGCGCCTGCTCGCCTTGGGGGCGCTCGGTAACGGGGCGTATCAATTGTTTTTCGTGTTCGGGCTCTCCCGTACCCGCGCGGGGGTCGCCGCGCTGATCACGGCCGCGGGTCCGGCATGGATCGCGATCATTTCGCGGATGCTGGGACGCGAGCGGATTTCCCGCCGCGGATGGACCGGCATTCTCCTGCAGTTGATCGGCGCCGCCGCGGTGGTGGGCAGTACGCAGGGCTTTGGTGGCGATGGACAGGTGCTGCTCGGCGCCCTCCTCATCACGTGCGGCAGCATCACATGGGGGTTGTTCAGCGTGCTGCTACAGCCCTACACGCAGCGTGCGCACCCGTTGCATCTGTCGGCGATCACCATGACGAGCGGCACCGTCATCCTGTGCGCGGTGGCGCTCCCCGAGCTGGTCTCCCTCGACTGGGGGGCGCTCGGTGCCCCGCAATGGGGAGCCATGGTGTACTCGGGTATTGTTTCGCTCGTGATTGCCTATCTCCTCTTCTATCGTGGCGTGCGCGTGCTCGGACCAACGCGCACATCCATGTACGGTAACCTGCAGCCGATCATCGCCTTGAGCGTCGCGTGGGCAACGCTCGGGGAGCAGCCGACGCTGTGGCAGTTGATCGGCACGACCTGTATCATGGGCGGGCTTCTCGTCTCCCGCACGGCGACGTCAAAGCCGGCGGCCTCCATCTCGACTACGGCGGAGCACGCGGCTGCATGAAGATTGTCCTGTTCGATATCGATGGCACCCTGCTCCGCACCGATGGCGCGGGACGGCGCTCGATGGAGGCTGCGCTGCTGACGGTCTTCGGATCGACGGGAGATCCTACCTATCGCTACGACGGCAAGACTGATCGCCAGATTGCGAGGGAGCAGATGCGCGCTGCCGGCGTGGACGACGCCGTGATCTCCTCGCGCATGGACGATCTGTTGGCGAGTTATGTCGGCCGGTTGGCCGACGAGCTGACTTCGAATCCGGCACAGGCCGAACTGTGCCCCGGCATCACGCCGCTGCTGGATCGTTTGCGTGCGCATGAGCGGGTCGTCCTCGGATTGCTGACCGGCAACATCGAGCGAGGAGCGCGGCACAAGCTGCAGGCAGTGCATATCCCGTTCGAGCAGTTCCGCGCCAATGCATTCGGATGCGATGCCGAGGATCGACCGGCGCTGCCGGCCGTGGCGCGTCAGCGCGCGAGTGCGCTGCTGAATACCGAGGTGCGCGGTGATCAGTTGGTCATCATCGGAGATACACCAGCCGACATCCACTGCGGTCGATCGCTTGGTGTGCGTGCGATCGGTGTGGCGACGGGACGCTACGATGTAGACGAACTTTCTCGTCACGATCCGGCGGCGGTTTTCGCCTCGTTGGCTGACACCGATGCGGTGGTGGATGCGCTACTGGCGTAACGTCAGGTCGTCATGCGCCGCGTATTGCGCATGAGCATCCCCGACTTCCCCGAGTTGTTGCGGACGACGCATCATCTGGGCACGCCACTCCCCGATCCCCGACACCAGGCGATTCATGATGCCTGGTTCGGTCCCCTGCTCAAGGCGCGTGCGGCGGCGCACAGGGAACGGGACACCGCGCGTCAGATCGCCTGCTTCGCCGCATCCCGCCTGATGGCGGCATATCTCGAGGTAATCGCGGATCTGGCACGACATGCTCACCCCGCCGAAGGCGCCGCCATGCGCGCGCTGGAAGCACGTATCGAAGAGGCCACGGAGCCGGTGTTCACAGCGATTCGCCGGCTTGAGCAGGCCGAACGTGAGGTGATGCCTATGCCCATGCCGACGTCGACGGCATCGGCAACGTGGCACGCATGGCTCGCGTCGTTACGTGCAGTGGTCGCCGCGGTCGATGAGACCTTCACCGATGTCGTACGAACCGTCACCGACAAGGCGCGTCACGACTGACGGGTAGCGCCGACGTTAGTGACAGCCGCAGTCGCTACCGCACCCCGATGCCGATTTGCGTCGGGCCTGCCGAAGCGCGAGCCAGGCACGACGCCCGGCGTAGGTCACCGCACTTCCCACGATCAGGGTCACCAACAGGGCATCCATCAGCGTCTCCGGATTACCAATCAGCCCGCAAAGCCCAGCGCCCGTCCACCGACGTACACCAGCCACGCGGCGCCATACGCGAGCGCCAGCATGTAGGCAAACTGCACGCCCGCCCACTGCCAGCCGAGTCGCCCACCGCCCGCTTCGCGCACGGTGATGGCCACGGTGCTGATGCACATGAGCGCGAACACGTAGAACACCATCAGCCCCACCGCGATGAGCGGTGTGTAGGCCGGCGTTCCGTCTGCGCGCTGTTCGGTGGTGAGTCGCTCGGTGAGCGCGGCTTCGTTCTCGCTGCCAACTCCGTAAATCGTCCCCATGGTGGAGACGAACACTTCGCGCGCGGCGAAGCTGGCAGCAATGGAAACGGCGATCTTCCAGTCATACCCGAGCGGACGCACCGCCGGTTCCAACGCGTGCCCAATCCGCCCCAGCGCCGATTGGGCCAGCTGCTGCTCCTGCTGTACCGGCTCGGGGAGCGTGCCATCGACCGTCGCCTTGGGGTACGTGGCCATCGCCCACAGCACGATCGACAGCGACAGGATCACCGTGCCCGCGCGGCGAAGGAACAGCTGGCAACGCTGCGCCACCGACACCGCCAGCGATGACAGGCTCGGCCACCGATAGGGCGGGAGTTCGAGAATCATCGGGCGCACCGGCCCCTTGAGCAGCGTCCGCTTGAAGAACGCGGCTGCCACGAGCGCCGCCACCGTGCCCAACAGGTACATCGCCAGCATCGTCGCGCCCTGCAGCGTGAGCCCGGGAATCACGGAGGTGGTCGGCACGAACGCACCGATCAAGAGCGTATACACCGGCAGACGCGCAGAGCAGCTCATCAGCGGCACGACCATGATCGTCGCGAGGCGGTCCTTCGGATCTTCGATGGTACGCGTCGCCATGATCCCCGGGACGGCGCAGGCATAGCCCGACAGCATCGGGATGAAGCTCTTGCCGTGCAGCCCGACCTTGCGCATGACGCGATCCATGAGGAACGCGGCGCGCGCCATGTAGCCCGAATGTTCGAGCAGGCCGATGAACGTGAAGAGAATCGCGATCTGCGGGAGGAACACGAGCACCGACCCGACACCGCCGAAGATGCCATCCACCACCAGTGACCGCAGATCCCCCTCCGGCAGACGATCGCCGATCGCGCTACCAACTGACGCGATGAGCGCTTCAATGCCGTCCATGAGCGGCGTCGCCCACGAGAACACGGACTGAAACACGATCGCCATCAGGACGAGGAACAGGACCGGGCCACCTACCCGATGCAGAGCGATGCGATCGATGCGATCACTGAGATTGCCGGTCGGCCGCGCACGGCGCGTTACCGATCGTTCGATCACCTCGGCGATCCACGTATATCGCAGTTCGGACTCCAACCGCGTGGGGACCAATCCCT
>Ga0315902_10006866_pt1 | contig 15670 bp, 12 predicted proteins | sample LakEriMetagenome_9_FD_203523 | JGI IMG/M metagenome (GOLD analysis project Ga0315902, IMG submission 203523) | Freshwater fungal communities from buoy surface, Lake Erie, Ohio, United States - Buoy 12 MA117 | ecosystem: Environmental > Aquatic > Freshwater > Lake > Lake biofilm | place: USA...
CGCGGGTCGCCGGCGCCCGCCCCTCGAACAGGTCGGACGACAGCATCTTCAGGTGCGCCGTCAGCGACGCGGTGGTCATGGCCACGAGGGCCGGGCCCGGCGGCGGCGCCGGCGGCGGCGGCGGCGGCGCGCAGGCCGCCAGGGTCAGCGTCAGCAGCAGGGCAGGGGCATGTCGCATGTGCGACAGCATACCAAGCCATACCAGGCCGGTGTGCACCGGCACACGCCGGGCCTCGCGGCCCGGCGGTCTCAGCGGCTGTGTGCGTTGCGATACTCCTGGAAGAGCCGCGCGACGTGCGTCGACGCGCCCCGCACGGTGGGCTGCCAGCCCAGCGCATGCGCGCGCGCGCTCACCACGCGCTGGTCAAGCGCCAGCGCGTCGGCATACGGACCGAGCTTGGTGCGCGCCTCCTCGAGCGGCATGTGCCTGATGTCCGGGCGCTGCGCCAGATGGTCGGCCAGGGCCTCGGCGATGTCGTTGACCGTCTCTTCTGCGCCATCGGTGCCGTGGAAGACGCCCGCGGCATCGGGTGCCTCGGCGATGCGCAGGTACAGCTCGGCCAGATCGCGGTGATGCACCCCGGGCCAGTGGTTGGTGCCGGGGCCGATCACACGGATCAGCCCGTTCAGCGCCTGCTTCACCAGGTCGCTCACAATGCCCTGTCCCCCGCCGAACACGATGCCCGGGCGGATCACGATCGTGCGCAGCGACCCGGCGTGTGCCGCCAGCACAAGCGCCTCGTGCGGTGCGCGCCAGGCCGAGATCGCCGCCGGCGCCAGCGGGGCCGACTCGTCGACGGCCACGGGAGCAGCGCCCAGCACCCAGATGCCAGAGGTGTAGAGGAACGCACGGGGTGCCCCGGCCTGCTGCAGCGCCGGCAGCCACTGGTCGAGCAGGGCGCGCTCGAGCGCCGGCCCGCGGGCCGAGCCCTCGAAGGCCGTGTGCACGACGATGTCGGCACCGGCGGCTGCCTCGATGATGGCCGAGGGATGCTCCATGTCGCACGCCACCGCCTGGGCGCCGAGCGACTCGAGCATGCGCAGTCGCTCCTGCGACCGCCCGAGGGCCACCACCGAGTGGCCTGCCTTCACGAACGTTTCCACGACCGACGATCCGATGTATCCGGTGCCCCCGGTCACACACACACGCAACGCCATCAGCACAACCGCCTTGCCTGTAACATCGCCGCCGGGACTAGATGTCCCAGACGCGGCCCTGATCAAAGAACGTAATCATTCCGTCTTCACTGACCTTGAGCACCGGGCCCGCGTGGCTGGCCGCCAGCGCCGCCGTCGTGCGCGCGCCCTCGGTGGCGACGCGCGCCTCCGACGCCGACGGCACCGGGTGACGCAGGATGGCCCCCACCGCCAGCAGCTGCCCGTGTGGGTCGCAGACGACCGCACCATCGAGCGTGGCCAGCGACGCCAGGACGCTTTCATCCAGCTCGGTCGCCGTCCGTCCCGCAAACAGGTGGAACAGGTGGCGGCGCTCGAGGCCGCTGTCATCGCCTGAGGCCGGCACCGGTTCCATGTCGAGCCGATCGCTGGGGGTCACCAGCGTGCCGAGGCTCTCGAGAGGCCGCCGCAGCACCACGAAGAGCGCCCCATCCCGCGCATCCGACAGGTCGAGCGCCGTCTGGAAGAGCCGCCGCGCCAGCGCGCGGTCGCCCACCGCACTTTCCCACAGCTGATACTTGGCCGAGAGATCCAGCAGGTGCCAGGTGGCATTGCGGAATGCGAACACCTGCTCGCCGCCGGCAAACACCTTGATCTCACGCTGCGGGCTCAGGACCACCGCCACATGACCACCAAGCAGCGTGGCCCGCGCATGCGCCCGGTAGTCGGCTCCGCACGGCACCGCCAGCGGCATGCCCTGTGCTGCCTGGGTCGCCCACCGGTCGATGTCGACGATGCTCAGCAGCCGGCCGTCGCGTCCGGTCAGGAAGACGGTGCGCTGCCCGTCGGCGAGCCGGAAGAAGCTCTTGATCGACGTGAGGGCCTGCGAATAGTAGGGACCGGTTGCCACGACCTCTGGAGGCGACACCGGGTCGTAGTCGGTGCCGAGCAGCAGCACCCCCGTGGAGATCGGCCGGTTCTCGTAGGTGGACAGCGCCGCCATGCGCAGCACGTCGATGATCTCGACGACGCGATCGACCATGGGGGCCGGCACGGGCAGTTCGTAGTGGGTCGGATCGAAGAAGGCGCCGATGTAGCGGTCCTCGATGGCTCCCCGGAAGAGTTCCCCCTGCTCGATCATGCCCGCCGGATTGAGGATCGCCTCGACCCGGGCCGAGAGCACGGCCCCGATGGCGCGTGCGGTGCGCCGTTCATTCTCGGTGAAGGGACGCCCCTCGGGCACGCGCAGCCGATAGCGTCGGCCATACCAGAGCGCCGACATCACCGATGGATCCGTGCTGGGTTCGATGGTCAGACGGCCTTCGGCGGCCTCCGATGCGACGGGTTCCGATTCGAAGACGGCGCGCTCGAAGAAGCGCCGCAGGGCCCTCTGCAGAAACCCATCGTAGTGCGCCCCCACGGCCCTCGCCGGTGGCAGCCGTGATGTATCCACGAGACGACCATGATACCTGATGGGTCGGCGTCTGCCCGGGGCCCCGGTTTGCGCGGGCCTGCCCCACCGTGACACAATCAGGGGGATTTCATGAGTAAAGACGACCTGATAGACATGCAGGGCACCGTCATGGCCGTGCACAGCGGTGGGCTCTACCGCGTGCAGGTCGATGCCGGCCACGAAGTTCTGGCGCAGCTCAGTGGACGCATGCGGCGCTTCCGCATCAAGGTCGTCCCCGGCGACCGCGTCACCGTCGGCATTTCGCCCTACGACCCTCAGCGCGGCATCATTACCTTCCGCGCCCGTTAGCACGCACGTTGACCTCTCCTTCAAACGCTTCTCGTCGTCCCAGGCGCCGCTCCGGCGGTGGCGGAGGCCGTGGCCCGCGCGGCCCCCGGCGTCCCATGACCATTCCCACGCCCGTGGCCCCTCCCCCCGACCTGCCCTGGCAGGCTGTGGATGCGGCCGCGGAACCGATTCCCTACGGGTCGCTCAACCTTGATCCGCGCCTGTCGGCCGGACTCAACGACCTGGGCTTCGAAGGCACACGTCCCGTGCAAGGCGCCGTCATTCCGCTGGCCCTGGCTGGCAATGACGTGGTGGCCTGCGCCGAGACCGGCACCGGCAAGACGCTGGCGTTTGCCGCGCCGCTGCTGCAGCGGCTGCTGCTCGAGCAGCCGCACTACGGCGACCCGGCGCGCGAGGCCTACACGCGGGCCCTCATCCTGGCGCCCACCCGTGAACTGGCCGTGCAGATCGAAGACACGCTGGTCGGCCTCACCTATCACGCGCCTGTCACCACGGCGGCCGTGTACGGCGGCGTCGACATGGGCCCGCAGGAACGGGCGCTCAAGGCTGGCGTCGACATTGTGGTCGCCACGCCCGGACGCCTGATGGACCACATGCGGCACGACGGCATCGACCTGGTGCGGGTGCACACCCTCGTGCTCGACGAAGCCGACCGCATGATGGACATGGGCTTCTGGCCCGACGTCCAGCGCATCCTCGCCGCCCTGCCCCCCGAGCGGCAGACGCTGCTCTTCTCGGCCACCCTGCCCGGCGAAATCCTGCGGCTGGCCACCGAGATGCTCAAGGCCCCGAAGTTCGTGCAGGTGGGACAGCGCGGCGCGGCCCGCACCATCCGCCACGAAATGAAGGCCATCGAGACCGATCAGAAGATCGACTGGCTGGCGCAGTTCATCCGGCGCGAGCGCACCGGCCCTGTCCTCGTGTTCGTGCGCATGAAGGTTGGCGCCGATCGCGTGGCTCGCCACCTGCAGGCGCGCGGCATCCGTGCGGCGGCGCTGCACGCCGACCGCTCGCAGCAGGATCGCCTCGCGGCCGTCGAGGGCTTCCGATCGGGCAAGCACCCGGTCCTCGTCGCCACCGACATCGCGGCCCGCGGGCTCGACATTGAAGGCATCGCGCACGTCGTCAACTACGAGGTGCCCGACACGCCCGACACGTACGTGCACCGCGTGGGACGCACCGGCCGCGCCGGCGCCGCCGGACATGCCGTGACGCTGGTGGCGCCCGTCGAAGAGCGCAACTGGCAGATCATTCAGCGCGCCGTGGGCATCACGGTCGAGCCGACGTCCGGTGAGCCCGTCTGAGCGCTTCGCCAGCTGTCGCTGGCACCAGGCCGCGGCCGACGGCGTGCCGGCGCACTGCACCCACCGTGATGTGCTGCCCGTAACCGGGGCGCAGGGGTTCTCGCCCGACGCCTGGTGCGGAGACTGCACGCTCTACAAGGCACGTCGCGTGGTGCGGAAGCCCGAGCCTCAGTCGCCCGACGACTGGGCCAGGTAACCCCGCGCCCGGGCGGCCCATTCGCCGTCGGGCTCCACTGCCAGATACGCGCGCCAGTGCGCCTGAGCCGCCCGCCCACGCCCCACCTGCTGCCACAGCAGGGCCAGCCGCAGGTGTGTGTCCGCATGGTCAGGATCGAGCGCCAGGGCGGCGGCGTACCAGCGCTCGGCCTCGGTCACCCGGCCCGCATCGGCGTGCAGGTTGCCGAGGTTGTAGTGGGCCTCGACCGATTCGGCGTCGAGCGCAGCCGCCCGTTCATACAGCGGCTGTGCCAGCGCCGCATCGCCTGCCTCGTAGTGCAGGTTAGCCAGGTTGATGAGCGCCGGCACCATGGCCGGGTCGTACGCGAGCGCGGTCTCGTAGGCCGTACGGGCCGCCTCGCGCCCCTCGGTCCCTTCGTCCTCGTGCAGGGACGCGCGCAGGAACCACTGCTCGGCCATCGTCAGTGCGTCTTCCTCCGTGATGCCCTCAACTGCCGGTGACACGGGCGCGGCAGGCCGCGCCGGCATCTCGACGACGCGCGACTGCGATATCTGGGAGGAGAAATCAAAGCTGAGCTGCCCGGCGCGCACGGCCCGCAGGTCGTCGAGGACACTGCGGAACGACTGTCCCTGCGCCAGCGCCTCGCCCACCCGGCGCAGCAGCGAGGCGCCATCGAAGCGCACCCAGGCATCGCGATCATTCTCGAAGACCACCCGCAGCCATCCGCCCGCACGCAGCTGGCGGAGGTGTGCGGCCTGAATCTGAGGGTGGCGCGCCCGCAGCGCCGACAGCCCGAAGATCTGCGCGCGCTCGTCGAGGAAGTCGGGCACGCCCAGCCAGCGGCAGAAGGCGCGCTCGTCGATGGCGCGCGCCACGGGTGCCTCGTGCGCCGAGTCGCCTCCCAGCACGATCACCGTCGCCTCGTCTACGCGGTCGACCAGACGCGCGCCGGCACGCGACAGGGCGGTCGCGGCGTCCCTCCGGGAGATGGACCACAGCCGCCCGGCGATGGCCACGCGCGCGCCGGCCAGCGGCGGCGCCGGCCCGTCGGCAAAGGGCAGCGGGGCTGCAGCGCCCAGCTCAGGCATGCGTCAGGTCGGGCGTGGCCGACAGCACGCGGTCAAGCCACAGGTTCGACAGCTTCTCCTGCACGCTGTTCTGCCGCAGCCGCGCGAAGAGGTTGTCGAAGTCGACACGGTCGAGTTCCTGGTCCTGGTTGTAGCACGAGAAGACGAACTCCTCGCGCCCGGTCACCGGATCCACATGCCGCTGGAGGCACTGCGCACACACTTCCTTCAGCATGCACTGCATCGGCGAGTTGATGCTGCCGATGCCGACGTGCCCTGGCTGCAGGTACGGCTGCAGCACACCATGGCGCGCCAGGCGCACGGCGTTCATCATGCGGTCTGATCCGATCGCGATGATCCGCGTGACCTCGCCGAGCGGCACCACAGGCGTGCCCAGCCGTCCCTCGGCATACGCCACCATCGTCTGGACGATGTTGCCGCGGAAGTGCGTGTCCTGGGGGCGCGAGGGCTCGATGGCCGGGCCGGCGTCGCTGGCCCAGATCACCTGGTCGGTGGACGACTCGATGTCCTCGCGCTTGAAGACGTCGGCGCCGTTCTTGTAGCCGGCAAAGTAGACGACGCGGTTGCCGCGCGCCTTGAGCGCGCGGGCGATCGAGAACAGCACGGCGTTGCCGAGGCCTCCGCCTGCCAGCAGCACGGCCGACTGGTCGGGAATCTCGGTCGGTGCCCCGGTCGGGCCCATCACCACCACCGGCTCGCCGGGCTGCAGGTAGGCGCAGAGGCGGCTCGACACACCCATCTCGAGCGTGATGAGCGACAGCAGGCCCTGCTCTGGATCGACCCATGCCCCGGTGAGTGCAATGCCCTCGAGCGTCATCGACGCCTCGTGCCCGTCGACATGCACGCGCCGGCTGTCGCGCTCGAAGTTCTGCAGGCGGTAGAACTGCCCCGGCTTGAAGTGCCGCGCCGCGGCCGGCGCCCGCACGATGACCTCGATGATGGTCGGCGTCAGCCGCACGACACGCTCGACGCGCGCCTCGAGCTGGTCGGCGCAGTGCCGGACCAGCCGCTGCCACGCGGCCTCGCGGGCCGGCTGTCCGGCGGGATCGAGCCGCTTGAGCTCGTCGGCAAAGAGAGCCACGACGTGCGGATAGCCATGCTTGGCCGAGGCCATCGCCTTGACGACGTTGCCGTTGTAGCGCGGGTGATTGTCGCCGTAGTACGACACGCAGCGGCCATCGGCGGTGAGGTGCGACGTGAAGAAGCCCTGCGGATCGGGCTCGAGTGCCACCTGCCCGTCGGCGCGGCGCGTCGCGCGGTAGCCCTGGAAGAAGCGCTGCCGCCCGTCGAGCTGGAATGTGCCCGGATACTCCTTCTCGTAGGTTACATTGGGCGCGGTGCCGGCGGCGACGAGCACCGTGCGCGCCGGCAGGTCGACGGCGGGCGCGCCTTCGGGAGCGTCGGTGCGCGTGAAACGCATGGCCCTGACGTGCCCGTGCTGGTCGGCCAGTGCTTCCACCGGATTGAGCTGCTCGGCGAAGGCAATGCCTTCCTCGAAGGCCTTGGTCACTTCTTCGTGATTGAGGCGGTAGGCCGGCGAATCACTGAGGCGCTTGCGGTAGACGAGCGTCACCCCACCCCAGGCCCGGATCAGGGGCACAAAATCGGGGGCCTCGCCCGCCGCCGCGGCCCGCGCCCGCTCGGCGCGCACGGCGCGCCCGTGATCGAGGAATTCGTCGAGGATGTCGCGTTCCTCGGCATCGAGCTGCGCGCGCACGGCATCGGCGCCGAGGACGGCGGCCAGTGCCTCATACCGGTCGAGCGTCTTTTCGACCTGCAGCGGGTAGTACGCCATCAGCTCGGTCGAGGTGTCGACGCCGGTCAGGCCGCCGCCGATCACAATCGCCGGCAGGCGCACCTGCAGGTTCGACATCGATTCGGGTTTGAAGGCACCCGACAGCTGCAGTCCCATCAGGAAGTCGCTGGCCTTGCGGATGCCCCGCAGCAGGTTGTTGCGGATGTCGATGATCGTCGGCCGTCCGGCGCCGGCGGCGATGGCCACGTGATCGAAGCCCCAGTCCCAGGCGTCCTCGATGGGCAGCGACCCGCCGAAGCGGACGCCGCCGTGGATCGCGCACTTCTGGCGACGGGCCAGCGTGAGATGGATGAGGCTGAGGAAGTTCTTGTCCCACCGCACGGTGATGCCGTACTCGGACACGCCGCCAAAGCCCTCGAGGATGCGCTCGTCGAGCGGGGCATACAGCTCGGACCAGTCGCGCACGGGCCGGGGTGGCTGCCCGTCGGCGCCCGTCAGATCGCGGGGCAGCGGCTCGATCTTGAGGCCGTCGATGGCCACCACGCCGAAGCCCTCGTTGAGCAGGTAGTGCGCCAGCGTGTACCCGGCCGGCCCGAGGCCGACCACGAGCACGTTGCGGCCGTTGTAGGGCAACGCGTAGGGACGGGCGATGTTCAGCGGATTCCAGCGCGTGAGCAGGCCGTAGATCTCGACGCCGAACGGCAGCGCCAGCACATCGGTGAGCACCCCGGTTTCCACCTGGGGAATGTTCACCGGCTCCTGCTTCTGGTAGATGCAGGCCTTCATGCAGTCGTTGCAGATGCGGTGTCCGGTGCCGGGGCACATCGGGTTGTCGATGGCCACGATCGCCAGCGCCCCGATGGCATCGCCGTGCTTGCGCACCGTGTGCATCTCGGAAATCTTCTCGTCGAGAGGACAGCCGGCCAGCGGAATGCCGAGCGCATTCACCGACACCGTGCCGGCCTTGTCGCGGATGCCCTTCGAGCAGCTGTCCTTCTCGCGCTCGTGGCACAGCACACAGTAGTGAATCTCGCTCAGCACCTCGCGCGGACTGTAGCGCCCGTCGGTCAGGGCAAAGCCCTGCCGCCGGCGCAGCGAGGCCTCGGGCCCGGTCATCAGCTCGGGCACGTCGGCGCGCGGCCGCTGCACCCGCACCAGCCGCTCGGCGTCGATCGTCTCGGGGAACCGGAACACCACCCACTCGCGCAGGCGCGGCTCGTGCACGTGGGCCGCCGCCCAGCGCTTCAGCGCGTCGATGTCCACCGCCACGGCGGCCTTCGCCTCAGCCGGCGCCTCGGCGCCTGCGGCGGTGAGGGCCGCCTCGCGATCGAGCAGCGCGCACCCGGCGCGGGCCAGGGCCAGTTCCGTTGCGGCCAGGTCTGCCCACAGGTCGCTGATGCCCTCGGCCCGCAGCAGCGCCTCGACGCGCACGTGGTCGTCGGCCGACGCCACGACGTGCGCGCCCGCCTTCAGCAGCGGCAGCGCCCGGCGACGCACCAGATCGATCTTGAAGCGGAACAGCTGGTCGTAGGCGGCCGTCGAGGCCTGCAGGGCCGCGGCCGCGTCGCCCACGCTGAAAAGCCGCGCGATGAATCGCGAGACGTGCGGGGCCATCTGCACCAGCAGGTGCCCGCGCGCCGAGGCGGTGAGCCTCTCGGGCACCTCGGCGTACTGCGTCCAGGCCTGCCAGAGTTCGGGCTCGGCCGCCGCCACGTCGCGGGTGAAGGCGTGATGCAGGTCGCGCAGCCGGCCGGGGTCGTGCAGGTCGGCGAAGGTGAAACCATCAAGGCCCAGCGGATCAGAGGCGCGCACAGCAGGAGCCATAGCCTTCCGATTATACCGTCCGGCTGCCGGAGCCTATCCTCGGGCCGAGCCACGCGGGAACCCCTGTGCACACGCGGTGTGATCGCCGCCTTAGACGCCGCTTGACCCCCGGCCGGTGCGGTCACTACGCTGGAACGCACCGTGACGCTGCACATCAACGGCGACCCCCACCAGGTGCCGGCCGGCCTGACCGTCGCCACCCTGCTCCTGCACCTGGGCATCGACGCCCGTCGCGTGGCCGTCGAACTCAATGAAGCCGTCGTGAAACGCGTGCGCTACGAGGGCACGCCGCTGGCCGAGGGGGACCGCGTCGAAATCGTCAACTTCGTCGGCGGCGGGTAATACAATTCCCGGATGGCCGATCCGTTCGTCATCGCCGGCCGCGAGTTCCGCTCGCGCCTCATTGTCGGTACCGGAAAGTATCCGTCGCACGCCATCATGCGCGCCGCCCACGAGGCCTCGGGCGCTGACATGGCGACCGTCGCCGTCCGGCGGGTCGACATCACCCGGCAGACCGAGTCGCTGCTCGACTACATCGATACCAGCCGGATATTCCTGCTGCCCAACACCGCCGCCTGCTACACCGCCGATGAAGCCATCCGCACGGCACGGCTCGGGCGCGAAGCCGGCATGTCGCACTGGGTCAAGCTCGAAGTCATCGGCGATGAACGCACCCTCTACCCCGACACGGCTGCGCTCGTCGAGGCGACGCGCGTGCTTGTGAAGGAAGGCTTCGTCGTCCTGCCCTACACCAACGATGACCCGGTCGTCTGCCGCCGCCTCGAGGATGCCGGCGCCGCCGCCGTCATGCCGCTCGGTGCGCCGATTGGTTCGGGACTCGGTATCCAGAACCCCAACAACATCGCCATCATCCGCGAGTTCTCGCGCGTGCCCGTCATCGTCGATGCCGGCGTGGGTACCGCCTCGGACGCAGCCATTGCCATGGAACTCGGCGTCGACGCCGTGCTGATGAACACCGCCATCGCCGGCGCTGCCGACCCGGTGGCCATGGCCCGCGCCATGAAGCTGGCGGTCGAGGCAGGCCGGCTCGCCCATCTCGCCGGCCGCATTCCGCGCCGCCGCTATGCCACGGCCAGCAGTCCCCTCGACGGCGTGGTGGGCCGATGAGCATCGTCGAACGCCCGGTCATGCCGGACGACCTGGCGCGGCTCAAGGCCCAGCGGGAAGAGGCCGATCGGCGCTACAACGACGCCCTCACGGCGCTCGATGAGGCCATCGCGGCCCTCAAGGCCCCGGCACTGCCCGAGTTGCCCTCGCCCCCGGATGAGGCCCAGATCACCCCGCTCAACGAGCGATGGGCCATCACCGCCAACGCCCCTGCACTGCCGCAGGGCGGCTGGCGCGGGCGCGCGGCGGGCTTCGTGATGAGCCTGGTCCGTCCGTACATCGAGCGACAGGAAGCGTTCAACGCGACGCTCGTCGACCACGTGAACCGCAGCGTGATGCCGGCCCGTGCGCAGGTCGAGGCCGCGCGCGCCTCGCTGGTGGCGCTGCAGGCACAGCACCAGCACCTCGAGCGGCTGCAGTCGCGGCTCATCCTGCTGCTGCAGCAGGTCACACCCTTCGTCGACTCGAAGGACTACGAGTTCTACGCCATCTCGCAGCAGATTGCCGACTCGGTGCAGGGGCTCGCCGCCGCGCTCAGCGACGTATCCGACGACATGGCCAGGCGCTGGGAACGCTACGAAGGCCTGCGGGCGTCGGTCAGCACGCTGCAGGTCGCCGTGCAGGCCCTGCGGCGCGAGCTCCAGCAGCGCGGATCGCTACCCGCCGCGACGCAGGCGGCCGCGGCCGTGGCGCCGCCGACGGCAGAGGTGCAACCTCCCGCCGGGGCGACGGCACTGTCGCCGGCCACCACGGCCTCGGTGCACCTGTCATCAGACCCGCTGGCGGCCCATACCTATGTGGCCTTCGAGAACGTGTTTCGCGGCGACCCGCAGCTGATCGCCGAGCGCCAGCAGTCCTACATCGACCTGTTCCGCGGACGCCAGGACGTACTCGACATCGGGTGCGGCCGGGGCGAGTTCCTCAAGCTGCTGCAGGCCCACGGCACCTGGTCGCGCGGCATCGATCTGAACCATGAAATGGTGGCCCTGTGCCGCGCCGACGGCCTTGACGTCACCGAGGCTGACGCCCTCGCCTACCTGCGGCAGTGCCGCGACGGTGAACTCGGGGGCCTGATTGCGCTGCAGGTGGTGGAACACCTGCCGCCCGACTACCTGCTCGAGCTGATTGACGAGGCCCATCGCGTGCTGTCACCGGGATCGCCGCTGCTGCTCGAGACGATCAATGTGGCCTCGTGGTCGGCGTTCTTCTCGAGCTACCTGCGCGACATCACGCACCTGCGTCCGCTGCATCCCGACACGCTGCGCTTCCTGGTCGACGCGGCGGGCTTTGCCGACACCGAGGTGCAGCTGCGGGCCCCGGTTGCCGCAGCGCAGCAGCTGGCGCGCACGCCCGAACGCACCCGCCTGACCACGCCGCAGGACGACAGCGGCCAGGGCCTCGCGGCGCTCTACGACAGCATCGACCGTAACGTGAACCTGCTCAACGACCTGATCTTCGCCCCGCAGGACTACGCAGTCGTCGGCTGGAAGCGCTGAGCCAGCAGCGCCCCGAAGGCGTCGGCTTCGGGCAGCGCCGGCAGCGTGAGCCACGGCCGATGGGCCTCGAGCTCGTCGACCGTGTGCGTGTTGCTGGCGAGGGCGAGCGTGGGAATCCCCACCGCCCGGGCACCCTCGACGTCGTGGGGGGTGTCGCCGATGACCAGCATCTCGGCCAGGGTCAGCGTCGGATCGAGGCGGCGCGCCTCGGCGGCCGCGCGCGCAACGATCTCGCGCCGCGGTTCGACGCGCTCGGAAAAGGCGCCGCGCAGCCGGAGGCCCTGCGCAGGCGCGAAGAACTGCACCAGTCCGTAGTGCTGCAGCTTGGCCACTGCCCCGGCCTCGACGTTGCCGGTGACCACCCACGACGTGATGGCCGGATGACGATCGACGATCTCGAGGGCCCCGGGGACATTGGACAGCACGCGTCCCTGCCGCTGCGGCAGCACCTGCGGCAGTCGCGCCGCGTAGGCGACGACCAGACGGTCGGCCTCGCGCTGCACCTCGTCACTGACCGTGTCGAACGGCCCTGGATGCCCCAGCAGCAGCCACGCCGCGATCTGGTGGTCGGTCATGCCGTCCGGACGCACCGGCGGAAACACGCGCCCCTCGCCAGACGCGCCGTAGGCGTCCTCCCAGGCAATCATCCCGGCACGCGCCGTCAGCAGCAGCGTCCCGTCGATATCCCAGAAGACCGCCCGGGTCGGCGCCTTTTCGATGTGCATGTGCGCATCCAGTCCGGCGGGGACTCTCACGCGGTCACGCCGTAGAACGACGCGATCTGCTCGACGACGTAGGACTGCTGATCGGCGGAGAGTTCCGGATAGATCGGCAGCGCCAGCACCTCGGCTGCCGCGCGTTCAGCATGCGGGAAGTCACCCGCCTTGTAGCCGAGCGACGCAAAGCAGGCCTGCTGGTGGAAAGGCACCGGGTAGTAAATCTCGGTCCCGACGCCCGCCGCCTCGAGATGCGCCTTGAGCGCATCGCGCTTCGGCGCGCGAATCACGAACTGGTTGTAGATGTGGTACCGGTCGGGCCATTCCTTCGGCAGCCCGATCGTGCCGGTGAGCCCTGCCTCGGCGAAAAGCGTGCGATAGCGCGCCGCGTTGCGCCGCCGCCCCTCCGTCCACGCCGGCAGGTGCGGCAGCTTCACGCGCAGCACGGCCGCCTGGATGGCGTCGATCCGGAAGTTGCCGCCAATCAGCGAGTGGTAGTACTTGGGCTCCATGCCGTGGTTCCGGATGAGCCGCACCTTGTGCGCGAGGGCATCGTCATTGGTGGTTACCAGCCCGGCGTCACCGAAGCCCCCGAGGTTCTTGCTGGGGAAGAACGAGAAGCACCCCAGGTTCCCGATGCCGCCGACCTTGCCGCCGTGGTCGCCCGCACCGATGGCCTGCGCCGCATCCTCGATCACCTGCAGCTTGTATTCGTCGGCCAGTGCCAGCACGGCACTCATGTCGGCTGCCTGGCCGAAGAGGTGGACCGGCATCAGTGCGCGGGTGCGCGTGGTGCAGGCCCCTGCGGCCGCGACCACATCGATGTTGAACGTCTCGGGGTCGATGTCGACCAGCACTGGGCGCGCCCCCACCCGGGCAATCGACCCCGCGGTGGCGAAGAACGAGAACGTGCTGGTCACCACTTCGTCGCCCGGGCCGATGCCGAGCGCCATCAGGGCGGCCAGCAGGGCGTCGGTGCCTGACGACACGCCGATGGCATGCTTCACGTCGACGGCCGCCGCCACTTCCTCCTCGAAGTGCTCGACTTCCGGCCCCATGATGAAGCGGCCGCTGTCGGCCACCCGCGTGAGCGCATCGATGAACTGATCGCGCAGCGGACGATACTGCGCCTGGAGGTCGAGAAGCGGAACGTTCACAGACTTTCGATGGTAGTCTGGAGCCATTCCCGGACGCAATTGATGGCTGACACCGAGATTGACATCGCCGTCGTGGGCGGCGGCGTCGTGGGGCTGGCGTGCGCGCTGGCCCTCGCCGAGCAGGGGCATGCCGTGTGCCTCCTCGAGCAGCACGCACGCATGGGCCACGAAACCAGCACCCGCAACAGCGGCGTGATTCACGCCGGCATTTACTATCCCGCCGGCACGCTCAAGGCCGGCCTCTGCGTCGAGGGGCGCGAGCGGCTCTATGCCTTTGCCGCGCAGCACGGCGTGCCGCATGACCGGTGCGGCAAGCTCATCGTGGCCGCCACGGCCGACGAGATTCCGGCCCTCGAACGCCTGGCCGAGCGTGCCACGGGCAACAGCGCCCCGGTCGAGATGGTCGACCGCGCATTCATCGTGGCACGCGAGCCGCACGTCGCCGGGGTTGCCGCCCTCTGGTCGCCCACCACTGGCCGCGTCGAACCTGAGGCCTTTGTCCGCACCCTGCAGCGCCTGGCCTCGGCCGCCGGTGTGCATGTGCTGCCGGGATCACCACTGGTCGACGCCAGCCCGCATCCCTCCGGCATCGCCCTGCGGACGCCGCACGAGACCATCGCGGCGCGCCTCGTGGTCAATGCCGCAGGCCTGTGGGCCGATGCCGTCAGCGCCATGGTCGGCGGCGAGGCGTTCACCATCTATCCCTGCCGGGGCGACTACGCCGAACTGGCGCCCTCACGCCGGGGCTACGTGAACGGTCTGGTCTATCCGGTGCCCCACACCCCGGGGCACGGGCTGGGCGTGCACCTCACGAAAACCACCTGGGGCAGCGTCCTGCTCGGACCGACGATTCACTACCAGGATCGGAAGGACGACTACGAATCGAACCGGCTGCCGCTCGAGGCGTTCGTCGATGAGACACGGGCCCTGCTGCCCGAGGTGACGCTGGCCGACCTGCAGCCCGCCAGCTCGGGCATTCGCGCCAAGCTGTGCCCGCCGAGCGAGGCATTTGCCGACTTCATGATCAGGCGCGATGCGGTGAACCCGCACGTGGTGCAGGTGGCCGGCATCGACTCCCCCGGCCTGACGTCATCACTCGCGATTGCCGCGCGGGTGGCCGCCATCGTCGCCGAGGCCGCGTAGCCAGGGCGCACAAACGGACGGGACCACCCGTGGGGGGCGGTCCCTGAGCCAGTTACAGCGCGGCGATCTTCGCGTCGCGCGAGTGGCGCGCGATGTCAGCGTCGACCATCATCTGCACCAGCCGCGTGAAGTCGACTGAGGGCTCCCATCCCAGCTGCCGGCGGGCCTTGCCGGGATCGCCGATGAGGTGGTCGACCTCGGCCGGCCGCAGGAAGCGCGGGTCGGTGCGGACATACTGCTGCCAGTCGAGGCCTGCGTGCCCGAAGGCCGCCTCGACCAGGTCCTTCACCGAGTGCGCGACACCCATCGACACGACGTAGTCGTCGGGCTGGTCCTGCTGCAGCATCAGCCACATGGCCCGCACATAGTCGCCGGCAAAGCCCCAGTCGCGGCAGGCATCGAGGTTCCCGAGCCCCAGGTGGTCGGTGAGGCCCAGCTTGATGCGAGCCACTCCGTCGGTGACCTTGCGCGTCACGAACTCGAGGCCGCGGCGCGGCGACTCGTGGTTGAAGAGGATGCCCGAGCAGGCGAACAGGCCGTAGCTTTCGCGGTAGTTCACCGTGATGTAGTGGCCGTAGACCTTCGACACACCGTAGGGGCTGCGCGGATAGAACGGCGTCAGCTCGGTCTGCGGAACCTCGCGCACCCGGCCATACATTTCGCTCGACGAGGCCTGATAGAAGCGAATCTTCGGGTTGACGCGGCGAATGGCCTCGAGGGCGCGCGTGACGCCCTGCGAATTGAACTCGCCGGTCAGCATCGGCTCATCCCACGAGGTCGGCACGAAGGACATCGCCGCCAGGTTGTAGAACTCGTGGGGATCAGCCTGCTCGACCGCCTTGATGAGCGACAGCTGATCGAGCAGGTCGGCCTGGATGATGGTGATGCGATCGCGCAGATGCGCGATGCGCCAGTCGTTGGGGGCACTGAGCCGCCGGGCGACGCCGTAGACCGTGTAGCCCTGTTCGAGGAGCAGCTCGGCCAGATACGACCCATCCTGCC
>Ga0315902_10006867_pt1 | contig 15667 bp, 13 predicted proteins | sample LakEriMetagenome_9_FD_203523 | JGI IMG/M metagenome (GOLD analysis project Ga0315902, IMG submission 203523) | Freshwater fungal communities from buoy surface, Lake Erie, Ohio, United States - Buoy 12 MA117 | ecosystem: Environmental > Aquatic > Freshwater > Lake > Lake biofilm | place: USA...
CCTTCACGCGACGACGCGGCCTGCAGGCTTACGCGAGTTCAGCAGGGACGTGGCATCCTGGCGTCGCGTCACCTGGAACTGTCCCACGCCGTTCGCAACTCACTCGACGATGCGATTGCGGCCAGTGGTCTCGTCGTCTGCCATTCGCTGTACCGCGCCCATGTGCCGTTCATCCGCGCCCGTTGCCTGCGCCATGGCATCCCCTACTGGATCGTGGCGCACGGCATGCTCGACCCGTGGGTCGTTTCCCGGCGGACCGCCTGGAAGCGAGCCTGGCTCGAGGTGTATGGTCGCCGCTGCCTGTCCGATGCGGCCCACGTGTTGTTTTCGACAGGGGCCGAGTTGGCGAAGGCGATGCCGTGGTGCGATGCGAGAAACGCTCTGGTCATTCCCTGGCCCGTGGATGCGGTCGCCACGACGGACCGCGCTGCCTGCCGATCCGCCGTCCGCGGGCGGCTTGGCCTTCCACCGGAATCGCGGATCATGCTCTCGCTTTCCCGCTACGACTCCCTCAAGCGCCCGCTCCACACGGTGGCGGCTTTCGCCGGTGCCCGAGCGACCGGCTGGCATCTCGTCATGACCGGATATGATGGCGATGTGCCAAGGGCGACGGTGATGGCAGAAGCGGACCGCCTCGGGCCTGATCGAATCCACGTTCTCGGCTCTGTCGAGGGTGAAGCCAAGCGGGAGTTGCTCGTCGGCAGCGATGCCTTCGTCTCGCTGTCATGGCGTGAAAACTTCGGCTACGCGCTGGCGGAGGCCGCGATGGCAGGTCTACCCTTCGTGGCGGCGCCGGATCATGATCTGACGCATGACATGCCGCAGCCGTGCCGCAGGTGGATCGCGGCGGATCACTCGCCACCAGCAGCCGTCCGAGCAATAGAAGACCTGATGGCCACCGAACCGCGGATCCTCGAGGCGATCGGCACAAGCGGGCGAGTATGGGCGGGCACGGCCCTGTCACGCTCCACGTTCGAGACAACAGTGCGCGACACCATGGCTGCGTTCTTATGAGCATGGTGGATAAAACGTCGTCGTCGTCAAAGAGCCGGGTCGCGGCCCTCGATGTGCTCCGAGGAATCGCCGTCCTTTCCGTCCTGGTCGCACACGCCCCGCTCGCTGCTTCATCCGTGCCACGCAGCGTGATCCTTGCCCTGGATGGGGCGGCCTATTTTTTCTCCGGTGTCGAACTCTTTTTCGTACTCAGCGGATTCCTGGTCTCCGGGCTGCTGTTCCGGGAACAACAGCGACATGGATCGATCGACGCGTGGCAATTCCTCGTGCGTCGTGGCTTGAAAATCTACCCGTCATTTTACGTGTTTCTCGCCGTCTCGATCACCGTTTCGTGGGTGTTCGGCATCTGGCCTCACCCCACGGCGGCGGTCGTTGCTTCCGAGGCACTGTTCGTGCAGAACTACGCGTACCCACTCTGGAGCCACACATGGTCTCTCGCCGTCGAAGAGCACTTCTATCTGTGCCTCGTGGCGCTGCTCGCCTATTTGGTGAACACGGCCGGCGGGCGATCACTGGCACGGATACCACTGGTCGTCGCTTGGGTCTGTATCGCCTGCCTAACGATGCGACTCCTGACCGCATGGCTGGTTCCTGCATTCTCATTTCAAATCCATCTGGCCCCCTCGCACCTCCGCTTTGATTCCCTGTCCTTCGGCATGTTGCTTTCGTACTGGTACCACCGCAGGCCTGAGACGCTGGCTGCAAGGGTTGGCAACTGTGGTGCATACCTCACAGCGCTGGCGTTGGTCCTGCTAGCCATCTGTGCGACAGTACCCCGCCGTACGTTCATCGGCCACACCGTGCTTCAGTCGATGCAGTACGTCGGCCATGGTGCGTTGCTCCTCCTCGTGGTCATGCATCCGGGATGGCAGTGGATGCACGAATCGCTTCCGGGACGACTGCTCCAGGGGATCGGTCGTTACTCCTACTCCATCTATCTTTGGCACATGGGCATTCTCATCTGGTCGCGTGCGTTGATCGCACACATGGTAGGTGATGCCGCGGCATACGCTGACTTGAAACTCGCCGTGTACGCGGCCTTGGCAATCCCCGTTGGGATACTCGTCGCCCACCTCGTCGAGATGCCGATCCTGCTGATTCGTGACAGACTGTTTCCATCCCGATCCGACGCGCTTCCTTCACTGGCGGCTGACATTGGCGGCGAGCCTTGTCCTCGACCTGTGCCGAGATGAGCAGCGCCGGCAAGACGCTTCTGGTCATCAGCCAGGTCTACGCTCCCGACCCGGCCGCGGTCGGCCAGCAGGTGACCGATGCGGCGGAGGAGATGGTGAGGCGTGGCTGGCGGGTGGTGGTGTACACGTCTGCCCGCGGCTACGACGACCCGAGGAATCGTTATCCGCGACGCGAGCGACGCAACGGCGTCGAGGTGAGACGCTTGCCGCTGTCCAGTTTCGGCAAGCGGTCGATCGCGATCCGGCTCGTGGCCCAGTGCCTGTTCATGATCCAGGCGGTCGGCCGAGGACTGTGGACGGGCGACCTCGGACTGGTGCTGGTGAGCACGAGTCCTCCCTTTGCAGGCTTGGGCGGCAGCATCGTCTCGTTCTTGCGGCGCGTGCCTCTTGTGTGGTGGGTCATGGATTTGAATCCAGACCAGATGATCGTCGCGGGCAAGATCGGGCCTCGTTCCGTATTCGCGAGGGTATTCGACTGGATCAACCGCGTCACTCTGCGGCAGGCCCGCGACGTCGTCGTCCTCGACCGCTTCATGCGGGACAGGGTGCTGGCGAAACTGCCTGTAACCGAGAAGATTCACGTCATTCCGCCATGGCCCCATGATGATCATCTGGCGTCGCTTCCGTCGCGGCCGAATGCCTTTCGTACCGCCCACGGCCTCGAAGATGATTTCATCGTCATGTACTCGGGCAATCACGCCCTACAGCACCCGCTCGACACGGTGCTCGATGCCGCTCACCAGATGGAGGACGAGCCCAGCCTGCGGTTCGTGTTCGTCGGCGGCGGGGCAGGTAAGGCGGCCGTGGAGGCCAGGATCGCAGCCGGAGCAAGCAACGTGGTTTCCCTCCCATATCAGCCCCTCGAGCGAATCGGCGAAAGCCTGTCGGCAGCCGACATTCACATCGTCACCATGGGAGACGACATGGTGGGCATCGTCCATCCATGCAAGATCTACGGAGCGCTTGCGGTGGGCCGGCCGATCGTTTTTCTTGGGCCACGGCTATCGCATGCTGGCGAGATTCTAGGCGACAGATCGTTCGCGTCGTGCGTGAATCATGGGGATCCACAGGCCGTTGTGGACGCGATCCGCAGGTTCCGTACGATAAATGAGGTTCTCCGTGATCGTTTGGGAGAAGAAGCGGTGACGCTCGCCTCGGAAGGTTACTCCCGCAGACTGCTGATGTCCCTCTTTTGTGCCGTTCTTTCGCCGTGACCGGCCATCGAGAGCCATGTGCCGCTGCCCAGGGATCACGAGTCTTGACCGGCGTGCGGCCCGAACGCCGCCTCACCTTCGTGTGAGTTGCGAGCGGTGCCATGCCCCAAGGGCGCATGTTTGGCTCCACCACGGCGGCATGACCCCCTCTCCAGCAGACCATCTGTATGACAGGTTTTTCAATTTTGGTATCTCCCTTGGAGTGCTGATGCGATGCGATTGACGACAGTATCCGGCCACACGGTCTACCTCCCGTTGCTGCGTGGCAGGGGACCAACCGTGCTCGACCTCGGTGGAAACCGAGGTGCTTTCTCTTCCTGGGCAGCGACTGCGCTCGAGGCGAAGGTACATGTTGTCGAAGCACTGCCCGAATTGGCCGAGGCGCTGTCCAGCGATTCACGGCTGACCGTGATGCACGCCGCGGTCGGGCCGGAAACGGGAACGACTACGATCTTTCGTTCACCGGATCGCTGTGCGAGCGTCTCACTGAACGCCCGGGAGCCAGCGAATGCCGTGCTGATCCCAGCGGTCACGCTCGAAGACTTGTGTCGTCAATGGAGCCTTGCCGATCTGGATCTCCTCAAAATGGACATCGAGGGATCGGAACTGGACGTTCTCGAAAAGGCTCCGATCCACCTCTTGCAGTCCGTCGGGCAGATCACGTGCGAGTTTCACGACTTTATCGATGCATCGCACCTGCCGGCAATCCGCCGCATTTGTGAGCGGATGAAGGCTGCCGGATTCCTGGTGTTTCCGATCGCCATGACCACGTATGGCGACACGCTCTTTATCAACCGAAATCGCCTCGGCTTTCCCGCCCTCACCGCGGTCGAATGCATGGCGTATAAGTATTGGGCCGCCATGCGGCGGCTTCTTCGCCGGTGCTGCCCATAGCCTGAATGCACGGCGATGTACGCGGAAACTTGTCGCGGCACACGCGTCAGCGAAAACAGGCCTCGCCCAGCAGCCGCGTGAACGCCTCCGCCCCCGCGGCGTTCATGTGCCGTGGGTCGCCGAAATACTCCCGCGCGGGCAGGGCGGCGCTGAAATCCCGATAGCCGGGCAGGTGCTTCGCCAAGACCGTCGCGTCGTAGCTCATGCCGTGGCAGGGCGACGTGAAGAAATGGGCGGACACGCCCCGCTCCCGGCAGAGATCCAGGATCCTCGCGTAGTCGGGGTGCATTCGGTCGGGAAACGTCGGCTGCTCCATGTTGACGTTCGTATTGAAGCCGGAGCCGTGGAGGGGCACGAAGCCGTCGGCCGCCGGCCGCCGCTTGCCGAGCAACGTGAACATCACCTCGCGAAACCCGATCGCCGGCCCGAGTTTGACGTAGCGGTAGAAAGGGAGCCAGCGGTAGAGCGGGTAGTCGGCGCCGAACAGCTCCCGGCCATCCGCTGGATCCTTGACCTCGTGTACGAACGGGGCGTAGAGGGACGTCACGAGCGGGCTTGATCCTTCCTGGCACCATTCCTTGTCCACATGAACGAACACGGCAGCGGCGGTGTTCGCGTCGAGGAAATCGCGCAGGACCCGATAGGCATCCAAGCCGGAGGAATCCTGCTCGCCGAGATTCAGGCCCCGTTTGCCGAACTCACGCTCCAGTACGGCGGGATCGACGTGGTGCAGCGCCCGTGACGAGCCGACGACGATGTAGTCGTAGTGCTGGCCGTGCATGTGCCGCACCCGGCGAAGCACCGAGCGGTCGCTGAAGCGGCCGAGCGCGTTCGTGTAGGCGAGATCCAGGCCGATCGCCGCCAGGCCGACCACGCACGCGAGTTTGGCGATCTCGCCGAGGAAGTGCGCCATCGCTCAAAAAACCCTGTAGATGAAGGACTGCTCGGACACGAACGACCCGGCCATCAGGATGAGCACGATGACGAGGGCGGTCTTCCAGAAGAGGTGCCGCCCGGCGGAGAGTGGCGTCTCCGCGCCTCGCGAAAGCCAGTCGATAGCCAAGAGGGCCGCACAGATTGGGATTCCCTCGATCAGAAACCGACTGTTGGGCAGTTTCAAGCCGAGCAATGCCGCGGGATGCACGTCTGCCCAGCGGGCGAAGAAGCCCGCCACCTCGGCCAGGGAGGGCAGGCGGAAGATCACGAAGGTGCAGGCGACGAAGGCGAAGGTCGTGGCAATCGCCAGGGTGTCGCGGAACGACGGGATGAGCCGGCCGTCCATCGCGGGGAGTTTCTTGCCCATCGTGCCCGCGGCGATCAGCGGCAGATAGGCGGCTGCGTGAATGGCACCGAACAGGACGAAGGTCCACTTCGCACCGTGCCAGGCGCCGATGATGAGGAACGTGACACCGATGGCAACCGCCAGACCGAGCCTGCCGTAGTCGCGCAGCAGGATCGACACCGGGGTGAAGAGGTAGTCGGTGAGCCAGGACGTGAGCGACATGTGCCAGCGCCGCCAGAAATCGGCGATGTTGCGGGCGAAGAAAGGATGGTCGAAGTTTCGGGCCACGTCGATGCCGAGCAGCCGGGACACCCCGAGCGCCATGTCCGAGTAGCCGGAGAAGTCGGCATACAGCTGGACCGCGTAGTAGAGCGTGACCAGGATCGCGGCGCTGCCGTCGTAGCGGCCGTAGTCCGCGAACACGGGGGCGGTGAACAGGTCAAGGCCGTCGGCGATCACAAGTTTTTTGAACAGCCCCCAGATGAACTGCCGCAGGGCGGCGATGGCCCGCTCGGGATCGAAGGCCCTGGGGGCGGCCAGCTGGGCCAGGAACGGCTTGGCTCGATCGATCGGCCCGGCCACGATGCAGGGGAAGAAACTGACGAACACGAGAAACGCCGGCAGGTCGGCGGATGCCGGCAGTTTCCGCCGCTGCACGTCGAAGAGGTAGCCGAGGATGCGAAACGTGTAGAAGCTCAGGCCCAGGGGCATGATGAGGCGAAATGTGTCGGCCGACACCCGCCAGCCGGCCCACTGGGCGGCAGCCGCCAGTTCCTCGGCGAAGCAGCCGCAGTACTTGAACAGCAGCAGCACGCCCAGGTGCACGAAGAGGCCGGCGAACGCCCAGCGCTGCCTGTCAGCCGGCGACGGGCAGGCGTCGATCCGTCTGCCGATGGCGTAGGCGACGAGCGACGATGCCGCCAGCAGAACCGCCATCCGTCCGTCCGCCCACAGGTAGATGCCGTAGCTGGCGGCGAGCAGCATGGCGTTTTGCAGGCCCGCCCGCCGCGGGCAGAGCAGCCAATACGCCAGAAAAAACGGGATGAAGCAGGCGGCGAAGAGGCCGGTCGTGAACGCCATGGCTCTCCCCTACCGCATCGTGGCACCGCCATCGACGACGATGGTCGTGCCGTTGACGTGCGTCGGGCCAGTGAGCAAAAACTCCACCACTTCGGCCGCCTGGGCCAGCGGCAGCAGTTCCCGCAGCGGATGCGCCGCCCGGATCTGATCCACCATCCGCTCGTCCACGCCCGCCGTCATCGTCGTCTCCATGAAGGATGGCGCGACGCAGTTGGAGCGGATCCCGTGCCGCAGGTTTTCCGCAGCCCAGACCTTCGCCAACTGCGCCAGCATGGCCTTCGTCGCCGTGTAGACCGCCGTGCCGAGCGGCGGGGCGCCGACGACGGCGGACGAGAGCACGCTGACGATCGCCCCGGCCTTCCGCTGCCGAAAGCACCGGATCGCTTCCTGGGTGATCCGGATCGTGGGCAGGATGTTGTCCGCGAATGCGACGGAAAAATCCTCCGCCGGCGTCTTGTGGAAATAGCCGCCGATCCAGCCGCCCGCATGGGCGTTGTTGACCAGGGCCCCGAGTTGCATGTCGGGAATGGCCGCGCAGAGGGCCGACACCGAATCCGGGTCGTGAAAGTCGCACTTCCAGGCCGTCGCCGCTCGGCAATCCGTGGCGATCCGCTCGGCCGGCTCGCGGCGGGTGCAGTAGGTGAAGTGCACGTGGGTGTCGGGCCTGGCGGCCAGCCGCCGCACGATCGCCTCGCCCAGCCCGCCTGATCCGCCGGTCACGAGCACGTTCACGACAGCACCCCGATCTGAAACCGGCCGCGGGCCACGACCTTCCCGGCCTGGTTCCGAAACCGAAATTTCACGTTCACGGCTCGGACGGCGGGACTCACGTCCTCGACCGTGCCCTCCCAGTGGAGGCCGTCGCCCAGATAGACCGGGGCCACGAAGGCGATTTCCTGCGTGAGGATCATCACGTTCGGCGTGGACAGCCGCATGCCGATGGCGTCGGAAAGGAATGCGCAGAGGATGTTGCCGTGCATCACCCGGCCGGGGAAGCCTTTGCTGCGGGCGAACGCCTCGTCGCAGTGCAGGGGATTGCGATCGCCCGATAGCTTTACGAAGGCCGCGTGCACCGCCTCGTCCACGACATAGTCCGCCGTGAACCGCTGGCCGGCCGCGAACGTTATCAGATCCCCTTCGCTCGGATGCACGCCAGCATGTCCCCGACGTTGTTCCAGCCCTGGATTTCGGCCGACGTGAACTTGACGCCGAACTTCTTCTCCACCGCCACGACGAGTTGGATGTGGTTCAGGGAATCCCAATCCTCGACGTCGGCCGCCGTGGTCGCCGCCGAGAGGCGGATCGAAGGGTTGTCGAGCACGTCGTGGAAGACGGCTTCGACGCGGGCCAGCATTTCCGAGTCGTCCATGGCTTTCCCGTTCAGGTTACGGAAGCGGCGATATGGCAGGGGCGATCGACGTACCCGTCGCAGTCGAGCACCCAGACGTTTCCGGCTTGGCGAAATCCGAGACCGCGGTAGTGGTCGCGGACCAGCTCGTTCTTCGCGGTTGGCAGATACTCCCCCGCCAGTTCCCCGACACCGTGCTCACGACACACGGCGACGAGGTGATTGAGAATGAAGGATTCCATGCCGCGTTTCAAGACGCGGCAGCTCATGAACCAGTTTTCGATGAAAAACCGGCTCGGCGACTGCCGCGCGAGAACGACCACGGCGATCAGCCCGTGGTCGCCGAACCGATCGGCGAGCGTGAAGCTCCGCGTCACGTGGTCGGGTGAGGCGGCCAACCGCTTGGCGTCCTCCTCGCCGTAGCGGACCGTCCGCAGGTTGTATTGGTTCGATCGCTGGGAGAGCTGTGCGACCCGCGGAACCGTGTAGGTGTCGAAGGGCCGCACCTCCGACCGCATTTCGAGGTGGGCGAGAAACTCATCCTCGTTCGCGAAGGTCGCCTGCGCCGCCGCCCGCTGGGCCTCCACGCGGTATTGATCCGTCCGCACCGCGTCGGCCTCCGACCAGGAGGCGGTCTCGAAGAGGTTCAGCGCGTAGAGGGCGTCGAGGTATTCGGCCGGGTCTTCCGGCAGGTCGGGCACGGTGACGTCCGGGAGTTGGGCCTTCACCATTTCCCGCTCGAAGGCGTTGTCGTCGAGGAACACCATCGAGTCGAACCCGATGTTGAGTTGCTGCTGGATCGCACGGATGTTCTCGACCTTGGTCTCCCAATTGGCCCGGAAGGCGGCGAAGTCCTCGATCGCGAGCACCATGTCGGGGTGCTTCCTGAAAGCCTCCTCTGCCACGGACTGCGTGTTCTTGCTGCATACGGCCAGGAGGATGCCTCGTTGCTTGAGCTTGCGGGCCCACTCCTGCAGTTCGGTGAACGCCTTGCCGATGCCCAAGCCGCCGAGTTGGAGGTTCTCCCAGCCATCGTCGCCGACGATCCCGCCCCAGAGCGTGTTGTCGAGATCGAGGATCAGGCATTTCTTGACCGCCCCGGAGGCGGTGGCGAGGATGTCCACCACCTGCTTGGCCGCATGCGGCAGCGCGTCCACGCTCATCGTCAGTTCCGCCGTGACGTACATCGCCGGCGAAAAGAACCGCTCCCTGCCGAGCTGGTTCTGCAGCCATGCCAGGTCGAGCACGTGCACGCCCGCGTGCTCGACGGCGAACTCCTGAAGCAGGACGTTGGCCTTGCGGATTTGGTGAATGAACGCGGCGGGAACCTTCGAGCCAAACTGCCCGAAGACGCGGTCGTCTTCCTCGGGAAAGTTCGCGTAGATCAGGGTTTCGATGCCGCCTTGCCGCAGCGCCTGCCAGCGGCGGGCCAGACGATCGATGACCTTGTCGGCGAAGCCGGCCCGCTCGGCGGGGGCGAGGGCATTGAACTTGCGCAAGAGCTTGCGGGTGGAATCCACAACCAGGCAGGCGGCGATGCCCGCCGCGTAGAGTTCGCTGCCCGGGTCGAGAATCTGCAGATCCGCCTGGTCGTAGTCGGCCTCCCAAATCTCGATGTTCCAGCCGGCCTCGTAGCCGTGGCCGCGGATGGCCTGGTGGAGAAGCTGCGTGGAGGAGTCACCGAGAAGAGCGAGGCGGAACGTGCTCAGGCCGGAGAAATCCTGCCGCAGGTTTCGCTTGAGTCGCTGAAACGAGAGAGGTTGCATGCCCGCACGCACCGTCCTGTCAGGTCTCGCCCCCGCACTTTGCTACGCTGAATTTACCCATCGCCCATCGGGCATTGCAATGATCAACGCGTTCCCCCGGCAGTGAGTAGGCGGTGCAGCGGGTTTGGGATCCGGAGCGGCGGGCAGGGTACGATACGGGGTGAGCGAGGCGTGAGGTATGCCGGCACCGCGGCAAGCCGTGCCGCCCGCCGGATAGTCATGCTCATCTGGCTGCGTCAGGTTCATCGCGGACACGGAGCAGTGCTGAGGAGGCAGCGGGAAGGAATCGGTCGATATGAGAGACACGTACGTTCAGTACGGCTGCGGCCTGTGTGCGCCGAACACCTGGCGGAACTTCGACTGTAGCCCCACGCTCCGATTCGAGCGGTCATTTATTTTTGGACCCTTGAAACGACTCGTCCGCAAGCCGCTGTTTCCCCAAAACGTCGAGTTTGGCGACATCGTCGCCGGACTCCCCGTGCCCCGGGAATCCTGTACGGCGATTTATTGCTCGCACGTCCTCGAGCATTTGTCGCTGCAGGACTTCAGGACGGCCCTCGCGAACACCCACCGCTGCCTTGCGCCGCAGGGTACGTTTCGGTTCGTTCTTCCTGACATGCGGCACTATGTCCAGATGTACGTGCAGAGCGACAGCCCGGCGGCGTGCATCGAGTTGATGGAGTCATCGCGGTTGGGCCGGCCCGTACGGCCGCGGGGGCTGGTGGCCTTCTTCCGGGAATGGCTCGGAAACAGTCATCACCTGTGGATGTGGGACTACCCCGCGATCGCCGCCGAACTCGAGCGCGCGGGTTTTCGCGGTGTTCGTCGGGCATCCCTCGGCGACGCCACGGACCCTTCGTTTCGCGACGTCGAAGAACCCGGCCGTTGGGAGAACTGCTTGGGAGTGGAATGCGTCAAGTGACGTCGTCGATCGCCGCCTGAAAAGATGTGATCAAGCCGTTGCCGATACACGGTCCCCGGTCATCCGATGAAGGGTAGCCCAGGGTTGACGGCAGCGCACTCATCGCCGACCATCGACGATTTCAGCCCCCGATAAGCCGGATGCTGTGTTCCCGCAGATCCCGTGCCAAAAAGGGCAGTCGTTGTGGAAAAGTACCATCCGAGTATCGACGGCCTGCGGGCGATCGCGGTTCTATGCGTCTGCTTTTTTCATCTGGATCACAGATGGTTGTCGGGTGGATTCGTCGGCGTGGATGTTTTCTTCGTCATCTCCGGATATTTGATCACTTCGATAATCGCGCGAGACTGCCGGGAGAAGCGGTTTAGTTTTCTCGCTTTTTACCAGCGAAGAGTATCGCGAATTTTGCCGGCAAGCGTGCTCGTCGCGCTCGTCTCGCTCGGGTCGGCCGTAGCGTTGTATACGAGCATGGATGCGGCGTCAGCGGGTACGGCTGTCGCGTCCGCCGTGCCCGGTGTCCTGAACATCAAACTGCTTTTTCAGGGGAACTACTTCGAGTCATCCCTGGATGCGCAGCCCTTGCTTCACTTCTGGTCGCTGTCCCTGGAAGAGCAGTTTTACCTCGTTTATCCGGCGTTCTACGTGCTCGTCAGCACACGCCTTCCTGGAGCAAGGACGTTAATCATCGCAGGATTGCTCGTTGCCAGCTTGTTGGCTTGCGGCATCGCCACGCCGCTCGCTCCATCGGCCTCGTTTTATCTGCTGCCAACGAGGGCTTGGGAGCTTTTGGCGGGGGGGCTTGTCGCAACCCTGCACCATGATCGCCGCCTGATCCATGCAATGCCGGGTGCAGGCGGCGCGGGGCTGGGATTGGTGGCTGTTGCGGTCATGGTCACGCCGAACACGGCCGCGTTCCCCGGGTTCTGGCCCGTTCTGCCCGTTTTGGGTACGGCCTTGCTTCTCTGCGAAGTGGCCCGCACTTCGATGGTCAATAACCTTTTGTCGATGCCGGTCATGGTGGCCGTCGGCCGCGTCTCGTACTCGCTTTATCTTTGGCATTGGCCGATTTTTTCCTTTGTCGACTACACGATGCCATTTGCGAACGAAATGGTTCGCGTGATTTCCAAGTGCCTGCTGACACTCGTCGCGACGGTCGCCAGTTATCGACTGGTTGAGAACCCGTGTCGCAAGTGGCTGAATGCTCCACGCCGTTTTTGGGCGGCCGGTTGTTTCCTTGCTTCCGCCCTCATCTTGGCCGTTGGGCTAGGCCTGTGGGTGCGGGGGCAGATGTACTTGACGGCTACTCCGCGTGAACTTGCGAAAGGAGGGAAGACCTTCACCACGGCGGCTGACGCGATGACCGTCGCGTTGGTTGGCGACAGCCTCGGTTCGATGTACGCGAAATCGATGCAAAAGGCGTGTGCAGCCCGCGGCCTCAATTTCGTTGTCCTCAGCCTCAACGGCGGAGATCCTCTGCCCGGCATCGACGGCCCGACTCCTCTGTGGACGATGATGATCGCCGGATTGCGGCGAACGCGCCCCGATGTGGTCGTGGTGGCGTGTGACTGGCGGCGCAAGTTGGCGGAGCGGCCGGAGCGATTCGACGAGGCGCTGCGCGACGTCAAGACGGTTTCCGGGCGGGTGGTGGTCGTCTTGCAGCAGCCGTATTTGCCGCCCAACGCCACCCGAGCTGCGATTCGAACCGGGTGCCGTCCCCCATTTCGTGAAGACGCCGATGTGCGGGCGGGCCGCCTGAAAGCAAATGAAGCAATCAGAAGGGCAGTCGCAGATGGCTGCGAAATCATCGACGCGGCTTCATTCTTCGAGTCGATCGATGGCGATATTGAGTGGCAGGATGAATCGAGGCGACAACTCTTCCAGGACCGTAATCATCTTTCCGGGGTTGGTGCCGAACGAGTTGTGGCCGCGGTGATGCAAGAGCTCGAAGAAAACGGGAAATCGCGGCGACGTTTCGAGTGACGACCATTCGTGACGAACGACGATGTGTGGGGTGCGGCCCATCGGGCATGCTTGCCTATCGATCTACAAGCACGAGGGATGCTTGCCAAATCGATCATGCATAGGCCAATCGTGCGCACGCGAGAATTGCATCGATGGCCAGCCGCGTCCGAGGCGGTCTTTATGACTCGATCGCTTCGATGAACGCGGCGACCATGCCTTCGTAGGTGTAGTTGGCGGCGATCTCAGCGGCGATTTGCGGTCTGCGACCGAGCCACGTGTCGGCATCCCGAAACACGGCCGCCAACCCTTCCGCCAGGCCGGATTCCGAGTCGGTCGGGAAAAAGATCGTGTTGAAGCCCTCCCGGGCGGCCTCTAGTTCCGGGCCGTGCCGCTCGCTCTTCGAGACGACCATCGGCACCCCTGTGGAGAACGACTGGATCCCTGACAGGCCGAGCGTGCCGGCCGCCACGGACACGGCGGCATCGGCGTAGAGCGCCTCCAGTCGCTCGCGATCGGAAATGTGCCCCGTCAGCAAGACCCTGTCGCCGATCCCGAGTGCGGCCGCCCTGTCCAGAAGAGGCTGCCGCAACGGGCCATCGCCGGTGAACACGAGCGACGCCTGGCTCGGAATGAGCCGCTCGCGACTCGCGTGGGCGAAGGCATCAAGGAGCAACAAGGGCTTCTTGTCGCGCACCAGTCGGCCGACGGTGAGCACGTTCAGCGGCGCGACGCCCGGCCTGACCGCGGGCCGGCACTCACGTCGCCAAACGCACGAGTTGGCCGCCACCCAAACTTTGGAGTCGCCGCGAATCCGTCGCATGAGTTCGCCATCCGATCGCGAATACGCGATGAGCCCGTCCGCGGCCCGGAACATCCTGCGCCGAAACAAGCCGGCCCAATGATTGGCTCCATGGGCGTGGCCCCACAGAATCGTCCGCCGGCCGGCGAGCCGCCTGCGGAGGAGCACCCACTGCGCCGACAGGATCCGCAGGCTTCCGGGCGCAATCACCAGCGGGACGCGAGTTAAGTCCTCTGCTTGGCCGCTTTGCCAAACGAGCTGCCCGCGCAGCCAGCGCCTGGTTTTCAGCGGATGCACGTAGGCATCGGCCCGGGCATCCATGCGGATCGTGCCGTCGCCCGCGGAGGAGGAGGCGTAGACCGCGAAGTCGCTGCCGTAGCGGTCGTGCAGCGCGTCGAAGAGCGGCACCCGGTAGTCGGGGACGACGGGCTGAATGACGACGATGCGAGGTGCGTTCATGCAAGAGGCCGAAGGCGAGCCGCCAGCGTTCCCCGGGAAAACCGTTATGCTACACTTCTCTGTCGGTTTCGCAGCGTTGATGAATGCGATCGTCCGTCTCTCGGGGGAGGTTTAATTCTGCCGTCATGCACGCGACAAAACGTTCTTCTGACGTGGCTGTGATCGGCCTGGGCTACGTCGGGCTGCCGCTGTGTCTCGCCTTTTCCCGCAACGGCGCCAAAGTGCTTGGCGTGGACGTCGATCCGGAGAAGACGGAAAAGCTCAACGCGGGGCAATCTTACATCAAGCATATTGCCGATGCCGCCGTCGCCGAAGCCCGGCAGGCCGGCTTCACGACGACGACCGACTTCGGCCGCCTCCGGGACGCCGATGCCATCTTGATCTGCGTGCCGACGCCGCTGACCCCGAACCGCGTGCCCGACCTCTCCTTCGTGGAGAGTACCGCTCGGTCAATTGCGCCGCATCTCGACCGCGGGCAGCTCGTGGTGCTGGAATCGACGACTTACCCAGGCACCACCGAGGAAGTCGTCAAAGGCATCCTCGAGGCCGGGAGCGGGCTCGAGGCCGGCAAGGACTTCTTTCTCGCCTTCTCCCCGGAGCGCGAGGATCCGGGTAACTCCACGAAGCTGTCGGACATCCCCAAGGTGGTCGGCGGTCTCACGCCGCAATGCCGCGACCGTGCGGTGGCTTTGTATGGGAGGATCGTGCGGCAGGTCGTGCCGGTGTCGAGTTGCGCGGCGGCGGAAGCCACCAAGTTGCTCGAGAACATCTTCCGCGCCGTGAACATCGCGATGGTCAACGAGTTGAAGATCATCTACGCCGCCATGGGCATCGACATCTGGGAAGTCATCCATGCCGCCGCGACCAAGCCCTTCGGCTTCATGCCCTTCTATCCGGGACCGGGGCTCGGCGGCCATTGCATCCCGATCGATCCCTTCTATCTAACGTGGAAGGCTCTCGAACACGGTCTGCCGACCAGGCTCATCGAGTTGGCCGGCGAGATCAATACGGCGATGCCCGAGTACGTCGTGGGTCGGATCGTCGATGCGCTCAACGATTCTTCGAAGGCCGTGAAGGGCTCGAAAATCCTGCTCCTCGGCCTGGCCTACAAACCGAACGTCGATGACGACCGTGAGTCGCCGACCTACGCCATCATGGAGCTGCTGGAGAAACGTGGCGCCCGGGTCTTCTACAACGATCCCCATGTGCCGGCCATTCGGCCTGGTCGCAGTCATCATCACGTGGCCGGCCGCGAATCGCACGCGATCACGGCCGACTTCGACCTGTTGGTCCTATGCACCAATCACGCCGAATACGCCGAGTTCGATTTCGCCTCCCTGGGCGTGCCGCTCGTCGATTGTCGAAACTGCGCCCGTCGCCGGCCGCCGCGGTATTACAGGGCCTAGTCGCTCCTGGCGGCGATGCCGCGAATGAGCACCGTCGTCCGGGCGAGCCGCCGGCATGAAGCACTCAACCGATCCATCTCACGCCGGCTCTCTCCGCGTTCGCGATGCGGGCTTCCGCGTTGACGTGTTCGCCGCCGGCTTGCTCGCCGCAGGAGCCGTGTGGGCTCCGCTGTGGTTCGGCGCCTCGGGCACCTGGCCGCGATTTGCCGTGGAACTCACGCTGGCCATGGTCGCGATCCTCTGGGCCGGCTCCGCGTCCCGCCCGGCCTGGCTGACGGCCACACCGCTGCTCGCGGTCGGGGCGATGTTGCTGCAGCTCGTGCCGCTGCCC
>Ga0315902_10006869_pt1 | contig 15666 bp, 9 predicted proteins | sample LakEriMetagenome_9_FD_203523 | JGI IMG/M metagenome (GOLD analysis project Ga0315902, IMG submission 203523) | Freshwater fungal communities from buoy surface, Lake Erie, Ohio, United States - Buoy 12 MA117 | ecosystem: Environmental > Aquatic > Freshwater > Lake > Lake biofilm | place: USA...
GTCATAGATGTACGGAAAGAAAGCGAATACGCTGCTGAACATGTAGACGAGGCGTATAGCTACCCACTTGCTTACATCAACGAATGGCTGAAAAACATCAACCCGGAAGAACATTTCTTTATGCACTGTGCAGGAGGATACCGCAGCATGATAGCTGCCAGCATATTACAAGCTCGAGGTTTTAGAAACTTCACGGAGGTTGACGGCGGATTTAATGCCATCGCCAAGACAACTGTTCCAAAAACGGATTTTGTTTGCCAGAGCAAAGCATTTACTCAAACCAATTAAATAGAGCATTAACCCATGTTAGAGTTCATAAAACAGCCATGGCCTTGGTACGTCGCGGGCCCCTTGATCGGACTGACGATACCAGCTCTGCTGATTTTAGGTAATAAATCCTTTGGTATTAGTTCTTCCCTTAGGCATATTTGTGCTGCGTGCGTGCCCAGCAAGGTGCCTTTTTTTGAATACGATTGGAAAAAAGAGCAATGGAATCTGTTTTTTGTTGGAGGCATTTTACTAGGTGGAATCGTTGCAACCCTATTCTTTGAAAATCCGGCGCCCATGCTTGTGCACCCTGAATTGAAAAAAGAATTGGCGCAATACGGGATTTCAGATTACAGTAAATTGGTTCCAATGGATTTAATGAACTGGGAGTCGTTGTTCTCTTTACGCGGATTGCTGCTGATTGTACTTGGTGGATTGCTCGTTGGTTTTGGAACCCGCTATGCCGGCGGTTGCACCAGCGGACACGCCATCATGGGCCTATCCACACTGCAATGGCCATCGCTTGTCGCAACTGTTTGTTTTATGATCGGCGGTTTTTTAACGGCCAACCTTCTCCTTCCACTCATATTAGCACTTTAAGTCATGGACAAAGACCTTTCATCAGACCAAACCCGAACAACGGACGCTATTTGCACCAACGAAAGCCAATTGAACCACAAATGGTACCATAACCTAAAATATATGGTAGTCGGCTTGTTCTTTGGAATTGTGTTCGTCAAAGCCGAAATTGTGAGTTGGTTTCGCATTCAGGAAATGTTTCGCCTTCAAAGTTTCCACATGTTTGGCATCATTGGAAGTGCAGTGGTTACAGGTATGTTATCCGTCTGGCTGATCAAACGGTTTAAGGTCAAAACAATTTATGGTGAACCCATAAAATTCAATACCAAAACCTTTGACAAAGGCCAAATTTTTGGCGGTTTACTTTTCGGTATGGGCTGGGCACTTACCGGAGCATGCCCGGGTCCATTGTATGCGCAACTCGGTACCGGAGCAATGGTTATTGGAGTAACCATCTTGAGTGCACTTGCTGGTACGTGGCTCTATGGATACTTTCGGGAAAAACTACCGCATTAAAAAAGGCATACGAACCTGATGGACGCATGCCTTTTGAATCAATCTCGGGTGTAATACTTAATCGTTTTCTTTCAAGACCATATCAATTGTGATGGCCGCAGAAAGAATGACCATTTTACTGGCGTGATCAGCAATATGGGGTGCAATCGCCACGTTATATTTATCGGCAGAAGTAAACAATTCTTTTACCGCACCCGCCCATTTTTTAGAAATTCCTCCAATGGCATTTCCTTGAGTATCTTGGATCTCAAAATTCCATGCTTTCCAATCGCCTTTGATGGTTCCGATTTGCTGTTCCAACCCGTTGTATACATCAAATTTCGGCTTAAGCAACTGAAATTTTTGCTGGATGCGCCCGACCTTTTGCCCTTGAGCGTTTTTAACAATAATTTTTGACTTGAAAAATGTCCAACCACGAGAAATAGAAGCCTCAACGCCATTGTTCGTATTACATATGTCCAAGTGAAAAGGAAGCATCTTTTTGTTCAAAATCAAGCGAAGAATTTTACTTCCAAAGCTCAACTTCTGTTTAACCATACCGATTTGTGCTCCATGCTCGTTGTAAACTTTGTAATTGTTCGACATTTTGAATACACCGACCTTCTCGTCGATGAAGAAACTGTTTGAATCAAAAAAACCTGATGATTGCATAACGAAATAAATGATTTAGGTGAGAATTCGTTTTTAACATTCCAAAGGTAAAGGATATTTTTCATTCAAGTATATCTCGTTCGAGGTATTTTAAATCGCCAACAAATGCAGAACCTGTCTACCTACTTTTCTATTTCGTATTTTTGCCTAAATCGAACCTATGGCTATCAATATTAACTTACTCGACCGTATCTGTAAAGCACCGGGAGCACCGGGCTTTGAGCAACCCATTCGCAAACTGATTTTAAAGGAAATCAAAGGCTTGGTGGACGATGTCCAACTCGATAACATGGGCAACGTGTACGCCATAAAAAAGGGAACGCTTCCTGAAGCGAACCGCAAAAAAGTCATGATTGGTGCCCACATGGATGAAATCGGTTTTATTGTTACCCACATTGACGACAAAGGATTTATTCGATTCCATACACTGGGGGGTTTTGATCCCAAAACACTCACTGCCCAACGCGTAATCATCCATGGAAAAAAAGACGTCATCGGTGTTATGGCTTCCAAACCAATCCATGTGATGTCACCGGCTGAACGTGAAAAAGTGGCACGCATTTCTGATTATTTTATCGATACGGGACTGGATGCGAAAACAGTCAAAAAACTCATCAATATTGGCGACCCCATCACACGCGAAAGGGAGTTTATTGAAATGGGCGATTGCGTAAATGGAAAATCACTCGATAACCGCTTGGCAGTGTTCATTCTTATTGAAGCACTTCGGGAACTGAAAGGAAAAGAGGTTCCGCATGACATTTACGGTGTTTTTACCGTTCAGGAAGAAGTGGGCATTCGCGGAGCCAATGTTTCGGCCCTGCGCATCAATCCTGACTTTGGAATTGGGCTCGACACAACTATCGCTTTTGACCTTCCCGGAGCTGCACCACACGAGATGATTACCCGCTTGGGGGAAGGTACAGCCATTAAAATCATGGATGCCTCAGCCATTTGCGATTACCGCATGGTGGAATTCATGAAAAAAACCGCCGAACGCAACAAAATCAAATGGCAACCCGAAATACTTACCGCAGGGGGCACCGACACCGCAGGCATTCAGCGCATGACCGAAGGTGGGTCCATCGCAGGCGCGATTTCCATTCCAACCAGGCATTTGCACCAAGTGATTGAAATGGCCCATAAAAACGACATCAAAGACAGCATCAACTTACTGGTGGCTTGCGTCAATGAAATCGATAACCACAACTGGAAATTTTAAGCTATGAAACTGTTCCTTTTACCTATCCTCTTCCTACCGTTTTTTGGGTATTCACAAAACGAAACGTCCAACGACCGAACCATAAGCCTCGAATTAACACCCGAAGAAGAACCCTATTTCATTGCGCCGGATCGCCCTGGTTTGGGGGAATCATCCCAAATTGTGCGCAAAGGCTATGTGCAGTTTGAAACCGGTGGGAATTATGAGTGGACCACACGAGGGGAAGAAGATATTATTACTAGTTACAAAGAAATCGCTTTCAATTCATCTGTGGTTCGTATCGGCTTATTCGATGCTTTTGAAGTAAGGCTCGCTGCAAATGTTCAACAAGGCAGGCTCAAGGTGACCGGGATGTTACCGGGTGGATCCTATTCAAACAATTCCTCTGTAGGACTTAGTCCTTTCACTATTGGATTCAAAGCACGCGTCACCGATGGCAAGGGTTGGATTCCTTCCACGGCGCTTCTTGGAAACCTAGGAATCGGCGGGGCCGCAAGCGAAGATTTTCAAACAGCTTACCTCTCTCCGTCTATCCTCATGCCCATGGAATGGAACCTAAGCGATAAATTATTGATGACCATCAACACAGGCATCTTCTGGGATGGTGAAACCGCCATTCCCAGTTATTTTGGATCGTTTGGTTTCGATTATATGCTGTTAGATAAAGTGGGCATATTCCTTGAAACCTTTGCCAACCAAGACGAGCAAAACGATTTCCAACCTGGGTTTAATGGAGGTGTGATCTGGAGGGTCCTGGACAACCTCCAATTGGATCTTTCTTCCGGAATGGGCCTCAATGTCAACATGTATGACGGTTTTATAAATGGCGGTCTTTCCTTCCGTTTGGGAAAATAACATTTTTTATCGCAGGATTTGGCGGAAGGATTTTCTTTCGTAATTTTGTCACGTCTCGAAGGGGTGCTTGTTTGTTCAGGCTGAGATTATACCCATAGAACCTGTCAGGGTAATGCCTGCGTAGGGAACATGATTAACACTGCTTTATTGCTGCTGATTGTTGTACGTCAGGAATTCGCCCCTTGTTCTTGTAAAATTTTTTGAAAAAATGAAAACAAGGCTGTTTTTTTTAAGCTGCGCAGTAAGTTTTGCGTGGAACAATGTGCGAGCGCAATGTACACTCGAGGGAACCATCGTAGGCCCTGAAAGTCAATGGATCGAAGATGCTGTGGTTTACCTTTCTGACAGTTCTCAAGTAGTAAGAACAGACCAATTCGGCCAGTTTCGTTTCAACCCCATTCCCGCTGGAACGGTCACCGTTAAAGCGATGGCGCGCCGCTACCATCCAGGTCAATTGACTGTAACACTCAAGGATTACAGCTCTCAGGGTGGTGGACCATGCACCGAAAAAGTAACCGTATTTTTGGCCCGTGAAATCATAGAAATAGAGGACGTATTAATCCGTGTAACTATGGCAAGCCCGCAAACACCGACCACCTATACCAACCTTAAAAAAGACGACATCGACAGCCGTAATTTTGGTCAAGACCTTCCGGTTTTACTAGAACAAACACCTTCGGCGGTTTCCACCTCCGATGCGGGAACAGGTATTGGCTATACTGGTGTACGCATTCGTGGAGTGGATCCAACCCGTACCAATGTGACCATCAACGGAATTCCTATCAACGATGCAGAGTCTCATGCCGTTTATTGGGTAAACATGCCCGATCTTGGGTCCTCCACAGATTGGGTTCAGGTACAGAGGGGGGTCGGGACATCCACCAATGGTGCGGCCTCTTTTGGAGCCAGCATCAACCTTCAGACGGACAAATCTTCGATTGAACCTTACGCCATGGTAGACAATAGCTTCGGCGCATTCCAAACGATGCGGAACACCCTGCGAGCCAGTACCGGATTGATGCACGACCGATTGACGTTGGACATGCGCCTATCTAGGCTTTCCTCCGACGGATATGTGGACCGTGCCAACGCCAACCTAAAATCGATGTTTCTTTCAGGAAATTGGAAGGGAAGGAAGTACAACCTTAAAGGGACGGTATTTAGCGGTGTTGAGAGAACCTATCAGTCGTGGTATGGTGTTCCGCAAGCCAAATTAAGCGGAGATTCCGACAGTTTATTGACCCACTTTTACAACAATTATTACCCCGGAGGACTCTATCAATCGGCCGAAGACTCCATTAACTTATTCGCCTCGGATAACCGGACCTACAATTACTACAGGTATAACAACGAAGTAGACCAGTACCAGCAAGACCATTATCAATTACACTACAATTACACCTTCGATAAAGGAATGCAAGTCAGTCTTGCTGGACATTACACAAGGGGTCGCGGGTATTACGAACAATTTCGGCAAAATGATCCCTTTGCCACCTACGGACTGGATACCCTATTCATTGGGAATGACACCATTGCCAATACCGATCTAGTTCGACGTCGTTGGTTAGATAACCATTTTTATGGTGCCTTGGCTTCCATGCAAGGATACTTTTTCAAGCATTTACATGTTCAGGCAGGGATTGGATTCAATCGGTATGACGGTGACCACTTTGGTGAAATTACGTGGGCTGAATTCGCCTCGCAAAGTGCGATTGAAGACCGCTACTACGAAAACAATGCAGTTAAAACGGAAGCAAACGGATATATTAAATTGAATTATGCGATAAAAAAACTAAACTTGTTTGCAGACATGCAAGTCCGGCATATCGACTATTCCTACCTTGGCTTGGATCAGTCCTTTGGAAACTTGGTTCCCTTGCAACAGGATGTTGCCTTTACATTTTACAATCCTAAAGTTGGGTTTCTGGTGTATTTACCCAAAAACACTCAGTTTTATACCTCCTACGCCGTAGGAAACCGTGAACCTGTGCGTGACGATTTTGTGCAAAGTACTGCGAATAGCCGACCAAAGCCGGAGCAACTTCACAACGGCGAAATTGGCCTACGGATGCAACACACCAAATGGCAGCTAGTCGCGAATGGATTTGGAATGTACTACAAAGATCAGTTGATTTTGACGGGAGAAATCAACGATGTGGGGGCTTATGTTCGCACCAATGTAGACCAAAGTTACCGGGCAGGCGTTGAGGTCGAAGGACGGTATGAAATTACGAATCAATGGAGCATAAAGGGCAATTTTACTTGGAGCCAGCATAAAATTATGGCTTTCAATGAATACATCGATAATTATGACAACTACGATGCAGAGGGCAACATGATTCAAACCGTTGTAGCGCATAAAAACACGGACATTGCTTTTTCCCCTAATGTCATCAGTGCCTTCGGTTTGCATTTCAATCCGAGGGAATACATTCAGTTTGCCTTGAATGGAAAATACGTTGGAAAACAATTTCTGGACAACACCTCGAATGATTCAAGGATGTTGGACGACTATTTCACCTTGAGTTTTCAATCCAATTTTATCTTTTCTTTATTTGGTCTGAAAGAAATTCAGATGGGGCTGCAAGTGAACAACATGCTCAATACGCTATACGCCAACAATGGGTATACTTGGGGTTATATTTCTGGTGGGCAACGCATTGTAGAGAATTTCCTTTTTCCACAAGCGGGCATTCATTTATTGGGAAGAATATCGGTTCAATTTTAATCCTCACTCATCGATATTGCCTATTTTTACAAAAATTAAATAACCATGAAACGTACATTCTCAGTTACAGCATTCGTCGTTGGACTTGTTGGTTCCACCGCATTTGGTCAATTCAATGCTTCTTTCAATCCACTCCAAAAAAGCACCTTTGGATCAACGAGCACAAACGATAAAAACCCTGTTTCAACCAAGGGTGACGATGAAAAAACAACCTATGACGGGCATTGGGCAGGTTTTGATTTTGGGTTCAACGCCTTGATGTCTGCTCCTTTTGAACGAAATTTTGCTAATAATCCCTATTGGGAAAATAATATTGGTTTTTCTTCTCAGTTCAATTTCAATGTTTATGAATATAAAATCCCGTTCTTCCGCCAGTTTCTAGGTCTGACAACGGGCCTTGGTGTAAGTGTTTCCTCCTATTCCTTCCGAAACGATAATACCAATTACACCCTCCAGTTTAATTCAGATACAACCCTTTGCACGGTCTTCAGCCCTGCGGTGTTTTACAACGATACTGTTGATGGACGTTTAAGAAGCAATACGCTTTCTTTGGGTTACTTCACTATACCATTATTGTTCGAATTTGCCACGAAAGAGCGTGAGAAAAAATCCTTTTACTTTGCTGCGGGTGTAGTGGGAGGTATTCGGTTTAGTTCTTCTTATTTCCAATCTGGTCGTTTTGAAAACGGATCAAGGTTTTCAAATACTACACGTGCGAAATACAACACCAACTTGTTTACCCTTGAAGCTACCGTACGGACCGGATACAGCTGGGGAGGCATTTTCTTGTCTTATAACTTGAATACTTTGTTTAAAGAAAACAAAACGATTGCCTTGTATCCTTTCCGGGCAGGATTGGTGTTTAACGTAGACTACAAGGAGGCAGACGACGAGGTACTGATTGAAGAAATTCCAGAATATTAGTCAATATTCTATTCAATAAAAGTTCGTGCTTTAGCACAACCAATACGTACACTGACTGTGCTTAATGGTCTGTACCAGCCTCTTATTTCTCTATCGAAAAGTAAGTATTTCGCCCATTTATTGACACTTGCCTTTTTGTGCGTTTTCAATGTTCTAGTATCCCAACAATTTCCTGAAAAATGGACAGGTCATTACCACGGGAAAATGAACATAACAAACATACGGAACAACCTTTCCAGCATCGAAGTAACGCTCGATATTCACACCCTCAACCGAGACTCCACTTGGTCCTATCGCATGTGCTATTTTTCTTCAAATGACACGGTAATCAAAGACTACCAAATCGTGAAAATCAGCGACAACAGGTACGTAATGGATGAAGGATTGATTGAAATACCCATGTATTTCGCCAACGGCTGCTTTTACGACTTTTACACCATCGACAGCATGTACTTCACCTCCGTTCTGTCAAAAGCATCGCATAAAAAACTGGAATTTAACCTTTACGGAGGAAAGTTGAATACAAGCGATCAAATGATTACAAGAGAGGAAGAGAACACCGTCGTGGGATATATCCCTGTTTTTTCGCAACGTGCCACACTGTATCGAAGGAGAAAGAAATAATCCCTTTTCCGCAAAATTCACGTTGTATTTATGAAAAACACCTTTTTGAAAGCCTGCAGATGAAATTCAAATATACACCTCAATAAAAATGAATTCTTAGTATCTTCGTAGTTGCTTTTACGCCACATCGGATGCAAGAAAAATACACGGAATACAAGGGGCTGAATTTACCGGAATTAGCCAATCAATTACTGGAAGAATGGGACAGCGCTCACCTTTTTGAGCAATCCATACAGCAACGGGAAGGAAAGACGCCGTTCATCTTTTTCGAAGGTCCGCCTTCCGCCAATGGCATGCCTGGTATCCACCACGTTATGGCCCGCGCCATTAAAGATATTTTTTGCCGTTACAAAACGCTCAAAGGATTTCAGGTAAAACGTAAAGCCGGTTGGGATACCCACGGTTTACCGGTTGAATTGGGAGTGGAAAAAGAGTTGGGAATAACCAAAGAAGACATTGGTAAAAAAATAACCATCGAAGCTTACAATAAGGCGTGTCGGGAAGCAGTGATGCGTTACACCGATGTGTGGAATGACCTAACTCGAAAAATGGGTTACTGGGTAGACATGGAGAATCCTTATGTGACGTATACCTCCAAGTACATGGAAACCGTTTGGTGGTTATTGGCACAAATGTACCGCAAAAACCTGTTGTACAAAGGCTACACGATTCAACCCTATTCACCAAAAGCGGGAACAGGATTATCTTCTCACGAACTGAATCAACCGGGATGTTACAAAGACGTCACAGATACCACCGTGGTGGCTCAATTCCGAGTGACCGATGGAACCGAAACTCCCTTTGGACCTGCCAATCGTTTCTATTTCCTTGCTTGGACGACTACCCCTTGGACCTTGCCTTCAAACACGGCGCTTTGTGTTGGACCAGCCATTTCATATGTACTTGTTCATTCTTACAATCCTTACACGCGGGAAGAAATCAAGGTCATCTTGGCAGAAAACCTGTTATCCCTTCATTTTGGTAAGGGTTTCAAAGCGGTAGAAACGCTTCAGGAACTAACGAACCAAAAAAACGAAAAAGAAATTCCTTTCCTTGTTTTAGGAAAGTGTCAAGGAAAAGAGCTCGTTGGAATCAACTACGAACAACTTTTACCCTTCGCATTACCTGCTGAACATGCTGAAAAAGCATTCCGTGTGATCAGCGGAGATTTTGTTACGACTGAGGATGGAACAGGCATTGTACACATTGCTCCCACCTTTGGTTCGGACGATGCCAAGGTTGCTGCCGACGCAGGCGTTCCAGCTATGTTGGTAGAGGACGAACACAACAACTTGGTACCATTGGTTGATCTGCAAGGGAAGTTTCGACCTGAAATGGGCGATTTGGCAGGCATGTTCGTTAAAAACGAATACTACAACGAGGGTGAGGCTCCGGAAAAATCGGTGGATGTACTTATGTCCATTCGGCTAAAAACTGAAAACAAAGCCTTCAAGGTAGAAAAATACGTGCACAGTTACCCGCATTGTTGGAGGACCGATAAACCCGTCCTATATTACCCCTTAGACTCTTGGTTTATCAAAGTGACAGACGTGAAAGAGCGCATGCAACGCTTAAACGATACAATTCACTGGAAACCGGAATCAACAGGAACTGGTCGCTTCGGAAAATGGCTTGAAAATGCCAATGACTGGAACTTATCCCGTTCGAGGTACTGGGGAATTCCGATTCCCATCTGGAGTACGGAAGATGGAACCGAGCGGGTATGCATTGGTTCTGTAGAAGAACTGAAAGACGCGTGTGAAGCCTCTGTGAATAAAGGTTTCATGGACAAAAATCCTTTGGCGGATTTTACCGCAGGAGACTTTTCAGCGTCCAATTACAATGCCATCGATTTACACAAAAACGAAGTGGACCGCATGGTACTTGTTTCGCCTAGCGGAAAACCAATGAAACGGGAAGCAGACCTCATCGATGTGTGGTTTGACTCCGGTGCGATGCCATATGCGCAATGGCATTACCCGTTTGAAAACAAGGAGCTTATTGACGGACACCAAGCATTTCCGGCGGATTTCATTGCCGAGGGTGTGGATCAAACACGCGGATGGTTTTATACGCTTCATGCCATCGCCACCATGGTATTTGATTCAGTGGCGTATAAAAACGTCATTTCTAATGGGCTCGTGCTAGATAAAAATGGGCAAAAAATGTCCAAGCGCCTTGGAAATGCGGTGGACCCTTTTGATACCATTAATCAATATGGTCCGGATGCCACTCGTTGGTACATGATCACCAATGCCCAACCTTGGGACAACCTGAAATTCGACGCGGCAGGTATCGGCGAGGTGCAACGAAAATTCTTCGGCACCTTGTATAACACCTATTCGTTCTTCGCTTTATATGCCAACCTCGATGGATTCGATGGCTCGACTGAAGAAATCCCCATGAGCGAACGACCCGAAATTGACCGTTGGGTCCTGTCCAAACTTAACTCCTTAATCAAGGATGTAGACGAGGCATACCAGAACTATGAACCAACAAAAGCCGGGCGATTGATTCAAGCGTTTGTGGGCGACGAACTTTCCAATTGGTACGTGCGTTTGTGCCGCAGGCGTTATTGGAAAAGCGATGATTTGACGGATAAAACATCGGCTTATCAAACCTTATATGCTTGTTTAGAAACAGTGGCGCTTCTCGCCTCTCCCATTGCTCCATTCTATATGGATCAGTTATTCAGGGATTTGAATAAGGTAACTAGAAAACATGCTGTTTCGTCGGTGCATTTAGCTGATTTTCCAAGGGTAAACGAAGCGTATATCGACCCTAGCCTTGAAAATCAAATGGAACTAGCCCAACGATGTTGTTCCCTTGTGCTTGCGTTGCGTAAAAAGGAGCACTTGCGGGTTCGCCAACCCCTTCAAAAGATTATGATTCCCGCGTTGAATGAGACTTTTGCTAGCCACATTATGCACGTAAAGGACTTAATCCTTTCTGAAGTCAATGTGAAGGAACTTGAATTGCTTCCGGAGGGCAGTGATCGATTGGTAAAACGCATTAAACCGAACTTTAAAACCATCGGGCCGAAATACGGAAAACAAATGAAAAGCATTGCTGCATTGGTGGCTACGTTTACAGCGCAAGACATTCAGCGCATCGAACAGGAGCAACAATGGTCAGGCATGGTTGGGGAAGAAACCATTCAATTGGATTTAATTGATTTTGAAATAGTTGCGCAGGACATTCCGGGTTGGTTGGTTGCTAGCGAAGGCAATCTAACCGTAGCCTTGGACATCACTGTTTCTGATGCACTTCGTGATGAGGGCATTGCCAGGGAATTGGTCAATCGTGTTCAAAACGCACGAAAGGATTCAGGGCTTGAAGTAACGGACCGCATTGCCTTAAGAATCGACACCAATGCGTCGGTGAAACAGGCAATCAAAGCGCACGAATCATATATCTGTGCCGAGGTATTAGCAAATGCAATTACGTTTGAATCCCTTCATGACACAGGTTTAATCACTGATATCATTGAAGCCAACGATACGCGGATCGCGTTAGAAGTTAGCTAAATCAGAGCTTGCGTGCTACTTCTACTTCTTCGAAAGCTTCTACGATATCGCCTATTTTGATGTCGTTGAATCGATCGATATTGAGTCCGCATTCGTAATTGTTCTTGACTTCTCTCACATCGTCTTTGAAACGCTTCAATGAACCAAGTGTACCTGTGTGAATCACAATGCCGTCTCGAATCACGCGGATTTTAGCCGATCGTTTGATGATTCCGTCCAACACATAACACCCGGCAATTGTTCCCACTTTGGTGATGTCGAAGGTTTCGCGGATTTCCGCAGAACCGGTAATTTTTTCTTCAATATCCGGTGAAAGCATGCCTTCCATTGCCGATTTAATCTCTTCGATTGCTTTGTAAATGATGGAGTATAAACGAATATCAATTTGTTCGTTTTCAGCCAGTTTACGGGCACTCAACGAAGGCCTTACCTGGAATCCGATGATGATTGCATCAGAAGCAGAAGCAAGGTTGACATCGGCTTCAGAAATGGCACCCACGCCTTTGTGTACAATGTTTACTTGAATCTCTTCGGTCGACAATCCAAGCAAGGCATCGGATAGTGCTTCGATGGAACCGTCCACGTCTCCTTTCACGATGATGTTCAATTCCTTGAAATCTCCAATGGCCAAACGGCGACCGATTTCATCCAGTGTAATGTGTTTGGTAGTTCGAAGTCCTTGCTCACGGTACAATTGTTCGCGTTTGGTAGCAATGTTTTTAGCTTCACGTTCGTCATCCAAGACGTGAAACTTATCTCCCGCACTTGGCGCTCCGCCAATCCCTAAAATCGATACCGGTTGGGACGGTCCTGCTACTTTGAGGTTGTGCCCATGCTCGTCGTGCATGGCTCGCACTTTACCGTAATACCTTCCAACGAGAACAACGTCTCCCACGTTCAATGTACCCGCCTCTACAAGCATGTTAGTTACGTATCCTTTACCTTTATCAAGCGAGGATTCGATAACCGTTCCAACCGCATTTTTGTCTGGATTCGCTGTGATGTTTAACATTTCTGCCTCCAGCAATACCTTTTCAAGTAATAAGTCGATGTTAAGGTTTTGCTTTGCTGATATTTCCTGCGACTGGTATTTACCTCCCCAATCTTCTACAAGAATGTTCATTTGCGAAAGCTGTTCACGTATACGGTCCGCATTGGCCCCTGGCTTGTCAATTTTATTGATGGCAAAAATCATGGGCACATTAGCCGCCTGCGCGTGTGCAATGGCTTCTTTGGTTTGCGGCATCACATCGTCGTCAGCCGCCACAATGATAATGGCAACGTCCGTCACTTGTGCTCCCCTTGCCCGCATCGCGGTAAACGCTTCGTGACCAGGTGTATCGAGGAAGGTCATTTTTCGACCGTCCTTGAGGGTCACGGAATACGCCCCGATGTGCTGGGTGATTCCTCCTGCTTCCCCTTCGGTTACGTTGGCGTTTCGAATTTTATCCAACAAAGAGGTTTTACCGTGGTCAACGTGTCCCATTACCGTAATAATTGGCGGCCTGGACTTCATGTCTTCCTCTTTGTCTTCCTGTACAGGTATTGCCTCTTGCACTTCAGCGCTGACAAACTCCGTTTCATAGCCAAATTCATCGGCTACAATCTGAATGGTTTCTGCATCAAGCCGCTGATTTATGGAGGCAAAAATACCGAGCGACATGCAAGCCGATATAACTTGTGTTGGCTGCACGTTCATCATGGATGCCAATTCAGAAACGGTCACGAATTCACTCAATTTGAGTACTTTTTCCTCCATTTCTGCAGCCGCCATCTCTTCTTGACGACGCTGGGCAATGTTATCGCGTTTTGCTCTTCTGTTCTTTGAAGCCCTTGATTTACCTCCTTGGTTAGACAACCTTGCAAGGGTCTCCTTGATTTCTTTCTGAATGTCCTGCTCCTTGATTTCGGTCTTTTCAACCTTTCCGCCTTTTTTAAACCCTCCTTTATTCTGTTTGCTTGGGTCGTAGGCTGGAGCAGATGGATCAATTTTTTTAATGCGCTTGCGCTTCTTTCGGTTTTCAGCGTTGGCGTCTTCACCCGTTTTTTTGTCTGAAGGAGTACGTTGTTTTTCAACGGGCAACTCAATTTTACCTAAAACCGTCGGACCGGAGAGCACTTGACGTTCTGCGCGTATGGTTTCCACAACAACTGGTTCAGCTGGCGCGGGTTCTTCTTTGACGGGTGTTTCTATTTTGACCTCCTCTTTCGGGGCTTCCTTCGGTTGAGCCTTAGGTTTTGCCTTGAGGCTATCAAGGTCGATTTTACCCACAACATTGATTTGCACATCTTTTTCTACCTTCGTTTCAATCTTTTCAGACTCCACGGCTACCACTGGTGCAGGTTCTTCTTGTACAATTCGTTTGATTTCATCAACGTTGATCGGTTCAACATCCTCTTCTACGACAGGTTCAGCAGGTTCCTCCTCTTTGTTATCACGAATGGAAATGGTTTCACGACGCTCACGCTTAGCGGTAGCTTGCTTCGCCTTTTCTTTCAGCGACTGATCTGCTGCAAACTCATTACACAAAAGTTCGTAATGACCTGCCTCCAGTTTCGTGTTCGGACTGGCGTCAATCTTGATTCCTTTTGATTCGAGAAAGTCGACCAATGTGGACATTCCCACATTCAATTCGCCTGCTGCCTTTCCCAGCCTTATCGGTTTTCCGGCCATACTGTTTTATTCCGTGTTTAAAATTAAAAGTATTGAGTGAAATTGCTGCGTTTCTTATTCAAATTCAGAGCGCAAGATACGGAACACTTCCTCAATGGTTTCTTGTTCAAGATCCGTTCGTTGTACCAAGTCATCGACACTGATTTCCAACACCGATTTAGCGGTATCACAACCAATAGCCTTAAGCTCGTCGATGATCCACCCATCGATTTCATCTGCAAACTCTTCTAAATCAACGTCTTCGATATCCACCTCGCCTTCTCTGTACACATCCAGTTCAAACCCACATAACCTTCCGGCTAATTTGATGTTATGCCCACCTTTTCCAATGGCTAGAGAAACCTGATCTGGCTTCAAGAACACTTTCGCTCTTTTATCTTCTTCGCTGATTTCGATGGAGGAAATTTTTGCAGGAGAAAGGGAACGTTGAATCAACAATTGTGAGTTGTTGGTAAAATTGATTACGTCAATGTTTTCGTTGCGTAACTCACGTACAATACCATGAATACGCGACCCTTTCATACCCACACATGCCCCAACAGGGTCAATGCGGTCGTCATAAGACTCCACGGCCACTTTGGCACGTTCTCCCGGTTCACGCACAATACGCTTGATGGTGATAAGTCCATCGAATACTTCAGGCACTTCCAATTCAAACAAACGCTCCAAAAACTCAGGCGCAGTTCGGGAAAGGATAATCACCGGTGAACTGTTGCGCATGTCCACTTTCGCGACAACGGCACGCACCGTTTCTCCTTTCTTGAAGTAATCGGAAGGAATTTGTTCCGATTTCGGCAGGATCAACTCATTGCCTTCGTCGTCAATGACCATGATTTCTTTCTTCCAAACCTGATAGACTTCGGCAGTGATGATTTCTCCAACACGTTCTTTGTACTTCTTGTAAAGGTTATCTTTTTCAAGTTCCATGATCCTTGACATAAGGTTCTGGCGCAAGGAAAGGATATTTCTTCGACCAAAATCGCTGAACTTAAACTCCTCAGTTACCTCTTCTCCGATTTCAAAGTCGGGCTCAATTTTTATAGCATCAGAGTAGGCGATTTCGGTGTTAGGGTCTTCCACCTCTCCATCGTCGACAATT
>Ga0315902_10006875_pt1 | contig 15656 bp, 14 predicted proteins | sample LakEriMetagenome_9_FD_203523 | JGI IMG/M metagenome (GOLD analysis project Ga0315902, IMG submission 203523) | Freshwater fungal communities from buoy surface, Lake Erie, Ohio, United States - Buoy 12 MA117 | ecosystem: Environmental > Aquatic > Freshwater > Lake > Lake biofilm | place: USA...
TCTTCCGTGGCTCGAACGCCGTCGGCTACACGAACTACCCGGACAATGTGGTGAAGGGCTTCATCAAACATGCCTCCGAGAACGGCATGGACATCTTCCGCATCTTTGACTCGCTCAATTACCTGCCGAACCTCACCGCCGCCATGCAGGCCGTGCGTGAAGATACCACCAGCATCTGCGAAGGCACGCTTTGCTACACCGGCGACATCCTCGATCCGAAACGCGACAAGTATGATCTGCAATACTACGTCCGCCTCGCCAAGGAGCTGGAGAAGATGGGGGCACACATGCTCTGCATCAAAGACATGGCTGGCCTCGTGCGGCCCTTTGCCGCGAAGAAGCTCGTGAAGGCGCTGAAAGATGAAGTCGGCATTCCGATTCACTTCCACACGCATGACACCAGCGGCGTGAACGCCTCCAGCTATCTCGAAGCCGCCATCGCTGGCGTCGATGCGGTCGATGCTGCCATCGGCTCCATGTCCGGCGGCACTTCGCAGCCGAACCTGAACTCCATCGTCGCCGCTTTGCAAAACACGCCGCGCGATACCGGCCTCGACAGCGAGGCGCTGCAGGAGTTCAGCGACTACTGGGCGGCCGTCCGCGCTTTCTACAAGCCTTTCGACACCGCCGAACCCTACGGCACCGCCGAAGTCTATCTCCACGAGATGCCCGGCGGCCAGTACACCAACTTGAAGGAGCAGGCCATCGGCATGGGCCTCGGCCCGCGCTGGCCAGAGATCGCCCACGCTTACGCCGAGGTGAACCAGCTCTGTGGCGACATCGTCAAGGTCACGCCATCCAGCAAAGTTGTCGGCGACCTCGCCATCGAGTGCGTTGCCCGTGGCGTGAAGCCCACCGACATCTTCAACCTCACCGGCACGAAGTGGAGCAAGGACGTCACCAGCATGTTCGAAGGCTGGCTCGGCGAGCCTTTCTACGGCATGGAGGCCAACAAGGCCGCCGACAGCCGCAAAAAGTGGAACAAGCTCGCCGATGCCATCGTCGGCAAAGGTGGCAAGCGCATCAAAGGCCGCCCCGGCACCCACGCCGCCAAGATCAACCTCGCCGATGTCCGCGCCGAGCTGGAGCAGAAGCTCAAGAAGAAACCCACCGAAGACGATGTGTGGAGCTACCTTATGTATCCCGATGTCTTCCTGAAGTTCGCCGACTTCCGCAAGACCTACGGCGATGTCGCCGCGCTGCCCACACCCGCGTATTACTACGGCCTCCAGGACAAAGAAGAGATCCACATCAGCCTCGAAGAAGGCAAGACCCTCTTCGTCCGCCTCCTCAACATGACCGAGGCCGACGCCAACGGCCAGCAGACCGCCATCTTCGAGCTGAACGGCTACCCACGCCACACGACGGTCACCAACAAGCTGCTCGCCAAAAACGCCGTCACCAAAACCAAAGCCGATCCCGCCGACGCCACCCAAGTCGGTGCCCCTATGCCCGGCATGGTCGCTAGCATCGCCGTCAGCGTCGGTCAAAAGGTCAAAGAAGGCGAAACCCTGCTCACCTTGGAAGCGATGAAGATGTTCGCCGCCGTCGCCTCCCCCGGCGCTGGCACCGTCAGCGAGATCTGCATCAAGATCGGCGAAAGCGTCGAGAGCAAGGATCTGCTGGTGAGGCTGGTGAAGTGATTTGAGTTTATGCCTGCACGTCGCCCATCATCCTCACTGAAGATGCCACTGCGCTTTCCGGTGGTGAAGGATGGAGTGACGGTTGAGGCATTGCTGGAGTTTGCTGCGGCAGCAGACATCGGATCGATCAAACGATGGAAGGTATCCACCAAGCTGATGAATCAGCCTGCCATGCGCAGTCGAGCTGCTGATGCCTGTGAGTTTGCTCAATTCTCGGCAAAACGTTGGCGATATTACCGAGATGCCAAAACCTTTGCCACCAGCCTTCGCCATCTCCAACAGCTCATCAAAGCGAACAACCAAGGGGAATACTGCTTTCATCTCAAAGTCACTGCGGATTAGTTTCATGGCATTCTCGGTGCCGCGATGGTTCGTCGCACTTGGTGCCATCACCTGATGATCGACTTCCTTTTTGTCCATCCCAGTATCTGCGGCCAGCTCATCAACGTGAAGACCGTTGGCCTTCAGCTACTGCAATCCGCGTGTCTTCTCGCTCGTGAGCTGAAATGCAAACGAGTATGGGGAGAAGCCACGCTCGACTCAGCCCCGTTCTATGAACGCCAGCTTAGCCGACCTGCGGAAGACCTATTTGCGATTGAACAAGAGGAGATCAGCATGTTCGCCTCGCGAGTAGATCACCGAAAAGCGAAAACTTGAAGGCCGGGGCGTTTGAGCCTAATCTCAACACATGATGAAGCCCCTAGCCCAAATGACCCAGGCGGAAAAAGACCGTCTGATGAAGCACATGCAGATGCTCGTTGAGCTCGAAGGCGACTTCCCCGGCGTCCTCGGCAATAAAAACAGCTTCTTCATCGCCAAACCCGCGCCACGCCGAAAGACGGCGAGAAGAACGAAGGTGGCGGCTTGAAAACCGAAGTCGATCTGGCAAGACGATGAAGCAATTTCTTCGATGCATTTGTTGGCTGCTATGCGCACTCTCGATCTCACAATGCACAACGGGTGAGCTACCCAACTTTTACTTTGATGACGTCATGCTGCCTCGAACCAGTGAGTCCGCATGGTTTCTTCCAAAACCGGATTCGGGCATCAAAAGCCAGGGAGATATGAGGGCGGCGATCCATCGCGCTGAGCAGGTTTGGCATAAAGACAGGCAAACTCACAAAGACCCACTCAGTCGGCTCGCGCAGCAGTATGCGCCCGATGGCAAGGTGGATTTGGATGTCATAGGAGTGTTTGGAAAATACGATGAAGCCCCAGCCTTTCAAATCCAAGTCAGACTTGCTGTTATTGCTCCAGACATTCCCCTTACCGTGTTGGAGCAAGCCATGCCCAGCATCAATGATTACGTCTATCGGCTGCTGTGTAGGGAGTTGCAGGTCACAAATCGCCTTAACTCACGAACACAGTGATATGCGGCGGACTCCAGTTTGGACAGTCGGCGTCAATTGAAGCATCATCCACGCATTGAACCGCCCATCTCCATCACCCAAGCCCTCCGGCAAGCCTGTGATCCAATCGTTCACGGTCGTGCGGCAGGCTTTCTCCGACGCGCGGCTCAGAGCCTTGCGGACGCAGGGCGTGGTGACGCTCCAGAAAGCGCGGGCGAATCAATTGACGATGAAATCCGAGCCCTGACGCTGATGACTGAGGTTTGGGATTAGCGTCAGATTAGCGTCGTATCAGCGGTTCAGAAACGAGGCTGGCTCAGGCGAGCAACCTTCGAAAGAAATCGACTGTCTGGCCGAGCATCTGCCGGGCGAGTTCGGCGTCGTAGCGGAGGCCTTCATCGCGGAGGAAGGCGTGAGCGGCATTCACCTCGTGCCAGGTGAAGTTCACGCCAGAGGCGGTGAGCGTTTTGTAGATGAGTTCGCGGCCTTCGACGGGCACGTGCGGGTCTTGGCGACCGAAGACGAGCATCAACTCGCCGCGAATCTCCGCCGCACGGGCGAGCGAGTCGTCGTTCATGCCGGCACCGAGGCTGCGTTTGTGCAGATCGGTCGGATAAAAGCACGCGGCGGCGGCGACATCCGGCTGCAAGGCGGCGCGGTAGGTGAGATGACCGCCGATGCAGGGACCAAACGATCCGAGGCGGCCAGTGCAGGCCTCGTGCTGCTTCAAGAAGTCGAGCACGGCACGATTGTCCGCGTCGTAGGCCGCCACGGGCTTCTCGGTCTTCAAGCGATTGCCGACATCGGAGCCTGCTTGATCATAAGCGAGCACGGTGCCTGCGGGCAGATACTCATGGTAGATCTCCGGCAGAGCCACGACAAAGCCATGACCCGCGAGAAACGCCGCGGTGCGATGAATGGGGCCGGTGATCTGAAAAATCTCCGAGTGAAACAGCAGCCCCGGATACCGCCCCGCTGCCGCTGGACGCAGCACCATCGTGCGCATCGGGCCAGTGGGTGTGGGCAATTCGACGATTTCAGGTTCGCGGAGAGTCATGGGGCAGGGGAGGCTTAGCGACGGCTCAGCGAGCGCTCGAGAGCTGCCTGCTCGTCCATGGCCTCATCAAGCGCGAGGTCGTTTTCCAGCTGAGCCTGCTCGTTCATCGACGCATCGAGGGCGGCGTCGTTTTCGTTCTGGGCGGTGGTGCAGCTGTTCATGCTGGCGAGGGCCAGAACGAGGGAGAGGAGGAGCGTGGTTTTGCGCATGGGGTGAGGGTGTTGAGGAGCAGGCCGCCTCTAGCCCGCTGCGGACAGATTCGTCAAAAGCAAACTGGGGAAGCTGGCTGATTTCAGCGTCATTCCGCGACTCAGAGACCAATCCAAAGAATCGGTGCAGGGTCGAGCTTGGAGAATGTGTCCGGTGAAAGTGCTTTAGGTCTTGTTTGGCGCCTTTGCTGAACGTAACGGCAATTGGGCTTGTCACTGTTGCTCGCTCGTCCTCACCTCGTCCTATGAAACACCGTCTGCTCTCTGTTTTCGCTCTTTTCACCGGCTTTGCCACGTTGCTGCCAGCTCAAAACACGGCGGACATTCCCGGCTCGAAGGATCCTGCGGGCCTGAAGCGTTACGAGGGCACGCGAATCACCTTTTACGAACAGAAGGATTTCGACAGCTACACGCTGCCGCTGGGCAAGCTGACGAAGAAGCCGAACGTGAACCTCTTTGCCAAAAGCCTCACGCTGGAAGGCAAAGTGACGAAGGTGACTTACATCAGCCATGATCCGCAGCGCACGGCTTTGGAGGTCTATAAAAACTACCAGAGCGAACTCGCTGCGGGTGGCTGGGAGACGCTGTGGGAAGGCACGGGAGAGGAACTCAGCGCGGGCAAAGGCCTGCTGTTTCATTCACTCTTCAATAACCGGCCTGGTGGCACCTTTGCCATCAGCCACCCAGGTGCTCTTTACCTCGCGGCGAAGAAGGGCGGGGCGCATGTGGCGCTATTCGTGGCGAATTTCAAAGCAGGCACGGTGAATCCGAAAACCCTGCAGCCCCAGCCGGGCGTGCCCGTGGTCGCTCTCGATCTGATCGAGACGCAGGCGATGGAGGAGAAGATGGTGCTCGTCAAAGCCGAGGAAATGGCCTCGGGCATCCTTCAGCAGGGTTCCGTGAATCTCTACGGCTTCCACTTTGACACCGCGTCCGCCGCCTTGAAGCCCGAGTCCGATGCCACACTCGATGAAGTGGCGAAGCTGCTGAAATCAGACGCCTCGCTGCGTCTGCTTGTCGTCGGTCATACCGACAGTGTGGGCAAGTTTGAAGGAAACATCGAGCTCTCCCAAAACCGTGCGGCATCCGTCGTCGCCGCGCTGAGCAAACGCGTCCCATCCGCTGCTTCACGCCTCACGCCCTGCGGTGTGGGCTACCAGTGCCCCATCGCCACCAACAGCAGCGAAGAAGGCCGCGCCAAGAACCGCCGCGTGGCCCTGGTGAAGGTGGAGAACTGAGATCCACTGGAGTGAAGGCATCGCCTGCGTCTTCCGGAGGAAAAATCGATCGTCATGCCGATCTTCGGGGGCCAGCATCCCGAGCATCGGAGTTTGTGCTTGGAAACCGGCTTTTTGGCCTTTAAAAGCAGCGCCGCATGACCACGACCACTGTATTGATCCTCGCTGCACTCACAGGCTACCTGTGCGGGGCGCTGCCGTTTGGCTATTGGGCCGGAAAACTGAAGGGAATCGACATCCGTCAGCATGGCAGCGGCAACATCGGTGCGACGAATGTGATCCGCGTGCTGGGCAAGCCGATCGGCATCCCGGTTTTCTTGCTCGACATGCTCAAGGGCTGGCTGCCGGTGATCCTGGCGGCCAGTTGGATGTCGAGGCCGGGTGGGAGCGCGGAGATGGTGAGCGTGGCGAAGGTCACCGCGGGCTTCTGCGCGGTGCTGGGGCACATGTTCACGTTCTTCCTGTCTTTCAAAGGCGGGAAGGGGATCGCGACGACGGCCGGCGTGCTGCTCGGGGTTTCGATGGCGGGCTTTGTGGGCGGATGGATCGCGTGGTTGATCGTGTTCTTTGCGTCGAAGTATGTGTCGCTGGCCTCGATCGCCGCGGCCGTGGCGGTGCCGAGCTCGATGGCCATCGTGATGGCTCGTGAAGGCCGCTGGGATGCGGTGCTGCTCGGATTTGGTCTCGTGGTGATGGCGCTGGCGATCTACAAGCATCGCGCGAACATCCAGCGATTGCTCGCAGGCACTGAAAACCGGGCGGGAGCCAAAAAATCGGCATGAAGAGCGCCATCGTCATCGGAGCGGGCAGTTGGGGCACGGCGCTGGCTGCGGTGCTGGGCTGGCGCGGACTGCAGGTGCAGTTTTGGGGCCGTGATGCGGCCTTGATGAGCGAAATGGCCGCGAAACGGCAAAACAGCCGATACCTGCCGGATCTCGTTTTGCCGCCGAATGTCGAAGTCGTGGTCGAAAAGGCCGCGCTGCGTGCGGCGGACCTGCTGGTCTTTGTGGTGCCGACGAAAGGCCTGCGCGCGGCGGCGGCGGAGATCGCCGGAACGACTTCGGCGGCCTGCCGCGTGGTCGTTTCCTGCACGAAGGGCCTCGAAATGGATAGCGGTCTGCGCATGAGCGAGGTGCTGGCCTCCTTTTTTCCGAAGAGCACGCTGGCGGTGCTGACGGGTCCGAATCACGCGGAGGAAGTGGCCGCAAAGCAGGCCACGGCAGCCGTGGTGGCCTGCGCGGATGATGAAGTAGCGCGCGAGGTGCAGCAGGTCTTCACGCTGCCGTTTTTCCGCTGCTACACGACGGACGATGTGACCGGCGCGGAGTGGGGCGGGGCGTTGAAGAATCCGTATGCCATCGCCGCGGGCATCGCGCGCGGCATGCGCCTCGGTGACAACGCCATCGCGGCACTCGTGACACGCGCGCTGGCGGAGATGTCACGCATCGGCGTGGCGATGGGCGGACGCGCGGAGACTTTCCAAGGCCTGAGCGGCGTGGGTGATCTGGTGGCGACCTGCTACTCGGAGCACAGCCGGAATCATCGCGTGGGGCTGCTGCTGGGGCAGGGGCGCGGGCTGGAGGACATCCTGAGCAGCACGCGCATGATCGCGGAGGGCGTGCTGAACACGGCGAGCCTGCATCAGGCCGCCAAGGCACGCGGCGTGCGCACACCGCTGCTGGATGAGATCCACGCGGTGCTGCATGAGGGTAAACCGCCGCATGAGGGCATGCGTGCGCTGCTTTCCCGCGATCCGCGGCCGGAGGTGGATTGAAGTCAGTCACAACAAACCGAGAAACATGAATCTGAACCTCGAAAACAAGGTGGTGGTGGTGATGGGCGCTGCGCGCGGCATTGGGCGCGCGATTGCGGAGGGATTCCGCGCGGAAGGCTGCGTCGTTCACGGCTTTGATCGCGAAAAGACCGCGGATTACATCACCAGCGGCGATGTGGCCGATGATGCGGCCGTGCGCGCCTTTGCGGCCTCGCTGGAGCGCGTGGATCATGTGATTTACTGCGTGGGGATCGGCTCCGGGAAGTTTGGATTCCCATTTTGGAATCTGGAGCCTGCAGACTGGCCGCGCGTGCTGGAGGTGAATCTCATCGGCGCGGTGCGCACGGCGCATGTGTTTGCTCCGCGCCTGATTCAGCAAGGAACGGGTTCCATGCTGTTTCTCACGAGCGTGGCGGGGCAGATGGGATCGCAGACCGATCCGCCCTACAGCGCCTCCAAGGCCGCGCTGATCAATTTCATGCAATGCGCGGCAAAGGACCTCGGGCCGCATGGCATCCGCGTGAACGCGTTGGCACCGGGCATGGTGAAAACCGAGCTGAATCACTCGATTTGGGCCGCAGGCCAGAAACTGCTGCCGGAGGAGCAGCGGCAGAGCTTTGATGACTGGGCCGCGGCGAAGATCGCGAAGGTCTCCCACCTCGGTCGCTGGCAAATGCCGGAGGAATATGCGGCGATGGCCTGCTTCCTCGCCTCTGATCACGCGAAGAACATCACCGGCCAGACCCTCAACATCGACGGCGGCCAGGTGATGCACTCGTGAAGCGCACCACCGGCCGCCGCCGGAGAGAAAACGAGATGTGGAGGCTGATCAGCCTTTGATGTCGTAGCAGGAGATCAGCTCCTGATCGCGGAGGTAGAGCTTGCCATTCGCGACGACGGGATGGACCCAGATTTTGCCTTGGGGATGGCGCTGCGAGGACTGGGCTTCGAGTTTGAAGCTGCTGATTTCCTTCCAGCCGCGATCCGAGACGTCAGCAAGGACGACGGTGCCGTCCTTCTCGGCCAAGCAGATGAGCTGCTTGCCGCCGATGCTGGTGACCGCGCCTTTGCCGAAGGTTTTGTCCTGCCAGACGACCTCGCCGGTTTTGAAGTCCTGGCAGGTCCAGCCGCCTTTGTCGCTGTGGCCGTAAAGTTTGCCGTCGATGAGGATCACACCGCCGTGGTGGTTCACCATGTTGGTGTTTTCAAAGACCACCTCGGGTGCTCCGCTGCCCAGCTTGATGGATTTGCAGCCCACGCCGTAGCCAGCGGCCACATAGACCTGACCGTTGCTGTAGATCGGCGTGGGGATGACGGCGGTTTTGCCTGGGAAGTCGGTTTTCCAGAGCAGTTTGCCTTCGGGAGACACGCCGAGGATCGAACTCATGAGGAGCTGCACATACTGGCGCTGGCCGTTGTGCGTGATCGGCAGGATGGAGGAGTATTGGGCGTTTTCGGTGACATCGGAGAGCTGCCACTTGGTTTTGCCCGTGGCGGCGTCTAGCGCGAGGATCGCGCCTTTGTTGCCACCCGGCGTCACGATGACCAGACCGCCATCGACGAGCGGCGACTCCGTGTAGCCCCAGCCTTGAAGTTTGCCGCCGTGGTCCTTGGTCATGCTGGTGCTCCAGATTTTTTTGCCGGTGGCTGAGTCCGCGCAGATCAGATCGCCTTGGCCGGCCATGGCATACACTTTGCCGTCCGCGACGGTCGGTGTGCTGCGCGGGCCGTCGCCCCAGCCGTTTTTGTAAAGAGCGCCGACGGTGACATCCCAGATTTTTTTGCCTGTATTCGCGTCGAGGCAGATGAGCTTCTCCTCGGCATCGTAAAGGCCCATCGTGTAGAGTTTGTCACCCACGACGGCAAAGCCTGCGTAGCCGAGACCGCCGTCTTCATTGAGCCAGGCGCGCTTCGGGCCATTCGAGGACCATTTTTTCTGCAAACCGGTTTCGGTGGAGATATCGTCGCGATTCGCGCCGCGCCACTGCGGCCAGTCGGCGGCGAGCGCGGGTGAAATCGAGGCGAGCAGGGCGAGGAGGAGCGTGGTGGGCTTCATGGCGGATGAGGAGATGGGGTGCGTCCGGCACAAACGGACGCAGCGCGGAGTATTCTACAAACGAGGCGCAGGAGGAAGCTAAAAAGTGCGTTTGGGCTTTCCGCGCATCTGCGCCAGCATCGGCCTTCCTTTCCCAACCATGAAACTCCGCCCCTCCCGCATCCTCCGCGAGCTCCGCGCCGGTCAAAACAGCACCGTTTTGAAACTGAACCTGAATGATCCGCGCATCGTCGAGCTGGCTGGTCTCGCGGGCGCCAGCGCGGTGTGGCTCTGCAACGAGCACGTGCCGAACGACTGGCTGAATCTGGAGCATCAAATCCGCGCCGCGAAGCTCTACGACCTCGACACCATCGTGCGCGTGAACAAGGGCGGCTACAGCGAGTACATCAAACCTTTCGAGTGCGATGCCACGGGCATCATGGTGCCGCACGTGACCAGCGCGGACGAGGCGCGTGCCGTGGTGGACATGGTGCGCACGCGGCCGCTCGGTAGCAAGGCGCTGGACGCGGGGAACATGGACGGACTCTTCTGCCAGGTGCCGCTGGCGGACTACGCGCATCACTGCAACACGGAGAAATTCGTCATCCTGCAAATCGAAAGCCCCGAAGCACTCGAAGTGGTCGATGAAATCGCCGCGGTGCCCGGTTTTGACATGCTGCTCTTCGGCGCGGGCGACTTCAGCCATCGCATCGGCAAGCTCGGCCAGGCCACGCATCCGGAAGTGGTCGCGGCGCGCAAAAAAGTGGCCGCCGCCGCTCTCAAACACGGCAAGTATCCCGCCGTGGCCTCGCTGTTCGGCCAAAAAGACGAAGTCATCGCCGAAGGCACGCGCGTCTTCACCCTCGGTGCCGATGTCATCGAACTCGGCAACGCGTTCAAGAAGCTCGTGAGTGACTTCGGCGGCTCCGCAGCCGTTTCGGCGAGCGATTCGATCTACAAATCCAAATAAGCATCCCATGTCCTCACCGCTTTTCTCCCTCGAAAACAAAACCATCCTCCTCACCGGTGGTGCGGGGCTTTATGGACGCGGATTGGCCGCGATGCTGGCCGCCACAGGCGCGAATGTGATCCTTGCGGCGCGGGATGTGGCGAAGCTGCAAGCCGTCGCGGAAGACGAGTGCGCGAAGGGGAATTGCGTCACGGCCGAACAGCTCGATCAGGGCGATGAAGCCTCTGTGAATGCGCTCGCGCAGCGGGTTCACGAGCGATTTGGCGCGCTGGACGGCCTTGTGAACAATGCGGTGCTGCGGCCGATGAAAGGCGCGAATGGTGGAGCGGCACAGTTTGCCGAATCGATGCGCGTGAACGCCACGGGCATCATGCTGATGCATCACGTGTTTGGAAAGGCGATGGCGGAGGCCGGGCGCGGCAGCATCGTAAACATCGGCAGCATTCAGGGCATGATCGGGCCGAGCTACGAGCTCTACAACGGCACGAACATGGGTGACATGCCGCCGGATTATTTCTTCCACAAAGGCGGCATGGTGAACCTGACGCGCTTTTACGCCGCGCTCTACGGTCCGAAGAGCGTGCGCGTGAACTGCCTCGCGCCGGGGGGCTTCTTCAATCATCAGCCGGAGCCGTTTTTGCAGCGCTACTGCGAGCACACGATGCTCGGGCGCATGGCGGATGACACGGATCTCGGTGGCGCGGTGATTTTCCTGCTCAGCGATGCCTCACGCTACATCACGGGTGTGAATCTGCCCGTCGATGGCGGTTACACGGCGAAGTGAGCGCACAAAAAACGCCGGGTCGCGTGTGCGTGCCCGGCGTGTGTTTGGAAAAAAGCTGCGATCACTTCGGCGGAGCAGGCGGCGGTGCCGGCGCAGGAGCCGGAGCGGGTTCGGTCGCGTCGGCGGAGTTGCCGACCGGGGTCACGGTGACGACGCCGTTCTTGTTTTCGATGCTGACTTCCTCACCTTTGCTGTTTTTGATCACCAGGCCTTTGCCGTCCTTCATGTCGGCGTAATTCATGGTGAATTCCTCGGTGGTGCCGGAGACGGTGAAGACGAACTGCTGCTTGTCCTCCTCATCGCGGACCATTTGGAAGCCGGGCATGACATTGAGGATGAGCTTGGCCGCAGCCTTGTTCGGATTCTTCTTCGCGTCCTCGGCGAACTCTTTGAGCTGCGGCATGAACTTGGCGACGAGGGCACCTCCGCCGACGAGGCCGAGAATGACGAGGACGAGACAGCCGATGCCGGTCATGGCGAGGCAGGAGAAGCCTTTTTTCGGTGCAGGCTGCGGCACGGGGGGCGGAGCGGAGAAGGTGGGATCGGAGTTGCTCATGGGGTGTGGTGTTGGGTGAAGGCTGATGCTGGGGGATGTCGGGAGAAAAGGCCAGAATTATCTCGGGGGCAGGAAAGCAGGTGGCGGCGCTTGCCAGAAGCGGGCGCAGGCGTCATGAATGGCGCTTTCCCGACCTGCCGATGCCTCCCGAACACGAAGCGCTGCTCATCCTCACGCGCGAACAATTTCCTGAACTGCGCTACCTTGCCTGCACGGTGGAGCCCATCGTCAAAGGCGGCTCCGACCGTCACTTCTACCGGCTGATCTGGCCGGAGCAGAGTCGCGCGCCGATGATCCTGATGGTTTACACGATGGCACGGCGGGACAATCCGAAGTTTGTGCCCGCAACGCGCCGCCTGGGCGGCATGGGCGTGCATGTGCCGGGCATCCGGGCCTTTGATGAGCAGCGTCTCTGCGTGTGGCTGGATGATCTTGGCCGTGTGGACCTGCACAGCTTTCGCGAGCGGCCGTGGAGCACGCGGTTTCCGCTTTATGAGGCCACGCTGCGCGAGGCGGCGAAGATTCACGCGGTGACGGAGGAGCAGATCTCCCGTGCGGACCACGCGGAGCTGGAGCCGGAGTTTGATGAGGCGCTTTACGAGTGGGAACAAAACTACTTCCTCGATCATTACGTGCGCGGCTTCCTCGGACGCGAGTTTTTGGACAAGGAATACGATCCGGCTCACGAAACGCTGCGTCGTCTGCGTCGGCGTCTGGCGCGTCTGCCGCGCTGCTTGGTGCATCGCGATTTCCAGAGTCAGAATGTTATCGTGCGCGGTGAGGAGGCGTGGCTGGTGGATTACCAAGGCCTGCGTCTCGGCCTGGGTGAATACGATTTGGCGAGCCTGCTTTACGATCCGTATGTGAGCCTGACGCGCACGGAGCGGAATTACCTGCTCAATTATTACGCCACGCATCGCGGGCTGAATCTGGCGGAGCTGCGCGAGGTGTTTTATCTTTGCGCGGCGCAGCGGCTGATGCAGGCGCTGGGCGCGTATGCGAATCTGAGCCGGAATCTGGGCAAACCGCACTTTGAGCAGCACATCCCGGCTGCGGTGGCGAATCTGAGCGAGGTTTGCGCGGAAGGGCAGGGGCTGGAGGATCTGCGGCTGCTTTTTGCGGGCGGTCTGTGAACGGGCGGGGGCGGTTTTGACGTTACTGGCGCTTGCTGCGCGGCTTCTCCGGCTTTAACACGCGGCTCACCCCAATCACACCCATTATGGCCTTCACACTTGCCCCACTGCCTTATCCTTCTGACGCTCTGAAAGATTACATCGACCAGCAGACGATGGAGATCCATCACGACCGCCATCACCAGGCGTATGTGACGAACCTGAACAACGCCATCGCCGGCAAGGCTGACCTTGAGGCGATGTCCATCGAGGACCTGTGCAAAAACATCAGCAAAGTGCCTGCGGACATCCAGGGCGCGGTGCGCAACAACGGCGGCGGTCACTACAACCACACGCTGTTCTGGAACATCATGGGCCCGAACGCGGGTGGTGCACCGACCGGCGCGCTGGGTGATGCGATCACGAAAACCTTCAACAGCTTTGATGCGTTCAAGGAGCTCTTCACGAAGGCTGGTATGACGCGCTTTGGCTCCGGCTGGGCCTGGCTGGTGGTGAAGGACGGCAAGCTGGCCGTGACCTCCACGCCGAATCAGGACAACCCGCTCATGGACGGCAGCGGCACGCCCATCTTGGGCTGCGATGTGTGGGAGCATGCGTATTACCTGAAGTATCAGAACAAGCGTCCGGACTACATCGCCGCCTGGTGGAACACGGTGAACTGGAACGCGGTGGCGGAGCGCTACACGGCCGCTTTGGCCTGATCTGTGTGGTCGATAGATTCCAACGCGGAGCGTGAAAGCGCTCCGCGTTTTTTTTGTGGCTTTCTGTAGGCCGGGTCTGTGACCCGGCATTTCCGCCTCACAGAGGCGGACTACAAATCACGCTTTGCGGCCGAGAAAGGCACCAATGATGGCGGAGGCGGAGAGCAGCGCGGCGGGAATGGTGGGCGGGAACCAGATGAGCGCGCTTTGGAAGGCGAGGAAGAGCGCGACGAGCGTCAAAAAGATGAGCAGCAGGCCGCGCGCGGGTGATTTGCGTCGTGGGACGGTGAGAACGAGCCAGAGGCCGATGAGGCCAAAGACGCCCCAGGCGATGCGCTGCTCCATTTCATCGAGAACTCGAAGGCGTGGCAGCGCGAGCAGGCTGGCGAGGGCCTGGGCGTGTCTGCGGGCCGTTCCGGGCTGTTTTTCGTCATCCTGGCCGATCACGATGATGGAGGCGTTTTGCAGATGCTGACGGTCTTTGGCGCTCAAAGCGTCTGCGAGGCCTCCACTGAGCAAATCGAGCGCGTTGACGGTGATGACGGTTTTTTTGTCATCGACGGCGATGGAGCCATCGGGCTGCAAAGGCACGAAAACACCGTTTTGGAGGTGTGCACCGGCTCCGGGGCCGAAAAGCACGCGATGCGTGGCGTAGGGCGTGCGGCTTTGACGCGCGAGGACCTGCGCGATGACGCCTGGAAGCAGTCGATCTTCGGCGCGGAGAGCATAAGGCAGGCTTTTTTCGACGATGAGGCCGAGTTCGGCGTGTCGGCGGAGCTCTTCTTGCGGGGCTTGGATGAGCGCGGCGATGGAGGGCACGCGGGCGATTTCTCCACCGGCTTTTTCGAAGCGTGGGAGCGCGTTTTCGAGCCCGCCCATGAAAACGGGCAGGCCTTCGGCGGTGGCGGGCTGGGCCTCAATGCCGAAAATGACGCTGGAGAACGGGACGAGGCTGTCCGCGACGGCGGGGACGAAATCGGGCGTGGGTTTGGGCCAGGTGAGTGGCTCTGGAATGACGACGACGTCCGGTTCGTGCTCGCGCAGGGCTTTGAGGATGATCTGCCAGTCGAGCGGCTGGGGCGGCCAGCCGGAGTATTCGTTTTTCTGCGCGGGATCGATGCGCAGGAGCACGACGGCGTCCGCTGGGGCGGCGGGATCGGGCGTGGTGAGTCGATCACGTGCGTTGGCGACGAGGAAGTCGAGGAAGAGCTCGTCCACGCGCTGGAAGCGGCCAGCGCGCTGCTCAATATCCAGCCAGATGGCGAGCGGGATGAGGACGAGGAGCAGGATCAGGGCGCGGAGCATGCGCGCGGATAATAGAGATGATCCAGCGCGGAGACAAGGGGCCAGAAGCCGGGCGCGGGCGCGCCTGCGACTTATTTCTTTTTGAGGATGACGTCGCCGAGGCTGAACATGGGGCCGTAGATGGCGTAGATGAGGAAGCCGACCATGATGCCGAGGATGAGCATGGTGAGGGGTTCGATCATCTTGTCGAGACCGGCGGCGAGGTTGTCGAGCTCCTCCTCGTAGTCATCGGCGATTTCGGCGAGCATTTCGGTGCCGGAGCCGGTTTCGGAGGCGAGCTCGATGAGGCCGCAGAGGTTTCGCGAGTCTGGTCCCATCCAGTGCGCCTCCATGAGGAAGGCCTCATGCAGGGTGCGGCCGACGCCGATGTGATCGCGAAGGCGGAGGAAGAGTTCTTTGTAGTGGTAGTGCCAGCTGGCCTGGGAGGTGATGTCCAGGGCGGAGGTGAGGCGCACGTTGGACTCCGTGAGCATGGAGAGGGTGCGGAAGCCGGTGGCGGCGGCGGATTTGCGCACGAGATTGCCGATGGCAGGCACTTTGAGGAAGAAGTCCTGCACGCTGCGGATGGAGGAGATGCGTCCCCAGTTCGCAAAGAAGAAGTAAAGGCCGACAAAGGGCGCGATGGCCATGTAGGGGCGCTTCATGAAGAGCTCGGAGAGCGCGATGAGGATCTTCGTGGCGGCGGGGAGCTCGGTTTTGAAGGATTTGAAGAGGTTCGCCATCGCGGGCACGAGTGTGAAGCTCATGACGATGACGACGATGACGCCGAGCACGATGACGACGGCGGGATAGATGAGCGCGCCTTTGAGTTTTTTGATGACCTTGGAGGATTTTTTCGCGGCGACGGCGATTCGGCGGCAGACCTTGGCGAGCTGACCGGCCTCCTCACCAGCGATGATGAG
>Ga0315902_10006877_pt1 | contig 15654 bp, 15 predicted proteins | sample LakEriMetagenome_9_FD_203523 | JGI IMG/M metagenome (GOLD analysis project Ga0315902, IMG submission 203523) | Freshwater fungal communities from buoy surface, Lake Erie, Ohio, United States - Buoy 12 MA117 | ecosystem: Environmental > Aquatic > Freshwater > Lake > Lake biofilm | place: USA...
TAGGCCAGCCGACTGCTGTGGCGCAAGGCCGATGCTGTCCTGGCATACGGGGTCTGCCCCTGTCAATGCGCGGGGGCTTCGCTTCTCTTGCCTTCCGACGTTCAATCCATCCTCTTCTCGACTCGATGGAGGCTCCTGATGGCGACTGATAGCGTGGTGTCGACCCTGACGACGAGGCACGGCAGGGCCAGTGATCGCCTCACGGCGCGCCGACACGGGACGGCAGCATGAGTCAGCGCAGGCGGGCCCCAGAACGAGGCAGTGCGACCATGCTCGACCTGCGTGCTTTCAGCGCGACCCTAACCCGCCTGCTGCCTGCGCTGCTGTTCTCCCGTGACCGCGATGCGCTGCTGCGTTGGTGCAAGTTGCGCAGTTGGGTGGACAACGCAATGGACGGAGAGCCCTGCATTGACCTGCCCATGCTGGGCTTGGCCATCGCGTACTTGGCGGAGCGGGGCTCGCGCGCTGCAAGGCGCGTGGGCTGAAAAACACCGGCCGTTGGGGCGTGCCGCCGTGCCCTGGCGAGGCATCAGGCCGCAGAGCCCTCGTTTTGCTTCCTGGCGGCCACTGCACGCAGGATCGTGGATCGGCTGGCCCTGGTCATCTCCTGAACTTGGGACCATGTCTTGCCGGCGTCGAGAAGCGCCAGGATGTTGGCGTGCCTGCCGGCGTCGGCGCGCCGCCCGCGGTAGAGGCCCTGAGTCTTCGCCTTCTGGATGCCCTCGGCTTGTCGGCGGCGCCGGTCGGTGTAGTCCTTGCGAGCGAATACTGCGAGCATGTCCAGAAGCATGCTGTTGATCGCGGCCAAGATGGCATCCGTGGCCGAGGGCTCATCGCCCGGCTTGCGCTTGTTGATGTCGGCTTGCATGCCTTGGTGACTGGTCGGAAGGTCCAGCGCCACCACGCGGACGCCGCGCGCCTTCATGGCGTCCTTCAGGCGTTCCCAATCGTCTGCCTTGAGGCGTGAGAGTCGATCCACCTGCTCAACCAAAAGAACGTCACCCCGCCGGCAATCGCCGATGAGGCGGAACAGTTCAGGGCGGTCCAGCTTTGCGCCGGACTCGTTCTCGGCATACCAACTAGCGACCTCGCGGCCGTGCTGCGCCGTGAACGCCTCAAGGGCCGAGCGGGCCCGCTGCGCGTCTTGGTCGGCGGTGCTGGCTCGCAGGTATGCGCGGACGTATGACATAGCGAACGACTCCAGTTCCGTTAGGATGGTTCGCATCATGATGGTTCCGTTTAGGTATGTCAAATGCGGAAACGGAACCGGCTGAACGAGCGGTAGCAGCGGTGCCGCTGAGGTGTACCCAATCGGAACCGAAGCGCTGCTGCCTGTGCTCATGAAAGAATGAGCGTCTTCTCAATGCTTCGACTGGCGTGGTGGCTTATGAACGATGCACCGGAACTCGGTCTTGACGCTGATGAGGAAGAGGATGCCGAACGGGACACAATTCGCACGCCTTTCGACCCTGCGAACGTCGATATATTCGACCGGAAGTTCACGATTGGTTCGCTGCTTGAGCGACTGAAGCACAAAGAGTTGCGGCTCACTCCGGACTTCCAGCGTCGCGCAAACTTGTGGGATGTCGAGCGCAAGAGCCGCCTGATTGAATCTGTGTTGCTCCGAATTCCATTACCTTCCTTCTACTTTAGCGAGGACACGGAAGGCAACTTCGAAGTAGTAGACGGACTGCAGCGCCTGTGCTCAATCTTTCACTTCGTCGACTACGCGGCCCTTAACAGTGCGACCGGTGCACGTCTCGATCCATTGAGGCTAGCTGGCCTCCAATACCTCAAAGACAAAACGAACTCCAACTTCTCAGAGCTTGAGCGGCCCTTCCAGCGTCGCATTAATGAGCTGGAGATTAACGTCAACGTAATCAGAGCGACAACACCGAAGGCGGTGATGTTCAATGTATTCGCCCGTCTAAATCAAGGTGGCCTTCCCTTATCGGCTCAGGAAATTCGGAACGCGATCTATCCTGGGTCGTGGCGAGATCACGTTAGGGCGCTAGCCACTGGGGCGACGTTCCTATCTGCGACAGAAAATCGAGTACCTACTGACCGGCAGCAGGACATGGAGATGGTCCTGCGGTTCGTTGCGCTTTGGACACTGGGGAAGCCGTTCTTGAGGCCAGGAAATCAGGTCCTGGACAAGTTCCTGAATGATGCGGTGGAGCAGAGGCTCTCAGCGGTCTCCGAAGTCCAGTGGCGCCAAATCGCGGAAGCGCTCAAACGAGGGCTGGACGCAGCGCGGCAAGTATTTGGGCGACATGCATTTCGCAAGAGCTATGGGCATTTTGCTCGCTCCCCAATCAATAAGGGGCTCTTTGAGTCCCAGACAGTTGGGCTGGCTGCGCTTACCAACGAGGAGTTCCAGATTCTCGTATCGAAGCGGAAAGAGGTGGACGCGCGATTCGGCGCGCTCATTGACGCGCGAAATCGGTTCAGCACTGGCTTGAGGTCTGGGACAGGACACGCTGAGGCGTCCAATGCTCGCGTCGAGGAGCTAACGAAACTGTTCCGAGGAGTGATTGATGCTGACAAGACTGACACTGAAGAACTTTAAGTCTGCGCGACACCTAAGCATTCCGCTTGCGAATCTTACGGTGCTTAGTGGACTCAATGGCTCCGGCAAAAGCACCGCATTGCAGGCACTGGCTCTCGTTCGCCAAAGCTTGCAATACTCGGTAACCGGTCTGCAGAATCTCGTTCTCCGTGACAATCTTGTTCAGCTTGGTCTCGTTGAGGACGTGCTTAGCGATCAGGCTAAGGAGAACTATGTCGTGATCGGAGTTAGCTCCACGTGCGGGGAGGTGGAGTTAAAGGCGGAAGGCCCGCCAGGTGCAGACGTTATGAGCATCGAAGACGCACCAAGCTTACTGCCCCAGGTGTTGCGTCATCTCAAGTTCCGGAGTTTTCAGTTTCTACAGGCGGACCGCCTCACACCCCGAACTCACTACGACCGAAGCGATTCCGTCAGCCGCAGTTCCGGGTTCCTCGGTACGAGGGGGGAACTGACGCCCGACTTTCTTGCAGAGTGTGGCGATCGGCTTGAGGTATCTGAGCCAAGGCGATGCCCGATGAACGTAAGCGGGATGCCAGATGGTCTACTCGAACGCATTGTCGCGACGCCCAAGTTGTACGCGCAAGTAAGCGGATGGTTGCAGCAGATGAGCCCAGGTGTGCGATTGGAGGCAGGCCGGCTGTCGGCCACCGATCTCGTTGCCCTTCGCTACTCCTACGCCTCAACAACTGTCGGTTACGCGGAGGTGCCGCGTCGGCCGTCCAACGTAGGCTTCGGCCTAACCTATTGCCTCCCTATCGTTGTCGCCTGTCTCTCGGCCCCCCGCGATGCATTGCTGCTGCTTGAAAATCCAGAGGCGCACCTGCATCCACGCGGGCAGGCGGCTTTAGGGTCACTGCTTGCACGATGCGCACAAGATGGCGTGCAGATTATCGTAGAGACCCATAGCGACCATGTTCTCAACGGAATACGTCTGGCCGTACGAAACGAAGTTGCAAAAGCGGATGCAGTCCGGTTTTCTCATTTCACTCGTGACGCGATTTCCGGCGATACGTACATAGAGCAGCCGGCGCTGCTGCCTAACGGGGAATTGTCTGCTTGGCCCACGGGATTTTTCGATGAATGGGAGAAAAGCCTAGAGGCGCTCCTGAGTTAGGCGATGAGTGTGAGCCTAGTCCTGTACTTCAACGAGTTGTCGCTAGCCGGTGGAGGTGCTGCAGGAGTTGATGCGAGAACCGATGCCCAGTGGCTTGTAGCCGTTGACAATCTTGGCGAAGCGTTTGACGCAACCGTATCGCTACGCTCAGAGTGCCGGTTCTTCCTACCTCCGCTCGCCTGGTGTACAGATTGCGGCGGCAAGAGCCTGGGGGAGCGGCTTCGTCTCGGGATGCAGAAGGATCGCTACCTGCGTGTTCTGCAGCGCGTGGGCCACCTCACGCCAGAAGACGTGCATCTAGTACGAGAGGTGTGCATTCAGGGTGCCCAGTCTGTCGGGGCTACCTGTGCAGACCTCGCCGCTGGCAACTGGGGCCACGGTTGGGTAATGAGCTTGGCGCATCGTGAGTCCCCTTGGTACGTCCATACCTTGGTTGCTCACCGAAGCGAACTCAACGACGTGGGCGACTTGCTTGGGCCGACGGAGTGCACCATCGCCAACATAGCGGCTAGCGAGCATGTTGACCACTGGCGCGGGCTGCTGCTGGACTGGGGCAGAGTTGTCGCCGAGTCTTCATTCCTAGATGAACTGGATGGTCACCCGATCGTGATGTACTCCGCACCGCTTGAGCACGGTCCCCCTCACGTCCACCTGTTAGAGAGCAGGAACACGCCGCGAACTTTGGCGAAATTCAGAATTGATGTGTTCGAGCGCCCAAAGGGGCCACCAACATGGGACTCTAAGATGCAGAAGTGGGTGGAGGCTCACCGAACCGAACTCCTTCGTTCCTGGGCTAGGTGCCAAGCGGGGGGCCACCCCTATCAACTGGAAGCCCTGTAGGCGGTTGGACATCTTGTCGGTGGAACCGCCGACATCGCGCCCACGCCCCCCTCGGGCGAGCGCCAAGTTGCCCCTGAGGCACGCCAAGGCCACGGTGCAGAGCTTTTGCTGCGCGCTGAACTTCGACACTCCTACGCTGAAGAAGCCTACGCGGCGGGGGGCTGTTCCAAACGGCCCGACTGAAAGATGTACACCGCGCAGGTACACTACGCGTGTTCGAAAACCAAACTTTCCCAGTTAATTCAAGCGCTTAGCCTGCCCCGTGGCGTGTCGGTGGTTCGATTCCGCCCCAGGCCACCACCCTCTTTCTGATTCCCCGCCGAAGCCCGTCCATGGTGATGGGCTTCGTTGTTTCTGGGGCACCCGGGTCGTGTGCCAGCGCGTGGTTTATGGGCACTGCCCCGAACTGCCGGCCTCTGCCCAAGCATCAGATCCGTGCCCAACCTTGCGGGCGCAGCCGACGGCGATATACGGGCAAGAAGTCCGGCATTGACTGCCGTCAGCGGATCCCTTGCACCTAGGGGCAGTTCGCGTAGGGCGGTGGCCCCTGGTTGATGGAGCGCAGCCGCAGCTCGGTGCGGTACTCGATGAGGTGCTGCTGGGTCATCGTGTAGCCGGGGTCGAAAACGTCGCCCCCGACGTGGAAGTAGGGCTCGGGGCTGGTGTCGTCGAGTGTCGCCGAGGGGTCGCCCTGCACGCTCTTCCAGGTGGTCTTGCTCACCGGGCCAGCAAACAGCGAGGGGTCGATGACCACCGTCTGGCGCATCCAGAACCAGTTGCCGCGCACGCACAGCGTCGGCGCGACGTGCCAGCCCCAGAGCACGTGGCAAGCGGGGTGGTTGCGGGTGGGGGTGCGCAGGCGGCCGCGGATCCAGACTTTCTGGGGTTCGAGGCCCATCGCGATCATCAGGCGACACATCTCGTGGGCGCGGGCGAAGCAGCCGTCGTCGGGGTAGAGGAAGGGGATGCACGGGGCCGGGGTCGTCAATGGCGCGCAGCTTGTGGCCTGCATCTGGGCAAAGACCTGATTCGCGCGGCTCAGCGAGAGGCATCCGAACCACCACCAGGGCCACCAGGGCCACCTCCAGAAGAGCCAGAAGCGTTCGATCAGCCAGCGCAGGAACGAAGGCTCGCGTGGCGGCGGAACGTCCGGGAACGGCGGCAGCAGCGGGGGCAGCGGCCAGCCCGGGAGCGGCAGCCGGATGTCGATGACACCCAGCCGGTCGTCGACCGTCACCAGCACCGGCGCTCGCGAGAGCAGGGCCTCGCGCAACACGCCCTCGAAGGCGGCGAAGTCGCCATGGCCGGCGGGCAGGCGCAGGCGGGCGTGCGAATGGTCCAGGCTCAGCGCCAGGTCGCCTGCCGTGTCGCGCTCGGCGCTCAGCACCCGGCCCAGGCGGGGCAGCAGCAGGCGCTGGATGCGGCCGGTGCTGGGGTCGGTCTCGGCATACACCAGTCCGCTGCGCTGGCGCAGGCTCTCCAGCACCTCGGCATAGGCGGGCGTGCGCGGGTCCTTCGGATCCAGGCGCAGCGGCGGCAGCCCGTCCAGGCTGACCGTGATGTCGACTTCGGCGCGGCGGATCTGCGCCGCGTCGTAGGCGGGCGCGAGGCCCCGCACGGGTGCGATGAAGGCGTTCGGGTTCGGCATCGGGGGCTCCGGCTGGCCGCGGGCTGCGGCGATTCAGGAGCGCAGTGGACGCCCCGCAGCGCGGCGCCGCATCCCCCAAGGATGCGAACGTGTCACCGGTTTGTGGCGGCCAGGGTGCGGAAGGGCCAGAGCTGGGCGGGTGGCGAGATCGCGCGCTTGCAGGCTGCCGTCGAGCAGTGCCGCCCAAGACCCGGAAGGCGATGGCTGCACGGCGCATCGAGAGGATCTCGCTCGTTGTTGTCGGAAGCCGGCCGACGGTCCGGGCCGTCGGCGCGTCGCCCAAAAAACAGCGAGGGCCGCAAAAGCGGCCCTCGTCGACCTGGCGCTGTCGCCTTGCGCAGATGGCTCAGGTCATGCGACGCCGACGCGAAGCCCAACCACCCGCAAGCAGAGCGGCACCGACCAGGGCCAGGGTGCCCGGATTGGGAATGGGGTTCGGAGCCATCCCGAAGGTGTACGCGTGCCAGTTCTCGCCTGGCGCGGTCGTGAACGATACCGATGTCACGGGCGCATTGAACCGAAGCACACCATGGAACTCGCGCATCGTCAGCGTGTCGCCGGGGCCGACGATTCCATTGGTCGCATCGTTGCCCCAGAAGCCCTGACCTTCGCTGTCGATGACGAAGGCCTGGTCGAAGTCGTAAGTCACGGCAAGGCCCGGCTGGCCGACACTGAGCAGGGCCATGTACAACGTGCTCACAGCCGAAGAGAAGTTCACCGTGATCCGGTTGGCCGTGTTCAGACCGATCTGCTCGCAGGCTGTCGGACCATTGCTGATGCTGCCGCCGGTGTAGGGCTTGTCAGCTGCGTTCGGCTCCGTCCAGTAGTTCGTGCACGGCCCGCCGAGTTGGGTCACGCCGTTCATCGCACTGCCGGCCGACACGCTCACGTTGATGGCTCCCATCGTCCCGGCAGCTGAGGTTTGTCCGTTCGTCAGGCTGGTCCAGTCGGTCCACGTGACTGTGGCCGCCGAACTCGCACCCACGGAAGCCAGGGCCATCAGCGCCAGTGCGGCGCTACGGACTGTCGACTTGTTCATTTCATGTTCCATTTGCTGGCCGCGCACACTTGCGCTGCTTCAAGCGGTAACGCCAGCAAAAATCAAGCCGTTCCTTATGAATCAGCTACTTACATCTCCTCTGGGGGTGAACGAGCGCGCGATTGTCAAGTGCTCCGACACGTTCCCCGCGTCGAAACGCACGACCGCAGGCGGTTGATGCAACTCTGCCGTTGCATCAACCGCCAGGCGCGGACGGATGATCAGGCGCAGCGCCTGTGAGAACGTGGCTCTTGTCAGGCGACCAGCGGCTATATAGCCGACGTCGCCGGCGATCAGGCCTTGCGCCGACGAACGCGGGCGGCCAGCAGGGCCGCACCGAGCGCCATCAGCGCCAGGCTGCTCGGCTCGGGGACGGCGACCACGGCTCCGTCGCGGCCGACCAGGAGCGTGATCTCGTCGCTGTAGACGCGGCGTTCGGTGCGCACCAGGTTGTAGTTGCTGTCGAGCACCGGGAACAGGTAGACCGGCGTCAGCGTGATCTTCGCCAGGTACAGGCCGTCGTCCTGGTCCTGAAGGTTGACGACGTTGACCTCCAGGTGCCCGTAGTGCTTGCCGCCGGCCACCAGCTGCGGCACGCCGTCGACCAGCTCCCAGCGCTCGGCGGCGTCCTGATCGGCCGTCCACTGGCTGAACGGGTTGTACTTCAGCAGCGGGTCGTTCAGCGAGTTGCCGTTGCGCCGTTCGCCCCGGAGCCCGTCGCCGGCGACCCCGACGTCGTAGTAGGTCACGCCGACACCGTCGTTGTCCCCGTCGACCCAGCTTCGCTCGAACATCTCGCTGTGCCCGGACAGGACGGCGGCGACACCGTAGCGCTCGAACATCGCCTGGTACTGGCGCATCGGCGTGCCGCCCTGGCCACTGGTCAGCACGTGGTCCATCGGCAAACCATGCTCGCCATTGCTGTACGGGGCGTGGTGGAACTGCACGAAGACGATCTGTCCGTTGGCCCGCGCCTGGGCCAGTTGTTCCTGCGCCCATTGCCATTGCGGGCTGCCGGGATTGAAGTCCGCCAGGTCGGTGCCGCCGGCCGCCTCGTAGGCGGCGCGGTTGAAGTTGTTCTGGGTGTCGGTGCCCGGGCCGTTGTACTGCTGGCCCGTGGCCTTCTGGACGTAGTTCTGCGGGCGGTCGTCGGGCTCGCCGTTGGAGCTGTCCAGCGTGATCACGGTGACCGGGCCGTAGTCGACGCGGTAGTAGTTGTCGCGGTGCGCCGGCGTGCCGTTGGAAGGCGCGTCGAAGTAGGTGTGGTACTTGTCGCGGCCGAACTTCGGGCCGAAGCGGCCGTCGGCATCGGTGCCGTAGCCGCCGTTCAGCGCGCCGAAGTTCTCCCAGTTGCCCAACGCCGGAAGCAGCGCGTGGCGCGACAGGCCGCTGCCGATGTCGCCGGCGTTGTGGCGGAAGAAGCTGTCCCATCCGGGCTGGTAGCCCCCGCCTTGCACCAGGTCGCCCGGCATCATCAGGAAGTCGATGTCGCGGCTGGCCACGGCCTGCAGGTTGCGGCGGTAGCCTTCGTCTTCGGTCAAGGCGTAGTTCAGCACGCGCACGCCCGACAGTGTGCGGCTGCCGAACTTGCTGGCCCAGGCACTGCTGTTGGCGTCCGGCCGCGCCAGGCTGCCCGGTGCCAAGGCGCCAGGGGTCCACTCGCGCCGGTTGACCTGACCCAGCGGCTCGGTCTCTGAGTCGGACATCGCGACGAAGCGCACCGAGTTCCAGGCCTGCTTGCTGGGCGCGCTGCGGAACGTGGACTCGAACACGCTGCCGTTCTGCTCCACGGTGTAGCGGTACTGGGTGCCGGGCGTCAGCCCGGTGACGTCGACGCCGTGCTTCCAGTTGTCGTCGCTGCGCAGCCAGGAGCCTTGCACCAGGCCACCGATGACCTGGTTCTTCTCCGCCTGGGTGTAGGCGAGCACCGACTGAAGCGCCGGCGTGCTGGTCGCCGTGAACAGGGCCTGGTTGCTGCCGGCCTCGAAGATCTTCAAGGTGCCGGCCCCGGCCTGCTCGGTGAACCAGGTGAAGCTCATCGACTCGCTGGAGGGGTTCTGCAGGTACGGATTGATGCGGAACTGGGCCTGCACGGGCGTCATCGCCAGCGCAGTCACCATGGCGGCACAGGCCGCCAGGACCGCGCGCTTCGAAGCAGGCGGCTGGAAAGGGGTCTTGGACATGCGGCTCTTCTCCTGGCTGTGATGGGGGTCGATCTCCTGATCGACGTTCAGCTTAGGAGTGGCGGATGACAGCGCCGAGAGGGCCTGGCGTTCCACCTGCGCCGAAATTGCCATGGTCACCCCACGGTCGGCCGGGGCTGCGCGGCCCAGTCGCTGTGGGCCTTCGCGAGCCTCCCGACCTGAGTCAGCCCTTGCCCGCCTCGGCCGGCAACACCCCGCGCTCGCGCAGGGCCGCCAGGCCGCGCTGCATCTGGGCCATGAAGTGGCTGCGCTCGGGCACGAAGGGCTGGCCGTCGGCGGCGAGCATGGTGTTGGCGGGGTAGACGCTGCCGGCGTATCCGGCGGCAAACAGCTCAAGCCGCTGTCGGGCCAGGGTGTTGGCCATGTTGGGTCTGGCCCGTGCGCGGCGCACGGCCATGACGTCGATCTCGGCGTTGGCGACCATCGACTCGCCGTAGCCGGCCTCGGCACGCACCTCGCCCTTGGGGTCGATGATCTTGCTCATGCCGTCGGTGCTGGCGGTCGGGAAGTCGAGCCCGGTGATGCCGGCGCTGTTGGCCGACACGACCCAGGCGATGTTCTCGACGGCGCGGGCGCGTTTGCAGATGTCCTTGGGCGTCAAACGCGGGCTGCCGACCTCGCTGGTGGAGTGCAAGAACACCTCGGCCCCTCGCAGCGCCAGCGCGCGGGCGATCTCGGGATAGAGGATCTCCTCGCTGGCGATGCAGGCCAGGCGGCCGAGCACGGTGTCTGCGACCGGGAACACGGCGTCCAGGCCGTAGATCGAGAGGTAGCGGTCCCAGACGTCGTGCGGCGTCGGCGCGAACATCGACACCAGCCGGCGGTAGCGCAGGATCGTCGCGCCTGCGGGGTCGACGATGAAGCTGGCCTGGAAGTACAGCCCCGGAAAGTGGACGTCGGTCTCGTAGCAGTTGCCGCTGATGAAGACCGACTGCGCGACCGCGATCTCGCCCACGGCCTGGTATTCGGGCCCGTCGGGCGCCCAGGCCGCACGCTCTGCCCACAGCGGCAGCGCTTCGCCCGCCGGGTAGCTGGACGCGAAGTACTCGGGCAGCACGACGAGCTTCACGTCCGGCCCGACAAAGGCCTTGGCGGCGCGGATCTGGCGGCCCACGCGCTCGATCGTCGCGCGCATCTGGGCGCGGGCGCTGGCGGTGTCCGGCATGCCGTTCACCGCCGGGCAGGTGGTCTGCAGCGCGAGCGCCGTGTAGGGTGCAACCGTGTTCATGGGGGCGAGGCTCCGGGCAGGCCGTCGACAAGCTGGATCGCAAACTCGCCCGCGCCCTCACGCAGCTCACAGGCGGCGCGGTACTCGGGCGACTGCCAGAAGGCCTCGGCCGCGGCGCGGTCGGGCCAGACGCTGATCACGGTCTTGGGCTCCGGCGCGTCGGCCGGCCAGGGGCCTTCGAGCACCGTCGTCGCGCCGCCGAGCACGCGGTCGGCGATGCGGGCGCGCACGATCATGTAGCAGGGCATGGCGCGATCTTGCCTCGTGTCGGCCTGGGTCCGGGGGTCACAGGCCGGTCAGTTCGACCAGTTCGTAGCGCGTCTGCATGTAGCCGCCGACACCGCCCTTCAGGTACAGGTAGTGGCCGTCCGCGGTGCACCACACGTCGTAGGGCGGATGCTCCTCGGGCAGCTGGCCGGCGGTGTCGACATAGCGGAAGTGCAGCGCATCGAAGCTGCCGGCCCCGACCGTGATGCGCTCGGCGCCGACGTATTCGATGCCGAAGCCGAGCTGGAACAGCATCGGCCCGGTGGCGCCGCGGTGGTCGGGCGAGGTCAGCATCAGGTTCGGGAAGAAGCGCCTGCCCGGGCCCTCAGCCAGCGGGTACAGGCGCAGGATCAGCGCGTCGCCGATGATCGGGTGGGCGCCCAGTGCGCGCAGCCGGCCATCGGTCTCGATGCGCTGGCTCACGCGGCCGGCGTTGCGGTTGTAGCCCTCGCACTCGGCCTGTGTGGCCGTGAATCGCATCAGGCCGGTGCCTTCGTGGCGGTCGCCGACGGTGATGCGCACCGAGCAGTCGATCGGGTGGCCTTCGCCGTCGAGCGCCAGCACCACGTCGCGGATGACATTGGGTGCGTCGTCGATCTCGCAGTGCGCATGCACGGTGCGCACGCCATCGGCCTGGTCGGTGACGATGAAGTACTCGCGCCCGCGTTCCTGGCCCATGCGCTCAGGCTTGGCGCTGGTGTAGCGGATGCTGCCGCGCAGCGTGCGGTGTCTGGGCACAGGGCGCTCCCGGTCTGTCCGGATTGACGAAAGTTGTCCGGACAACCAGTATACGACCCGCCTCGACGACAGACCAAGACGGAGCGATGCGATGGGCCTGGGGATGTACGAACTGCCGATCCTGAAGTGGCTGCACATCGTGGCCATGGTGTATTGGCTGGGCGGCGAATGGGGGGTGTTCCAGACCTCGTACAACGTCGTCAACCACCGCCTCGCGCTGGACGAGCGGCGGCGCCACATGGAGACCGCCTACCGCATCGACATCCTGGCCCGCACCGGCATCATCCTGCTGCTGCCGCTGGGCCTGCACATGGGCCACATCTGGGGCCTGCAACCGCTGGGCGGCGCCTGGCTGGTGGGCATGTGGATCGCCTTTGCCGGCTGGCTGGCACTGTGCTGGGCCGCGTTCTTCGCCCGCGAGACCGACCGCGGCATCCGCCTGACCAAGGCCGACGAGGCGATCCGCTACGTCGTGATCCCGGTGCTGTTCTTCAGCGCCTTGTTCTCGCTGCTCGGCCACGGGCCCTTCAAGGCCGAGACCGGGCTGATGTGGTACTCGGCCAAGGTGCTTGTGTACGCCCTGATGCTGGTCATCGGACTGCTGCTGCGCTTCATCATGCGCGAGTGGACGGTGCTGTTCCGCCGTCTGGCCACCGAGGGCTCGCCGCCGGAGGTCGAGCGCCAGCTGGAGAAGAGCATCGCCTTCGGCCGCAAGCTCGCCTACGTGTACTGGATCGGCATCCTGACGGTGGCGTTCCTGGGCGCGGTCAAGCCGTTCTGAGGCCGCAGCCTCAGCCCAGGGCGCCGCCCGACCGCAGCGCGGCGATCTGTTCGGCGCTGTAGCCGGCTTGCGCCAGCACGGAATCGGTCGACTCGCCCAGCGCGTCCAGATGCGGGTCGACCCGTCCGGGCTCGTCGCCGAACTTGATCGGGAGGCCCAGGTGCGGCTGGCCGGCGGGCTGCTCGACGCGCATGCCGCGCGCCGCCGCGTGCGGGCTGTTGACGGCCTCGTGCAGCGTGCGCACCGGAGCCCAGGCGATGTCCAGCGGCGCCAGGACCGCGGCCCATTCGGCCAGGCTGCGCGTCGCGAAGCGCTCGCGCAGGAAGGCGCGCACCGGCTCGTGGCCGGGGCCGGGCGCTTGCAGGGCCAGCGCAATCAGGTCCGGACGACCCAGCGCGTGCAGCAGGCTCTCGACGAACTTGTGTTCGCCACCGCCGAGCGTCAGGTGGCCGCCGCAGGCGGTGGCGTAGAGGCCATAGAACGCCGAGCCGCCCCAGGACCTTTCGTCCTTGGCCACCGGTGCGCGGTCCTGCGCAAACGGCGGGCCCATGACGTTGGGCGTCCAGGCCAGCAGGCTGTCGTACATCGCGATGTCGAGCACGTCGCCCTGGCCGGTGCGCTCGCGGCGCAGCAGCGCCATCAGGATGCCCGACAGCGCCATCAAGGAGGCCGCCATGTCCGATGCCGGGACGCCGGGCATCGCCGGGCGGTCGTCGGGCCCGAGGTTGACCGACAGCAGCCCGGCCTCGGCCTGCACGGCCAGGTCGTGTGCCGGTTTCGTCGCCAGCGGGCCGGTCTGGCCAAAGGCCGAGATCGAGCAGTAGACCAGCCGCGGGTTGATCGCACGCAGCGTTGCCGGCCCGATGCCCAGCCGCTCTGCAACGCCCGGTCGGAAGGCCTCGATGAAGACATCGGCCGTGGCCACCAGGCGGTGCAGCACCTCGCGCGCGGCGGGCTGCTTGAGGTTGAGCACGATGCAGCGCTTGCCGCGGTGCGTGTTGCGGAACCAGACGCTGTGGCCGTTCTGCTTCAGGCCGACCTCGCGCACCGGCTCGCCTTGCGGGGGCTCGACCTTGATCACGTTGGCACCGTGGTCGGCCATCATCATCGTCAGGTGCGGACCCGGCAGGAAGAGGCTCAGGTCAAGCACACGGATGCCTTCGAGCTTCATGGGCTTGCCACCACGCCGTCCAGCGGGCCTGCGGCCAGGCCCATCAACATCGGCTCATGACCGCGCGGCGCCATCGCCATCAGGCCGACCGGCAACCCGCCCGGCGCCACCGGCAGCGGCAGGCTGATGGCCGGTACACCGGCCAGGTTGGCGATGCTGGTCAGGTCGGCCGCATGGGCCGGGGCCGCGCGGCCCTGGGCAAACGCGGTCTGCGGCACCGTGGGCAGCAGCATCACGTCGCCCTGCGCCCACCAGCGCCGCACCTCCACGCGCGCGGCGGCCAGCACGCGCTGCGCCTTGGCGCAGGCCGCAGCCGGCTGGCGCTCGCACCACGCGAGCAGGGTGCGCAGTTCGGGCGAGAAGTTCTGCGGCTGGGCGGCCCAGTCGGCGGCGTGTTCGTGCAGCAGGTCGGCTTCGACCAGCAACAGGCCGCTGCGTCGGGCGCGGGCAAAGTCCCAGCACGCCAGGTCGATGCGCACGACGCGCCCGCCCTGTGCGGTCAGCGTTGCGATCGCCTGCTCGTAGGCGCGGCGCACCGCCGGCTCCAGCGCCAGCGCGTCCACGTCCGCCGGCACCATGAACACCAGCGGCCGGTCGGGCACTGACCTGGGCCGGTTCATCCGCGCATCGCCGCAGGCGGGGTCGAACACGCTCATGGCGGGCCAGACGAGCGCCAGGTCGCGTGCCGATCGCACCAGCGGGCCGACGTGGTCGAGTGCGTACGAGCACGCGACGCTGCCGCGCGTCGACACCGCGCCGTAGCTGCCCTTCAGCCCGACCACGCCGCAGAACGCGGCCGGCAGGCGCACCGAGCCCATGGTGTCGGTGCCCAGCGCCAGTGCGCACAGGCCGGCGGCCACCGCGCAGGCCGAGCCGCCACTGCTGCCACCGGGCACGAAGCCCGGCCGATGCGGGTGCTGGCAGTCGCCGTAGAACGGGTTGGCGTTGCTGGTGCCGAGCGCGGCCTCGTGCATGTTCAGCTTGCCCAACACCACCATGCCGGCCTCGCGCAGCCGGGCGACGACAAAGGCATCGTCTGCGGCGACCCGCCCGCGGCGCGTGGCCATGCCGGCGGTGGTCGGCAGGCCGGCGACGTCGAGGTTGTCCTTCACCCCCAGCGTCAGGCCGTCCAGCGGACCGCGCGCCTGCCCGGCTGCGCGTCGAGCGTCGCTGGCCGCCGCCGCGGCACGCGCGCCGGCGGCGTCGACGTGCAGATAGGCGTTCAGCGCCGGGTTGCGCGCCGCGATGCGCGCCAGCGTCGCCTCGGTCAGCGCGGCGCTGGACGTCGCACCCGCAGCCAGCGCGGCGGCCTGCGCCGTGAGGTCGGCATCCAGCAGCAGTTCCGCGGCGGCCATGCGGTCGTCAGCCATCGGACGCTCCGGCGTGCCAGCCGGTCTTCGTGGCCCACTGTTCGGCGGCCTGGGCCATCAGGTGAAAGACCGGGTCCTTGGTGGTGGCGTAGTCCTCGGGGTCGGACACCGCGGCGGCCAGGCGCTGCTTGAACTCGCCGTACGCCGCGGCGGCCTCGGGGTGGGCGCGCAGCCAGTCGCGCATCGTCAGCGGCAGCCGCTGGTTGGCGTGGCCCTGCACTCGCACGTGCACGTTCGCACGGCGGGTGCCGGCGGGCTCGGCGAACAGGTGCTTGCGGCCGTCCGCCAGCGACCAGCCGGCTCCCGGCGGTGGCGCGTCGCTGCGTGGGCCGCGGGGGCGAAAGCCCGCAGCTTCGAGCGCCGCCAGCGACTGTGGGTCCAGCGCCGCGAGCGTGATCTGCACGTCGATCACGTCCTTCGCGACGAGGCCGGGGACCGCGGTCGAGCCGATGTGGTCGATGCGCAGCGCGGTGTTGCCCAGCGCCTCGCGCGCCAGCGCCGCCAGGGCCCTGAACTCGCCGGTCCAGCGACCGCTGTGGGCCACGAGCTGGACTCGCCCCGGCGTGGCGATGGCACTCACTTCGCGAACCGCTTGTCGATCAGCCGGATCGGCTTCTGCCGGGTCTCGATGCCGGTCAGCGGGGCGAGGGACTTCGGGGGCTCCAGCACCACCTGGACCTCGACG
>Ga0315902_10006878_pt1 | contig 15651 bp, 20 predicted proteins | sample LakEriMetagenome_9_FD_203523 | JGI IMG/M metagenome (GOLD analysis project Ga0315902, IMG submission 203523) | Freshwater fungal communities from buoy surface, Lake Erie, Ohio, United States - Buoy 12 MA117 | ecosystem: Environmental > Aquatic > Freshwater > Lake > Lake biofilm | place: USA...
ATTGACGTGTGTTACTCGCGAGCCTAGTTTACGAACTCTGCTTGTGATTATACTGGGTGTGTCTACACCCTTTTCTTCGCCTCCCTAGCTCAGCTGGATAGAGCAACGGTTTTGTAAACCGTAGGTCGTCGGTTCAAGTCCGACGGGGGGCTCCAGCGGGAATGGTGTAGCGGTAACATCTGAGCCTTCCAAGCTCCAGTCACGGGTTCGATCCCCGTCACCCGCTTACCAAAATTGGACTTTAATTCCATTTTTGGTCGAAAAAATTTCCCGCCAAAAATTTGTTAAAAAACCTTTTTATGAATCCTTATAAAATTTCATATAAAAAATTGCAGGAAGAAGTAGTTAAAACAACTCCTGAAAATGTTAAAGAAGCAAATGAGGGTTTATTTCATGCCAAAATGACTTTGCCAGCAGCAGCAAAACATTGTGGAATGACACAAAAAGAAATGAAATTGACTTTTTTTGAATATCTTAAATATAATAAACCTACTTATCAGGGGGAATAACTAAAGGGATTGAGTATAACTCTCCGCCCCCATAAAATAAGGGAGGTAACAATGGCGTATAAAATCAATACTACATATTGTTGGTATGAATTGGACAATGAATATGTCATTGTTAAAATGTATTTTATTAATCATTGTCCATTTACCTTTGATGAGTTATCATCTATTGTTAGGCAAGACCCTGAAATAATCTCAATAGCAGATAAAAATGTAAAATTTTGCCCAGAAGATTTGTACAAGTCTTCTTTTTATTTGATAGATGAACAAGTACATCCATGTTTATTTACACTAGATTTAGAAAATCCAGAAGAGTTGCCAAATGATTGAAAAATTTTGTAAATATTTTGAAGGGTATTTTAACAATCAAAAACAAGCATTTTCTAATCCAAGTTCATTTGCTTTGATTGAACTTGAACATTTTCAATTGTCAAGTAATAAATTTAGAATTATCCAAAAGTATAATATTGATCCTACTCCATATAGAAAAAATATTATCGAAATTTTTGAAGAAAATGATCACTTGTTAATTAAAAATTATAAAGATAATGAAGAATTGACTTATCTTTCTGGGTGTGATATTATTATGGAATATAAAGATAATAAATTTTTTGGTAAAAATACTTGTAAAGACTGTATTGTTAACTGGCAAGAAAAGTCTACATATTTAATTACTGAAAGTATTCTTACTGAAAATCTTTATGAAGTAGTTGATCGTGGATTTGATACTACGACTGATGAACAAATTTGGGGTTCTTTTTTTGGATCTTTTCAGTTTAATAAAATTAAATCTTTAATTGAGGAGTAATCCTCTATTTTGCCTCTGTAGCTCAGTTGGATAGAGCAGGGCTTTTGTAAAGCTCAGGTCGCAAGTTCAAGTCTTGTCGGGGGCTTTGAGTTAATAACTCTAATATGAAAAACGAAGTAAATTTTAAATATATTGATGTCTTTGATAACAAAGATGTAACTTATGATTTGGAAAAATATCCAATGAATAAGATTATTCTTAGGGAAGTACAAAAATATTATCCAAGTGTCCAAGATCTAAGTCTTCTTCATGAACATATTGAAGGTGGAAAAGTATCTGATTTAATGTCTAAGGTAAGTAAAGACTTAACAAAGACTGAATTTTACGAGTACTTTGATGATATTGTTAAACAATATGTTGTATCCCAAATTGATCGTGATGTTTTAATCCAAAAATTTGGAAATGTTAGGGCAGTTATTCCAAATCAAGACAAAATTGGCGCTCTTCTTCATTTTCATCAAGGAAGATGGGTTGGTAACGGTCTTGGATTAAGAACTGTTTGGATGGCATTTACTGATTGTTATGAAAGTAATAGTTTACAAATTCTTCCTTTAGAGGAAAGTAGAAAAATTACGATTGACGCAGTTAAAGAAAATTGGACATATGAAAAACTCCAAGAAGAATGTACAAAATATGCATTCCCTGTAACTATTAAACCTGGACAGTTTCATTTGTTTACTCAGGAACATATTCATGGCAATTTTCCAAATCTCACTAATAAAACGAGAATTAGTATTGATGTAAGAATTCTATTGAAAGATGGTCAACCACACCGTAAATGGCCTGGTGCTTACTTTAGGAAATTGGGAGATCTTGATATTAATTCTACACCAGTAGAAATTAAATCAGGTGAATCTACAGCAACATATGCTGAGTATGAAGGATTTAAAACAAAAGGAATTGATCTTCATTTTCAAACTCTTACCGTAAGAAATTATTGTTCCAGAATGGGATATGTTTTCCCATATCAACATGCGGATAATGAAGGTACTCACCATGCACATTTAGAACATTTAATTGAGCATGGAAATATTGATCATTTGTTCCTGTTTAGTATTTTTTCACTACCAGATGATCCAGATAGAAGACAATATTTAATGAATTTAGCTTTAAAGAGTAATTGTAAACTGCACTTTGCAAATGAAGAATTTGTACTTGACAATGAGAAAATGTTGAGTAAAATAGAGTACTTACGATCGTTTACGAATGATTGGACAAATCCTGTTGATCAAGTTCTATGAAAATTAATCTTTGGTATTGTAATGATATGAAACAATGGCGTTGGACCTTATGTGATGATTCGAGACCTATATTAAAGCAAGAATCTGGTCAACAACCAAATCTTAGAGATGCAATGAATGATGTGGCAAATACTGTTGAATATATACTTGACAAACAAGAAAATGGTGCTATAATTTAATTGCGATACTAATTCGCAGTGACCCAAAAAGTGTGACTTCAGAACCCTCTTTTAGAGGGTTTTGTTGTATTAAAATCACTATTTTTTATGTGAATAAATAAAACATAGTAGAAACCTAAGAGTAATAAAATGGGTCTTAGTCGCTTAGATAATTTCTTAAAAAATAGCAGAGGAAATACTCTGTATGTCGATCCATCGAGTATTGACGCTACAGACAGTATTGAAAATCAAGGTAATTCTCTTGCTCGCCCGTTTAAAACAATTCAGAGAGCACTGATAGAAGCAGCAAGATTTTCATATCAGCGAGGATTTGATAATGATAGGTTTGGTAGAACCACTATCATAGTTTATCCTGGTGATCATATTATTGATAATAGACCTGGATGGATACCTATTCATGAAGCACCTGTAAGTGGTAGTAACTGGAGACAAAGAAGTGGTGCATTATCAAATGATTTTACTGCGTTTAATTTAGATTCTAATTTTGATGTATTTGATGATAATAATGATCTGTATAAATTTAATAGTGTTTATGGTGGAGTAATAATACCTCGTGGTACATCTTTAGTAGGACTTGATTTAAGAAAGACTAAAATCAGACCAAGATTTGTACCTGATCCTACAAATGATAATATTCAAACAACTGCTATTTTCAGAGTAACTGGTTCTTGCTATTTTTATCAGTTTACTCTTTTTGATGCCGATCCAGCAGGAACTGTTTATAATTCTTATAATAATACAAAATTTGTACCTAATTTTTCACATCATAAAGTAACTGCGTTTGAATATGCGGATGGAGCAAATCCAGTAAGTATTAATGATACATTTTTAAACTATTATACTGATAGAACTGATTTAGACTTATATTATCAAAAAATTGGACTTGCTTATGGTCCTTCAAGTGGAAGAGAAATTGCTAATGATTATCCTAGCACCGCTATAGATGTTCAAGCAAAAGTAGATGAATTTAGAATTGTTGGATCAAAAGGACAAGATGTTGGTATTACTAGCATAAGATCTGGTGATGGTGTAACTGCTAGTACCACAATTACTGTTGATTTAGAAGAAATTATTCCAGGTTTGGATGTAGATACTCCAATCAGAATTGAAGGAGTTCCAGTATCTGGATATAATGGTCAATATGTAATTTCTACAGTAGAAACTCCAACTAGGATTACCTATAAAACTTCAGTCGCTCCTGTTAATCCTTTACCACTAATAGTAAGTGGTTCTCCTACATTAAACGTTGTAGTTGACACTGTAACATCATCTTCTCCATACATATTCAACTGTTCTTTAAGATCAGTTTTTGGTATGTGTGGTCTTCATGCTGATGGAAGTAAATCAGATGGATTTAAATCAATGGTTGTTGCCCAATTCACAGGAATTGGACTTCAAAAAGATGATAATGCTTTTGTAAGATATAATAATTCTACAGGTGTATATGAGGATAATACTGCAGTAACGAATATTCACACAAATTCTTCTGCATTATATAAACCAACTTATGAAAGTTTCCATATTAAAGCATCTAATGATGCATTCCTACAATTAGTATCTATTTTTGCTATTGGTTATGCAAATCACTTCTTAGTGGAAAGTGGTGGTGATCACTCTATTACTAACTCAAACTCCAACTTTGGTGCAAAGGCATTAGTTGCAAGAGGATTTAAGCGTGACGCTTTCCCAAGAGATGATACTGGATTTATAACTCACATTATACCACCAAAAGAAATTGAAACCTCAGATGTTACGATTGAATTTGATGCTATTGATGTTAATGCAACTGTTGGTGTTGGATCAACAACTAGACTGTACTTATATAACAGAACCAACCCTAATGACCCACCAAATCACATTGTAGAAGGATACAGAATTGGTGCTAAAGTAGACGATAGTTTGCATGTGTTGTTGAATGATGGTAGTGGTACTACAAGATCACTATCTGCTAGAATTATTATGCCTAATACCCAAAATACGGGTGTTTACGAATCAACTTCTAGAAAAATAGTTCATGTTGGTAGAACGACTGCAGGAATTAATAGTATTGCTGCGGATACATTAACATTTACTACTCCACATAAATTTATTAATGGTGAAACTATTAGAATTACCAGTAGCACTGGTGAATTACCTGATGGATTAAGACATAATCAGGTTTACTATGCAATAACAAATGGTGTAAACTCTGACCAAATTCAAATTGCACAGACATTTAATGATACTGTTACTGCAGATGCAATTTCAATTAATAATAAAGGTGGTATATTAGTCGTAGAAAGTAGAGTATCTGATAAAGTTTCTGGTGATATTGGACATCCTATTCAGTTTGATAGTAATATAGGGCAATGGTATTTAACTGTAAGTGGAATTTCTACATTTAATAATCTTACTTCTGCTATTGTTGGTCTAGGGACAAATGGATTAGGTAGTGCGACTTCCAGATCATTTATAAAAAGAACCCCAGATACTAGATCTTTATCCGATAAAATTTACAAAGCAAGATATATTATTCCAAGAGATTCTGTTGTTGTTGCTAGACCACCTCAGGAAGGATTTGTAATTCAAGAATCTAATGATAATATTGGACCAAATGCTGCCGAAATTATAAAGTACAATAGTGTAGATTCTGTAAACTTATCTAATAGTTCTGAATTAAGAAACTATAGATTAATATCTGATGCTATTTGGGATAATTTAGTTGGTATTGCAACTTTTACTACAGAAGTTGCACATGAACTTTCTGCAGGTTCTTTAATTGAGATTAAAAATATTAAGACAACTACCAATGTAAATGGTATTGGAAACAGTGGATTTAATGGATACCATGTAGTTTCATCAAAACCAACCAGAAGAACATTTACAGTTGGATTGACTACAAATCCTGGTACTTTTATAAACAATACTTCTGTTAGAGATGAAAATCTACCTTATTATAGTAGAGCAAAATTCAATAATACATTCGTAGTATATAAGTCTGATGAAATTCAAGAGTATGTTCCAAATGATAAAGATGGAATTTATCATTTAACCCTGCTAAGTGTTTCGAATTCACCAAATGTAGTACCATTTGATGGACTAAGATTTTCTCAACCAATTAAAAATCTTTATCCTCAGTTAGATCGTGATAATTCAAATTCCGATCCACAAAAGGCAACATCGTTTGCACTACCAAATCCAATTGGTTTAGTTGAAGTTGATAACCCAGAACATAGTATTACTAGAGAAACTTTAGTTAATAAATTACATGATTTTGCAGTTGGTTTTGGACTAACTGACATTCAATCATCATCTGGTGTTGCTCATACCTTATATACAAAATTAGATCATGGTCTTAATAGAATTACTAGAGTTGGTATTGTAAGTACTGGACGAAATTATGGAAATGGTTCAGGAACAGATCAAACTTTATACAATGCAAAGTTAGTTGGATTTGCTGGATCTACTACTGGTAAGTATGCAACTGCTAATATAAAAATTAATGCATCTGGTTCTATTACTGCTGTTAATATTGTTGATGGTGGTAGTGCATATGGCATTGGTAATACTTTAGCAATCGTTGGTGTTGCAACAACTTCCGCTCATATTGTTGGTGTTGTAAGTGTAACTCAAATTTATAATAATATCGGTGATACCATTGCAGTAGAAGGTGTTCAGGGAGATACTTTTAAAACATATAATAACTTATACAGAATTACAAGTATAAATGTGGGGCAAGAGAAACAAATTCAAGTTTCTTCTGCATCAACAATTACTGCAGATTATGAATTTATTGGATCATTACCAATAATTGGTGTTAATACTAATGGATTGGTCAAAGTTAATACTGATGCTTTATTGTATACTGCAGCATATGTAACTGGAAAAACCATAGGAATTTCATCAATATCCTATCAAAAAACAACTGGTATTGCTAGTGTTACATTTTCACAACCTCATGGATATTATGTTGATAATAAAGTAAGAATTAGTGGATTTAATGAGAATTTCTTTAATGGGGATTTTATTGTTAAGAAAATTAATAGTGTAAATTCTTTTGATATTAATGTTGGTGTAAATACTATTTCCTTAGGAACTACTACAAATACTGGTGCATATGCATTTAAACCTGGATTTGGTGCTCAAGGTGGATTTTTAAATGTTAATAATGAAAGAAGTTCTGGTAGAATTACCCCATATTATGCTGGAATTACAACTACGTTATCTATTGCATTAACAAACCCAAATACAAATACACTTACTGTTGCTGATGCTCTAAGACTTAATCTGCAGGTTGGTGATTATCTTATTGTAGATAGTGAGATAATGAGAGTTTCTTCTACAGTAACATCTTCAACACAAATTAATGTTTTCCGTGGTTTATTTGGTAGTTCTAAAGAAAGTCATCCACTTAATTCTGTTGTAAGAAGAGTTAAATTTATCCCAATTGAATTTAGAAGGAACTCAATTCTTCGTGCTTCTGGTCATACATTTGAGTATCTTGGATTTGGTCCTGGTAACTATTCTACTGCTCTTCCAGAAAGACAGGATAGAAAGTTTACTGATACTGAAAGAGTACTGTCACAATCAGTAAGTGATGATGGTGGTGCTCCAATTTACACTGGTATGGATGACAGAGGTAATAATTATACTGTTAATGCTGTTACTAATTCATCTACTGGTCAAGAACTTCTTGTAAATACTCCAATACCTTCTGTTAGAGGTGAAGATTTAACATCAGACACAACTTCTGTTGGATTTGATGTACAATCAACATCAGAGTTAACAATTCAAAGATCATTAAAAGTTGAAGGTGGAAATGCTGGAACTATAATTTCGGAATTTAATGGTCCTGTTATATTCAACAATAAGTTATCATCTAATTCTGATGAAGGTATTGAAGCAAATTCCCTATATTTACAGGGTGATGCTACTATCTCTAGAAAGTACACTGTTGGTGTATCGCAACCATCTTTAGCAGGTAACCCAGGAGATATTGTATTTTATTCTGATCCTCATCCAGGTGGAACGATTGGATGGGTTTATACAGTAGAAAATAATTGGAAAGAATTTGCACCAATTAAGAATGAAAATGGGCACTTTGTTGGTATCTTCAGTGGTTCATTTATTGGTGATGGATCTGCTCTTAGTAGTGTATCTGATATTTGGGTTTTTGATGGTGTTGGTATTTCAACGACTGCTAATGTTGGTATCGAAACAACTTCAGCAAAACCAGGATATTCGCTTTATGCTTCTGGACCAGTATTATTTGAAAATAACGTAGAATTTAGATCTCAGTCTCTACTTTGGAATATTACTAATGGTTTCTTAGTTAATACTGGTATTACTACATTTAATCAACAATTGAATGCTAATACATTTAGAACTGTTGGTGTTGCTACGTTCCAAAATGATATTATTGTAACTACTAATCCAGCAACAACTGGAGATACTGCTGGTAATTATTTAAAATTTGTTCAAACTGATACTGCTATCAACTCTTCGTATTTCTATGGTGGAATTCTTTGGGATGGTAATGATACTGGTAATAATGGAACTAGAGGATATATTAGAGGAGAATCTGAAGGAACTTCTGGTCAATTTGCTATAACTTTTGGTACTCAATCAACTGGTGCAAGTAATCCACAGGAAAGATTGAGACTTGATAGTGTTGGTGATGTTAATGTCACTAACAATTTAAATGTTGGTATTAATATTGTTGCTTCTGGTGAAATAACTGCCAATTCTGATGAAAGAATTAAAACTAATATTAAGACTATTGATAATGCACTTGATAAAGTTCTTCAACTTCGTGGAGTTGAGTATGATCGTACAGATATTGAAAAGCATCAAATTGGTGTTATTGCTCAAGAGGTTGAGAAAGTCTTACCAGACTTAGTTTTAGATGGTGAGAAAAAGTCTGTTGCGTATGGTAACATGGTAGCAGTTCTTATCGAAGCGATCAAAGAGCAACAAAAACAAATTGATGCTCAAGGTAAGCAAATCGAGGAACTTTTAAAGAGACTTGACGGATAATTGACCAATTGATAAACTGTCACAAGGGGTCCCCCAGGACCCCTTTGTTTTGCTGTATAATAATTACATCATCAATGAGTTCCATGTTCCAACTTCGCCCCCATCAGAAATCTGCTCTTGAGGCGATGCTGCTCCATGCAAAAGGTATTGTCGTTGCTCCTACAGGCGCAGGTAAGAGCATCATCGCTATCTATGATACTATTCGCCATTTCGCTTTGGGAAACCAAACTGTGGTTGTGGTTGCTCCTAGACTGCTTCTTGCTCAGCAGTTGTGTTCTGAGTTCATGGAGCACATCACTGATGCTTCTGTAATGCATGTTCACTCTGCTAAAGACTGCAATTACTTTGCTACAACTAAACCTGATGAGATTGGCGATTGGTGTGAAAATACTCAAGGTAACAAACTGATTTTTACAACTTATAATTCTCTTCAGCGCATCGTTGACGCAGGTATTCATGTCAATGCTATCTATTTTGACGAAGCACACAATTCTGTTAAAAAATCATTTTTTGATGGCACACGCATTCTATCTAAGTATGCTAACCATTGCTATTTCTTTACTGCAACTCCGAAATATTCTTCTACTCCGAAAAAACCAGGAATGAATGATCATGAAGTTTATGGTAAGATCATCTTTAATGTTCCTGCTCCTGAACTAATTGCCAATGGTTCCATTCTTCCTCCTAAAATCAATGCTATGAATATTGGTTCTGCTCGTGATAAGGATCAGAATGCTGCTGAGAGGGATTGTATGACCCTCCTGGATACTATTCTGAATGAAGATCATATGGACAAAGTTCTTGTTGCTGCTCCTAACACCAAGGTTTTAATTCGTATGATTGCTGAGACTGATTTCATGACAGAAGTTCAGTCTTATGGTTATGATGTTCTTTGGATCACTGCTAAGTATGGTGCATTTATCAACAACACAAAAATCAGTCGTGAAGAGTTCTTTAACAAGATCTCTGACTTTGGTAAAGATCCTAACAAAAAGTTCATTGTCCTTCATTACTCCATCCTTAGTGAAGGTATTTCTGTGCCTGGTCTTACTTCTCTTGTTATGATGCGTCAGATGAATGTGATTGAGATGTGTCAGTCTATCGGTCGCGTTATCCGTCTTCATCTTGATGACATCAAAGCAATTCAGAACGGTCAAATCAAGGCGGGTGACTTGAATTCATATACTAAATCTTTTGGTCTAATCCATGTTCCTGTTTACAGCAACACTGGTATTTCCACAGTGCGTCGTCTTCAATCTGTTGTCGATACTGTGTTTGTTGAGGGTCAACCTGCTATTTCAGTAATTAAAAAATGAAATACGAAGTTATACGAGATCAATTTTATGAGTGTTTGGATCTGACCTGGGATGTTATCAACACTCAAGTTGAAAAAGAAATTCAAAATAATACATGTAGAATTATAGGTAACGATGAAGAAAAGACTATTCTTCTTTTAGATAATGAGAATTTTCATCCAATCATATCTAAAATGTATGCTATAATGAGATATAAGTATCGTCTTACGACTTTACATATATACACTTCACAAAATAATGCACAGACATTTGGAAGGCATTGTGATCAGTCAGACGTTTTAATTGTTCAATCAATAGGTAAAATGTCTTATAAATTTGATGATGGTGAATTAATCGTATTAAAACCTGGAGATGGGGTTTACATCCCAAAAGGAATGTATCATGATCCTATTCCTATCGAACCTAGAGTGTCATTAAGTTTTTCTTGGAATTAATTATGTTAGAAGGATTTGTAACAAAAGATGGGTATGCAGCAGTACCTTTTGGAAAACAACTTATGGTTATTTACGATGGACAGCAGTTGAAAGTATGCAGAACAGAAAGTTCTGCTAGGAATTTTATTAAAAAACACTCTTCTCAACCAAAACCTGGAACTATTTTTGTACAATGATGATGAAAAAGGAAAAAACTAAATTTGTTTGTGTTTCCCCTCTTTCAAACAAAGCACGATATCACTTTCATTTGCATATGGATAATCTCCATTCGTGCCGAGTAAAAGATGAAAAGGATGGTAAAATCTATCTTGAGTCTTTAAATAAACAGCATTATTTTTGGATCGATAAAAACTCTGATAAAAATTGGAAAATTGAAAAATGAAAGTTCAAACAGAAACAGATGCTCTGGTAACTATTACTGTTGACAGAGAAGGTTTAGAAACAATGATTAATGCAGCTTCTGCTGCTATTACTTATCTGAATGAATGGAATATGGGTGATGAATATGATACTGACATCACCCCTTATCATGAAATTTTATACACTCTTAAACAAAAATACGAAAGTGTCTATGGAAAATTTTAGTATTGCTCGTTCTGAATTGATGCATTATAGACTGCAGGCATTCCTAAGGGAATTTAACTGCTCAGACATTGAATATATTGGGTTGCGTAATTCTGAACATTGGTATAAAATTGATGGGCATGAGGTAAATGTAAAGGATATTGAGGAATTTGATCAAATTGATGATGATGAACAAACAGTTACTTATTAATGATAAAAATCTAATAAATTATTTTTTAAATTTATTAGATTTTATCCAAAATTATCCTCAAGTTTATAGGGATGTGACAAACCATTGCTTGTCTCCAAACTGTTTTGCATCAAATAATCTTTTAAATCTAATAACCGATAATCAATTTGTAAATAAAATCAACTTTATTCTGGGAGAATGTGAGAAACATATTCCAGATAAGGTTGATTATTTTTATATTCATATGGTTGACTATAAAAATGGTGGGGATATGTTAATACATAAACATGATCACAATGAAGATTATTCGTTTATTTTATATTTGAATGACTGTGATGATGGGTATACAACTTTATATACTGATAGACCTATCAGAGTAAAACCAGAAACTGGTAAAATTCTTATATTTTCTTCTGATGTTTATCATTCAGCAACTTCTTCAAATAGTAAAAAAGTATTAGTCGGAGGATTAAAAATAAAATGAAGAGAAAATATCCACCAGATACTAGAGAATTTACCACAATGAATTATTTTGGTAATACTTTGTATCATGCATATAATATTTTGTCGGAAGAAGATAGACTTGGACTTTTGGAAGAAATTGAAGATGAAATAAAAACCAATTCTTCTGGTGGATATAATATTGTTGAAGCAACTAGTACTTTACCGACACGAAAAATAAAAAATAAAAAGTGTTGGTATAATTTCTTTAAAGTTGTTAAAAAGCATCTTTATGAATATGCAAAAATAACTAATAATCCTAAAATAAAAACATTAAAAGTTGCTGAATATTGGGCAAAAAGAATGGGACCTGACATTAGTGACGAGGATTACCATAATGAGATGTACATATATTATGGTAATAGTCATTCTCATAATAATCTTGACTTGGGTATCATATATTATTTGCAAAATCCATCTAGAATTTATGGAACTATTATGGAACAAGATGGTGTAGAATTTATTGTTCCAGGAGATCAAAATTCTTTAATTATTCATCACCCAGATATTAATCATGAAGCAGTTCTTCCCCATCCATCATTTTTAGATGGAACTTGTAGATGTGTCCTGATAGTTGACTTTAAATACTCTAAATATACTTAACTACGACAATTATCTTATGGATAATGATAAATGGAATAGAGGATTGGATCTATTCATTGAAAGTGTTCATAAACCAGATCCTGAATTGAGGCAATGTGCCCACAATCAAAAGTGCTATAATGAATTAATGTCAGTTCGTGAACATGTTCTTGAATATTTAAAAACAATAAGAAAGTGATATGAAGAATTATTTTGAAGCATTTACAATACCATATTGGCAAACTAAAGTAATAGATTGGGAATACAAGAAAAAATCTTTGCTATCATTACACTATAATAATAAACATAATATGTGTGGTGGTGATGAACAATATACTGATTATAATAGTAAGAACTCTTATCATTCTCAAGTACAATCTATTTTATTAGATGATCTTTATTCTGCTCGTAAAGCTTTAAACTTAGAACACCATACGCTCAGAGTGACCACTGCATGGTTTCAAATGTATGAGCAATATCACCATCATCCAATTCATAATCATGGTATAAATGGATTTAGTTCTGTTTGTTATATTGAATATGACCATAATGAACATGAACCTACAAGATTTGTATGTCCATTTAATAGTTATATTAATAATGATATGATAGAATTTATACCGAATGATATTGAAGAAGGTTCTATAGTATTCTTTCCTAGTAATGTACCTCACTATGTCGCACCAAATAAATCAACAAAACCTAGATTAATATTATCCTTTAATATAACTTACTAATGATATATACCCAACAATATATTTTTTACTTATTAGTATTTTCTTTCATCGCTTATTTTGTAGTGACAGATGAGAGTATTGCTGCATTAGTTATTTTAAGTATAAAAATTTTAAGAAATAATATAGAAAGATTAATTTGGATGATTAGATTTCATCCTTTAGTAACTACAAACAAAATTATGCAGTGGTATATGATGCGTAAATATATGAAGGAGGCAGAAAAATTGCAAAAAGAACTATTTAAAGATGATTAGAATACCTCACGAAGTTCAGTTACACATAACACATTCATGCAATTTGACATGTGAAGGATGTACTCACTATAGTAATCATGGACATTCTGGAATGTTATCTTTGGAAGAAGGATCAGAATGGATGGATAGGTGGAATAAAAGAATAATTCCAGAAAGATTTACTATTCTTGGTGGAGAACCAGCATTGAATAAAGATCTTACTAAATTCATTTATCTTGCAAAAGAAAAATGGCCTAATTCATATTTGGAATTAATTTCCAATGGATTTCATTTACACAAACACCCAGATCTACCAAAGGCTTTGATTGATACCCAAACTGTTATTGGTATTTCTGTTCATTCTAGAGAACATCCAGATTACATTGAGAAATTTAAACCAGTTTATAAATTGGCAAAAAAATGGTTATTGATGGGTGTAAAGGTCGAAATGAGACATTCATCTCTTGATTGGTTAAGGCAATATCAAGGGTATGGGGATAATATGCTCCCCTATGAAGACAATAATCCAGAATCAAGTTGGAAAAACTGTGTTTCTAGAATGTGTATACAACTACATGAAGGTAAAATCTGGAAATGTCCAGGTTTAGCGTATTTACCTATGCAAGCAGAAAAATATAATCTTTCTGAAAAATGGGATAAATATCTGAAATATGAACCATTGCATCATGATTGTTCTGATGAAGAACTTGTTGAATTTTTTAATAGGAAATGGGAAACGTACTGTGATATGTGTCCAGCAAATAAAGAACATTTCAAACCATCTGCAGATCCATTATTACCAGTTAGTTATTGGAAAAAACTCAACAAATAATTTCACATATTAATTTAAAATGACAAAGCGTAAGAGAATATATCCACCAGATACAAGAACATTTACCACAATGAATTATTTTGGTAAGACTTTATATCATGCATATAATGTCTTATCTGAAGAAGATATTGTAGGATTGATAGCAGAAATAGATGATGAGTTAAAAAATACTTCGGATAATAGAGATGGGTACGTTGAAGCAACTAATTGTTTATCTGCAAGAAAAATAAAAAATAAAAAATGTTGGTATAATTTTTTTAAAATGGTGAAAACTCACCTTTATAATTATTCTGAGATAGTAAACCAACCATCAATTAAATCTTTGAAGGTTGCTTCATATTGGGCAAAAAGAATGTATAAAGGGATTACAGACGAACAATATGAAGAACAGATGTACATTAATTATGGAAATGTTCACTCACACAATGATCTTGATTTGGGGATTATATATTACTTACAAAATCCATCTAGAATATATGGAACATTAATAGAACATCAAGGTAGAGAGTTTATAGTTCCTGGAGATGAAAATTCTATGATTATCCATCATTCTGACATGAACCATGCCGCAGTTTTACCACCTCCAATACTAACAAAAGATGACCCAAGATGCACTATTGTAGTAGATTTTAAATATGGACACAAATTCTGAAAAAGAAAAAAGATTATCAGTAGTTAAAAAACAACTAGAACATCTTATTACCAAAATTAATAATAGATGTAACCCAGAAAATTATAACTCATTTTCTGAATTGTATGAATATGTTAAAACAACATCTACTACAGGTGTTCCATCTTTTCTTAGTCCAGCGGAAGTTAGATTTATTCAATCAAATCCGCAGATTGAAAACAATATTTTAGATTTGTGTATTAAACAAAGAGAAAATGATAAAAAAAATAATTATTTCACAATAGGTAATATTTTAGATATTCTTTTGTTTACTAATAATTCTAATGATCTTTATAATTCAAAAATGACTGGTTTTAATAATCCTGACTTAGGTACTAGATTTTTGAAAGATCCTTCTTCACAACCAATACATGGGACTATAGAAGAAGTATTGGTCATGTTAGATTTGAGTATTGTTCCTTATAGATGATAGACACTTTCGCAAGTGTCTATGGATATGGTTTCAAAGTCTATTATGTGCTATACTATGATTAATTACAGAATTGAAATGTTGAACTATCAATTTCCACAAATCAATAATATTTCCGATATTATTTGTCATATTGATGGTAGGGATGAATATAAAGTAAGTGTGAAAGACTGGTATACTGTTGTTAATTATGCAGTTGCTTTTGAGGATACATTTAAATGGGATGATGCTGATCAAATTGGATCTAAAATTCGTAGAGAATGTCGTGGTCTGATCTTTGATACTGAAACTGGGAAAATCATTTCTCGTCCGTATCATAAGTTCTTCAACGTTGGTGAGCGAGAAGAAACTGCTATCAACAAAGTTAATCTGTATGAACCTCATGTAGTTCTGGAGAAACTGGATGGTTCTAT
>Ga0315902_10006879_pt1 | contig 15651 bp, 7 predicted proteins | sample LakEriMetagenome_9_FD_203523 | JGI IMG/M metagenome (GOLD analysis project Ga0315902, IMG submission 203523) | Freshwater fungal communities from buoy surface, Lake Erie, Ohio, United States - Buoy 12 MA117 | ecosystem: Environmental > Aquatic > Freshwater > Lake > Lake biofilm | place: USA...
TCCCAGTCGTTAGCGAACCTACCAAGTTCCTGGTTGGTCAAACTTCCGCCAGACAAGCGAGCACTGCTGGCAACCAAAACGCCAACCGGAGAAAAGAAATGAATTCAGGGGCTTGTTTTTTGGCACTGAGTTCTAAGTGAGGAAACGTGTAGCAACCGCATTCCAGGCAAGTCATTCCAACAGAGTGACTTTGGTCCCATGACCCGCCAGGGCAATCGCATTTGCTGCTAGCACTGAAAACCATTGAAAAGCAGGCACTTTTCGCAAATTCCTGAAATGCCAATCGCTTCCGCATCGCAAGTATTATTACCTTTTTGTCGTTTTAACGCTGGAAGTGCCGAGAAAAACCCGCGATTTGGGGGATTTCAAATGCGATTGCCCTGCATGACCCGCTATCGCTATTACATGTTTCCGAATCGTAACAAGCCGGCTTAGACCTGGGATTTCGAGCGTTTTCGTTCGTTATGGGATCCTACTACTTCTTTTTTGATTTGCTTTGCGGTGCTGAAATGGAAAACGATAGAGAAGACAGCCTGAGCAACGAGAAAACTCAGGTGAACGCTCATAGATCGGAATTGGACTCAACAAGTCCTAGCAGCCTAGGCGACAGTCAAACCCAAATCGGCGAGCTCGTCGTAGATGGCGAGGACCTAAATGATGGCCTGGAATTAACTGACCTAACGGCCCGATATACAGTCGTCAAAAGGCTCGGCCAAGGTGGAATGGGCGAGGTCCTGCTAGCCAATGATAATCGACTAAAGCGACAAGTGGCGATCAAGAGAATCCGCGGTGAGCAAGCCAGGAGCCGTTCAGCTTTGCAACGCTTCTTGACGGAGGCCCAGGCAATTGCCGCACTAAACCATCCAAATGTGGTTCAAGTTTATGATTATGGCCGCGATCAGGAAGGACCATTTCTGATTATGGAGTATGTTGACGGCCAAAGCTTGCTAGAGCGCTGCCGCGATAACCCCATGCCCATGGACGAAGCCGTAGAGATTACCTGCGAGTTGCTCAGCGGACTGGGAAGAGCGCATGAGCAAGGAATCATCCATCGCGATATCAAGCCAGCCAACATTCTACTGACAAAGGAGGGCAAGCCGAAACTGACCGACTTTGGCTTAGCCAAACAGACAACTGCCGATCACGGCCAGACGGTCACTGGAGCGGTGCTCGGGACAATCGACTTTATGCCGCCCGAACAGCGACGAGATGCAACGCTCGTCGATGCAAGAAGCGATCTATGGAGTCTGGCCGCCACGCTTTACCAAATACTAACCTGCAAGAGCCCAAAGGTGATTCGCTTGGACCTCTTGCCCAAGAATTTGGCCTCTACGCTAGGCCAGGCGTTGGAAGAGAAGCCGGCCGAGCGGTTTCAGACTGCCGCTGAGTTTCGGCACGCACTGCGTCAAGCGATGCAGGTCTCCGCAGTACCGGCTGAAAGCGACTTATATGCCGGGCAATGCCCGCAGTGCGGTACCCGCAATGAAGCTAATGTTCGGTTCTGTCGTGAGTGCACGAGTCCGTTAAAAGTACCTTGCCTGAACTGTGGAACCGAGATCCCGATTTGGGATAAAGGATGTACCGATTGCGGTACTCGCCAAGTTGACCTGCTCGAACGCAAACGAACAGAGTTGCAGCAGTTGCGAATAGAGGTCGAGCGGCTTCGAGAGGCTGGCAAATTCGGAGAGTCTCAACGCCTGCTTGAGTCGGTCGGACATCTGCGCCATCCCCGCCTACTAGACTTTGCCCAATGGCTGGACCGCACTAGGGATGAATTAGGTACTGAGGTTAACCGACTGAAGGAGTTGTCGACTCGGGCTTTAGCTGAAGCAAGGGCTCACCTCGCTGCTTGGGACTATCCCGCAGCCATTCGGGCGATTAAGAGCATGCCTTCGGCAGCTATCACCGATGAACACAAAAAGTTGCTCTTGAAACTTCAGGCGGATTGGAGCGAGGGGCAACAAGCACTGCAAACAATCCAGCATCGCGTCAAGGCTCGGCAATTGAATGACCTGCTTCCCGTTGTCCAGCGGGCAGTTCAGTTACGTGGTGACCGAGACGATCTTAAACGGCTACTTTCTCAATTGGAACAACGTGAAGCGCGGATTTCGGTTAGCAATGCCTCAACATCCTCTGCTGCTTCAAGAGGCGATTCAATTGAGCTGACCACCAAGCCAAGGCCTTCGCTAAGTTTGACCGGTAACGAGCCTAAACGTTCTCTCCATCGACGAAATTTGCCACGCAATGCCGCGATCTTTTCGGCGGCCATGTTGACGCTTGTTGTTGGCATATGGCTGCTTTTCAAGGGCCGAGAAGATAATTCAACGCCACGGATAGCGACTACGGAGCCCCCGGCCGATGTCAATCGGAATGAGAACAAGCCCAATAAACTGGAACCGAGCGGGGAAACGAGCGAATCACCCCAACTTTCTTCCGCCAAAGGCAGTCCACATCTATCGCCTGCCGTTGCCGAGTCCAAGCCGCAGGTTGCGGTTCAGTCTCCCCTGCCATCTTCCGGCGTTGCAAATAATCCTTCGACGAATGCTCTAGCATCAACAAGCCTCTCGCCGGAAGTTATCAACAGCATTGGAGTAAGATTTAAATTAATTACTCCAGGGAGCTTTCAAATGGGAGAAAACGAACATGCTCGCGAGGTGACGATAGACAATCCCTATTTTCTTGGAGTGTTTGAAGTCACGCAGCAACAGTACGAGAGGGTGATTGGCCACAATCCAAGCACATTTAAAGGAGAGCAGAACCCGGTAGAAACTGTCTCATGGGAGGAGGCCGTGGAGTTCTGTCGTAAGTTGTCCGAGCTTCCTCAAGAAAAAGCAGCAGGTCGTATTTATCGGCTACCGACGGAAGCAGAATGGGAGTTTGCCTGTCGAGCTGGAACGACAACCGCGTTCAGCTTTGGAGATGATGAGTCGCAGTTGGCGGAATTTGGATGGTTTGATGAAAACTCCGGAGGGCAAACGCATCCAGTCGGCCATAAGAAGCCTAATGCTTGGCAGCTTTACGACCTCCATGGAAACGTGTGGGAGTGGTGTTACGAAGGCGACACGAAACAGAGCAATACGGGATCAGACTTGAGCGGCCGTTTGCTCCGAATTGGGCGGGGAGGCAGCTGGCGTGGCTCGGCTGCGGCCTGTCGCTCAGCTAGCAGGCGGGGAGACTCCTCAGTCGACAGTAGCGATGCGTCGAGACATGGTTTTCGACTGGTACTAGATGTTCCGGGAACCCCGCCCCCGCTCGAATCGGATTCAGCAGTTGCCAAGCCAGCTGGAGTTTCGCCGCCTCCGACAGCCGCGTTTCCATTTGATGCCACCGAGGCCAAAAGCCATCAACAAGCTTGGTCCGGTTTTCTCGGGGTTCCAGTAGACACCACTAATGGCATTGGAATGAAGCTGGCCTTAATCCCTCCAGGCAAGTTCCTGAGGGAGGAAAAAGGGCAAACCCATGAAGTGACTCTAACCAAGCCATTTTACATGGGAACTTTTGAGGTCACGCAAGCTAAATACGAACAAGTGATCGGAACAAATCCAAGCACATTCAAAGGAGCCGACAATCCAATTGAAACATTGTCTTGGGAAGATGCTGTCGAGTTTTGCCACAAGCTTTCCGCACTACCTCAAGAAAAAGCTGCGAGAAGAGTCTATCGATTACCAACTGAAGCCGAATGGGAGTATGCCTGCCGTGCGGGTAGCCAAGGCGCCTTCAGTTTCGACCTCGCCAGCTCCAGGACCGAGGACCATTGCTGGTTCGACGGCAATTCCGCCGGGCGAGCCCATCCCGTTGGCCAAAAAAAGCCAAACAACTGGGGGCTTCACGACGTTCACGGGAATGTCTGGGAATGGTGCCTAGATTGGCAGGGCGACTATCCAAATCAAGTAACCGTGGACCCGAGTGGGCCATTGTCAGGCCTGAATCGTATCCACCGGGGTGGCAGTTGGCGAAATGGCGCCGAGCAGGGTCGTTCGTCTCATCGCAGCTGGTGCGCAATGTTGATGCAAGACGGGAGCCTGGGATTTCGAGTAGTGATGGAAGTTCCCGAGGCCTCAAATGAAAACGTTGCTCAATCATCTATTGCGTCGAAGGCCGAACAATCTGTGCCTCCCTCCGCGGATGCCCCGTTTGACTTGGCTCAATCCGAGAGGCATCAGCAGGTTTGGAGCGACCACATCAAAAGACCTGTGGAAATCATCAATAGCGCAGAGATGAAACTACGCTTGATCCCCCCGGGCAAGTTCAAGATGGGCTCAAAAGGAAGCGAGCGAGAGATCGTTCTAACCAGGCCATACTACATTGGCGCCTGTGAAGTGACTCAAAGGCAATTCGAGCTAGTAATGGGGACAAGGCCCAGCCATTTCAAGAGCCCCCAAAATCCCGTCGAGCAAGTATCTTGGTTGGACGCCATGGAGTTTTGCCATCGGCTTTCCCAGGCCCAACAAGAACAAAAGGCCGCCTTGATGTATCGGCTACCAACTGAGGCGGAATGGGAACATGCGTGCCGAGCCGGTACTGAGACGCTGTATTGCTACGGTGATGACGAATCACTATTCCGAGAATACGCTTGGTATGATCGAAATGCTGGCGGAAGAACGCATCCGGTGGGAAAGAAGAAGCCGAATAACTGGGGGCTCCACGACATGCACGGAAACGTTTGGGAGTGGTGTTACGACTGGTTCGGCGACTACCAAGGACTCCCATCGTCCAATCCAAGTGGCTTACAGGATGGTACGCGCCGCACCTATCGAAGCGGCGGCTGGAATGCCGACATTTCAGGATGCCATTCTGCCTACCGCGATGGCCATAAGCCGAACGCTGGCAATAACACTCTAGGCTTTCGTGTCATTGCAACGCTTCTGACTGATATCGAACCTGTGATTGGTCGCTAGTCTGGCTCGGCGATGCAAACTTAAGTTGTTTGCAGTAACTAGCTCCTAGTTGAGATACCCCATTAATTTGCACCGACATTTTAGCCCCAAGGCAAACGGGATGGAAAAAAGTCTCGGCAACGAGGAAACTCTCGCCAACTCCCAATCGCCCCAGCCGAATAACCTTGACGAAAGTAGTTTGGGTGATTCACAAACGCTAATTGGCAGTACTCTAGTCGCGCCGGGCGAGTGCGATGATGGGTTCGAGTTGACGGACTTGTCAGCCCGGTACTCAATCCTAAGGCCCCTAGGCCAAGGCGGCATGGGCGGAGTGTTTCTGGCGACTGACAACCGGCTCAAGCGGCCGGTGGCAGTCAACCGAATTCGAGGCGAGCAAGCGCGGAGCCGCGCTGCGGTGAGACGGTTTTTGACCGAGGCTCAAGCTGTTGCTGCGTTGAATCACCCCAACATCGTACAAGTCTATGACTACGGACGAGATCATGAGGCGAGAGCATTAGGAGCGACGAGAAGATTTAGTCAAATTCCAAACTACAGAAACAACGGCTTTGGATTCCGAGTCGCAGTCGAACTAGATTCACGGGTCTCTAAATTGATTCAGGCTGCTAGATTAGATGATCCTTTACGGCCGAAAAACAACTCAGAATCCCCGAGCAGGTTGAATATTCGAAACTCGGTTGGTATCGAATTCAAGTACTTGCCGTCCGGCAAATTCACTACGGGCGATTTGGAAAGTGATCACGACAAGACGCAACGCGAGGTCTCGATTGGCCGCGGCTTCTACATCGGCCTATTTGAGGTCACTCAGGAGCAATACAAGCAGGTTACGGGCACAAACCCAAGTCAATTCAAGAACAACAAGCACCCGGTAGAAAACGTCTCTTGGTTTGATGCAGAACAATTCTGCCGAAAGCTATCCGAACTCCCAAATGAAAAAGCACTAAATCATGTCTATCGCTTGCCAACTGAAGCTGAATGGGAATACGCTTGCAGGGCAGGCACAAGTACAGCATTCGGATTTGGGAAAGACTCAAGTGATTTAGCCGAGTTTGGATGGTACCTTCAAAACTCTGCTTCCCGTTCCCACCCTGTCGGCCAAAAGAAGCCAAATTCATGGGGCTTATACGACACGCACGGGAACGTCTGGGAATGGTGCTCTGACTCATATGCAATTGACCAAAAACCAAAAGGCAAGGATCCGCAAGACCTTCCGGCTGGCGATACCAAGATCTACCGTGGAGGAAGCTGGTCCGATCATCCAAGGCATTGCCAAGCTGGCTTTAGAAACGCTCACGACCCAAAGGGTCGCTCGGCAATCAATGGCTTCCGAATCGTTCTTGACCTATCTGAGCCAACGGACCTCACCCCAAAATAAGCCCACGCGGCTCTGCGTCGTTGGGTCAATCTAGATAGAGCTGCGCCGGCCGATCAAATCGCGCGTGTTCATTCCCGAAGCGGATCTCCATTCCCGGTGAAAGCGGCAGCAGCGTGCGCGGCGGGAGAAGAGTGCCATTGATGGCCAGAGGGCTGCCGCCCGGGAGTGCCTCAAGCCAAAACGAGCGATCGATGTGCAATAGCCTCGCTTCGACCGCGCGATGACTGTCTTTGAGAAGCACCCCGCACTGTGCAGGTGACGAGCCGATCAGCAACTCACGGAGCAAATGAGCGTAACACTCCTCGCCCTCAAGATTGCCAATCCGATCATATCGGACTCCATTAATTCCCACATCGAGTGCTTCGCGAGAGGTTCTTGACAGACGCCCCCGGACGACTTCACAGTAGAGTTCATCCCAGTACTCCAACTCTTCGCGATGTTCGTCGCGGCCGGGAGCGAACATGAATATGTCGAGTTCAAAACCCCGCGGCACGAGCCCGGTTACGCCGAGTTTGAGATGCTGCGGATCGCCGGCGAACGCGGCTGGGAGTACCTGACGCTTCTCAACCACCGAGTAGTTCAGCTCCATGCCGCTCTTGGATTCGTCCTCCAACTCGATCCCCTCCGGGGTCAGGGTGGAGACGAAGTGCGTGCGGGAGATGTTTTTGGAAAGACTGTCATGCTCTTCGCCGGGGGGGAGAAAACGAAGCACAGCGTCGTTATCCCGGCTCCGACCAAAGGTAATCTTCGGGCGGGTCATCACGATGGTTCGTCTTCCATCCTCAAAAAAGAACGCCGCCGCATCAAGGTAGGCGCGCGATGTCGATGTTGTCGCCAACTTCGGCATCCGCGATTGCTTCTGCTGATCGACTTTCAGTTGGTACTCAAAGGTCGTGACTGGCTTGGCAGACTTGCCGATGTCTACCGGACTGTCCGGGGCAAGGCCATTTTGCAGGTTGATCACGCCATCCTGTCCGCCCTTGAGAATCACCTTGGAAAATTGCTTCAGGTTGTAGCCCTGCAGGTTAACTACGGATTGGCCATCGCCATCGATCACCAGTTCGCCGCCTCCGCCCGTTCCGGAGACTGTCAACCGAATCGAGCAGCGATAAAACCGGGGAAGTTCCTGCCGTATCTCGCGAAACGAAACCTGAACATCGACCAGATATTGTCCCGGGCGACAGTCGAATCCTTCCGAGGTCATCCGAAACGGAACGTGAAACGACCAAAGTCCGAGCTCATCAGTCAGCGGGCGACGGCGGGGATCAACGGGATCGTGATCGAGATCCCGATCAACTCGGATCGCAATCTCTGGCCGGGAATCGTAAACGGGGCAGAGCAGGGTAAACTCGGGCCGGCACTGCGAACCGACCTGCGGCAGCTCACCCCAGTCGACCAACAGTCGAGGAGCTGCTTCCACAAGGGGCGGCGGAGCGAGTTCCGACCTCAATCGTCCGACCAGCCGCTCTTGAACCTCGTTTGGAAACCCGAGCGTGCCCGCCACACCCTTCACAATCCGGTCCAACTCGCCGAGAGCCTCCGAGCCGCCCAACTGCTGTTTGACGAGTTGATAAAGCAGTTCCTCTTGGGGATCGGTACTCATTATTCAGCTGCTGCCTTCCATCAACTTGAAAATTTGCGTCTCGAGATTGAGCCGAGCCCGCTCAGCCCTTACTGCTGTCGGTCTCCGGATACAGGCTTCAGCCCAAGGGTGGCGGACCGGGGGGGCCACCGGCCTGTGGCGGGGGCAGCGTAAAGCAGCTGGCAAGTTCGGGGATTTGGGCGGCCGGTAACCAATTGGCCAGTCCGGTCTTCCAAACCATGGTTTGTGCAGTCAGCTGGCCACTCTGGATGTACTGCTGAACCTGGGGCCACTGCAGGGGCGGAGAGCTTTGACCGTTGACCGCGATATGCCAGACGATTGCCGCGGCGGCAGCCAGGGGAGGGGGGGCTTGGCCAGCGGGTGGTGAAGCTGGCTTCGCTCCAGCAGTCGCGACCTGAGCCAGCCCACCAATCATTTGATTGACGTTGGCTGACTGAGCCTGCATGGCCAGCTTGAACGCTTCGGAGATCGCATCGGCCTTGGCCCGTTCGGTCTCGTTCAGTTTGTCATACATGCGGAGGCGTTCTTCTTCGAGCTTTGCCTTCGCGCTGAGCGCCGCCGCGGAATCCTCGGCGGACCGTTTGGTCGACATCTCATGTTTCTTCAGGTCAGCCAAGAGAGAGGCATTGGCAGTGTTGGCTCCGGCGATGAGGGCGTCTGTGCCAAGATTACTGAGTGTGACGAGCCGATCAAGCTCGCGTTTGTTGGAGCTGTCGGCTTTGAGGTTCTCCAGCTCAATCTGCATCCTCGCTTGCCGCTCGGCAAACTCGACATTCATGCGCTGGACTTGCTGGAGTCGCTCGAGCTGGTTCTGGGATTTGCGTTGCGAGTGTTCCAGCTCCCATTCGGAGCGGCGTTTATCGAGTTCCAGCTTGTCATGTTCCAGCCGCGCATTGAGTTCGGACTGCATCAGGCTGAGGCGGCTTTTTCGTTCCTGCTGGCTGATTTCCATGTCGCCCCGAACAAGGTCGACCCGTTGGTCGAAGAGGAGTTTTTCCCAGCTGTCATCGCGAGTTTGGCGACGGATTTCGCGGGCCCGGTCGAGCGCGGCCTTGACGCTTTCCAGCTTCAGGTCGCGACGATGGGTGGCTTGCTCCTTTTCTTTGCTCAACTCGTATCGCCACGCTTCAGAGTCCTTGGTCTGGCTGATCCGCGTGAGTTCGATTTCCTTTTCGAGGGCTTGGACTCGGGTCGCGAAATCGAGCTGAATGCGAAGCTCTGCCAGTTCCTGTTCGCGCTGCAGGTCGATGGTAGCGAGCAAGTGTTGGCGAAGATTCTCGCGGTCTTCTTTGCGTTCCTCGAAGGCTGCGATCAGGATATCCCTTTCCTCCTTGCGGAGCAGTCGTCCTTTGTCGATTTGGAGAATAGCGGCTTCGAAGTCGTCCCGATTTTTCAGTTTGTTGAGTTCATCAGAGCTCACCGCGCGGCGGAGCTGATCGCGAACACCAAGTTTAGCCTGGGTGTCTTCGAGTTTGACATTCAGCCCTTCATTTTCGATTTCATGGGCGGCGCGGGTCAGGTCCGCTTCGCGACGTTTGAGCCAGAGTTCCCCACGGCGCTCGGCATGTCCATCGTCATCGCAAGTGACGGTGACGGCTTGGAACTCGATGAATTTGAGGCCGTATCGCTGCAGTTTGACGCTGACGGCGTCGCGGACGCTGTCGGTAAGCACTTCGGTAAAGTTTGGGCTGCGGACCGCGTCGAAGGAGAGGCTGCCGATCGTGGTGCGGATTGCTTGATTGACGATTGGGTATACGAGAGTCACTAGATCCTGCAGAGGCATTTGTTCCTTGGCGCCCATCAGGTTGAGCAGGAACGGGAGGACATCGTGCATTTGCAGCATCCAGCGGGCTTTCACGTCATAGCAGACGTTGTCCAGGCAGGGGACTTTGTTAAGCTGGCTGTTGATCGCGACATCTTCGCTGCGCGTGATGAAGGCGGTGACTTGCTTATCTCGCCAGAACTGGAGCCGTTCGGTAAACGATTCAAAGGTGTACGAGCCGGCGGGGATTTCGCCGATCAGGACGCCTTGGTCGACTAAGAGAGCGCGGGTGCCTGGCTCGATCACGAGCGTTTTCGGCTTGGCGAGGGCGCTCAGGAGCGGAATGTTGTCGAAGAAGCCCCGCAGGTCGGGGATTGCCACGCGGACGGCATAATCCTCGGTGGAGACGGACCAGCGATCATTCTTAATTGGCACTGACATACGGGAATCCTGAATGGATAGCGTGTGGCGCGGAGCGAGGCGGAAAAAACCCTCCCAAAGCGGCGCCAATTTGGGCATACTATCAACAGCGATATCAGGCCGCAAATAATCTCTCAGAAAACGCCTCCGTGGCTTGAAAAAGAAGAAAAAAGGCGAGGTTTGATGGTCATTGGGGGCATGGATGACGACTTGCTCACGGAGGGCAGTCTGTTTGCCGGGCAGGCTTGAATCGCACCTTTTTTTGCTGAGATTTTCCCGACTCCTGGGAAAAATCACGGTCTGATTTCGCTGTGTCGTCAACGGTTGCTGCAAGCAAAATTGGGAGCTGACTTCGATGGCCGACGAGAAAAGCGAAATGAGCCCGGGCGGGGAGAAGACGTTTCAGGTTGAGCCCAAGCCGAAGGCAGATGAGTTGGAGACCCGGAGTCTGGGGGACCAAGCGACCTTTGCGGGCGGGCGGCAGCTAGCGCGCGACCAGAGTCTGGGCGAACAGATGACGTTCGGTGCCGGCGTTAGCGGGGACGATGCGCTCGATGATGAAATGGAGGTGGTGGACCTCTCGGCTCGGTACAAGATCGAGAAGACGCTGGGCAAAGGCGGAATGGGCGAGGTGCTCCTGGCGACCGACACTCGGCTGGAGCGGAAGGTGGCGATCAAGCGGATTCTGGGCGAGGCCGCTCGCAGCCGCACGGCGATCAATCGCTTTCTGACAGAAGCCAAGTCCATTGCCGCCCTGAACCATCCGAACATCGTACAGATTTACGACTATGGCCGCGCGACCGATGGGCCGTTCTTGATCATGGAGTTCGTCGACGGCGATAGTTTGCTCGACCGGACGCGAGCCGGCGCTCTGCCGCTGGAAGAAGCGGTCGAGCTAACCTGTCAGCTCTGCGATGGTCTGGCCAAGGCTCACGATGCGGGGATTATCCACCGCGATATCAAGCCAGCCAACGTGCTGCTGAGCAAGGATGGTATTCCGAAGCTGACCGACTTTGGACTCGCCAAAGCCGAGACGGCCGACACCGGGATGACGATGGCCGGCGCGGTGCTGGGGACGCTCGACTTCATGCCGCCCGAGCAGCGGCGGGACGCGGCGCTGACCGATGCGCGGAGCGATCTCTGGAGCCTCGCGGCAAGTCTTTACCAGTTGGTCACTGGCAAGAGCCCGAAGATCATCAAATTCAATGATGTGCCGAAGGCGCTGCAGGAGGTGCTGGGCAAAGCGCTGGAGGACAGCAAGGATGATCGATACCAGACGGCTCGGGATTTCAAGCAGGCACTCAAACAGGCTCTCGCTTCGGGGACCGAGGTCCAGCTGGAAACGGGCGATTGCCCGCACTGCGGCACGAAAAACGAAACCAGCCGTAAATTCTGTAAGAAGTGTGCCCAGTCGCTGGAGGTGTCCTGCCTCAGCTGCAAAAGCAAGATTCCAATGTGGGAAGAAGTTTGCGGGAATTGTGGTAAGCAGCAGAGTAAGCTGCTGGAGCAACGCAAGCAGGCAATGGCGGCCGAGCGTATACGGGCAGAGAAGCTCCTGGAGGAGTTCGAGTTTAACAAAGCGGCTAGATTGGCAAAGCAACTTGGCGAAGAGCCCGATCTTCGGCTTGGGCATCTTCGTAGCTGGAGCGAATTGTTTGCGAAACAGGTGCAGGCCGCCGAACGCGAACAGCTGGTTCGAGTTGCCGAGCTGTTATCTGAGGCGGCGAAGCACGAGCAGGCGTCCGACTATCCCTCTGCGCTTCACGCGATAGAGCAGATTCCGGGCGCACTGATGCTCTCCATTCCTCAAGGTCAGAACGAGACACCAGCTGAGGTTATGGGCAGGCTGCAAGGCAAGCAATCCGAATGTAAGCGATTAGGGAAGCTAATCAAGGAGCGAATCGAGAGTCGGCAGCTGAACGGACTACTGGCGGAAGTTGAGCAGTTGCTTTCGCTTCGTCCGGATAAGAGTGATGTGATTAAGCTGAAAAAACAGTTGAGCGAACGTGAGGCAAAACTTCAACAAACTCGGGACGAGGCATACTCACAAGCTCAGCAATTGGCTGAAAGGCATGACTATACGGCGGCATTGCTTGAGCTCTCCCGGATTGATGAATCTTTGTTTCGCGAGTCTGAACAGCGTCTGCGTGGTGAATTAAAGGCCAAGCTTTATCAGTTGAGTCAATTACAGGACCGTATCAACAAGAGTCTCGCGAGTAAAAAGTACTCTGGTTTAATGGACCTCGTTGAGGAATTTCTTGAATTGCGACCAAAAGAGCAAGCGATGCTTGCCCTACGTGACCAGCTTAGAGCCCGCGATGCTAAAAACGAAGCGGCTGTCAGGAACGTAGTTGACCTTGCAAGTCAGCTTCGTAGCCAAGCGGATTTTGTCGGTGCAATTAGCGCACTATCAAGGATTCCCTCCGAGCTGGAATCAATTGCAAGCCTTGACCTTTTTGAAGAATGCACTGAGTTGGCTGAATGTCGTCAAAAGGCGGTCGAGGGCTTGCAGCAATCGCTGGCTGATTCCCAATTCCGCCCTGCTCTGACGGGAGCCGGCATGTATCGCGAGCGAATCGCCGGAAGGGGAATCGCGGATACGGAATTTATCCAGTTGCTGCAGCGTTGTCAGGCAGGACTGATGGAATACGAGCGAAGCGAGGCTCAGCGGAAAAAGTTTGATCAGCTACTGAAGAATGGGCGCGTAGTACTGAAGATAGGATCGGTGGCGGCGGCCGTTCTGTTGCTGCTGGGAGTGGTGTTTTATTTCGTCATAAGTGCCTCGATGCGAACGGCGGCGATCAAGCGAGCTTTGGCGGCTGGGGATTATGCGGAGGTTCTGCGGCTGGACGCGAGCAACAGCGAGGGTTTGACTCTGAAGTTCAAGGCTCTGGCAATCTCGCGAGCCCTTGAAGCTGGTAATTTCGAGGAGTTGCTGCGGCTCGATCCGAAGAATCGCGAGGGTTTAGCGCTAAAGAGCAAGGCAGAAGCGGAGGCCAAGGAGAAGGCGGAGGCGATTTCACGTGCGTTGGCGGCGGGTGATTATGAGGCGGTCCTGCGGGTGGACGCATCCAAGCTACCGGCAGAGGCGTTTCTTAAACTTCCGCCAATTAAAAATTCGATTGGGCTCGAACTGAAGCTGCTTCCGACCGGTAAGTTTACGATGGGGTCCTCCGAGGGTGGTGACGAGACGGCGCATCAAGGCACATTAACTCGGCCGTTTTATCTGGGAGTTTACGAAGTAACGCAGGAGCAGTACGAGCGGGTGATGGGCAAGAATTCAAGTTATTTCGAGGGTGCGCTTAACCCGGTCGAGCAGGTTTCCTGGGAGGATGCGGTGGAATTTTGCCAGAAGCTATCGGCGCTTCCTGAAGAGCAGGCGGCGGGTCGGGTTTATCGCTTGCCGACCGAGGCGGAATGGGAGTACGCTTGCCGGGCGGGAAGTACGACAAAGTACTCATTTGGGGACAACGATTCGCAGCTTGAGGACCACGCTTGGTTCGGACAGAACTCAGGTAGCAAAACACATCCAGTTGGCGAAAAGGAGCCTAACGCTTGGGGACTGTATGATATGCATGGCAACGTGTGGGAATGGTGCAGCGACTGGTACGGTGAATACCCTAGGATCGCGGTCAGTGACCCCACCGGCCCAAAAGAGGGCTCGCTCCGCGTGTCCCGTGGCGGCAGTTGGACCCGCGAGGCCGCGCTTTGTCGGTCGGCGTACCGGGTCGGGAACTACCCTTCGCTCCGGACCAGCAGCCTCGGCTTCCGCCTGGCCCTGAGTTGGCCGGAAATCTCCAAGTAGGCAGAGCGGTCTTGAAATGCCCTGGTTGCAGAGGGCATGGCCCGCTGCGCGAGAATTTTTTAATTAATGCAGGCTTACGACCATCATGCCATTTCAAATGTTCTTGGTGCCTGTTCTCTATGGTGACGAGGCAACACAGGAGCTGAACGCGTTCATCGCCAGCCACCGCGTCGCGCACATTGAGCGCAAGTGGATTGATCAAGGAACCCTATCCGCCTGGGCCTTCTGCGTCGAGTACGTGCTTGCTTCGCCCACACGCGATGGCCATCCGAGATTTCAACTCGGCCGAAACCGGATCGATTACAAGACGATTTCAAGTCCCGATGAATTCACGATCTTTTCGCTGCTCCGCGAGCTGCGCAAGGAATTGAGTCAGCAGTAAGGGGCACCCGTGTTCGCCCTCTTCAACTAAGAAGCTATCCGAAAACCCTAAAACCTGACTGAGCTTGCCGCACCGGTGAGTCCTGTTGTACTTGAGAGTTGATGCAAAAGACAACTCAAATACAAAGGACTCACCATGGATGGTGCAAGCAGCTTTGATGGCTATCGAATGCCGGATGAACTTTGGGAGCAACTGGAACGAGTCTTACCGAAATATTCTGAAAGCACCAAGGGCGGTCGTCCGCGTGCAGACTTGCGAGGCGTGGCCGATGCCATATTCTATCGCTTGAGAACGGGTTGTCTGTGGAAAGCCATCCCGCCAGAGCTGGCTCCGGGCAGCACGTCTCATCAGTATTTTCAGGAGTGGTCAGAGGCAGGTGTTTTCGACATGTTTTGGCAAAAGGCGCTGGCGGACTACGATGACTTGGCTGGATTGGACTTGCGTTGGCAGTGCGTCGACGGTGCGATGACCAAGGCCCCTCTGGGCGGCCAAAAAACCGGGAAAAATCCAACGGATCGTGCCAAGCGAGGAACAAAACGCTCCTTGATGACGGATGCCAATGGGATCCCGCTGGGATTGGCGGTGGCCGGTGCCAATGTGCACGACATCCGCCTGTTGGAACAGACGATTGACGATGCCTGGGAGCGTTCGCCGAGATGCGAAGATTGCCTGAACGAACACATCGCGCTGGACAAGGGCTATGACTCCAAAAGCGTCCGAGAGATGCTCGAAACGGTTTACGGTTACATCGCGCATATCAAGTCTCGGGGTGATGAGTCCAAAGACATTAAACGCAGCGCTCGAAAAAAGGCCAGACGCTGGGTCGTCGAGCGAACTCATGGCTGGCTAAATCGATTCCGAGGAATCCTCATTCGCTGGGAAAAGAAGGTACAAAATCATATCGCTTGCCTGCATCTGGCATATGCCTACTTTACATATGCTAGATTAGGGGTTCTCGGATAGGTTCTAAGAACAGCTGCCCGAGAAAGCGGTATGGGAGTCCACCTGATTAGATGAGCCTTCGTGGGGGTATGGCTCGCATCCAAGGTGAGAGTTGCTGCACGGAAAACAGGAGATAAAGGCCAAGCAGCGTTAGGTTTGCGTTGATGGCTGAAAATGCGGACTTTTTCTCTGCAAATTTTTCTGATTGCTGAGAAATTCCTCACTGAGACTTCGCTGTCTAATCGTTGGCTGGAAAAGGCGGATGGAGGGTGAATGTCGATGACCGACGAGAAGAGCGAACAGAGTCTGGGCGTCGAGAAGACGTTTCAGGGTGAGCCCAAGCCGAAGGCGGATGACCTCGAGCCCCGGAGTCTGGGGGACCAAGCGACCTTTGCGGGCGGGCGGCAGCTACCGCGCAACCAGAGTCTGGGCGATCAGATGACGTTCGGTGCCGGCGTTAGCGGGGA
>Ga0315902_10006880_pt1 | contig 15649 bp, 14 predicted proteins | sample LakEriMetagenome_9_FD_203523 | JGI IMG/M metagenome (GOLD analysis project Ga0315902, IMG submission 203523) | Freshwater fungal communities from buoy surface, Lake Erie, Ohio, United States - Buoy 12 MA117 | ecosystem: Environmental > Aquatic > Freshwater > Lake > Lake biofilm | place: USA...
GCGGATCCATTTCCGCAGAGTCGTCGCGAAGCCGTGCGCGGTGAGGTCGTGGCGAATGCGGCGGAGGGCGTGCCGCTCGTCCGTGCCCACCGGATTTTCCGCGCGCACTGACTCGGGAAAACCGAATGCAGCGGCGAGCGGGCTCGTAAGCACGACGTGGCGCGCGGCGGTGCTGCCGGGATGATCGAGCCATGCGAGCAGGCACAGGATCACCTCGACAGCACGCGAATCGGTGAGCGGGTTGCCGCCTTCGCCGCTCACGTCCACATCGGGATGCGCGCTGCGGATGTCGGCAATCAGGCGCGGCATCAGATTTTTTTTCCGTAGAAGGATGCCGATTTTCCGCTGCGGATCTTCGCCGAGATGCGCGCCGACGTATTCGAGCGCCTTTGCGATGAGCGCGCGATTCTTGTCCTCGGCATCCGCGCCCTCGCCCGTGTTTGCGAGGATCACGCGCACTCTGCCGCGGAGTTTTTCCACATCCTTCGCGGGCTTGTGCTCCGGGAATGTCGCGGCCCATTCGCGGCCTGCGGCTTCGATGGCATCCTTGTCCGTCTGCTTTTCATCGAGCCAGCCGTGGGCGAGCGATTGGAAGGTGCGGTTCACCGAATCGAGCACGGCGCGGCTGGAGCGGAAGCTCTCGCTGAGAATGCGCGCGGGCGTGGTGCCGATAGTTTTTCCGATGTCGTCGAGCGGCCCGTGCATCAGTTCGCGGTCGCCGCCGCGCCAGCCGTAGATCGCCTGCTTCTCGTCGCCGACCACAAGCACTTCGCCGCCGCCGCCGCCGATCTCCTCGATGATGGGCCGGAAGAAATGAAACTGCAGCCGGCTCGTGTCCTGAAACTCGTCGAAGAGGACATGCTCGAACCGTGTGCCGAGGCGAAAATACAATTCTTCCTGCGCGAGCGCGGCGGAGGTGACCATCGCGGCCACGTCGCTGAACGTGTACGCCCCGGCGCGGAACGCGGCCTCGCGGCGGTGGCTTTTGTAGTGTTGCGCGAGCCAGCACAGCGCGGCCTCGCGCGCCTTGTGGCGGCGGAGGAGTGCGTCGCAGGCGCGAGCGAGGACCGGCTGCATCGCGGTGGCGAGTGGCGCGGGTGTCGGATGTTTTGCGTAGTCCTCGTCGTTGAAAATTTTCACCACGAGCGGGATTGCAAGCAGCGCGGTGGCGTCCTCGCCGGGCTGAAGCACAGCGCGGAGCTTGTCGATCGAGTCTTCCCACAACTTCACCGTGGTGCCGGTTTTTGTCTTCGGAATCCAGTCCGCGGAAGTCGCGAGCGTCTTCGTCACGTCCGCGAGTTCGTCCTTGCTCCAACGCCGCGCTTCGGGACGCGCGAATGTCGCGGGTGCTTCCGCCGCAGGGATCGTGCGTTCGAGATTCGGCGCGAGTTCCGCGAGCGCTCCGAGCATCGAGCTCACGACGCCTCGGCGGAAAGTCCACAGCGCCTCGGCGAGACTTTGCAGATCCGCCTCGCCGAGGATCGCGTGCAGCGTCTCGCGCAGAAGCTCCTCCTCGCCTTCGTCCACGGCCATCGTCCAGTCCGGCGCGAGGCCGAGTTCGCTCGCGAATGCCTTCGCGATTTGCGCGAAGAACGCATCCATCGTCGAGATGGCGAGGCGGTCCATGTGCGCGGTGAGGGTCGAGAGCAGGCGGTGGCAATCCTGCGCTGACAGCGGCGTGCCGAGTTGCTTCGCGAGATTCGCGCGGCGCTCGTCCGATAGCGCGCCTTCGGAGAGCAGGCGCAGCACGCGATCCAGGATTTCACCTGCGGCGGCACGCGTGAATGTGGTCGCGAGAATCGCGGCGGGATTCTGCGGGTGGCCGTCCGCTTTGCCTCGCAGCAGGATGCGGATGAACGACACAGCGAGCTGATACGTTTTTCCCGATCCGGCGGAGGCGCGAATGATGGCGAGCGGCATCGTTATTCCTCCTCCTCGGTGGATGGCAGTCCGTTCAATCCGCAGAGCGCGAGGAATGCCGGGTCTTCGTTGTCGGCGACTTCGCCGATTTCTCGGCAGCCTGCGCCGCTGCAAATCTCGGCGATGATCTGCTGCGCCTTTTCCCATGCGGCGGAAATTTTTTCCGTACTGAAGGGTTCAGTGATGCCTGCGTCCTCGTCCTTCGGCGGCAGGTTGAAATAGACGAGTTCGGTTGCATCGGCGGAGATTGCGCTGCCGATGTCGGCGATTTCCGGAAGCAGCTTCACGTAGAGCGGGAGCTGCAAGTCCTTCCACTCGCCGCTGCGCGCGGCGAAGTGCGCCTTGTCGGGCGTCACGGCTTGCGACGAGGTCTTGTAGTCAATGACGCGCCAGCGCCCGTCCGCGTGCCGGTCAATGCGATCAATGCGGCCCTTGAGTTTCACATCCTGCGGGCCGCAGGGCACGGGGAACGGGACGACGAGCGAGCGGCCTTTTTCCACGTAGGCGATCTGCCAGCCCTCGGAAAAAAGTGCGGCCTGATGTTTTGCAAAGACGCCGAGGCGAGCCTCTAGCGCGCGGGACTGCGCGCGCACGGGCGGCAGCGCGTGCGGGCCGAATTTACCACTCATGTATTCCTCCAGGATCGTTTTCAATTCCGCCCCGATCTTCGCGGGATCGGTCACGCCGCTGCCGCCGATGTGGCGCTCGCCGAATTTCTCCAGCACGGTGTGAATCGCGGTGCCGAACATGCCGGGATCGAGTTCGTCCGCGGAGTCGTCCTGCGAGTCGAGATGCAGGATGTTTTTGAAATAGAAGAGGCGCGGCGAGCGGATGTAGCTGCGGAAACTCGTCACTGAAAAAATGCGGAAGGCGCGCATTTTTTCCGAATCCGGCTCCGGCGGAACGAGGCCCGCTGCGGCGTGAATCGGCGGTGTGGCCGTGTGCGGTTCGGTCGTGAGCGAAATGAGGCGGCGCGCGAGATCGTTGCCTTCCGTCGCGCCGAGGAGCAGGCGGCTCGGGCGTGCGGGCAGGCCCTCGGCGGTGCAGCGCGGCGCGAGCAGTGCGATGCGTCCTTGCGCGTGGCGGCTCTCGCAGACGGTGTGCAGCGTGAATTGATCGCGCGCGAAACGGCTCGCGCGGCACGGGAGGCCGAGGCGTTCGCGGAGCGCGTCGAGGAGCAGCGGCTCGACGGGCGCGCCCTCGGGGAGCGCGCCTTCGACGACGGACGTGATGATGAGCGCGGGCGCGTCGTCTGAGGCGGCTTCGAGCCAGCCGGCGAGTTCCACGGCGTCGGGCTGATCCGGCGCGGGGATCTCGGTCCTGCCCGCGATTTCTACGACGATGCGGAGCAGTTCGGAGACGGGCAACTCCGCGAGCGCACGGCGCGGGAGGCGCTCGATTTCGTCGAGCGCATCGCGCACGGCCTCCAGCGCGCGCAGCAGTGCGCGGCCAGCATCTGAGTGACGCGGAAGGCGGTGGTGACGGTAGATGCGCAGCAGCAGGCGCGTGACATCGGCGGAAAAATGCGTGCTGCGGATCGCGGTGATATCTTCGAGGCGTTGCAGCAGTTCTGCGATGCGCTCATCGTTCGATCCCGGAGCGGCGTGCTGCGGTGCGATTCGTTGGGGCAGGTGGTCGTTGAAAAATTTGTCGAGCGGTTTCGCGGACAGGCGTGTGATTCCGGCGAGGTCGGGATGGCGGACGAGCGCGGCGACGCTCGGGTACGTCGGCGGCGCGCCTCCGGGGCGATCGAGAAAGTCGGCGGTCTGCGCGAGGAGTTGCAGCGCGGGTGCGCGGGAGGCGGGGCTTCCCTCGGCGGCGCGGGCCTCGATGCCTGCGTCGGCGAGGCCGTGCAGCAGCGCGGGCACTGCGGCGGGTTCGGGCACGGCGATGGTGATTCCCGATCCGGCGAGGCCCGCACTTTTCCAATCGCGGATCAGTTCGGCGCATCGTGCGGCCTGCTCGCGCACGCCGCGAACGACGTGGATTTCGCCGTTGGAAAACTGGCACGGGCGCTTCGCCCAGAATGCCGCGTTCAGGCGGCCCCAGTCATCGGAACCGGCGGATTCGGATTCCGGCGCATGGATGAAGACGAGGGGCGGTTCGGGCAGGGTCTTGAGCAGGAGGACAAATTCCGGCGTGAGTTCGACGATGCCGATGAGCGCGACGCGGAGATCTGCGGGCGGCCTGCCGGTGGCTGCGAGGCGTGCGCGTCGGGCGGCGGGATCGGTGAAGCCCCATGTGCCGAGCACGGCGCGATATTCGTCGAGGAGGTGCTGAAGCGATTCCCAGCGCTCCTGCTCGATGTCTGCGGAGTCCGGCGCGATCTTGGCGAGTTCGGAAAATGCGCCGCTGAAATCCACGCCCGCAGTGCCGAGCACGCGCCAGGTGCGATCCAGCATGGCGGCGAGATTTGCGATGCCGCCGCGTCCGCCGGGCATGGCCCATATTTTTTCGATTAACTCCGGATTCGCGCGCTGCACGGCGAGCGTCCATGCGAGGCGCTGCGTGAGTTCGGAGGCGACCGAGGAGTCGGCGCCGAAGAGTGCGTCATCGAGCGTGCCTTGCGTGACGATGCGGGGCGGGATCAGCGCTAGGCCTGCCTGCTGCGCGGCGGCGGCGAGCGCGGCGATGAGACGGCGCTGTGCGCTTCCACCGCGGACGACGAGCAGCCAGCCGGAGAGATCGGCTTCGCGGGGATGCGATGACTCTGCGGCGTAATCCGCAATCAGCCGCGCGGCCACGGCGGGCAGCAGGGGCGAGGACCACGGGATGAAGACGCGCATGTTGCGCGGGTTATCCTAGATGTGATGCAGGGATGTCACGCAAAGGCGCAAAGGCGCGAAGAAGAATGAGGATGAATTTCCGGAAAAGACGACGGACACAGAGCCGAATCAGCGGAACTCCGTCGGCCGCACAGATTGATGATCTTGCGTGTCTGGTCACACGCGGCGAAGCGTTCCCGGCGGGTCGCCGGAAACAGCACGCGAGTCGCGTGCTCCACCCGGGAGCGATGATCGTTCGCCGGCATGATTTTAATGCGACCGAATTGCGCTGAACTGCGGGCAGGATTGCCCGCGTTACGTTGCGATCGGTTCACGAAGATCAGCTCGTTGGTGAGGAGGACGATCTGCGTGTGGCGCTCGATGGCGATCGGGGCGGTCTCGGCGGCCTTTGCCACCATTCGTTGACCCGGCAAGCGCGAAGGGCGGGCCGTCCATCGTGAGGTCGAGCTTTTCGCCGAAGGTGAGCAACGAGGCGCGCACCTGCTCGAATTCGATGCACTGGATGTTCGTGCGGCTGCCAGGAATTTGCTTTCGCGCCCGCAGCACCGGGGACGCGCAGAAGGCGGAGCGGCAGCGGGGAGTGTGGCTGCGTCATGTGCGTCGGATGCGGGAATCGTGCACGGTTGGCAATTCATGGCGGCATCGAAGCAACGCTGGCGGCGCCCACCACGGCCAAAGTTGCCGCCAGTGAAGCAACGAAGGCTTCACCGAGAGCCTTGGATTCGTCATTTGGCAGCCAAATTCGCCTCTCGGCTGCGGCGAGGATCAGCGCGGGGCATGCGATGAGGAGTGCGGTGAAAATGGCGAGGGTGGCGTGCTTCATTTTACGGTTCGAGGGCGGGCTGAATTGTCGTTTCTCAAGATCGGATTTCAGCGTGCGACGCACGCAGGACGGCGGAGGGGAAGCGCAATTGTATTTGGAAGGCGCGGACTTTGAACGAACCCGTCGGATTCTTCCGCGCTTCTCTTTGCGCCGCACGCCGCGTGGGTTTACCGTGTCGTGCTTGTTTCCCAGTGCGGATGCTGCTTCCTTCCGCCCCCGCACGCAGCAGCGCGAATTTTTTCACACCCAAACCGCACCCCGATCCAAACGATGAAGCGTCCGATCCTCTGGCTCTCTCTCGCCGCCGTGCTGGCTGGGGGCTATTTTGCCGCGAGGCGGTGGCCGGAGAAGGTCATGTTTTGGAAAAGCGCGCCAGTCGCCGAGACGGGGAAAAAATCCGCGCGTCCGACCACGGCCCTTGTGAGCGTGCGGGACATCAGCTTTGCCATCAGCGCAGCCGGAGAGATCACGCCGGCGGAGCAGGTCTCCGTGCGGCCCGAGGTGAGCGGGCGCATTGACAAGCTGCCGGTGGACATCGGCGACAAGGTGAAAAAGGGCGACGTCCTTTTCACGCTCGATGACACGGATCTGCAGACGGAGAAATCGCAGCGCCAGATCGAGATCGAAGGCGCGAAGCTGCTGGTCACCACCGCACAGCTCGCGATGGAAAAGAACGACATGACGTTCATGCGAAACAAGGATCTCTTCGCGCAAAAACTCGTCTCGAAGGAGACCTTCGACAACAACCGCATCGAAGTCGAAACCTCGAAGAATGGCCTCGCCATCTCGCAGAACAACCTCGCCCGGTCGCAGTCGGCGCTCCAAGTCGTCGAGGACAAACTCACAAAGACCAAGATCGTCGCACCCTTTGACTGCACCGTCCTCACGCGCCCGGTGTCCGTGGGCCAGGCGGTGTCCGGCGCGAGCGGCGTGAACAGCGGCACGGAGGTGCTCACCGTTGCGGACCTCAGCGAACTCATCATCAATGCGCACATCAACCAGGCCGACGTGACGCGCCTGGCCGTGAACCAGAAGGTGCAGATCGGAGTCGAGGCTGTGCCGGGGCTGAAACTTTTTGGCCGGCTCGATCGCATCGCGCCGCAGGCGACGATCAAAAATGGCATCAAGGGTTTTTCCACGCGCATCATCGTGAAGAACGACGAGACGACCGGCGTCCGCCCCGGCATGACGGCGAACCTCACCATCCCGCTCCAGTCCGCGGACAACGTGATCGCGATCCCGCTCGCCGCAGTCTTCACGGACAAGGGCGAGCGCTTCGCCTACGTGCGCGACGGGGGAAAATTTGCACGCGTGCCGATCCAGATCGGCGTGAGCGACTACGATTTTGCGGAGGTGATTAAAGGACTCGTCGGCGGCGAGACCGTCTCGCTCGTCACGCCCGCCGAGGACGCCGGGCAGGTGCAGCAGGTCTTCGGCGCGTCGTCGAAAGGCGGCGGGAAATCTCCATCCGGCAAGAGCGGCGGGTCAGGCAAGGGCGGGCCGGGCAAAGGAGGACCGCCGAGCTGATGAAAACGTCCAACGTCCAACGTCCAACATCCAACGTCCAATTTTTCGGATCGGCAGTCCTCGCTCATTGTCACGTTGAGCGTCCGGCATTGGACGTTGGACGTTGGGCGTTGGGCGTTGGACGTTGATTCCCCCCCGCCCATGTCCCTCATCGAACTCCGCGGAGTCAGCAAAATCTACCACCTTGGCGGTGAGGAAATCCGCGCGCTCGACGACGTGGATCTCGACATCGAGGGTGGCGAATTCATCTCGATCATCGGTCCTTCTGGCAGCGGAAAATCCACGCTCATGCACGTCCTCGGCTGCCTCGATTCGCCGACAAAGGGCAGCTTCAAGCTCGACGGCACCGAGATTTCCACCGCCTCGGGCAGCCAGCTCGCGCGCATCCGAAACGAGAAGATCGGCTTCGTCTTCCAGTTCTTCAACCTGCTGCCGAAACTCAGCGTGCTGCAAAACGTCGAGCTTCCGATGGTCTATGCCGGCGCGAGTGCGAAGGAGCGCCGCGAGCGCGCGATGGAGGCGCTGCATCTCGTGGAAATGGACAACCGCGCGAAGCACCGCCCGATGCAGCTTTCCGGCGGACAGCAGCAGCGCGCCGCCATCGCACGCGCGCTGGTGAACAACCCGAAGATCGTCTTCGCCGACGAGCCGACCGGCAACCTCGACTCGCACACCGGCGAGACGATCCTGCGTCTTTTCCACGAGCTGAGCCGCAAAGGCCGCACCATCGCACTCGTCACGCACGACCCGGAAATCGCCGCCGTCACGCCGCGTCGGATCGAAATCCGCGATGGGAAAATCGCGACGAATGTGGACGCGAGGCTCGCGGGCGCGAAGGAAGGCCCGAAGTTTGATATCGGCACCAACGCGCCATGAATTGGTTCAACGCCGTCGCCGTCGGACTGCTGGAGATCCTCGCGAACAAGTTCCGTTCGTTGCTCACGATGCTCGGCATCATCCTCGGCGTGTCCAGCCTCGTCGCGATGTCCGCGCTCACGAAGGGCATGGAGAATGGAATGAAGGAGGCGCTCATCGCCATCGGCGGTTTGGAAAAAGTGCGCATCGAGGATCAGGACATCCCGGTGTGGCAGCAGCACATGGCCGACCAGGCCGTGGGCAACACGATGGAGGACGTGTATGCGCTCGTCCACAGCGCGCCGCTCGTGACGATGGTCGTGCCCGAGATGCGCTCGCGGAACATCACGATGACGCGCGGCGGAAAAAGTTTCAGCCCGTGGAATTTCAGCGGCACGTGGCCGAACGCCGTCGAACTGAACCAGCACACCGTCGAGTTCGGACGCATGTTCAACGACCTCGACGAGGAGAATGCGCGCAACGTCTGCGTCGTCGGCACTGCGGTGCGTGACGCGCTCTTCGGTTCGCCGGAACAGGTCGGACGCGTGATCGATCCCGTCGGCGAATTTGTGAACATCAGCAGCCAGCGGTTCAAAATCATCGGCATGTTCGAGCACTACGAGAGCGCGCAGGACAAAAAGCTGCGCCAGCTCGAAGCCGAGAAACCCGCGGAGCCCAAGGCCAGCGGCCCCGAACGCAGCCGCGGCTACGGCAGCATGAGCAAAGGTGCGAGCCGCTCGACGGGCGGATTCGTCTTCGATCTGAAAAACAACACCGTGTACATTCCGCTGAACACGATGTGGCTGAGGTTCCGCGCGGCATCCGGCACCTCGTCCAGCGGCTCCTCGGGCTACGGTGGCAGCAGCAAGAGCAGCAGCAGTTCCAGCACTTCCAGCACTTCCAGCACTTCCAGCAGCAGCAGCACGGGCACGCTCGGCAGCACCGAGTTTGTCCCCGACCCGCGCCTCTCCACGCTCTCGATCAAAATCGCGGACATAGACAAGATGGACGCGGCGCTTCAGCAGGCGAAGAACGTCCTCATGCACACGCACAAGGGCATTGAGGATTTTTCCTTCCGCACACAGGAGAACTGGAGCGAGGGCATCACGCAGGCGATCCGGAATGCGCGCATGAGCGGCGGCATCATCGCGGCGATCAGCCTGCTTGTGGGCGGCATCGGCATCATGAACATCATGCTCGCAAGCATCACCGAGCGCGTGCGCGAGATCGGCATCCGCAAGGCGATCGGCGCGACATTTTCCGACGTGTTTACGCAGATTCTCGTCGAGAGCGTGGTCATCGCGATCATCGGTGGGCTCGCGGGGCTCTTCACATCGAACCTGCTCGTGAAGCTCCTCGTCGCGATGTCGCCGTCGGAGAACACGCCGGTGATCACCGTAGAGAGCATGGTGATGGCGTTCGCATTCAGCGTCGGAGTCGGCGTGCTCGCCGGGCTTTTCCCCGCGGTGAAGGCGGCGAAGCTGAACCCGATCGAGGCGCTGCGCTACGGCTAGGTCAGCGTGAGCAGGCTCACTTCGGGGCGGCAGTTGAAGCGCGCCGTGTGGAGCGCGCCGACTCCGGCGGAGATGTGCAGCCAGCGGTCTTCCCAGCGGTAGAGGCCGCGCACGAATCGCTTGTCTCGGATCGGCGCGAACGGTTCGCCGATGAACGGCAGCGAGAGCTGCCCGCCATGCGTGTGGCCGCTGAGCATCACGTCCCACGGAAATGGCAGCAGGCGATCCTTCGTGTCGGGATTGTGCGAGAGGAGGATCGCCGGCACGCCGGGCTCGCGCTTCCAGCCGGAGAATGCGGCTTTTGGATTCATCGCATCGGCCCACCAGTCGCCGAGGCCCACAAGATCGATCTCGTGCCTGCGGAGTGCGAGCCGTTCGCGGCGGTTGTGCAGCAGTGGAATGCGCGCGGTGTCGAGCATCGTGCGCACATGCGAAGTGTCCGCGTAGCCGTCGTGAAAGCCTGGGCGGTAAGCCCATTTCCCGCCGTCATGATTGCCGAGGATTGCGAATGTCGGCGCGACGGCAGGCAGTTCGGCAAGCAGCGCTGCGTATTCATCCCACCGATCATATTTCCGAGTGATGAAATCCCCGGTTAGACAGATCAGGTCGGGCTTCAGCGCGAGACCTGCGCGGAAAGTTTTGCGGAGGTAATCCAGCGGCATCGGATCGGCGTGCATGTCCGTGAGCTGCAAGAGCCGCAGCGGCTCCCCGCCGAGTCCGAGCGGCACCGTCTGATGCGCGATCTTGAACCACCACGGCTCGATAAACCGCGTCCACAACCCCGCGCCGGCCACAGCGCCGAAGCAGCCGGAAAGGAACCGCCGGCGGGTGATGGAGCGCGGGATGAATTTCACGAATGGCCAAAGATCACGTGCCCGCGGGCCAACTCGATGAAGCCGAGAAAACATCGCTCCCGCCCTGCGGCGCGGGGAGCGGTGTGCCGGGTGCGGACGCTTCCGCGGCGGCGGCGAGTTTTTGCCGGATGTGCTGCGTGAGCGTGAGGGAATTGGCGGGTGTGGCGTCGGCGTTCGCGGCGTCTGCGCCGAGGATTTCTGCGAGGAGACGTTCGTGCTCGGGTGTCCAGTCGCCGTGGCGTTGCGCGTCGGACTGGATGCGCGCGGCGGTCATCGCGAGGCTCTCGCCGGGGAGCGCGGTGTGTGCGAGCGCGGTGCGGAATTTTTCCAAGCTGATGCGCGAGGGGATCGTGGCGAAGACGGCGGGCCCGGGCGTGGCGGGAGCTTCTGGCGGCGTGTGTGCCGCTTCGGAGCGCGCGAGGAAGCACCAGATGTCGTCGGAATAAAATCCCAGCTCGGCGAAGTAACCGGTACCGGGTGATGCGACGGGGAGGAAGGCGTTGCCCGCGCCGGGCTCGATTCCCGTGCTGCTCTCGGCGTGGCCGTCGTCGCGGAAGATGCGCAGGAAAAATCGCGCGCGTCCGTCTTCACCGAATGCGTCGGGATGCTCCTCGGGGCGGAATTCCCAATACGCAAAAAGCGAGCGCGGATCGCGCGCGGCGAGCCACAGCCGGGTCTCGCCGTAATTCCGCTCCGTGTCGGGCGTGTCATCGGCCGGTTCGACCGCGGCGGATTCGCGCAGGGGCGTGATGGCCTCCTTTTTCGGAGTGGGAGGCTGGGGGATTTCGCTCATACAGTTGGACACCGGCGGCGCGCAGGCTAGAGAGAGCGGCCTTTCACGCAAACTCGAAAACATGTTCACCAAACGCGTCATCCCCTGCCTCGATGTCCACGATGGAAAGGTCACGCGCGGCGTTCAATTTGGCCGCGCCGAGGACGGCGGGCTGCGCAATGTCGGCGACCCCGTCGCACTCGCGCAGCGCTACAATGAGCAGGGCGCGGATGAGATGGTCTTCTTCGACATCACCGCGAGCGCGCACGGACGCGCGACGATGGTCGAGGTGATCGAGCGCACGGCGGCGTGCTGCTTCATGCCGCTCACCGTCGGCGGCGGCATCCGCGCCGTGGACGACATGAGCGCGATGCTGAAGGCCGGCGCGGACAAAGTGAGCATCAACTCCAGCGCCATCGCCACGCCCGAGCTGATCACGGCGGGCGCGGAGAAATTCGGCAGCCAGTGCATCGTCGTCTCCATTGATTGCAAACGCACCGCGCCCGACGTGTGGAAGGTCTTCGTGAAAGGCGGACGCGAGGAGACGAAATGGAACGCCGTCGAGTGGGCCGAGGAAGCCGTGAGGCGCGGCGCGGGCGAGATCGTGCTGAACTCGATTGACGCCGACGGCACGAAGGCCGGCTACGATATCGTGATCACGCGGCGCGTGAGCGAGGCGGTGGGCGTGCCCGTGGTCGCGAGCGGCGGTGCGGGAAATCTCGATCACATGGCCGAGGTGCTGCTCGCGGGAAAGGCGGACGCCGTGCTCGCGGCGAGCATCTTTCACTTCGGCACGTACACCGTCGGCGACGTGAAGCGTTTCCTCGCGACGCACGATGTCCCAGTGCGGCTGTGAGCGGCTGTGTAGGATGTGACCCTGATCCGCAAGCCGACACGGAGCCGAATTTGTTTTCCGCGTCGTCCGAGAGCCAAGGTGATTTTTCCACCGGTCCTCATCCCGCCAACTCACCCCATGAAAATCATCGCCGCATTCCTCCTCGCGTTCCTTGCGCTGAGGCCCGGTGTCTCGCGCGCAGCATGGGCAGCAAAGCCGAATATCATCTTCATCCTCGCCGACAATCTCGGGCACGCCGCGTGAGTGGGCCTATGTGCAGCTCGGCGGGAAGTGGCTTGTGCGCGAGCAGGGCTGGAAGATGAACGAGAGCCGCGAACTTTTCGACATGAGCGACGCGCCCTTCACCGGGAAGCCCGTGGCCGTGGACACCGACGCGAGCCGCGCCACACGCACGCGGCTCGCCGCCGTGCTCGCGGAGCTGAATCCCGCCGGCGAAAAAACCGACGGTGTGGGCGGAAAAGGGAAGGGGCCGAACAAGGAGCGGAAGAAGAAGGCCGCGAAGGCGGGGTGACGCGCGGCAAATCGCCGCAAGTCATTCAAGCCGGGTAATAAAATATCTGGCGGTGCGATTAGTAAGTGGATAGGACGGGCGGGCAGTCCCATGGATGACACTTTCCACCCTCAGGGCCGGTTGCTCAGTGGAACACGCGCGTGGTTTGTCTCCGTGCTTCTCACGCTTGCCGGTTTCGCGATCCAGTTGCAGCCGGCGTGCGCGCAATTTGGCGAGTTCGAGGTGAAGGCGGCGTTCCTCTCGAGCTTCGCGCAATTCACCAAGTGGCCGTCCGGGAAGTTCAGCGATGCGGGCGCGCCGTTCGTCATCGGCATCCTCGGCGATAATCCGTTTGGCGGTTCGCTGGAAGGCATCATCCAGGGGCGCGCGGTCTCCGGGCGCAGGGTGGTGATCCGGCGCGGACGGAAGGCCGACGACATGCGGGGCTGCCAAATCGTTTACGTCGCCCGATCCGAGCGGGGCCGCCTCGGCGAAATCATCGCCAGCCTCAAGGGGAACGCCATCCTCACGGTCGGCGAGACGGAGCAGTTCACGCGTCAGGGAGGCGTGATTGGGTTCAAGATGGAAGGGGACAAGGTGCGATTCGACATTAACGCGAGCGCGGCGCAGCGCGCGGGCCTACAGATCAGTTCGCGCCTGCTGAAGCTCGCGAACGGCAGCCCATGAATGTTTCGCCACAGCTTTGGATCGCGACAGAGGTGCCCGCCGCACATGCTCCGGTCGCAGTCGTCGTGAGCTTCGAAATGCGGACCTGAACAAGTTACCCCGATGCTGTTCTTTCGAGATTTTCCCATCAAGCGCAAGATGTCCGTGGCGATGCTCGGCACCACGATCGCCGTGCTCCTCGCCGCCTGTGCCACCCTGCTTGCCTATGAATACGCCACTTCACGGAAGGTGCTCGCGCGGAATCTCAACACGCTCGCCGACGTGTTGGCGCTCAACAGCACGGCGGCCCTCAGCTTTTCCAACACGGACGATGCAAAGGAAACCTTGCAGGCCGTCAGCGCCAAGCCGTCCATCGAGGCGGCCTGCATCTATGACGGGGAGGGTGCGGTTTTCGCCACCTACTTGCGGGTCGCGGAGACGGTTCCCATCCCCACCAGACCGGAAAGCGACGGCATCCGTTTCGCCTCCGGCCACGTCGTGGTGGTGCGGCCGGTGGTGCTCGCGGGCAAGCGCCTCGGCACGCTCTATCTGCGCGCCGACCTCACGGAAATCACCGCCAATTTCCGCACCTACGCGCAGATCTCCGGCCTCGTCATCCTCGGCTCGCTCGCCTTCGCGCTGGTGCTCTCGACCGTGCTCCAGCGGGCCATCACCCGGCCGATTCTCGCACTCACGGATACGGCGAAAACCATCGCCCAGACGCGCGACTACACGGCGCGCGCAAACAAGCTCGGCGACGACGAAATCGGCGCGCTCACGGATGACTTCAACCAGATGCTCAGGGCCATCCAGGAGCGGGATAACGCCGTGCAAGACTCGAACAAGGCATTGTTCACGGAAAATGTCGCGCGCAGGCACGCCGAGGACGAGATCCGCCTCCTGAACGCGTCGCTGGAACGGCGTGTGGACGAGCGCACCAGCGAACTGCAGGCTGCGAACAAGGAGCTGGAGGGCTTCAGCTATTCCGTCTCGCACGATCTGCGCGCGCCGCTGCGTGCGGTGGACGGCTACTCGCGCATGGTCGCCGAGAAGTGCGCCGAGCACCTCGACGACGATGGCCGGCGGATGCTCGGGGTGATCCGCAGCGAGACGGCGCGGATGGGGCGGCTCATTGACGACCTGCTCACCTTTTCCCGGCTCGGCCGGCAGAAGCTCGACTCGGCAATCATAGACATGCGCACTATGGCGCAGAGCGTCTTCGACGAGCTGGCCGCGGCCGAGCCGGAGCGCAAGGTGCGATTCACCCTGCACCCGATCCCGGCAGCCCGCGGCACCGCGGCGATGATCCGGCAGGTGTGGGTGAATCTGCTCAGCAATGCCGTCAAATTCACCAAGGAGCGCGAGGCCGGCGAGATCGAGGTCGGCGCGCGGGAGGACAGGGCCGAGGGGACGATCTACTACGTCAAGGACAACGGCGCGGGTTTCGACATGCGGTATGCGGACAAGCTGTTCGGCGTGTTCCAGCGGTTGCACAGCGCGGGGGAGTTTCCGGGCACCGGGGTCGGCCTTGCACTCGTCCAGCGTATCGTTCAGCGCCACGGGGGTCGCGTCTGGGCGGAGGCGGAGGTCAACCGGGGCGCGACATTTTCCTTCACCCTAAGCCAACCAAGAACATGACCAACCAGCTCGAAGTCCTCCTCGTCGAAGACAACCCCGCCGATGCGGAACTCACGATCTGCGCGCTCAAGCAACGCCATCTCGCGAACAATCTCGTCCACGTCTGGGACGGCCAGGCGGCGCTCGATTTCCTTTTCGGCACCGGCGCCCACGCGGGGCGTGATTCCAAGCAGCAGCCCAAGGTCGTGCTGCTCGACTTGAAGCTGCCAAAGGTGGACGGCATCTCGGTGCTGCGCCAGCTCCGGGCCGACGAACGCACGAAGTTGGTGCCCGTCGTGGTGCTGACTTCCTCGCGCGAAGACCGGGACGTGATCGAAAGCTACAACCTCGGCGTGAACAGCTACATCGTGAAGCCGGTCAACTTTGAAAACTTTTCCGAAACAGTGAGCAGCTTGGGCATGTACTGGCTGCTGCTAAATGAGCCGCCGCTCCAGACGCCATGAGCCCGCGCCTCCCCGGTGTCACGCGATGGGTCGGGCAGCCGCGCGAGGCTGCGCGCCACGGGAGGGGAATCTTTTTCGGATCTGCAAACTCCAACGCGTCGCTCTGGGGGGCGAATGCGGTGAATGGAATCATCAACATCGTCACCAAATTCGCGCGCCGCCCGCGCAGCAGTGCGCCCGCGATCGTGGAGATGCGGCGGGAAAGCACGCGCTTGTCGGGTTGCAGCACGAAGGCGCGCACCGGATCGGGCTCGCCCGCGGTCGCGGTGAAGTCGGCCTTTGTCGTGAACGGAATCCGGCGAAGGTCGTCGGGCGTTTCGATCTGTTCGGCGGTGATGCCTTCGCGGCGGAACAGCGCCGAGGGATGACATTCACGGCGATGATTTTTTCGATGCCCATCTCCTGCAGGATATCCACCGGCAGCGGATCCGCGATGCCGCCATCGATGAGCGTTTCCAGATTCTGGCCCGTGATGCGCCGCAGTTCCTCCGTCAGCCGGGCCACG
>Ga0315902_10006890_pt1 | contig 15635 bp, 13 predicted proteins | sample LakEriMetagenome_9_FD_203523 | JGI IMG/M metagenome (GOLD analysis project Ga0315902, IMG submission 203523) | Freshwater fungal communities from buoy surface, Lake Erie, Ohio, United States - Buoy 12 MA117 | ecosystem: Environmental > Aquatic > Freshwater > Lake > Lake biofilm | place: USA...
CCTGAAACAGGCAATGTCGGCCCCCCTGCTTGAGCGCGATCACGAACTCGACCTCGCCCGCCGCTGGCGCGAAAAGGGAGATCAGCGCGCCCTCCACGAACTCTGCACCGCCTACATGCGCCTCGTCGTCGCCGTCGCCGCCCGCTTCCGCACCTACGGCCTGCCGATGTCGGACCTCGTGCAGGAAGGCAATGTAGGCCTGATGCTCGCCGCCTCGCGCTTCGAGCCCGAGCGCGAGCTTCGCTTCTCCACCTACGCCACGTGGTGGATCCGCTCCTGCGTGCAGGATTACATCCTCCGCAACTGGTCGATTGTCCGCACGGGGACGACCGCCGCCCAGAAATCCCTTTTCTTCAACCTGCGCCGCCTGCGCGCCCTGTTGCACGATCCGAGCGATGGCGGCCTCACGCCGGAAAACCGCGCCGCCGTCGCCAAGGCGCTCCGCGTCGACGAGCGGGAAGTCGACAACATGTGCTCGCGACTCTCCGCCGCCGACCGCTCGCTCAACGCCCCGATCGGCGAAGAGGGCGACGCCGAATGGCAGGACCTTCTGCCCGATGGCGGCGCGCTGCCCGAAGACGCGATGATGATCACGCGCGACCGCGCTACCCGCAACGCCTGGCTCGCTGAAGCCCTCTCCCGCCTCACCGAGCGCGAAAAGATGATCATCCGCGAACGCCGCCTCGGCGAAGAAGGCGTCACGCTGGAATCCCTCGGCCAGAAACTCGGCGTATCGAAAGAACGCGTACGCCAGATCGAACATCAGGCGCTGCGCAAGCTGAAGTCGTCACTGACGCGCATGGTGGGCGATCCGGAAGAGGCGGGACTCATCCCCTCAATCTGACCTTTCGCTACACAGCCAGACCAATGAAACCCGGACGTTCATCCGTCCGGGTTTTTTGCATCCTGGTCAGCCCTTCTTCCTGCCCTGCGGGTGAACCATCTCGCCGCGTTCCAGCATCTCGGCAAGACTGGCGATCCGCTTCGCGCGGCCGGCCGGCGTCTTGAGGCTCATCGTACGAAGCGTGAGCGCAAAACGGTTCTGGGCGCCCAGCGCGCCATAGCCGGCGGCGGCCGGCGCCTCCACCTCCGCCAGCCGCACCCGCAATCCGGCGTCGAGCGCCAGCGAATCAGCATCGAGCACCCGCGCGATCCGCCCCGCCCCCCCTCGGCCAGGCCGGATTCCCCGGCGCAGCCCGCCGCAAACGCACCATCCCTGCCAGCAGCACCCCGCGCCGCGACCACGCGCCCAACCGCCCGATCCTGTCGAAATCCCCCGCCATCGCTCCTCCGCCGGCGAGCATAGGGTCGCCTTATCCGCCTCGCCAGCCACGCTGGCGAACCGCTGTGTTTGCAGGCATAACGCCCCCGCCGACTCCGTAGCTCAGCAGGATAGAGCATCGGTTTCCTAAACCGGAGGTCGCAGGTTCGAATCCTGCCGGGGTCGCCATTAACCATGCCTTTCGTCGCCCTCAGGCCGCCGCATGACAGGCCTGTAAGTGCATTCTCTCCTCAGGTGTGGCGCCAGCAGCCGTTGCGCGGCAATTGCGACACCCGTAGATATTGATGCTGCAGAGCCGCACGGTGGACGCGGCAGGACCGGTCGATGGACTTTCTCACGAGCATTCTGAAATCGCTGTCCGACGCCTGGACGGGGCTTGAACAGTCCTTGGCGGGCTCGCCAGTGCTAGCCGGCGTGGGCGTGATCCTCGCGGCCGGCGTCGGCGTTATCGCGCTCATCGTCCTGATCGTCTGGACCATCCGCGCGCTCTTCGCTATGCGCCGCAGCAGCCTTGCCGCAAAAATCCGCCGCGACGACGAAGTCGGCGCGCGCATCATCGTCGTGCGTGGCGGCGGCGGGCGCCGCAGCGCGATCTCCGCCTTCCTGCGCCGCTCGGTCGAGTCCTACCTCAAGGACTACATGTTCGGCGGCCCGTTCCGCATCATCGTCTGGCCCGGCAATATCGAGGGCGACGAGAAGGCCCACCTGCTGATGAAGCGCACCGAGGCCGATCTCATCCTCTGGGCCGAAGAGCCCAAGGGATCGAAAGGCGTTTCCCGAATTCTCGCGCGCCCTTCCAACACGTTCGATCCGCCGCGCCAGCCAATCACGCTTGCCATGCCGAAGGAAAAGCCGTCGTGGAACGAGGGGCTGGCCCGCGCCACGGCCTACGCGGCCGCGAAGCAGTATCGCCCCGCCCTCGGCCGCCCGCAGGACTTCCGGCCCGAGCGCCTGCAGCCCGTCGTCGAATCCGTACTCTCCATCCTCCACCAGCGCCCGCGCGCCGATCAGGCGCTCCTTGCAGAAATGGTGGACGACAGTTCCGCCGGCGCCCTTCAGCTCGCCTTCTCCGGCAATGACGCGTGGATCGACCGCTCGGTCGAAATCGCACGCGCAACGCTATCCGAGATCAACCGCTCCGCCGCGCCCGACCGCTGGATCGCCGCCAACATCACGCTCGGCCGCGCGCTCCGCCTCAAGGCCGAAAAGCGCTTCGACCCCGTGATGCTGCGCGAAGGCATCGCCCACCTCACCGAAGCCCTCGAAGCCCTCCGCTCCGAACCCCGCCTCAAGCTCGCCGAGTCCGCCGCGCAAGCAATTGGCGAAGCGCAGAAGCTCCTCGGCACGCGCCGCAAATTCTCGATCTCCGGCGGCGGGATCTAGGTTCGCACTGCAATCGGTCGGAAAGCCAGAACCCTCGTGGTTCGACGGGCTGGACAGGGACTCGGGAAACAGCGAACCCTAAGCCGCCTTCGCCTTCGGCGCACACGCCGAGCACAGGCACTTGCCCGACAGGTACGCCTCGACGTAGGCCTCGCCATAGTCATACCCCAGTTCCTCGCCGGGCTTGATGTTGCGCCGCGCGAAGATCCAGACACGACCCTTGTAGATCTCGATCTCGCAATTGGGCCGGCAGGAATGGTTGATGTAGCGCGCCGTATTCCATCGGGGGCTGCCGTCGATCGTCTTGCGCGAGCTGATCTCGAACAGGTAACGCGAATTGCTCGTGTACATCTGCTCGCGCGTGATCGGCGTGCCCGTGTACTCGATCACACAGGCGCCCTTCGGAATGGGCGAGGCAGCGAACAGTCCCAGCCCCGCGCTTGCGCGCTTCACTTTAAGCTCGAAATCGCCGGGCTTGTAGCGTCTGCGCGGCGGGGCCTCAGTTCTCATGTCCGTCATTCTACTCACGTGTCGATTGTCCAGCCGCCCTTCATGCCGATGACGGCGCGGCGCGCCAAGTCGAAATGCGACGCGCGCACGCTGAATCAAGAGGACAGGCGCACCAGCGACGCATCGCAAGGCGGCCATTCTCCAGATTTGATGGCCTGATGCCTACCTATCGGTTGTCGACCTGCGCCCGCACAGCCGCCAGCCCCTCGCGCGTCACCCGATAGGGCCCGCCACACTCGCTGCGGATGAGCCGCCGCTTCCGCAACTTGCGAAAGACGCCCAGCGTGCAGTCCGCCAGCCGCCATCCATCGCGCGTGATGCAGTCCACGGCGATGATGTCGCCGCGTTCGTCCTTGATTTGCAGAATTCGCCCGCCCTGCGCGAGCGCGTGCAGCGTGCGCTGCTCGTGTTTCGAGATGTTCAAGGGAATTGAGCCTTGTCTGAACGTGGGATGCGCCCGCGGCCGTGAGGCAGGCGGGTCGTTCAGCGCGAGCGGCAGCCATTGATCCCGAGGGGATCAGCTACGGCTCACGAGGCAGAGACAATCTCGAATGGCATCCATCAATCCCCTGGATCGGAGAAGACGCGCGGTATCGCTCAGGCAAGCGCAAAGCGTCAAGCACGTCGCCGGAATGGCGCCGGGTTTGAGGGAAAGCCGTTGTTCGGGTTTGGGGGAAACTCAAAAAACTTCGCCCGCGATCTCAGTGACTTCCCCGAAACACTTGGGGGAAACAGTGGCGCCAAATCGGCCGGGGTATTTGCTGACTTGTAATGGTCGGCACGACACGAGCACGAAACCGCACACACGGCCCAGGCAACCCATCGCTCATCCAGCTTTTGCTGGAGGCGGCGCTGTGCGTTTTCGTGAGCCTCGTGCAAGGCGTTCGAACAACGCTCGGGATGATTTTCAAACTCCGTCTTCGTGATTGGCACACGAAGACCTGCCCCATGCGACGTTCGGCATTCACATCAAGGAACGCTCCCATACCTACGAAGTCATTCTCGGCCTTGGGCCGAGAACTCTGTTGGCCCATCAAAGGGACTCGCAACTGATCCCCTCGAAACAGACAATCAGGATCCCCTGCCCAAGGCCGGGAATGACTTCGCGGTTGTTCCCAGACAGGAAGCGGACCTCCTGGTCCGCGTCCCCCGCGAAGGCGGGGATCCAGTCCTGCGCGCAGCGCAGACATCCGCCGCCCGCACTTGCGCGTCTCGAATGACACCGTTGAGCAAGAGCTGACCGCGCGCCCGGCGCCGCGCCTACCACCAACCCGCGCCCCTCAGCGCCGGGAACGCGCCCGCGCGCCCATTCCGCAGCGCACCAAATCCCCAAATCGACAAAGTCTCGCCATTGACAGGTCGGATTACACATCTAATCTCAAGTCAGATTACAGGTGTACCATGACGCAGATCTCCGACGCCGAAAGCCGCATCATGGAAGCGTTGTGGCGGAAATCCCCGCTCACCGCCGAACAGATCTTCGCGGCCGTCGGCCCGGAGAATGGCTGGGCTCCCGCCACGGTGAAGACGCTGGTCACCCGCCTGCTCAAGAAGAACGCAATCGCCGGCGCTCGCGAGGCTTACGGCTATTGCTACCGGCCGCTCGTCGCACGCGCCCAATACGTCCAGTCCGAAAGCCAGGGCCTGCTCGACCGTCTGTTCAAGGGCGAGGTCGCTCCCCTCGTCGCCCACTTCGCCGAACACCGGAAACTCTCCGCCCGCGACCTCAAACAGCTGAAAGCCCTGATCGCGAAGATCGAGGAGGACAAGAAATGAGCGGCCTCCTCGCCAGCCTCGTCGAACTCAACATCGCGGCTGCCGCCGCCATCCTCTTTGTCCTGCTCGCCCGCGCCCACGTCACCCGCGCCTTCGGCCCGCACGCCGCCTATGCCCTCTGGTCGATGGTCCCCGTCGCTATGCTCGCGACCCTCCTGCCGGAGCGCACCACCGAAACCCTCGTCACCGAATTCCTGATCGGCGGCCTCCCCGCCAGCCTCGCGATGATGCAGGCCGACGCCACCACATCATGGCTCCCTCTCGCCATCTCAGTCGCATGGATCGCCGGCGCCATCGCGCTCGCCCTGCTGCTCATCCGCCGCCAGCGCGCCTTCCTGCGCGATGCGGATCTCGGCCTCGCCGGCCCCGCCATCGTCGGCTTCCGCCACCCGCGCATCGTCACGCCGGACGATTTCGCCCGCCGCTTCAGCCATGACGAGCGCAAGCTCATCCTCACGCACGAGCAGGTCCACATCGACCGCTCCGACGCCCGCATCAATGCCGGCGTCGCTCTCCTGCGCTGCCTCTTCTGGTTCAACCCGCTCATCCATATCGGCGCCAACGCCATGCGCGTCGACCAGGAAATGTCCTGCGACGCCGAGGTGATCGCGCGCCGTCCCCGCGTCCGCCGCGCCTATGCCGAAACGCTGCTGAAGACACAGCTTGCCACGCGCCCACTCCCCGTCGGCTGCTACTGGCCCGCCGAGTCGCAACACCCGCTCGCCCAGCGCATCAGCGAAATCGCACGCGCGCCGATCTCGGGCCGCCGCCGCCTCGCCGCAGCCGCCATCGTGATGACGCTAACCACCGGCGCCGGCGTCGCCGCCTGGGCCGCCCAGCCCGAGCGCACCATATTCCGCGAAACCGCGAACGTGCTCGTGCCCTTCGAACCACTCGACCGCGAAGGCCGCTCCACGGCGAACCTCACGAGGCCGCTGCTCATCGCCGCCGCGTTCAAGGCGCCCGCCGTCCCGCAACACTGGCGCGGAGATGGGGAGGTCACCGCCGACCTCTGCGTCACGGCAAACGGCCGCGTTGAAAGCATCGCCCTTACCACCTCATCCGGCGACGCCCAGCTCGACGCCGCCGCGCTTCGTTCGCTCGAAGCCGCCCGCTTCACCCCGGCCAGCCGCGATGGCAAAGCGGTCTCCGTCTGCAACCAGCAGATCACCCTCCACATCACCGAACCTGCGTCGCCGCCATAGAAGCAGTCGCCGTCCAGTCTCGTCCGCGTCCAAGTTTAACGGAGGTCTCCATGTCTGGAGCCATGAGAAAACACGCGCCTTCATCAACCCGACTCACCGGCCTGGTGTCGGCAACGGCGCTCACCCTTGCGATGGGCTATGTCTTCGCAAATGCCATGGGCGTCAACATAGGCCGCCTGATCCCCGATCCGATCACCTACGTCGCGCTGCCGGAGCCGAAGCAAGCCGAACCGCCGCCAACCACTCCCGAGATGCTGGATACGCAAACGGACCTGACGCCCGTTGCGGATCCAATCGATCTCGATATCCCAACCTTCGTGACGGAAGAAGCCGTGTTCACACCCCCGGATTCGCACCCTCAGTTTGCGGGCAAGGCCGGCTCCGAAGCCAGCGTTGCACCGCCCCGCGCGGCCGTCCGCACAGCGGCGAAAATGCTGCCTGCCGCCTCGCCGCTCTATCCCGCCTCTGAAATGCGCAAGGGCAATGAGGGCGTCACGCGACTCGAAGTCTGCCTCGATGCAAACGGCCGCGTCACATCCGCGACGCTCGCCGGCAGCAGCAACCATCCCGCTCTCGATCGCACAGCCCTCGCATGGGTACGCGATCGAAAGTTCATGCCAGCGAAAGTCGATGGCGTCCCGCAGCCGGTCTGCGGCCACGGCGTCGACTATGAGTGGAAGCTCAACCGCTGAACCCCCTAGCCTCGCCCCAGTAAGGCGAGGTGGGCCGGACCGCCAGGACGCCCCACGTTCCGGCTCGGCCGTTCTCGCGCCCCTTCTCTCTATCCGGAGAAGGGGCGCATTTTTCTCAGCGCGTTCCCTTCGCTCCATCGATCACGCCCCGGCGCAGCCGCACCATGCCGCGGATCCAGCGATCATAATCGCCCGTCTTGCGCTGCATGTAGGTCGTCACCTGCTCATGCGGCAGGATCAGAAAGCTCTCCGCCTCGAGCCCTTTGACAACCGCGCCCGCCACATCATCCGGCGACAGCACGCCGTCCACATTCTGCGATCCTGCCGCCCCGCCCAGCATCGGCGTATCCACCGCCTGCGGACACAGCAGCGACACGCCGATCCCGTTCTCCTTCGAGGCAATCGCAAGATGCTCGCCGAACCCGATCGCCGCGTGCTTGCTGGTGGAATAGACAGCCGAACCGATCTGGCTCAGCAGCCCCGCCGCCGAAACCGTATTGAGAAAATACCCCGACTTCCGCGCGATCATGCCCGGCAGCGCATGACGCGCCGCATACACATGCGCCATCACATTGACGCCCCAGGCCAGCTCCCAATGCTCATTCGGGGCCGACCCGGCATTGTCGATATCCGGATCCCCGCGCGAAATGCCGGCGTTCGAGCAGAACAGGTCGATCCGCCCGAACCGGTTCTCCGCCGTTCGCACGATCTGCTGCACGTCGGCCTCCTTTGTGACGTCCGCCTGGACGGCAATGCCGCCAACGGATTTCGCAACTGACTCCGCCCCGGCGCCATTCATGTCGGCGACGATCAACGCCGACGCGCCCTCGCGATGAAAGCGCTCCACCAGCGCCTTGCCGATACCGCTCGCTCCGCCCGTGACGATGACGACCTTGTCCGCAACTTTCATGGCTTCGCTCCACCTTTGATCAACGTGGGAGCATACTCTCCTTTCAACTGGCGTCGACCAGCGACAGGGCTACCCCGGGGCTCGCGCCAAAGTCGCCCAGCCGGGCTTGCCGCCGGCGACAAGGCCAGCGATAGCTGATCGCGAAATGTCGGGAGGATATCGATGAAGATCACGGCCGGAAAAGCACTGTTCGCAAGCTGCGCACTCGCACTCGTGGCTGGCGCCGCAACGCTGATGGCGTCCGCCCAGCAGCCCCCTTCCCAGGACACGATCATCCACGCCGGCCGCGTCCTCGCCGAACCCGCCTCCGGTCAGGTCCTCACGCAGCAGACCATCCTCGTCCGCAACGGCCGCATCGTCTCGATCTCGAACGGCTATTCGCGCGTCCCCTCAGGCGCAAAACTCGTCGATCTCAAGAACGCCTTCGTCCTGCCCGGCCTGATCGACAGCCACGTCCACATCACCAGCGAGCAAGGGCCCAGCGCACGCCTCGACGAGTTCATCAAGACCAGCGCCGACCAGGCAATCGACGGCGCCGGCTACGCGATGACGACGCTTGAGGCCGGGTTCACCACCGTCGCTGACCTCGGCGCCGACGCAAACGCAATCCTTGCCCTGCGCAACGGCATCGCCAAAGGCGTCATCGGCGGTCCGCGCATCATCACCTCCGCAGGCGCGATCAGCGTCCATGGTGGACATGGCGACGCCAACGGCATGCCGCGTGATATGGCGCTGATGCTGCGCGGCCCGGGCGTCTGCTCCGGCGCCGATGATTGCGCGCGCGCCGTTCGCGAACGCGTGCGCGACGGCGCCGACATCATCAAGATCACCGCCACTGGCGGCGTGCTCTCGAACACAGCTGCCGGCCTAGGCCAGCAATTCACTGACGCCGAACTCGCCGCGATCGTCCAGGCCGCGCACGCCATGGGTCGCAAGGTGACCGCGCACGCCCACGGCGTCGACGGGATCAACTCCTTCCTCAAGGCCGGCGGCGACTCGATCGAGCACGGCACCTATGCCGACGCCGAATCCGCCGAGCTCTACAAGAAGAACGGCGCCTATCTCGTGCCTACCCTGCTCGCCGGCGACTTTGTCGCCCGCGAAGCAAAGCGTCCCAACACCTTTCTGCAACCCGCGCAGGCCGCCAAGGCGCTAGAAGCCGGCCCGAAGATGCAGGACATGCTCCGCCGCATGCACGCCGCCGGCGTGAAGGTGGCCTTCGGCACCGACACCGGCGTCTCCGCCCACGGTGACAACGCACAGGAGTTCGCCCTCATGGTCGGCGCCGGCATGACGCCGCTGCAGACCATCCAGGCCGCCACCGTCAACGCCGCCGACCATTTCAGCCTCACCGCCGAAATCGGCTCAGTTACCGCTGGCAAATCGGCCGACATCATCGCCGTGAATGGCGACCCGCTCGCCAATGTGCGCGAACTGGAGTCGGTCGACTTCGTGATGGCGCGAGGCAAGGTCTACAAGCAGTAGATGGCTGACCCGCTCTTCGACCTCTCAGGCAGGATCGCGCTCGTCACAGGCGGCAGCCGCGGTCTTGGCCTGCAGATGGTCCGCGCATTCGCGGAGCGCGGAGCCGACCTCATCATCGCAAGCCGCAAGCTCGATGCATGCGAGGCCGCCGCCGAAGACGTTCGCAAACTTGGCCGCCGTGCGCTCGCCATCTCCGCGAACCTGTCCCACTGGGACCAGGCTGAACGCCTCGCCAATACGGCATGGAACGCATTCGGCCGCCTCGACATCCTCGTCAACAATGCCGGCATGAGCCCGCGCGTGCCGAGCCACTCGATGACCGAAGAGCTGTTCGACAAGGTGATGGACCTCAACTTCAAGGGCCCCTTCCGCCTTGCCTCGCTCATCGCGAAACGCATGTTCGACGGCCATGGCGGGACGATCATCAACGTCTCTTCCTCCGGCGCTCTCTATCCGCTGCCGGAAGTCGTCCCCTATTCCGGCGCCAAGTCCGCCCTGAACGCGATGACGGTCAGCTTCGCCCGCGAATACGGCCCCAAAGTCCGCGTCAACACGATCTCGCCCGGCCCCTTCCTCACCGACATCGCAAAGGCCTGGACGCCGGAAGCCCGCGAGACCGCAGACAACGCCCTCGGCCGTCCGGGCAGGCCCGAAGAAATCGTGACAGCGGCGCTATTCCTCGCAAGCCCCGCCTCGAGCTTCACCAACGGCGCGATGATTCGCGTGGATGGGGGAAGCTGAGCGCGAGCTTGCGGGCGTCAGAGATTCAGCAATGTCGGGTCCCCGCCCTGCGCCGCGATGTTCACTGTCACCGTCCGCTCCGTCGCGAACCTATCGACATAGTGCGGCCCGCCAGCCTTCGGCCCCGTGCCTGACAGGCCCGACCCGCCAAATGGCTGCACGCCTACCACCGCACCGATGATCGAGCGGTTCACATAGACATTGCCCGCACGCACGCTCGCTTTCACCTTCTCCGTGAAGCCCTCCAGCCGTGAATGCACACCCAGTGTCAGTCCATATCCCTTGGCCGAGAGCGCAGCCCCCACCGTCTCGATGTCATCCGGATCATAGCGGATCACATGCAGGATCGGCCCGAACACTTCCTTGTCGATCTGCTCGAGCGATGACAGCTCCACGATCGCCGGCCCGAAGAACGTGCCCGCCTCGCGCAATGCGCCAATCTCCCGCTGCCAGACTTTCGCAACTGGCTGCATCTTCTCGAGATGCGCGTCCAGCAGCCCTCGCGCCTCCGCATCGATGATCGGCCCGACATCGGTGGCAGGATCCGCTGGATCGCCGATGACCAGAACCTCCATCGCGCCCCTGATCATCTCCACCGTCTCATCCGCCGTCTCATGCGGCAGGAACAGCAGGCGCAACGCCGAACATCGCTGCCCGGCCGAACGGAACGCCGACATCACGACATCGTCCACCACCTGCTCGCGCAGCGCCGTCGTATCGCAGAACATGGCGTTAAGCCCGCCCGTCTCTGCGATCAGCGGCGCGATCGGGCCATCCTTCGCAGCAAGCTGGCGATTGATGATCCGCGCTACCTCTGTTGACCCCGTGAACGCCACGCCGCCGCAGCGCGCATCCCCCGTCAGCCACCCACCCACCTTGCCACCGCCCACCAGCAGGTGCAGCGCCTCGACCGGCAACCCGGCCGCGTGGAACAGCTTCACGGCTTCGAATGCGATCACCGGCGTCTGCTCAGCCGGCTTCGCCAGCACGGTGTTCCCCGCCGCCAGCGCGCCAGCGATCTGCCCCGTGAAGATCGCCAGCGGAAAATTCCACGGCGAGATGCAGACGAACACGCCACGGCCCATCATCTCGAGCCCGTTGGTTTCTCCCGCGGGCCCCGGCAACGTCTGCTGCCCCTTGAACTTCGTCTCTGCTTCGACGGCGTAGTAGCGGCAGAAATCCACCGCCTCGCGCACTTCCGCGATGCAGTCATCCAGCGTCTTGCCGCCCTCACGCGTGAGGATCGCAATCAGCCGGTCCGTCTCACGCTCCATCGCATCGGCCATCGCTTCGAGAATGTCAGCGCGCTTGGCCCCACCCAGCGCATTCCACTCCGGCTGGAAGCGAAGCGCTGAGCCATACGCCGCCCCGAAATCATCCGGCGTAGCCGTCGCAAACGTTCCCACCTCGCGCGCGCGATCCGCCGGCGCTTTCAGCGGCTCGCCCGGACGGGTCCGCGCCTCGCCCGCAACAATCGGCCCAACCGCGACCGGCCCTTCGGCATCCAGCTTAGCCACCTCCGCGCTGATCCGCCCGCGCGCGCCTTGCTGGCTGAAATCGACTCCCGCGGAATTCCTGCGCGAAGGCCCATACAGAGCAGGCGGCGGGGGAATGCGCGGATGCCGCGCTGGCGCCGCCGACAGCGTCGTGTAGGGATCAGCCGCAATCCGCTCCGCCGGCACATCCTCGTCCAGAAACGAGTGCACGAACGACGTGTTCGCGCCGTTCTCCAGAAGCCGCCTCACAAGGTATGGCAGCAGATCCTGATGCGCGCCCACCGGCGCATAAATCCGCACCGACCGCTCGCGCCCGGCAGCCTTGTAGAGCGCAACGCCCATCCCATGCAGCCGCTGGAATTCGTAGTCCGTCCGCCCAGCGCGCTTCGCCATCATGTCGACAGCCGCCAGCGAGTGGGCATTGTGCGTCGCGAACTGCGGATAGATCGCTGGTCCCGTCTTCAGCAGGGCATCCGCACACGCGAGATAAGATACATCGGTCGCCTGCTTGGTCGTGAACACCGGATAGTCCGGCTGACCGTCAACCTGCGCGCGTTTCACCTCTGAATCCCAGTACGCCCCCTTCACCAGCCGCACCATCAGCCGCCGGTCTGTCTCCTTCGCCAACTCGCCGAGCCATTCGACCACCGCGAGCCCACGCTTCTGATAGGCCTGCACGGCCAGCCCCAGCCCGGTCCAGCCCGCCAGCGCCGGCTCACGGGCCAGCCGCTCCAGCAACCCAAGCGACAGCACCAGCCGGTCCGCCTCTTCCGCATCCAGCGTGAAATTGATGCTTTGGTTCGCCGCCAGCTTCGCCAGCTCCACCACCATCGGATAGAGCTCGCGATGCACCCGCTCGCCCTGCACAGCGCGATAGGCCGGATGCAGCGCCGAAAGCTTCACCGATATCCCATCCGCCGTCTCTGGCGACGCGCCCGTCTTCGCCTTCCCCACTTCGCCGATGGCGTTCGCATAGCTCTCGAAATAGCGCCGCGCATCCGCGCCCGTGCGCGCGCCCTCGCCCAGCATGTCGAACGAATGCGACGCCGCCTCGCCTTTCCTCACATTGCGCTGCCCGCGTTTCAGCGCTTCATCAATCGTGCGTCCCATCACGAACTGCCCGCCCATGATGCGCATCGCCTGCATCATCGCAGCGCGGATCACCGGCTCGCCCGCCTGCCGCACCATGCGCTGCATGAAGCTGGCGGGATTCGACTCCGCATCCTCCGGCGGCTGCACGATCCTGCCCGTCAGCATCAACCCCCAGGTCGATGCGTTGACCAGCAGCGAGTCCGACTTGCCGCGATGGTCCGACCATCCGCCCGACGCGATCTTCTCCGCGATCAGCGCATCCGCCGTATCCGCGTCCGGTACGCGCAGCAGCGCCTCGGCGAGGCACATCAGCGCGAGCCCCTCCGGGTTCGACAACCCGAACTCCTCGAGAAAACTCTCCATCACGCCGGAGCGCTTCGTCTCCGCCCGCGCCTTCAGCACGATATCACGCGCGGCAAGCGACGCTCTGCGCCGCTCCGCCGAATCAAGCGCCGGGGCCGCCAACAGCTCCGCAATCCGTTTGCCCTCGTCCTCGAACTTTTCTGCGTCCAGCGAATCGGAAGAACGAGGCATGGCTTGCGGCATGTCGGACGCCTTATGTCAGGAAAGGCATATCTGCCGGTGGCCCCGCGCCGGATCAACTCGAAACTCGCCCGGCACAAGCCGGGTTTTAGCAATGATCTTGCGTTTGCCCGGTCACTCGGGCCATGGACGTAACGCGCCTCCGCCCGTATTCAGGCGGCCCCGAAGCCAATTAGGAATCGCGCCTGCAATGCGCATCATGCTGGTAACCGACGCCTGGGACCCACAGGTGAATGGCGTCGTCCGCACGATGAAGCGCGTCATCACCGAGTGCGAGGAGATGGGCCATACCTGGGACATCGTCTCGCCGAACGGCTTCAAGACGATTCCGCTGCCCACCTATTCCGAGATCAAGCTGGCCTTCGGCGCCAAGAAGATCATCGAGGAGCGCTTCCTCGAATTCGAGCCCGACGCCGTCCACATTGCGACCGAAGGCCCGCTTGGCTGGGCGGCGCGCGCGGTCTGCCTGCGCCTGAAATTTCCCTACACCACCGCCTATCACACGCGCTTTCCCGAATACATTGCGGCGCGGTTCTTCTTCCTGCCCACATGGATGGGCTACATGTATGTCCGCGAGTTCCACAAATACTCCGGCCGCGTGATGGTCGCGACCGCCTCGATGCGCGACGAACTGGCGGCGCAGCGATTCAAGAACATCATCCCGTGGTCGCGCGGCGTCGATACCGACCTCTTCCATCCCGCCAAGCGAAAGGACGATCGCGGTCCCTTTGCTGGCATGAAGCAGCCGATCTGGCTCAATGTCGGCCGCGTCGCGGTCGAGAAGAACATCGCCGCCTTCCTCGAGACCGACCTGCCCGGTACAAAAGTCGTCGTTGGCGACGGACCGCAGCTCGATGCGCTGAAGCTGAAGCACAAGGACGCGCACTTCCTCGGCGTGAAACAGGGCGAGGAACTCGCGGCCTGCTTCGCCAATGCCGATTGCTTCGTCTTCCCCAGCCTCACCGACACGTTCGGCCTCGTCATCCTCGAAGCCATGGCGGCCGGTACGCCCGTGGCCGGCTTCAGCGTCCCGGGCCCCCGCGACCTGATCCCCGGCTCCAATGCAGGCGCGGTGAACGACGATCTCCGCATCGCCTGCGAGGAAGCAATCAAATGCTCCCGCGAGGCTACGCGCGCCTACGCCGAGACTTACTCCTGGCGCGCCTGCGCCGAGCAGTTCATAGACAACCTGGAACCGCTCCCGGTCCCTGAACGCCGCCGCTTCTGGAAGCGTCTCGCAAGGCTCCGCCACGCTCTCCGCATCCGCCGCCGCAAGCCGAAGCCGGAGGCCGGCGAAATCAATCCCGACGCGAAGCCGACCGTACCGAAAGACTGACTGGCTCGCCGTGAAACCTACCCGGCCTCGCTGCGTTGTGTTTCCATGGCTCGTTCACACACCTTTAGCGATCACGGTTTCGCCCGCCCGAAACAGGGTCGCGGACGCAAACCCGCCCCCGGCGCGACGTTGGCCGCAGGAGCCCTGCTCGCCGTCGCCTTGAACGCCGTCGGCGCCCAGGATGGGCAACCCGCCCAGACAACCGAGCTTGCGACCACCCTATCCGGCGCGAGGCTCGTCGCTTACGCCGGCCGCGCCGTCGAGCTCGATCAGGCGATCATGGGCTTCCGCCAGGATGGCCTGTCGATCAACCTCAGCGTGATGGCGAGCGACGACGGCCAGCGCATCTTTGTGCAGGAAGCCGGTGGCGAACTGTTCCAGATCCCCGTCTCCCCGGGCCAGACAAATGTGAGCGCCGAACTCCCCGCCCACTTCGCTGACTCCGCGGCCCTGTCCTTCCGCGTCGACTAATCGATCAGATCGCCGTTGGCATCCACCACGCGCACCTGGCCGAGGTTCAGCTCGCGCACACCCTTCTCGATCTTGGCCCGGTCACCGACGATCACCCAGACATGGTTCTGGTTGGGGATCAGTCGTTTACCCATCGCCTCCACCTCCGCCGGCGTCACGCCCCGATAGGCGTCTGGATACTTCGCCCAGTAATCCGCCGGCAGGCTGAAATTGTGGATGTCCATCAGCGTGCCCATCACGGCGTCCGCAGTCTCCCACCGGCTCGACAATCCGAGCAGCGTGTTGGTGCGAACCGTGTCCACCTCCGCAGCCGTCGGCGGCTTCCTGCCCACGATATCGGTGAGCTCCTTGCGTAGCTCGATCAACGCACCCTTCGTCTGATCTGTCTGAACCGGCGCCTGGATCGTGAACGTCCGCGGCCCACGTCCGCCGCTGACGATCGAACGCGCGCCGTACGACCAGCCCTTGTCCTCACGCAGGTTCATGTTCACGCGGCTGGTGAAGTTGCCCCCGAACAGCGCGTTGAACGCTGAGACGCGCGTGTCTTCGGCAGGGATGCGAGGCGCCTGCGGCGTACCGACGAGGATGATCGACTGCGCCGAATCCGGCCGGTCGACCAGATAGACGACGGGCGTCGAAGGCCGCACGCCGTTGGCCACGGACGCGCGTTTCATCGGCGCCTCGCCCCAGCCACGTAGCGCGGCCTCCAGCTT
>Ga0315902_10006891_pt1 | contig 15633 bp, 34 predicted proteins | sample LakEriMetagenome_9_FD_203523 | JGI IMG/M metagenome (GOLD analysis project Ga0315902, IMG submission 203523) | Freshwater fungal communities from buoy surface, Lake Erie, Ohio, United States - Buoy 12 MA117 | ecosystem: Environmental > Aquatic > Freshwater > Lake > Lake biofilm | place: USA...
TTGTGTGGAGTTTGCTTAAGGGAGTGCTTGACAATTTCCATACAACAGGTGGAGGACTTGCCGGAGCCTACTGGCCCTTTGATTCCTCGGACATCGGCCATAGAGTTGTGGAACTCGGCGGCCACTTGTCCGGGCGGGTTGTATTGGATGACAGTCATTCAGGCTTTGCGAAGGTTGTACCAATCATGAATGTAACATTCTTCGCATCTGTCTCATGCTTGACGGACGCGAGGTTCGGCAAAGTCTTGTCGAGAAGCATCTCAACGGCTTTAAGCCGAGTGGCCGTCATCTTCGGGCCAGTTGTTTTTCCGAGGGCGAGATCTTCGAGAACCTGAACCAGCTTGCTTACTTGAATTCTTTCGCGGACAGCAGTGGCGTGTTCTTCCCGAAGTTGCTCCCGACGAGCGCTTACCGCTTCAGTAGATTTTTTTGTTGCCATGTGTTCCCTTGTAGGTTGTTGGTAGCTTGCTCACATAAAGCAGTGTTCGTTAGCTGTGCATACGATGGCGCTCCAAATCGGCGCTAACCCGATCGACATACTACCAACACGGCTGAAGACTGACATAGGAGCAACCCTACTGTACCGTTTCCCAATGCCTTGGGGACTGCAATCTCCATGCGTGTTGATTGTTGGTGGCTCCCATGAAGCAGGGTCTGGGCGCAATCCAACAACGAAAAACTCCCAACGGAGCTAAACCGTTTCCACCAACACGGCTGGAGACTGTTGCGCTACCCCGAGAACCCCCGAGATCAATCCCCATGCGTCTTGAGATGGTTTGTCCATCATTGGCATGGAATATACCTACTTGATCCGCAATATGCAACACCCTTTCCAACGATTCCTGAATACAGATCTGATCTCAGACCCTCCCTCCAGTAGAGTGGGTTATTGGGTTTATGGGTTTATGGGTTGCATCCTGTTTTCAGCTCTGATTTCAGAACTGATTTCAGAGAAATTGAGTATTTTGTAGAAAAATTTAGTAGCGGTGTTTGTATAGACCCCGTGGTTTTTGAGATGAGTGTAAGAAAAATGGACTTGTTCTTGTGTGGTACCCATAAGTAGAGGCTCAGGACGCACGTCACGCGACGCACGGCCACGCCACCCCGCCACCCGTCATAGCACCCGCGACTCACACTGCGCCCGCACAGTCCCTCTGGGACAGAGATCGACAGATTTTGTGGTTGAAAAGCCAAATAAACGGTGATTTATCCCTCTTTAGAGGGTAATGGGGTGATGATGAGATGGATGGCACAGGGTAAATGTACGTATTTCCTAGGGAAACGTGTGTGATTTACTGAAATCTGTTTTCGCCATATCCAAAACTTCAATTGTTTCAACACCTTGCATAATGCGTATATTGACTATCCCTACCTATTTATCCCTTATATGAAACCCTGTAAGGGTCGTGTGTGGGATGTCGTGCCAAGGGCTTTTCCGGCTTAACCTTCGATTCAACCCCAAAACAACACCTATTTTCAACTTTTTTACGTAGTAATACCGGCCAAATCGAAAAAAGTACTTGACACAGCATCAACTTTCTGTTCAACTTCAAATCGTCAATTCGGCAACAAACCGAAAGCAGACTCAGTAAGTGCTAAAGCACTGTGTGGCAGATAGGCCGAGACCCTTCGGGGAGTAAGCAAAACCACAAAGTGACGCATCGAACAAGTCTCTTGACCCCAACGGCGGGATGTAGCGTCGGACTCCGGAGGAGTTGTAGCACGGTGTGAACCGTCCATCAAACAACACCGAAGGGTCGGTTCAAGGCTTTAGCCTTGTGTCCTAGAGGCCTCGACTTCATGCAGGTAGCTTCCCTTAAGGAAGAGGTTGCATCGAGCATCGAGATAAACACAGACTTTAGTCTGTCAACACTCAACAGAGTTTCAACGGTATGGCAGTCTCTGACTGCTATGCACTGGACGCTCTGTCCTGTCCTTAGAGGCTCTGCCTCTATTTCGCAACTAATCGCATTCGAAAGGAAATCCCATGCGTGACCATCTCCTGACTCTCGGCAAAGCCGAAATCATTTGGATTTTTCGCCAACTTAACGGCGGTACTGCCGGTTTCAACTTCGACCCAATTCAGAAACCTGAATTGATCGACCGTCTCTTTTTGACCTACTCCGAAGATCAAATCCAATCAGCCATTTCTAATGGCTTTCCTGCCAACTTGACCCCTAAAGGGGTCGCTATCGACGACGAAGGAGTCCCTGTGCCGCCACTCACAAAGCCTACGGCTTCCAAAGCATCCGATTCTGATGCTCTCGATGCTCTCCGTAAATTACTGTCTCCGACAGTAGACGAAGCAACTGTTCGACAGATTGTCATGGCCGAAGTCAAGAAAGCGATGGACGATAGTCCAGTCGTCAAGATCGAGGTCGTAAGACCTGACGGCTCAACCCACAAAGTGGAAGGTCACGTCAGACCAGAATTTAAGAAAATTCTGACCAGAGCATCCATCGGTATCAACATTCTGTTGGTCGGCCCTGCCGGATGCGGCAAGACTCACTTAGCTCACCAAGTAGCTGAAGCTCTTGGTAGACCCTTTGCTTCGGTGTCTTGTACTGCCGGAATGTCAGAGTCAGCCCTTCAGGGCTGGTTGATTCCCGGCGAAAACAACGGTGCTTTTGAGTATCTGTCCTCTGACTTTGTCAGAATGTATGAGCAGGGCGGTGTCTTTCTGTTCGATGAAATCGACGGCTCAGACAGCAATACCTTGCTGTTCATGAATCAGGCTCTCGCCAATGGATCGTTCTTTTTGCCGATCCGGAAAGGGGCTTCACTGGTCAAACGTCACCCCGATTTTGTCTGTATGGCCGCCGCCAATACCTTCGGTACTGGAGCAAATCAGACTTATGCCGGTCGTGAACGACTCGATGAGTCGACACTGGACAGATTTCGTGCCGGTGTCGTTTCACTGGACTATGACCAAACTTTCGAAAGAAAGTCTGTAGCACCTGACCTGTTGGCTTGGGGTTGGGCGATTCGTAAACGAATCAGCGAGTCACGTCTCCGTCGGGTTATGTCAACTCGATTCCTCCTTGATGCAACTAAGTTGCTCAAGGCCGGTGAGACTGTCGAAGAGATCAAGGCTACCTTCTTTGAAGGTTGGTCGTCCGATGAAATCAAGAAAGTAGAGGTCTGAAATGCTCCGCATTTATGATGAATCACAGCACCTGACTACTGTCCTTTGGGACAGTGTGACAGAACCCGAGGCTCTGCTTAAAGCAGACGGTTGGAACCACGAAGCAAATAAGTCCTCTGGACTTAATCACTTCACTAGAAAAGCTGAGACATCATGGCTCGGTGTCCCATCTGTCGATGCTCTCCGTAAGGTCTTAACCAAAGGTTGGAAGGCCGGTGTCGAGCGAATCGAGAAGATTCCCCTTGGGGAATTGCCCGAACCGACAAGCATCCGTCGTCGTCGAGTCCGCGCCGATCAAGGCGACGAGCTTGATATGCAGGCCGTGTACCGAGGTGACATGAGCAGGGCTTGGTCTAAGACCAAGCGACAGAGCAGAACATCTGTCCGATCTGTCTCGATTGTGATCGACCTTGCCGGAAATGCCGGTGTCTCTTCAGAACAATTGTTCTGGAGAGGTGCATCCGGTCTTCGACTGGCCGACGAATTGACCAAGGCGGGCTACTCTGTAGCCATCTACGGTGCGGCTGGTGCGGCGAACGTATCCAACGAAGGCCATGAGGACTTGGTGCAGTTTGTCGAAATCAAGGCAGAGGATTCTCCTCTGGACATGGACAGATTGGCCGCTCTGACTGGACTGGCTGGGTTCTTTAGAACCTCACTGTTTGCCGGTATCTACTGGTCTTGTGACCAACTCGGCAAGCATGCCGCTGGCGGTCTCGGTCAATCAGATAACACGCTGATTGCCAAGGCAATTAAGCAGATGCCGATTCCACAGAATTCGATCATCCAACCTCCGGTTAAGACTCAGGAACGGGCTGAGGAATGGTTGAAATCTGTTCTCGAACAGATCGCCAACCCTGAACAGCAGGCCGCATGATGGGATGGCAGGGGTAACCCTGCCCCTCTGCCTGTCCATTCAATGAGTGGATAGACAGAGGCATCCCGCCTCACATGAAAGGAACATACATGATTAGCGATCACGTTCACATCACAAAGCACATAGCTTTGTCTCTGACAGCGGATGACTGGGAGCTTTACCACATCGACGGTAGAGAGGATGCCGCCAACTGTTTGAATCAAGCAGTGGCCGTAGCCTTGAACAGATCTGTCCTGAAAAGTCAGGCTAGAACACAAATCGAAGCGGCTCTCAATGAGTACCGTCAATGGGGTGCTGATGACACCGAAGGTCATGCCACGGTGCAACGGATTTGGGATTTGTTCTACAAATAAGGAGCGACTATGAAAACCTACAAAGGAACGGTAGTCTTTCGATATTACCAACAGGTAACTATCGATGCTGAAAACGAAGACCAAGCAAAGCGAATGATGCTTGATGCCCCCTTTATATGCAAGATAAAGGATGGGGAAAGCGAGGTACTCGACCTCACTGTGGCGAGTGAAAAGGTCGAGTGTCCATGCTGTGACCCATGCAATCCAGAAATGGATGAGCAAGGCCGCCCGTATACATGCTTTGCCTGTGGAAACACTGGCTGGGTCAACGTCGAACCAACAGAAAAGGAACAGATATGAGAGTGAATATTATGTTTGGCTTAGGCCATGTCCATTCGGTGGAGCAGTACATGGAGACCGTCCGCTTATTGCAGTCTGCTATTGCAGAACTCACACAGCACCCCGACCCAATGAAACCTAAGACCGCAATTATTTTGCGAGACACCAACGGTAACCGCGTTGGTGTGATTGACATACTGGAGGACAGGCAATGAAGTATTTCACTCAAGCGCAACTCATTGTTGCGTCCCTACTTGCAGAGAAGAGGGGCTACAACCGACAGATCGAAACAGATTTGCTCTGGAAAAACACGAAGGCCACGGATAAATTCCCTGTGCTTTTCTCGATGTCACATGAGCATGCCGGTGGTGTGCCATGTGATCTCCACATGCGGTGCATCATCGAGATCGATGGTGAATCTGTTCAGATCGACACCGACATGGAAATTTACGAAACACTGGAGGATGTGTGACGTGTGGCTGACCCCACATGAGGTAGTGGGTAGGCTCGTGCTTGTGCTGGCTCTGGCTGGCGTAGGTGCGAACCTACTGGCAAAGCCTGATACACAACTCACGACCGAGCAACTACAAAAGATCGGGAAGCAACGCTCAAAGGACAAAGCGAACGCAAGACTAGAGCGAAAAAAACAAAAACTTAAAAGGAAAAAAGATGACAATGCAAAGCATTCAATTGGCTACTGTAAGCGGTGTGGTATCTATGATTGAGAAGGTCGCTGACGAAGCCATCAAGAACAACACGAAGACACCCGAAGGAATGATGTCTGCGATGGATGCAGTGTGCAATCTACTCGAGGCCAAGGGCAAGGATGACAAACAGATACTCGCTGTGGTTGCCAAGGTAAGACAAGCATGTAACCTGAAGAAAGGAAAGTCCAATGACTCACTCGTCTAAAAGAACCATCACCATCGACGCTGACTATGAACCTCCGTCTGTCAACAGATGGACTCCCGAAGATGACCTAGCGCAGAAACTCTATGCCCCTCATCCAATTGATGAAGAGCATGTAGCCAATGCGTCGTGGTCTGATGACCTGTTCCTTGGTGTGCTACTGATCGCAGTCATGCCGGTTGCAGTATTTGTTCTCCTCGCTTACTGAAAGGAAATCACATGCGAGCTTTTTTAATTGACCCATTCCGTCAAGAAGTTACCGAAGTCGAATACTCCGGAGACTACAAACAGATTTGCAAACTGATTGACGCAGATCTGTTCGACGTTGCTCGACTCAACGCAAAGGGCGATGGCATATTTGTGGATGACGAAGGTCTGTACGCTGAAGATCAGCGGTTCTTTCAACACAAGTTTTACCCCAACCCACTGGCTGGCAAGGGTCTGGTGCTTGGCTGTGACATGGACACTGGGGAATCTGCCCCTGCATCCATGACACTGGAGCAATTGGTAGATGACATTGAATGGGTGATGCCCATTCGAGTAAACGGGGAGGTCGTATGGATAAATGCTTAAACAAACTCACAGGAGCAAACACAATGAACTTTGTTACACACAATGAACGCGAGTCTCTCGCTGATGAAACCAGTGGCTCATCACTGGTCGGCACTGTCGACGCAAGTTACAAGGAGATCTGTTCTCTGTTCGGTAAGCCAATACGCTATAAGGAAGGGAAGGTAGACGCTATGTGGGTCGTGAAGTTTAGCGACGACACTGTCGCCTCGATCTACAACTGGAAAGATGGCATGGCTTTTCTTGGGACAGATGGTTTGCCTGTCGAGAAGATCAAGCACTGGCACATTGGTGGCCTCGACAAAGCGGCAAGCACACTGGTGCAGATCACGTTAGACCTGAAGCGAGAGTCGAAGGAGCAGACAGATAACGGCCCATTCGAGGGGGCTTTCTCCATGATGGAGAACATAGTCAAGACCAAGGGCGATAAGTATGCCGCATTGGTGGAGTTGACCATGCTCACCATGAAGCGCAAGCAACTGTTGGAAATGGTGATCGAGTTTCTGGAACAGAAAACAGACATGCCAAAGAGGGTGAAAAGGATTCTCGAAGAGATGGACACAGAGCTTTGTGTCCGCACAATCTCAAGAGCATGCCACGCATCCGGCATCGACTTTGACGACAGAGACAAGGCCAACGAACTGATGGAGTGGGCGGCACAGATCGTCGCCCAAGAAGTCGACGGCATCAAAGAGGTACTTAAGAAAGAAGGCAAGTGAGATGATTGACCTCCGCTTAGAGCGGGGTCATGTCTCTTTGACTGTCGCATCACAACTCATGGGTGTGTCGCGCCAACGTGTGCATCAGCTACTCAAGGCTGGGCGCATTGTTGGCGCGTTCCTCATGGACTGTGGCGATGGTCGGGAGATATGGTGCATCCCTCGCAACTCACTAAAAATAAAGGACAGGCCATGCTAGATGTTATTGGCGTGATATTCATGCTGTTCATGGGCGCATCCATTGTCATTGTCATTGGGGCAGTGGCTATATGGCTGGGCGAAACAACATACAAGCGCAACAAACGAAAGGGGAAAGTCTGGTGATTGAAAAGATTCGCACATTCTTCGGGAAGGTTCGTGGTCAACACGAAAACAAACGGACAGTGGTCATCGAATCTGTTGCTTGGTATTGTGCCAAGTGCAAACAAGTCTGGCTCGACAGAGACGAGGCTTACTTCCATACATGTAAAGGAAAACAAAATGCAAGCAGAACTTAGAGTTGGTGGCACTGCTCACCGTGTGCTATCTGTGCTGGCGGCCAAAGGAAACATGAGTGCGCCTATGATTAAGAAGACCGGCATCATTGCCGGTAAGACCTTGGTCGACATAGAGAACGCGATTGTTTATGAACTACTGCCGAAAGGCTTTGTGATGTTGGTCAATGAAATGTTCTACGGCCTCACACAAAAAGGACTCGACATGAAGATCGAGCTTGGCGGTTTGGATAAGTTGTTCAAGGCTCCACGCAAAACTGTCTTGGCACAACAGAACGATCTGTTCGCAAGAGGAACATACGAAGGGACAGAGTTACGTAGTACCTGCATGAGGCGGGGTGCGTATGACGCATACAACCTGCCGTCCCTGACTTTCTCCGGCCTCACATACAGAAAGGTTCCTCTATGAATACCGACAGAGAAGTCTACATCGAGAAGGTGCTTGAAGAATTCAGGCCGAAGACTGGGACGCTGATGATCATGCTCTCTCTGAAAGAGTACGAGGACTTGGTCAGACTCATTGGCGACCGAGCATACGAGTACGGCTGGATTGAGGGAATGGCTGACGCAAGGTACGCGAAGAAGTCAAACGCTTAACTCGAACCCACCCTCAGCAAACATCTGTCCATGTAATTTTTCTATGGCTCTGATCTGCACTGGCATCCAAGCACGAAGGACAGCGTTGCGCCAGTTGCAGACTTGCCTATAACTTACACCCCTCTCCTCTGCAATCTTCCGTATGCTTGGTCGTTTTGTAGACCAGTGCAACAGAATGATCTGCAACTCACGGACACTAGGCACAGTACCACGCACAAAGTAGTGCAAGTAATTAGCGAAACCTCTTATCGCATCTGACCTAGCCCGACCTCTCCCATACATTGAAAGTATTGAGTCCCTCTCCACCTGATGCAATCTGTTCAGCATCGAATGAATCATTGCGGCCTGAGCATGCAAGTCCATCGGGGATAAGTCATCCTGACTGGTTCCCCGAGTCCCGAGTAAGTCTGTTCGGCTGAACTCTTCCCTCTCGCTCACGTTGAACGAGAACTTGATCGCCTGTTCGACACTGTGGAATTTCATATCCAGTCTTTGTCCTCTGTGATCGTTACATGAAGGCCGCCACCTGCAATGGGCTGTCCAAGTTTAATGGACAGAAAAGTTATCTGTCTGTCGTTCTCATACACGATACCCTGTAGCGCATCTAGCGCAACCTTCTCGGCGTTATCAATATCAATCCGCCGCACAGTCAATCCCCACAATCTGTCCTTCTTCTCTCGCTTCTCTGCATCTGCTGGCCTCACTGGATGGAGAACCAGCATCACCATCACCGGCACTGTGAACAGAGTCAGCCCGTTGGATCGGGCGATCCATCCCACCTCATCCTTGTACGCGATTGCCGCGCTACTCCTGACCATGCGACCTCGGAAGTTTCTCCAGTAGACATTGGTGCTGATGGGGTAGGGAAGCATCATGCCGTCTGTTCTTTCTTTGGCCTGCCTGACTTCTTCTTCGAGGCTTCGATCTTATTCATCACCTCCTCCATTGCCTTCGTACTAGGCAACGCAACTACCGAACCAAGCATTCCCATCATTGCTTGTTCCCATCTCCTTGGGTCTTTCTTATTGTTCATGGGTATCCCAACCACACCAACATTACTGTTGTCCGGTCGGACAAAGACTGTCTCTGGATGCTCGCACTTACCAGCCGCATGTTGCTCGTCCCTGTACGACGGAGTGCAATCCCGACAGTGTTCAACACGAACGCTCGACCTCCTGTCTGGCGCACTGCTCCACACGAATGCGACCACGTACTCAACCCACTTGCGATCACTCTCGTAGCACGATGGCCGGGAGGGATTTGCTACCCCGGCGCTAACCAATCTGTCGAATTCTGTTCGGACAAACTCAGGCTCGTGACCAAGGCAGTATCCATAGAACCCAGCCGGATGCTCGCAGTAAATGAAACTGCATCGACGTTTCTTATTGATTTCCAAGATGAAGCACTCCTTCTCTTATTGCTTGCAGTAGTGTTAAGGCAACGTGTTCCAGTTGCATCCCGTTCTCTTCTTCCCAGACATGAACGTCATGGTGAAGTACGTCGTGGCATGTCCGACAGATTGGTATTACCCACCAGTCAGGAACCTTTGTCCCCATGCCCTTGAACCCTGATCCATGCGGGTGGTGCGGGTCGTCTGCCGGTGCATTGCAACTCACGCACCTCAAGGTCTTGACCCATCTTGTGTACACGGGCGACTCCATGCGCTCGACGTACCCATTGGTCAGTGCCTGTTTGAATGTCAGGTATGGGGGAATGACTTTCATTTGATGAGGGTTCTGTCGATGTTGCGCCTTCTGTCTGCGAAGATCATCTTGTCTGCCTTGTCACTGAGGCCGATGATTGTTCCGTGATAAGGATTCTTATCCTGAATCTTTTGTACGTTCCTTGTTATCTTCTTGCTCATCTCTGCTGAGTGCTTAATCTGTTTGAATGGATCACCGTTCTTCGCGTGTTCTTCATCTGTGTACTTCTTCCAATCAAATGCGTTTGTCATGCCCCGTATCCTTTTCTTTCCGTGCGCTCGTTTGCTTGTGTGGTTTGCCAGACAGCTACTCCTAGCTTGAGTATCTCCAGTTCCCATCGAAGTTTCTCTGAGATTTCTGTCGCTGTTCTTAGGCTCTCCAGAACCAAGATATATTTTGCGTCAGCGCGAGCCTCTCTCTCCTGTGCCGCCGCCGTCTTGTGTCCAAGAGTTTCATACTCTTTCATCAAGATCGCAAGCTGAGACTCACGAAACTTTTCGAGATAGTTCTTTTCTGCGACCGCCTCTGAATAGATAGCGGACTTCTCTCGCATCTCAGCGAGTCTTGCCTCTGCCTTTTCGTACATTGATTTCCTCCGTTGGACGATAGTTATCTGGGATTACAAACACGTTCTTCTCTACTGACCTCTTGCCAATCTCCTTGCCTGTCAACAGATCATGTGCCCAGATCAACTTAGAGCCGGGATACTTTTCGTTAACCTCGTCCATAAGTTTTGCAGCCCACGGCATCTCTTCTCTGTTCTTTTTGCGTTGCTCTTCGCGTAGCTGGTCTTTGATGTCCGCAATATCTTTCATCGCTTCTCCTTAAAGGCAATGTCCATTTCATCAAGCGCCCTACGAACACCCGCCATTTTTGTTTCAGGTAGTTCCTTAATCTGTTTGCATAGCTCAACAAGGTTACCTCCTGACTTTGGCACACCCCAGTCCATGACAAACTCAGCCGCCTGTTTGAGCGCATGCTTGCGTATGGTCATAACAGTTCGGTGTGGTGCGACAGGCGTTGCTTGTTTGTCCTTCAGCATCTCAAGCTGGAATGAAAGCTGATGCACGGCTTGCTTGTAACTAAGAAGCTCCGCATAAAGCTCTTCCGCACTCGGTAATGGGGTGCTCATATCTCTACCCCCTCGCTGGACATGTATCTGTCGTAGTTGTAGTAGGTTTTATTTGTCGGGGACTGTGAGTAAGAGCAAGCTCCTGACTGATAGAACAAACCTACCCGCCCCTCCCAATCGCCATGTCTGTTCTTGTCGCAAACCAACAGCGCATCAGGCGAACCCTCATCTACCTCTTTGCCAGCCTGAATCTGTTGCTCTTTGCGTTTGTTTCTCCACACAGTAAAGCACTGATCCACCTGATCAACTATGGCTCCACTGCCCTTGGCATCCATCTTTCCGGGAACTTGCATCTCATCTCCAAGTTTCCTGCTGTGATGAATGATGTGTACGTGTATGTTGAAATCCAAAGCAAAGGCACACACGCTGTCAACGAAATTCTTTTGTCCGTTGTAGTCATCCTCCCCCTTAACAACCTTCATAAGAGAGTCGATCACGAAGTGTTGCACCCCAAGTTTCTTTGCGGCGTACCGCATGATTGCCAACAGATGGTTGGGATCTGTCTGTCCCATCTTGTCGTATAGCCAGAGCCGGTTCGTTGCATGAGACAAAACCCCATCGACAAACCTTGCTGTCGGCATAGAACTGCCAGCGGCTTGCTTACACATGCGAGCGAGCGTTGCCCGTGGCTTCATCTCAAAACTAGCGACGCAGACCTTTTGGTTTTGATGAAGAAAGTCAAGCATGACGTGGCTGGTTAACAGACTCTTTCCATGTCCATTGATGCCCATCCATAGGCTCACCTCGCCCGGACGGAATCTGATGTGGTCATGGGTCTTAAGCCAAGGAAGTCGTGCGCCACTAACCATCTCGCCACCACTCAACAGAGCAATGGTTTCATCCCTGTATGCCTTGGGCGCAACGATCTTGTCTTTGTCGTGCGGCTCGCTCGCGTACTCCGCAAAGTCTACGCTGTCTGCTGTAAAGATCATTTCATTTAACACTGTCGACCCCCAATAAAAATTCCAACTCATAGTCATAGACTCTTCTGTAAACAGTCTGTGCTGGATGTGTTGTTAGACCAAGCTCAATGTCTCCGTATATCTCTGGCGAGTATGTGAGATGCGCCCCAGCTTGCTTGTCCACATTCCACAGGTACAGGTAGCCATGAAACTTATCGCCCAACATATAGCCGCCGTTAGGCTTGGCCTTTGCAATAGTTTCTGCAAGATGCTTGACCGAATCTCTATGAACAGATGCGTCGTAGACCAAACAGATTTGCAGGTTCCATGCCCAGATCCAGTTGTAGCTTTCTGGATTTCTGTTTGGATCAACATAAACAATCCAGTTGCCGTCGACCAAGTCTCCAATCATGGACACAAAAACAATTTCATTCGGAACCATCTTCTTGTTTATACGTAAATCATAGATCTCTCCGGCTCCATCTGGTAGTGGATTTTTCATGTGTTCTCCTTTATGCCGTGGGCGGCTTCAACGGCTCTGACAAGACCCATAATCACCCCCTCTCGAACGTCAAGATTTTGCCAAATGATTTTGACGTCCCCTATCGTTAGCGGCTTGCGCTGTGGTGGCTCTGGCTGTGTCACAGGCTTTGGCATTTGAAAAAAGAACCCAGTAGGTCGCACATCTGCTTCTCGTCCAGCAGTGCCGTTGCCTGAATAAGCCACAGGCTCTTGCGTCTGTGCCAAGGCTTCTTTGGTAAACAATGGAATTCGATCTAGATTTGCAACAGTAGGTGTATACCATTTGATCGGCTCTGCAAATTCCAGTGTGCGCTTCTCGACATTGATGTATGCGATTGGTTTCATGCTTGCTCAGCCGTGTAGTTTGTGGATGCTGGTAAAGAGATTACTTTTTCGTTGTTCACTTCTTCATTCCTCTTAGTTTTCTCTTAAGAATTTAATGACGTATCTCAGTTTTGTAAGTTCTTCTTCAAGCTGTTCTATCTGCTTTTTCAATTCTTCGTTTTGAGCAAACTGATATTGAAAAGCCTTTTGATAGTCTTCCTTCTTTTTATGCGGAGTGGTAGACCTCCACAATATGTGAGACACATAATTACTGGCGACACCAACAGCCTTGGCAATATCCATGCTTTTCAAAGATGGGTCTTTTTCTTTCATCTCTCTGATTAACCTTGCTTTGTTCATTTCTTCATCTCCCTGATAAATATTGCAATGCTCGATAGAGTGTCTTTGCCGAATGCTTTGGCAAATCCATGCTCGATATTGAAGGCCGCCATCTCCAGCGCGGCATTCCATCCAGATTCGTAATGTCTTTCAAGTCTTTCCTGTACGGTGCTGAGCTTTTGCTCAAGGCCGCTGAGCTTCTCGTCAATATCTGTCTGTCTGTTGAAATCTGTCATAGCATCCCCTCGAATTGGATTGATGGTTCGGTACTCTCGTCTTCCCACCTACGCTGGTTCAACCATGTACTTGGGAATGGAATGAATTGGCCGTTGTCTTTCAGCCAGTCTGTGGATTCGCATGACCTCGCAATGGACGAGATCATCTGCGCCAGCACGTCAGCATCAGGCTTGATCTTGTTGAACGCCTTCTGTGCCTCAGCCTTTGCTACCTTGCGCGGGTATGCTTTCCAGAAGGAATCAAACCCCTCAACCACAGGAGTAGGTTTATGGGTTTTTGGGTTCTTGGGTTCTTGGGTTGCGTTCTGAATCGGTTCTGATTTCAGTTCTGATTTCAGAGTTTTCTTTTCAATCTTGGCTTTGTTTGCTCGTCGTGCTGACTCGGCTTTGCCGTGATACTTCTCGATCTCGTAGTCGCAACGGTCGTTCTTCCAGCCGCCATCGGATAAGACAAAGAATTCCTCAAGCACACGAGCAACGTCATCAGCGTACTCGCGCATGGCAATCAGGCGAGCGCAAAGTTCTGGGTCAGATGGGAGTGGGGTTTCTTCTGTGTAGTACACGTCCATCAAACGACGGTACGCCAAGTCTTCTGTCAGGCTGAGATGCCTTGTCTTCGTCAGGTAGTCCCTGATATGAAATTGATAACTGAACATGGAGTCCTTTCTCGCCTTTCTTTTGAAACCCCGAAGGGACAGGGAACACTGGTCGAAAGGAAAAAACTACCAATGCTTTCAGCCCTCGGAGCGACCAAGAACCTACCCTGCGGAGCGAGTGTCGCTGATTGACAAATAAAATGCAAGCAGGGGAAACCATTACCCATTTGGTTTAGTTGGTCTTTGTTAACAAACTCGTCAATTGATTGCATAATCAATGCAAATAATGTATACTTGGCAAGCCTCGCAAGCAAATTACTTTACACATCATCAACGAAAGGAACACAATGTCAGAGCAGAGCAATGAGTTTTTGAGTGTCTGGAATGACACATGCACCACAGACCCACGGCACGTTAAGGCGTTCAGTAGGGGCGGTGGCTTCTCCGGCACGGCCATCAACCACACCTACCAAGTCCGCAAGGCAACAGAGTTGTGGGGGCCAATGGGCCACCTCTGGTCTGTCAAGATTATTGAGCAGGGCTTGATGCCGGGGACTCCTATCATTGTGGAAGACGTAGCACAAGAGTGGGAAACGAACGAAAAAGGAGAGCGAGTTTTGATTATGGAAACCACCAAGAGGCACATGGTGGCGCAAGAGTCCATCCACTTTGTCCGTATCCACCTGAGCTACCCAGTCTTTGCAACGAACGGGAATGGCGACCGTGTCCACACCGGAACCGGAACAGTCGAACACTTCGGACAAACAACCTTTGTCGGCAAGAACAAGAACGGCTACTTCACGGACGAGGAAGCCCCGAAGAAATCCTTAACAGATGCTATCGGCAAGGCTCTGTCAATGCTGGGATTCTCTGCGGACATCTACCTCGGGTTGTACGACGACAACAAGTACGTCAATGACCGCAAGGCAGAAGCTGTCAAAGCTGGCACAGCCAAGCCAGAGATCAAGGCCAAGATGACCGCAGAGCAGGTCGATGATTTGAAGCGCAAGCTGTCTGAGTGCAAGACCAAAGAGTCCTTGCGCGGTCAGTTTGCTTTGCTGAGCAACGACGAGAAGGCTGTGACAGAGGAGTTCTGCAAGGCTTTGGCGGCGGGGTTGGAATGACAGAGCATGAATCATCTGTTGATGCCGTAATCATCAGGGTCGTTCTTCCCATGACCTACAGCATCATTGACCAGTTGATTGATCTGGACGGGAAGCCGATACCAAAGAAGCTCTTGGCTGACGCAAAGAAACTTCTGCCAAGCAACTACAAGAATTCATTTCAGTTCAAGGGAGAGGCATGAACCCGCACCAGAGAACAGATCAATGGTTTAAAGACAGAGAGGGGAAGCTGACAGCCTCCTCTTTCGGACAGGCCGCTGGCCTCGGCCCCGGTTCTCGCCAACAACTTTGGCGAAGACTCATGGGATTGGAAGATCCGTTTGAAGGCAATGCCGCATCACAATGGGGAGAGGAACATGAAGCTCACGCAGTTGGTGAGTACAGCACGAGGTGCGTTGATGACCCTACATCTGTCAGTCTGGTGGGGTTCGTATCGCATCCGGAGATGGCTTGGCTTGGTGGTTCACCCGATTTTCTTATTGGGGATAAGGGGGTGGCTGAGGTCAAGTGTCCGTATTCGCAGGTTGTCTACCCAGAAGTCCCGCCCTATTACATGGCGCAAATGCAGGGGCTTATGGAAATCACGCAAAGGGACTACTGCGAGTTCGTAGTATGGACACCCGACGTTATGGCTGTCACAAGGATTGACAGATCGAAGGAGTATTGGGACTGGTTGCATCTGCGACTGGCTGACTTTTGGTGTTGGGTGGTAGCCCAAGTCGAGCCACCAAGAGAAAAGAAATCCCAACCACCAAAGCTCGAGTTAACTGCAACAACTCTTTACAAATTGAAGGATTAACAATGGCAAATTT
>Ga0315902_10006893_pt1 | contig 15632 bp, 15 predicted proteins | sample LakEriMetagenome_9_FD_203523 | JGI IMG/M metagenome (GOLD analysis project Ga0315902, IMG submission 203523) | Freshwater fungal communities from buoy surface, Lake Erie, Ohio, United States - Buoy 12 MA117 | ecosystem: Environmental > Aquatic > Freshwater > Lake > Lake biofilm | place: USA...
CGGGTTCCTGTGGCGCGCTGCGCCGCAGATCCTCCTCCTCCAACGCCCCGTGCACGATCGCCCTGCGGAGTAATGATGGACCTGATCCAGACCCTCGAGAAGGAAGAGATCGCCCGCCTGGGCAAGGTGATCCCCGCGTTCGCCCCTGGCGACACGGTGATCGTCAATGTCAACGTCGTCGAGGGCACGCGCAAGCGCGTCCAGGCCTACGAAGGCGTGGTGATCGCCAAGCGCAACCGTGGGCTGAACAGCAGCTTCATCGTGCGCAAGATCTCCAGCGGCGAAGGCGTGGAGCGCACCTTCCAGCTCTACAGCCCGCTGATCGCCGGCATCGAGGTCAAGCGCCGCGGCGACGTGCGCCGCGCCAAGCTGTACTTCCTGCGCGAGCGCAGCGGCAAGTCGGCCCGCATCAAGGCCAAGCTGGACTGACCAGCCGACCTGGGCGAGGCGCCACCGCCTTCGCCTGATAGCCGGCGGCTCCACCCCTGCATGGCGGACCGGCCTCGCATCACCGACCCGAAGGCCTATCCAGCCGTCGGGACGGACGACCACCTGCCCGGGCTGCCTGCGGAGCGGCTGACTCCCCGCTTCCTGCGCGACCGCTTCAGCGTCCGCATCGACTGGAGACCTGAACTCCAGGGCGATGGCGGCAGCCTGGAGCGTGAGCCGGCTGCGGCCTCTGTCCTGGTGCCGCTGGTGCTGCGCGACGAGGCCCTGCATGTGCTGCTGACGCAACGCACCGCCCATCTCCACGACCACGCGGGGCAGGTGAGCTTTCCCGGCGGACGCGCCGAGCCGCATGACGCCGACGAGGTGGCCACGGCACTGCGCGAGGCGCAGGAGGAGATCGGCCTGCACCCGCGTCACGTCGAGGTGCTGGGCTGCCTGCCGGCCTACACCACGGTGACGCGCTTCGTCGTCACCCCGGTGGTGGCGCTGGTGCACCCCCCCTTCGAACTGGCGCTTGACGCCTTCGAGGTCGACGAGGCCTTCGAGGTCCCGCTGCCCTTCCTGATGACGCCCGCCCACCACCGCCGGCACATCTTCGATGCGGGCGGCAAGCCACGGCAGTTCCTGTCCATGCCGTGGCAAGGCGAGGCCGCTGACGGCGCGCTGCGCGAGTACTACATCTGGGGCGCCACCGCGGCGATGCTGCGCAACCTCTACGGCTTCCTGTCGGCCTGAGAGCTCGGGGGCTCTCGTCCTCGCTCTCGCTCTCGCCTCGCCCTTGCGTGCGTCAACGGGCAGGGCCCCCGATATCATCCGGCGCATGACCAGCTTCTTCGCCGTGCTGCTTGCGCTGGTGATCGAGCAGCTCAAGCCGCTGCCCCGAGACAACCAGGTGCACCGCGCCATGCGGCGCTGGTCGCGGTGGGCGCAGCGCAACCTCGACGCCGGAGGCCCTGTTCACGCCTGGCTGGTGTGGGTTGTGACCGTGGTGCTGCCCGCTCTGGCCGCCGCAGCGGTGCACTTCGCCCTGTCCTCCACCAGCCTGCTGCTGGCGCTGGCCTTCGATGTCGCCGTGCTGTACCTGACGTTGGGATTCCGGCAGTTCAGCCACTTCTTCACCGACATTCGCGAGGCTCTGGAGCGCGGCCACGAGACCCGTGCCCGCGAGCTGCTCGCGCAGTGGCGTGACCTGCAGACCAGCGACCTTCCACGTACCGAATTGCTGCGTCACGTGATGGAGCACGCCCTGCTGCAGGCGCACCGTCACGTTTTCGGCGTGTTCTTCAGCTTCGTGGTGCTGTCGGCGCTGGGTCTGGGCCCGGCCGGTGCCGTGCTCTACCGCATGGCCGCGTCACTGCGCGACCAATCCTCGCGCGTCGGCCGCCCTAGTGATGGCGTGGCCGTCAACGAACGGCTGCAGCAGCTGTCACGGCGCGCCTTCGAACTGATCGATGCCATCCCTGCACGATTGACGGCCTTCGGCTTTGCGGTGGTCGGCAATTTCGAGGAGGCCATCAACAGCTGGCGGCGGGATGCGTCGCTTTGGGAGCACCCTCAGGAGGGCATCGTCCTGGCCGCGGCCGCCGGCGCGGTGGGTGTGCAACTGGGTGGCGCCGCAGCGCCCCCCCGTTCCAGCGCGGGCACTGCAGCGGATACGCTGGAGGCCGCCACAAGCGTGGAGGGCGCCTCGTCGGGCTCCACCTCCGGAGTGCCGGCCCAACTGGCCCACCTGCAGAGCATGGCGGCGCTGGTGTGGCGCTCCGTCGTGCTGTGGATGCTGATCGTGGCTCTGCTGTCGCTGGCCAACGTGCTGGGTCAGTGACGGGGGGCCGTCAGCTCTTCGTAGAACTCGGTGTGCAGGCGCAGCCGGCTCGCGGCGATCTCGCCGCGCTCGACCGCCAGACGCACTGCACAGCCCGGCTCGGTGCGGTGGCTGCAGTTGGCGAAGCGGCAGTTCTCTGCGTGTGGTGACAGATCAGGCATCAGCCGCGACAGGTCGGCTGCCGCCACGTGGTGCAGGCCGAACTCCTGGAAGCCCGGCGAGTCGATGAGGGCACCGTCTGCCGGTGTCGGCCCCATCGGGTACCAGGCAGTCGAGGTGGTGGTGTGGCGGCCGGTGTTCAGTGCGCGGGAGATCTCGCCCACCGCCGCCTGGGCATGCGGTGCCATCAGGTTCACGAGCGTGCTCTTGCCCATGCCGCTGGGCCCCAGCACCAGGGTGACGCGGCCCTGCAGGCGCGGGGCCAGAACCGCGCGGGCTTCGTCTGGACGCGCCTTCAAGGCGAACTCGACCACCTCCACGCCCATCGCCGCGTAGGGTTGCAGCCGCTCGCGTGAGGCCTCGATGGATGGCAGGTCGGCCTTGTTGAGGCCGATCCACGTGGGGATGCCGGCGCTGCCCGCGGCGATCAGCGCGCGGGCGAGTTGCGACTCGGAAAACGGTGGCTCGGCGGCCACCAGCACCAGCAGCGCGTCCAGGTTGGCGGCGAAGGATTTGGTGCGCCAACGGTCCTGGCGGAACAGCAGATTGCGCCGCGGCAGTACCGACTCGATGACCCCTTCGTCGCCGGTACCCTGCCACAGCACCAGGTCGCCCACCACCGCATCGCCGCGGCGGCCCCGGAAGTGGCACAGCACCCGCCGCCCGTCTTCCGTCAGCACCACGGCATGCCGGCCGTGCGTGGCGACCACCCGGGCCGATGCGTCGCCGGCACTCAAGCCGCTGTCGCCCCCATGCAGCGCTCAGGCGCCAAGCGCGTTCACCTTGGCGGCACAGATGAAGTCGTTGATCGACAGGCCGCCCACCGAGTGGGTGGAAAAGCGCACCATGCAGTCGCCCCAGCGCACGGTCATGTCGGGGTGGTGGTCCTCGCTGTGCGCGAGCCAGGCCACCGCATTCACGAAGGCCATCGTGCGGTGGTAGTCGGCGAAGCGGAATTGCCGCTGCAGCGCACCGTCGGCCACCGACCATCCGGCCAACTGGCCCAGCATCGCTTGCACTTCGGCTGCAGGCATCGGCGGTTGCCCCTGGATCGGGCGGCATCGTTGGTCGAGCAGGTCTTGCATGGGCTTGCGTGGGCTTGCGTGGGCTTGCGTGGGCTTTTGTGTGCGCTTCAGGCAGGGGACGTCGCCGGGGCCGGCAAGGCAGCCAGACGTTGCGAGGCCGGCGGGTGCGAGTAGTGGAACCGCACGTAGACCGGGTCGGGCGTCAACGTGGCGGCGTTGTCCTCGTGCAGCTTGAGCAGGGCGCTGGCGAGGTCCCGGCCATCAGCCTGCGCGCAGGCGTAGGCGTCGGCTTCGTACTCGTGCCGCCGCGACAGCGCTGAGGCGATGGGCGACAGGAAGAAGGCGAAGGGGGGCAGGGCCAGCGAGAACAGCAGCAGGGCCAGTGCGTCGCGCGGAGCATCCAGCAGCGGCTCCACCCCCAGCCCCACATAGAAGGCGCCCTGCACCGACAACCAGCCCAGGAAGGCCAGGGCCGCCAGGCTGAGGGCGAAGATCGTCACGATGCGCTTGGGCACGTGGCGGTGGCGGAAGTGGCCGAGCTCGTGGGCGAGCACCGCCTCCACCTCCCCAGGGGTCAGGCGCGCCAGCAGCGTGTCGTAGAACACCACGCGCTTGGCCGAACCCAGGCCGGTGAAGTAGGCGTTGGCGTGGGCCGAACGGCGGCTGCCGTCCATCACGAACAGGCCCTTGGCTGCGAAGCCGCAGCGCTGCATGAGGGCCTGCACACGTTGCGCCAAGGACTCGTCTTGCAGCGGCTCGAAACGGTTGAACAGCGGGGCGATGACTGTCGGATAGATCACCAGCAGCATCAGGTTGAACCCCGCCCAGGCCGCCCAGGCCCACAGCCACCACGCGGGGCCTGCGGCACCCATAAGCCACAGCACCAGAGCCGCCAAAGGCAGGCCTAGCACCGCGCCCACCGCCAGCCCCTTGAGCAGGTCTGCGACCCACAGGCGAAGCGTGGTGCGGTTGAAGCCGAAGCGCTGCTCGAGCCGGAAGGTGGCGTACCACTCCGAGGGCAGGTCGATCAGCGACGACAGCATCGCGAAGGCGGCCAGCAGCGCGAGCTGGCTGCCCAGCGGGCCGAGCACCGGCAGCGCGGTGGACACCACCCAGGCGTTCAGCGCGTCCAGGCCGCCCAGCAGCGTCCAGCCCAGCAGCACGGCCGCGCCCAGGGCGGACTGCACCATGCCGAAGCGGCCTTTGGCCAGCGTGTAGTCGGCGGCCTTGCGATGGGCCTCCAAGGTGACTGTGCTGCGAAAGGCTTCGGGCACTGCGTCTCGATGCGCCGCGACGTGCCGCATCTGCCGTGTCGTCAGCCACAGCTGGGTGACCAGCCAGGCGATGACGACAGCGCTGAAGACGAGGGAAACGGACCAGGCGCTCATAGGGGAGAAATCGATCGGCGTTCAGTGTAGGACTGAGACAATGTCCCGGAGCTTCACTGCGACGATTGCCCCTCATGACTCTCACGCAAGACACGGCCGCCGCGCTGCCGCCCAGCGAGCACAATCTGATCTGGATCGACCTGGAGATGACCGGGCTGGAGCCCGACCGCGACCGCATCATCGAGGTGGCGGTGGTGGTGACCGACCCGCAGATCACCGTGCGGGTGGCGGGGCCGGTGATCGCGGTGCACCAGAGCGATGTCGTGCTCGGTGGCATGGACGCGTGGAACCGCGGCACTCATGGCAAGAGCGGGCTCACGCAGCGGGTGCGCGAGTCGCAGGTGGACGAGGCCGCCGCGCAGGCGCAGGTCATCGAGTTCCTCAAGCGCCACGTGCCCAAGGGCAAGAGCCCCATGTGCGGCAACAGCGTGTGCCAGGACCGCCGCTTCCTCGCCCGCACGATGCCCGAGCTGGAGGCCTTCTTCCACTACCGCAACCTGGACGTCAGCACGCTCAAGGAATTGGCCAGGCGCTGGGCGCCCAAGGTGCTGGAGGGTTTCAAGAAGGCGCAGAAACACACTGCGCTGGCCGACATCCACGAGTCCATCGACGAGCTGCTGCACTACCGTCAGCACTTCCTTCGCTGACGCCGCTTCGCACAGTCCACTCCGAGTCCTCAGCCGCGACATGAGCAGCCCAAGGGCTTGTGGCCTACAATGCGTGCTCGCGGCCGGGATCTTTCCCGGCCGTTTCGTTCATCCCCTCTGACCTGCGCGCGCCCTCTCAAGGTGCGGGCGGCCGCCCCGGCGGCTCGGTTGGCGGCGATGCCGTCGCCCTCCGACCCGTTCCCCGCCCACGGCCTTGCAGCCGCCCTGGCGGTGCGTCCTGTTCCCTGGTGACTTCACCCACGTCGGCCCCCCGGCCGGCGTATGCGGTGGTGCGTGGCCGTTGGCGGCCGCCTCCACCGTGAGAGCACTCCATGAGCTTTGATTCCCTGAACCTCCACGACCCTCTCAAGGCCGCGCTGCGCGACGCGGGCTACACCCAGGCCACCGACGTGCAGCAGCGCGCCATCCCGCCGGCCCTGGAAGGCCGTGACCTGATGGTGGCCTCCAGCACTGGCAGCGGCAAGACGGCGAGCTTCATCCTGCCGGCTTTGACCCGCGTTCTCGCGGCCCGCCAGGACCCGGCCGCGCGCCGCGACAAGGGAGTGACCTCCGGCCCTCGCGTGCTGGTGCTGGCCCCCACGCGTGAACTTGCTCTGCAGGTGGCACAGGCCGCTCAGCGCTATGGCCGGCACGTGCAGGGCCTGCGGGTGGCCACGGTGGTGGGTGGTGTGCCCTACGGCGCGCAGCTCAAGGCGCTGCGCGGCCCGCTGGACATCCTGATTGCCACGCCGGGCCGCCTGATGGACCACATGCATTCGGGCAAGGCCGTGTTGTCCCAGGTGCAGATGCTGGTGCTCGACGAGGCCGACCGCATGCTGGACATGGGCTTCATCGACGACATCCGCTTCATCGCCGAGGCCACCCCGGCCGCCCGCCAGACCCTGATGTACAGCGCCACCTTCGCTGGCCACGTCGGCCGTCTGGCGCAGGCCCTGCTGCGCGACCCGATGCGTCTGGAGGTTTCCTCGCACACCGAGGCGCATGCCGACATCGAGCAGCGCCTGCACTGGGCTGACGACCTGCAGCACAAGAACGCGCTGCTGGATCACCTGCTCACCGAGCGTTCGGTGGACCAGGCCGTGGTCTTTACCAGCACCCAGCGTGACGCCGACTGGCTGGCCGACCGGCTGGCCGACATGGGCCACGCGGTGGCCTCGCTGCACGGCGGCATGCCGCAGGGGCGGCGCAACCGCGTGCTGCAGGGGCTGCGCTCACGCCAGCTGCGCGTGCTCGTGGCCACCGACGTGGCGGCGCGCGGCATCGACGTGCCGACCATCAGCCACGTCATCAACTACGGCCTGCCGATGAAGGCAGAGGACTACGTGCACCGCATCGGCCGCACCGGCCGAGCAGGGCGCGCAGGGCTCGCGGTCACGCTGGCCGAGCGCCGCGATGCGGGCATGGTGCAGCGCATCCAGCGGTTCACCACGCAGCGCATCCCGGCCGCGGTGATCGCGGGGCTGGAGCCTCGGCGCGCCGAAGCCGTGGTCCCGGCCCGCAGGCCGGGCAGCAAGCCCGCCGTCAAACGCCCAGCAGCTCGACCTCGAACTTCAGCGTCGCGTTCGGCGGGATGACGCCCCCGGCGCCGTAGGCGCCGTAGCCCAGGTGCGGCGGGATGATCAGCACGCGGGTGCCGCCCACCTGCATGCCCTGGACGCCCTCGTCCCAGCCGCCGATGACCTCGCCTGCGCCCAGGCGGAACGAGAACGGCTGCCCGCGGTCCTTGCTCGAGTCGAACTTGCGGCCCTGCTGGCCGTCCTGCCACAGCCACCCCGTGTAGTGCACCTGCACCCGCTGCCCCGCCGAGGCGGTGGCCCCGGTGCCGGGGGTGGTGTCGTCGTATTGCAGGCCGGAGGCGTTGGTGATCATGTTCGGTTCCTGTTGTAGAGGACGGTCATTGTGGCGCGGTTGGGCCCAGGCTCCAGCGGTCCGCCCAATAGGCCGCCCACCAGGCCAGTGCGTCACTCACCGTGCCTTGCGCATTGGCTGATGACCCTGCAGACGGGAATCCCAAAGCAGGAGGCTCGGGCAAGCCGAGCGCATGAGCAGCGCTTTGCAAGACTTCCAGCGGCCGCGCCGTGTCCACAGGCGCCGCGCCGTTCTGCTTGGACAGCTTCTGCCCGTCTGCGGCCAGCACCAGCGGCGTGTGCAGGTAGACCGGTGTGGGCAATCCCAGGGCGCGTTGCAGCAGGATCTGCCGCGCGGTGTTGTCGGCCAGATCCTCTCCGCGCACGACGTGCGTGATGCCCTGCGCGGCATCGTCGACCACCACAGCCAATTGGTAGGCCCACAGACCGTCGGCGCGCCGCAGGACGAAGTCGCCCACCTCGCGGGCCACGTCCTGTTGCTGCGCGCCCAGTCGGCGGTCTGTCCAGTCGACGACCGGTGACCCGAGGGCCGCAATGTTCAACCGTACGGCTCTGGCCGGGCGTCCGTGCAGGCCCGCCCGGCAGGTCCCGGGGTACACGCGTTCGGCGTGCCTCTCAAGGACGACGCCGCCGGCGCGCAGCGCGCCCTCTATCTCCTTGCGCGTGCACCCGCAGGGGTAGGCCAGGCCTGCCCGGATCAACTGCCCCAGCGCTGTCTCGTACAGCGGCCCCCGCTCGGACTGCCTGACCGGCGGCTCGTCGGGGTGGAGGTGCAGGGCGGCGAGTTGCCGCAGGATCTCGGCTTCAGCCTCGGCTGAACAGCGGGGCGTGTCCACGTCCTCGATGCGCACCAGCCAGCGCCCCCCTTGAGCCCTTGCATCCAGCCAGCTGGCCAGCGCCGCCACCACCGAGCCCGCGTGCAGCGGTCCGGTGGGCGAGGGCGCGAAACGGCCCACGCTGGCGACGGCATCGGGCACTGCCAGGCGGGTGGGGGTCGGCTGGGGGCGGCTCTCGGCCATGGCCAGGATTGTCTTTCGGGGCCTTCAGGCGCAGATGCATTCCCGCGCGCGATGCTTGGGCGATGATTCAGGCCAACAGACCAAAAGACAAGAGGCACCCCCCATGATCACCCTGCGCCGCTCGGCCGAACGCGGCTATGCCGACCACGGCTGGCTCAAGAGTTTCCACAGCTTCTCGTTTGCCGGCTACTTCGACCCGGCCCACATGGGCGTGGGCAATCTGCGGGTCATCAACGAGGATCGCATCGACCCCGGCACGGGCTTCGGCACGCATGGCCACCGCGACATGGAGATCGTGAGCTATGTGCTTGACGGCGCGCTCGCTCACCAGGACAGCATGGGCAACGGCACGCCGGGCGGCGCCCATGCGGGCGTGATCCGGCCCGGCGACGTGCAGCGCATGAGCGCCGGCACGGGGGTGCGTCACAGCGAGTTCAATCACTCGGCCGACGGTGTCACCCACTTCCTTCAGATCTGGATCCTGCCCGACCGCACCGGCATCGAGCCCGGCTACGAGCAGAAGCACTTTGCGCCTCAGGACAAGCGCGGCCGGCTGGCGCTGGTGGCCTCGCCAGACGCCGCGAAGGGCTCGGTGACGATCCACGCCGATGCCCGGCTGTACGCGGGTCTGTTCGATGCCGCCGAGAGCGCCGCGCAGACCCTGGACCCGCGGCGCCTGACCTATGTGCACCTGGCTCGCGGTACGCTCACCGTGAACGGGCAGCGCCTGCTGGCGGGTGACGCCGTGACGCTGGAAGGCGAAACCGCCCTGGAGCTGGTCGACGGGCAGGGCGCCGAGGTGCTGGTGTTCGACCTGCGTCGCCCCAGCTGAACATCCGCCTCAGCCTGGCGCGAGCGGCTCGCGCAGCCGGGCGATGAAGGCCTCGCACTGCGCCAGCTGGTCCAGGCTGACGTACTCGTCGGCCTGGTGGGCCTGTCCGATGGAGCCCGGCCCGCAGATCACCGTGGGGATGCCTGCGCGCTGGAAGAGCCCGGCCTCGGTGCCGAAGGCAACCAGTGCCGTCTGCCGCGTGTGGGCGAGCCGCTGCGCCAGCAGCACCGCCGGGTCGTCCTCGCGGGCCAGGAAGGCCGGCATGGTGGCGAAAGCCTCGAAGCTGAAACCGGTGGACGGGTCCACCGCCTTCATCGGCGGCTCCAGTTCGGCGGCGCGGCGCAGCACCTCGCGTTGCATGGCTTCCTCGTCCGTGCCCGGCAGGTTGCGGAACTCGTAGTGCACCCGGCACTCCTCGGGCACCACGTTGTCAGCGATGCCGCCTTGCATCACGCAGGACGCTGCAGTGCTGTAGGCCACATCGAATCCTGGGTGATACGGGCCGTGGTCACGCCAGCGGTCGGCCATGTCGGCGATGTGGGCCACCAGCCGCGCGCCAGCTTCCACCGCGTTGACGGCAGACGGGGTGAGCGACGAGTGCGCCGCCTTGCCACGGATGCAGCAGCGCCAGCGCTGCACGCCCTTGTGGGCGATGGCCGGCACCATGTTCGTGGGCTCGCCGACGATGCAGTGCGACGGGGCCAGCCCCGCCTCCTTCAGGTCGGCGATCAGGTGGCGAGCGCCGAAGCCGCCCACCTCCTCGTCGTAGCTGAAGGCGTAGTGCACGGCAAAGGGCAGGTCGGCTTCCAGGAGGGCCTGGGCCTGCGATACCGCGATGCCGATGTAGCCCTTCATGTCGGCGCTGCCTCGCCCATACAGGCGACCGTCGCGCACCTCGGCGCCCAGCGGGTCGCAGGTCCAGTCCTGGCCATCCCAGGGCACGGTGTCGGTGTGGCCGGAGAGGATGACGCCGCCGGGCTTGCCCTCGCCCAGCGTGGCGAAGAGATTGGCCTTGCGCCGGTCGTCGTCCCAGGTCAGGCGCGGCTGCACGCCGAGCGCGCGCAGGTGGTCGGCGATGCAGTCGATCAGCTCCAGGTTGGAGCGGTCGCTGACGGTGTGGAAGCGCACGAGGCGCTGCGCCCAGGCCAGGGCGTCGGCTGAAGGGGTGGCACTCATGGCAGCTAGCATAGCCCCATGAACGAAACCCTGATTCCCGACGCGTCCACCATCCGACAGGCGCAGCAGCGCATCCAGGCCGATGTGCGGCGCACACCGCTGTGGCGCGTCCCCGGCCGCCAGCTGGGGCTGGACGTGGCCGAGGTCTGGCTGAAGCTGGAGCATCTGCAGGTCAGCGGCAGCTTCAAGGCGCGTGGCATGTTCAACCGGCTGCGGTCGAGCGACGTGCCGGCGGCGGGGGTCACCATCGCCTCGGGCGGCAATGCGGGCATTGCCGTGGCCTGTGCGGCGCGCGCCGCGGGGGTGCCCTGCGAGGTCTTCCTGCCCGAGGTCTCCACCCCGGCCAAGCGTGCGGCGCTGGCGGCACTGGGCGCGGGGGTGAGGGTGCAAGGCGCGCAGTACCCACAGGCACTTCAGGCTTGCCTTGACCGTCAGGCGCAGACGGGTGCATTGCTCATGCACGCCTACGATCAGCCCGAGGTGGTGGCCGGTGCCGGCACCCTGGGCGCCGAGATCGAGGACGAGGCCGGACTGCCCGACCGGGTGCTGGTGAGCGTGGGGGGCGGCGGCCTCATCGCCGGCATCGCCGCCTGGTGCGCCAGCCGTTGCCGCGTGGAGGCGGTGGAGCCCGAGAAGGCGCCCACGCTTCACGCTGCGCGCGCGCACGGCGCCCCGGTCGATGTGGACGTCGGCGGGCTGGCGGCCGACTCGCTGGGGGCCCGGCGCATCGGGCAGATCGCCTGGGCGGTGAGCTCGCGCCACGTGGCGGCGGCTCACTTGCTGTCTGACGAGCAGATCGCCCGCGCGCAGCGGCGCATGTGGGACGAGCTGCGCCTGGCCGTGGAGCCGGCGGCTGCGCTGCCCCTGGCGGCGCTGTGGGAGGGCTTGGTCAGGCCGGGGCCTGAAGAGCGCGTGGCGGTGATCGTCTGCGGCGCCAACCTGGACCCGGCGCGCTTGTCGGCCTGAGGAGTTGCCGCTCAGCGCTCAGCCGAGGGGGCCCGGGCCCTCAGGGCACCGCTCGGTCGATCTCGATGCGCAGGTCCTTCGCGCCTACGGCCACAGGGGCGGACAAGCCTTCCAGGTCACCCGACTGTGGCATGGCCTGGCCCGACTTGCTGATGCGCGCACCCACGATGACCTTCTGCGCCGACGACAGGTTGGCGCCCGGAGCCATGGCCATCGCATCATCCAGCCGGAAATTGAGCGGCAGGTCCTTGACCTGGCGGCGCATCAGGGCCAGGGGCATGCGGGGGCCGTCGACGGCGCGGGCGAACACGAAGACCGTGTCTTCAGGTGAGGCCCGGCCGCGCAGCGAGGCGGCCAGGGTGACGGTGCCTGAGACCGCTGCGTTCGCCGCTGGGGCTGACGCCGAACCGCTGCTGCTGCGGGGCGCTGCCGTCGCACCGCCGGCCTGCGCCTGGCGGCGCGCTTCCTCCGCCCCCTCGCGCGCCTGCTGGGCCATGGGGCTGTCCGGTGGCGCCAACTGGGCAACGCGCTCCCATTGGCGGGCCGCGGTGGCGTAGTCGCCCTTGTCGAAGGCGTGAGCCCCCGAGAGGGCCAGCGCCTTCGGGTGATCAGGGTCGATCTTCAGCGCCCGCTCGATCAGCCGGGCCGGCTCGCCTTCCAGCGTTCGGCCGCCCGAAACGGCCAGCGCGTCGGCCAGATCGGCCAGCACGTTCGGATCGTCGGGCCGCTGGGCCTGCACCTTGCGGTAGGCGTCCACGGCTTCGGCGGCGCGCCCCAGGGCCATGTAGGAGCGTCCCAGCATGGTCCACCCTTGCACGTCGTCAGGGCGGTCCTTCAGCCGCTCGGCCAGGCGGGCCACCATCTCGTTGACCTGCTCCGGTGTGGGCGCCGAGGCTGCGGTCTCGGGTGGTGGTGCGCCCGCGGCCAGCGTCGCGGAGTCGAGCAGGGCGTCGGGCCGGCCCTTGAGGGCGTAGCCTCCCAGGGCGAGGAGCAGCACCACTGCAGCGGTCATCCACCACAGGGAGGCACCCGCCCGCGGTGCTACAGGCGTTTCGCCCAGCGCCGTCAGGCGGTCCAGCAGGCGTTGTCGACTCTGCGCGTGCTGGGCCTCGTCCAGTGCGCCGCTGGCTCGCAGCGCGTCGAGTTGGGCCAACTGCTCGCGCAGTCGGGTGGGGCTGGTGTCGGTTGGGGTCGTGGTGTCCATCGGGGATAGGGCTCAGCGCAGGCCGAGGAAGTCGAGCACCGGCGCCACGGTGCGAGCAGGGTCTTCCTCGTGGGGCACGTGGCCCAGGTCGTCGAAGACCACGAGGCGGCTGCCGGCGATGCGTCGGGAAAACTCGCGGCCGACCTCCGGCGGGATGAGTCGGTCCTGACCACCCCAGAGGATGAGGGTGGGCAGCTTCAGCGCGTCCAGGCGCTCGACGTGCTCGCCCGGGATGAACACGGCCAGACGCTCGCCCAGGGCGCGCCGGTTGCCTTCGCGCAGCGTGAGTTCGAAGTAGCGGTCCACGAGCTCAGACGTCACTTTTGCGGGGTTGCCGTAGACGTTGCGCAGGCTCTGGCTCACCATGGAGCGGGGCAGCAGGTGTTCGGTCGTGCGGTTCAACAACGGGATGCGGGCCACGATGAAGCCTATGGGTATCGACTTCGGCGTGAAGGCCGGCCCGGTGGCGTCCACCAGGACGAGCCGCTCCACGCGATCAGGCGCGGCATGCGCGGTGCGCCAGGCGACCTCGCCGCCCAGCGAGTTGCCACCGATCACGAAGCGCCCGATCTGCAGCCGGTCCATCAGATCGAGCACGAAGCGCGCGTAGGTGTCGCCGCGGTAGTCGCCGCGTGCGTACTGCCCGGCGAACGGGCCCGTCAGCCCGAAGGCCGGCAGGTCGAAGGTGATGACGCGCCGGCGCTTGCGCAGCTCGGTCACCCAGCCTTCCCAGGTGTGCAGGCTGGCGCCCGTGCCGTGCACCAGCACCACAGGCAGCGGGTCGTCGCGGGGGCCCTCGTCTCGCAGGTGGACGATCTGGCCGCGCACCTCGACGAAGTCGCTGGGCGGCGTGGCCCAGCGGGCCACGAGCGACTCCACCGTGCGGTCCGGTGCACGCGACACCGCCACGACGATGGCGACGCCGATCAACAAGACCCCGACGGCCTTGACCAGCAGGCCCGTCATGGGGGCGACGACCGGGCGCAGAGATGGGCGGCGAGGGGCATGGCGCGCGGGATTCTAGGCGTCGACCGCTGCCTACAATGGTCGTCATGGGCTTCGTCCACCTGCGCACGCACACCGAGTTCTCGGTCGTCGACGGCACCCTCAGGATCGACGAAGCGGTGGCCGCGGCACGCGTTGATGGCCAGCCCGCGCTGGCCATCACCGACCTGGCCAATCTGTTCGGCGCCGTGCAGTTCTATGGTGCCTGCCGCGGGGCAGGCGTCAAGCCGCTGATCGGTGCCGACCTGTGGGTCTCTCCCGAGGGCTCGGACAAGCAGCCCAGCCGCCTGCTGCTGTTGGCGCAGGACACCACCGGCTACCTCAATCTGTGCCAGCTGCTGTCGCGTGCGTGGACGGGCAACGTCCAGCGCAACCAGGCCTGGGTGAAGTGGGAGTGGCTGGCCGAGTGTGCGGCCGGTCTGGTGGCCTTGTCCGGCGCGGAGGGCGGGGCCGTCGGGCAGGCGCTCCTGTCGGGAGACCGTGCACGCGCACTCGCGGCGGCCCAGCGCTTGGCCGATACCTTTGCGGGCCGCTTCTACCTGGAGTTGCAGCGCGCCGGCCTGCCTGGCCAGGAGGCCCTGGTGCAGGCCACCGTGCCGCTGGCCGCGGAACTGGGGCTGCCCGTGGTGGCCACACACCCGGTGCAGTTCCTCGGCGAGGACGATTTCGAGGCCCACGAGGCGCGCGTGTGCATCGCCGAGGGCGAGACCCTGGCCAGCCCGCGGCGGGTCAAGCGTTTCACCCGCGACCAGCACTTCAAGACCGCCCAGGCGATGCGCGAGCTGTTCGCCGACATCCCCTCGGCGGTGGACAACACGCTGCGCATCGCCCAGCGCTGCAACCTGCGGCTCACGCTGGGCAAGCCGCGGCTGCCCGATTTCCCCACACCGCCGCAGCCCGACGGCACGCCCACGCCCACCCCGGAGTACTTCCGCGAGCTGTCCCGCAAGGGCCTTGAGGATCGTCTGGCCAGGCTCTTCCCCGACGAGCGCGAGCGCGAGGCGCAGCGTGCGCGCTATGCCGCGCGACTGGACTTCGAGATGGACACCATCGTCAAGATGGGCTTCGAGGGCTACTTCCTCATCGTGGGCGACTTCATCGGCTGGGCACGCGCCAATGGCTGCCCGGTGGGGCCGGGCCGGGGTTCCGGCGCGGGCTCTCTGGTGGCCTACAGCCTGGGCATCACCGATCTGGACCCGCTGCGCTACCAGTTGCTGTTCGAGCGCTTCCTGAACCCAGAGCGCGTGTCGATGCCCGACTTCGACATCGACTTCTGCCAGACCAACCGCGACCGGGTCATCGACTATGTCAAGTCGCGCTACGGCAAGGAGGCGGTGAGCCAGATCGCCACCTTCGGCACCATGGCGGCCAAGGCCGCGCTGCGCGATGTGGGCCGCGTGCTGGGCATGGCCTACGGCCATGTGGACTCGATCGCCAAGTTGATTCCGGCGCCCCCGGGCAAGACGGTGACGCTGGCCAAGGTGCCCGAGCAGCCTGACAGCGGCGTGGTCTACGCGCGCAAGGAGGCGCCCGAGCTCAACGAGCGCGAAGCGGCCGAGGAGGAAGTGGCCGAGCTGCTGACCCTGGCCACCCGCGTGGAGGGCCTGGTGCGCAACGTGGGCATGCACGCCGGCGGTGTGCTCATCGCCCCGGGCCGCATCACCGACTTCTGCCCGCTGTACCAGCAGCCGGGCAGCGATGCCGCGGTGAGCCAGTACGCCAAGGACGACGTGGAGGCCATCGGGCTGGTGAAGTTCGACTTTCTTGGCCTGGCCACGCTCACCATCCTGGAACTGGCCAAGGACTTCATCCGCGCGCGGCACCCGCAGCGCGCCGACTTCAGCTACGAGGCGGTGCCGCTGGACGATGCGCAGGTCTACCGACTGTTCTCCGATGGCCGCACCGAGGCCGTGTTCCAGTTTGAATCGGCCGGCATGCAGCGCATGCTGCGCGACGCGCGCCCGACGCGCCTGGAGGACCTCATCGCCCTGAACGCGATGTTCCGCCCCGGGCCGATGGACAACATCCCGTCGTTCTGCGCGCGCAAGCA
>Ga0315902_10006895_pt1 | contig 15631 bp, 15 predicted proteins | sample LakEriMetagenome_9_FD_203523 | JGI IMG/M metagenome (GOLD analysis project Ga0315902, IMG submission 203523) | Freshwater fungal communities from buoy surface, Lake Erie, Ohio, United States - Buoy 12 MA117 | ecosystem: Environmental > Aquatic > Freshwater > Lake > Lake biofilm | place: USA...
TCGCTTGTGTGCGGCGTGCATGCCGCGGCCCTTGCCCTTGCTGGTTTTCATTCGCCCGTGATTTTGTCCGCGAGCCGGAACTGTGCAAGCGGGGACAAGTTGGAAAATGCGCGGAGCCTGTTCAACGCATTCATCGAGGCGCTGAAGTGCAACCTCATCGAATTGCCGCGACGCACCGAGGCGTTGCACGGACTGCTCGATACACACGTCGGGCTTCACTCCCAATCATGAGCGCGCCGACAAAAATCGAACGCGAGCACTACGCGAAATTGATCGGGCGGCAGATCACCGCGATCCAGTGGGAGGAAATGGAAGGGCAGGCGCTGCCGGTCCTCGTCCTCAGTGGATGGGATCGCGATGGGAATGTCGCCACGGCCACCGTGCTCATGGACCCGGAGGGCAATGGCCCCGGTCACCTCGATCACAATCTCTGATCCGGATTCACTACACGCGGGAGCCAGACTGTTCAATCCGGTTTGGCTTCCCCGCTCGCAAAGAGCATCAAACCCAAATAATGAAAGGAGCAGAACATGATCGAACAACCCATCATCCGGAACCGGGGCACCATCGTCGCAAGAGTCGGCACGGGGCTTCTGTTCATCGAAAGCCCGGAGCACTACTTCGCCGTGGGCAACGCGGATACGGTGCAGCTTCAAGTCGGGGATGTCGTCGAATTCCAAGCAATCTTCGGCGACCAGTTTGCCAACGTGATCACCGTCAACGGAAGGAGGCTGCCATGAGCTTCCAGAAAAACGAAATCATCGAGCGCGACGACGGAAAATATCCCCACGGCGCGCTCGTCGTGGACGGCTACGACGCATCGGGAGCGCTTCTCGCGCATCCGCTCGGCGGTGGATTCCAACTCATCATTCCGCCCATTGATCATTTCCGCTTTGCCGTGGTGCCCGAGGAGGAGAAGACGCCGATTTTCACCCGTACCAAGTTCTCCTTCGAAGGTCTGGAGGAATCCTTCACCGGATGGACTGACGGGAAGAATTGGAATGGCTGGGCGATGCCGAGATTTGAATTCGCCGATGCTCAACGGCTCATTGCTGCGCTCGGCCAAGATGCCGGGAAATACGATCCGGGAGCCGATGCCTTCATCACAATGATGGAAGCCAGCGAGCCGGAAAACTGGTGCGCGGAAATCATCCATCTGCCCGACGGCGGGACCGTGAAGGTCTATCCCATCGGCGCCGGCTCGTGGATTTGGGAGCAGGAGGACGGATCATGAGTCTGAGCTTCTACTACGAATTCACTGCACCCGCATCCACGCCAGCATCGGAACTGGAAGCATTCCTGCGCGAAGTGGAGGGTGAAGCGAAGGCGCTTGGGTTCAACCCGACCACGGTGTTAAACGTGCCGCTCGACACACCGGAACGACGTGAATTTTCGAACCGTCTCGGCGGGAACTTCACGCTGCAGGATGAACGGCTCAAGGGCGTCGCGATGCCTGCAACGGGCCAACTTCGCAATCACGATCCCGAGTCAGGGGAGTGTCGGTTGTTTCCGGAGCGTGCCGTCGTCCTCGTCGCGACCGATGAGCGCGGATGCGAAGCCTGCTTCGGGTTCTTCAAATACCCGGAGCGTATCACCGACATCCACGGCGTTGTTCTCGCGGATACCGGTCTCGAAGGCCGGTGGTGGTTTCGCGATTTCGTCGATTCACCCGACCCTCGATTCCGCGCCCTCGTCGGCCATTTCGAGGCAGCCGGCTACGCGAAGAAGATCAAGGACGAGTTCGCTTAAATGTTCAAAAAAGCGGGGCGGCAACGCCGTTCCGCTTTTTTTTACCTACCAGCCAGATTCCCATATGAATACTCGTTCGCCGCTTAAACAAATGCGCCTCTGATCCGGCGCACAAGCCGGACCTCGTTCTTCCGTGGGAGTTCATGTTCCCTAATGCGTGGCACGCTCCAGCCCTTTGCGCGGAGGGTGTGCGTCACCAGATGGTCCCGGGCCTTGTTCGTGGCAAGTTTCCGCCGCCAGAAGCCCGCATTGTTCTTCGGTTTCGTCGCATTCTTGGGATAGCCGCGCCAGAAGCAGTCGTCAATGAACACGGCGAGGCGTATCACCGGAAAAATGAAATCAGGTTTCCCGAATATGGGCTGATGGCGGTGCCAGCCACCGATGCGTTGCCCGCGGAACAGCGCTGCCATCCGAAGCTCCGTGTCCTTGTTTTCTCTCCCGCGGATCGCCGACATCACCGCGCTTCGCTTCGCCTTGGTGAAAATGTCAGGCATCACTCAGGTCGCGCCGCCTTCCTCCGCGGCGCAAATGCGGCAAATCGCCCACACCTCCGAAAGCCATTCGCACAGCGGGCCACACGTCAGGAAACTGTATCTCGTGCGCCCACCGCAAACATCTCCACGAGCCCACGGAGCTTCTTCAGCCCGAGGCCGGGCTTCATCCGTAAAGCCGCCCAATCCATCGACGCAAATGAGGACACGGTGTCTCGGCGATACTTTGGCGCCCAAGAGCGATTGGTATAAGCCTCCAGTCCTTCGATCGTTCGGTCATCGTCCAGAAAACCGCCGCGGACTCTTTCCCACTCGGCGGCGAGTGCTTCTTCATCGGTGGTCGGAGCGACGAAGGCGTGATCCGCCCATTCCCGCTCCCAAACGGCAGGAACTTCGATTTCGCGATCCCTAAATGCGTTCCAGCAGGTTTCCCGTTTTGAAATCTCGCCCGGATTACCTTCGCCGCCGATGATGTGCTCATGCGCGGCGGCGCACACGGTTTCCAACGCTTTAACCAAACCCGGCGGCAGGCGTTGCTCGGTCCAGATCCGGTCAAGATCGATGCGCCGTCCCGAGCGTTCTGCCAGCCAGCCCACTGCGTAGGCGACGCTGTTTGCGCGGTAGCCATCGAGATCCAGCGCGGAGAATACCTTTTCCGCAGTGCGGAAAAAAACGGCCTTCGCGACGAGCTGCTGGAAATAGTTCAAATCCACCAGTGGCTCACCTTCCTCCTCGATACGGTCGGCGAACGCCTTGAAGTTCTTTTCGGCACCGAGGCAGACCAGATGCGGTTTGCCCAGCCAGGCATGCTCAAACTTCGCAAGGTCCGCTTTCGTGAATTTTTGCGCTGCCGGGTTTTGTTCCTCCCAAGCCCTCTTCTTTGCGTTGGCTCCGGGTCCTTGGCGCGCTTTGTCGTCGAGATACGATCCCCGCGCTCGCTCGTAGTACCAGTGCGACCCGCGATCGAGCCCGCTGACCGGCGGGGTAAAATTCATCCGCGACTGCTTTTCCAGTGCCTGATGAAACGGGCCATTTGCTGCGATGTCGGTGTTCTTCACCGTATTCTGGCTATTTGCGTAGCGCGAGATCAGCGGCACGATTTCCGGCACGTCCTGGGGGTTTTTCAGGACTGTGAGTTTCATCTGCACCACCACATGTCGCACATCGATCTTCTCCTTTTTTAACGCGTGGAAGATCGAGGCCGTTGTCTGACCGCCGTTCACGATCTGGAAATCCTTCACCCATTCCAGGCGGGCGTGGCCATCCTTGCCCATTGGTGCGCGGACCTCGGCAGCGGTGCAGCACAGCCCGTTGTTGTAGGCGAGGAAACGGTGCGGTTCCTCCTTGAGCGTCTTCTGCAAACCGCGGTTCACTTTCCCCTTTGCCTGGAGAAACGCGCGGACGTTCCGCTCCAGCAGCCGCTGTCCGTGCTCGCCGTAAATACGCGCAAGGAGGGGTGCTGGCAGATACGCGAGAAAGGTCCGATACTCTCCAGTCGCGGCAGCCGTCTGCAGGCATGGGATCGCCCCGTCGTAGTCGTTCGCGAAATCGAGTTCGATCACCTCGCGCTCTCCCACTCGGAGCCGGCTGAGCTTCTCGAGGTCCCACACCACGTAACGCACTTCGATGTTATCAAACGGCTCCTCCTCGATTTCGAGGGACCGCACCACGCCATCCGTCAGGAGAAAAAGCCTCACCGTCGCCAGCGACTCCCGCGCCTCGTGGATTTGCTGCGCCGCGCGGAAGGCGTCGCTCGATTCCTCCATGTCCACATGCACCCCGCCCAGCGCGCGGCGCAGAAATCCACGCAGCAACTGGAACTGTTTCTTGGTATCCGGCTTGCCGAGGTCCGTGATCGTTTCCGAGTCATGGAAGAGCGCAACGAAAAGATCGAGCGTCGCGCCGTCGCCGGAGAGCGACCACGCGTTCAGCTTCGCCGCCGGACGGCTCCCGGCGCTGCGCGCCTGGTGGTAGCAGACTTCCCACCCGTCCGCTTCGTTGTGTTCCGAAAGCAGCTCCAAGAGATACTCCGTAAAGGCGTCCTCGCGGAGCTGGGGGTTCGTATCGTCACCGGTTTTGGTCAGCACCTCTTGGCGAAGGTCGTGGGCGAATTGATCGAGTCGTTTGGACATGGAGTTCAGGGTTTTTTGGAATTGGAAATCGCCGCGAGCATCTCCGGAATGCCCGTGGAAAATGGCGCGCAGGCCGCGAGGCTCACGGCGTAGGAAGTGTCGCCGACCCCCGGCGGGAGCATGGTTTCCGTGAGTCTCGGGAAGCCTTCGGCCACACGAAAAGTTTGCTCACTCCGCACCGTGCGTCGCCGGCCTTCGTAGCGCGGCGCGTGCAAATCGAAATATCCGCATTCCATCAGACGGTCCTCGAAAACCGCAAGGGTGGCAGTGGCCGCCAGCACGATTCGGAGTTCCCCGACCAGCACAGGCAGGCTCGTCCCCGGCGCGGTGCCAACCGGTGCGACCTCACGCTCATCGATCGCCACCACATGCAGGAACAATTCGCCGACGCCCGTATCGTCAAGCTGACGCTCGCTCGTGATCCGCACGCTTTGCGGCTGTTTCGCCGCGGTCGTCTTCACCTCCAGCGCGCCCGCCGGGCACTGGAAATCCTGATGCGCCGCCGAGCCCGCCTTCCACGCCGCCACAGCCTCCGCCGCGCCGAGCGACGCGATGAGATGCGTCTTCAGCGTGTGCAATTCGCCCCACAGGCCGCGCTCCTCCTCGCGGCTAAGTCCCACCTGCGCGGCGGCGAGAAATTGCTGCCAGCGACGCAACCGCCCGAGCAGCGCCGTCACGGCATCCACGGTGCGCGTCGCAGCCGCCACGCGCGGGGCCACATCGTCCGCGAGGGCGGTGAAAACATCCGCGCTGGCCGCATCGCGCAAGCGCACGGCGAGATGCGTCGCACCTGCGATCGAGACAATTTGCAATTCCAGCCCGCGGCATTCCGGCCAGTCGCGGCGGGGCGGCACTTCCGACTTCGCCGCCGGGACTAGGAGCGTGCGAATGCGTGTCGCTGGCTCCAGCGCCACGAGCAGCGGATGCCCCGGCGCTGCCGTCGCGCGCCGCAGCAGCCACGCGGTGCCATCGTCCGCCGCGGCTTCCGCTTCGATCTCCTTCCACAGTTCCTCAATCGTCATACTCGTCATCCTCGCGCAGCTCTGCGTCCCAGACCTTGTTCACGCGGTATTCCACGCCGATCACCGTGTCGCTCGTGGGAAAGGAGAGCGCCACGCCGATGATCGGGGCGCCTGCTGGATCGAGCCCGGTGGGCACCGCGGCGCGTCCTTCTTTTTCCTTCGCCGGCACTTCGTCCGGCGGCAGCACGGGATAGATGAGCAGCAGTCCATGGGTGCGGCGGCGCAGGGCGCGCAACACCCGGCCATTCGCTCGCTTCGTCTCGCCCTTGAGCGGCTTCTTGATTCTTGGCGGCTCCGTTTGCTGCCAGCGCAGCGTCAGCTCCAGCGCGACATCGTCGGCATCCCGCCCGACTTGTTCCCGTAGCCAGCCCATATCGCGGGAAAGCTCCGGCTTATCCGCCACCGCCCCGAACCAATCCAAATCGAATTTCTGACCATCCACGAAGTCCCGTGCCTCGTCTGCCGGGCTCAGGATGTTCGATTTAATTAGCGTCCAAGCGGTCGTCGGGGTCTGGCTTTCGGGGGTGCGCTCGATCAATCCAATTCCCGGTTGCCCTGCCACCTCCCGCCGCTGCGCCGCAGCCTGGGTGTTCGAGACGAGCGCCACCGTCCATCGGGTCAGCTCCTTCGGCTCTTTCGTCGCCTGCTGTCGGATAAAGGCCGCCAGTTGCGGCCCGCTTGCCCTCGCCGATTCCGGCGGGTATTGCAGTCCCTCGATGAATTTCGCCACTGCCGCCGACGGCACCTCGCGCCACACCCGCGTCTCACGATCCGCCCCGGCATCCGGCTTGCCGAGTCCCGCCAGCAGCGCGGTCGTCGCCGCGAGATTCGCCGCGATCCGGCCATCCTTGGGGAGCTGCGTCGTCTGCACCAGCACGCCGGCCCAGGAGAGTTCCAGCATCTGGCTGTGGCACATCTTGTTCAGCGCCGTCACGATCATCCCCTCGGGATGCGTCCGCACGCGCAGCCCGTAATCGAGCGGCGTGAGCTTTGCGCCCACCATGTAGTCGAATTCCCGGCGCAGCTCCGCCTCCGCCAGCGCGATGTGCCGATACCAGCCGATGAGCGTGCTCGTGGTGAAGAGCCGGCACAGATCGAGGTATCCCGGCCGATAGCCGAACCAGCGCCCCATCTGCATAAGCGTGTCATACATCTTCGAGGTGCGCAGAAAGTAGCTCACGGAAAGCCCCTCCAGCGTGAGCCCGCGCGAGAGTTTGTCGCCGCCCACCGCGATGACGCTGCGCCCCTCGGCCTCGTGTTCCTTGTAGTCCAGCGGCGTCCCTGCGGTGCTGTTCACGGTCAGCACGGCGATCTTCGCCGCCGCCGCGTGCAGTTCGGCGTCCACATCATCCCACGTCAGCGGCGCGCCCGCTTCATCCGCCATCGCCGTCGAGATGGGGACAAATTCACGTTCCCAGAGAGCGCGCAACTCCTCGCGCACCGTGGGCCGCCGCGCGCCATCGTGCATCTCTATCCGCTTCTGCAATCCGACCAGCTCATCGCGCAGCAGGCGCGCGGCGTGTTCCTGCACATCTTTGAACCGCGTCACATGGACGAGCATCGAATTGTGCTTCCTACCCTGCCCCCGCGCCCGCCGCGCTGCACACGTCAGGATGAAGCAGCGGAGCGCTTCCTTCAAAGAAGGAGGGAGCGCGACCGGTACGTGCGTAATCTTGTGCGGCTGCGGAAACGCCGACGCGTCCATGTAATCCGCTTCGTACACGGGGCCATGCAAATCGCGAACGATGGGCAGCGCCTCACGCGCCTCGATTCCCGCGTCCACATCGCCATCCAGACCGAAGACCCTTGCCGGCCCTACGTAATTTGTCGGCGCCTTCACATTGATGATGAAGCTGCGCGGGAAAATGTCTTCGCCGTGTTTCTCCGTCTGCGCCTCGGGATTGATGAAGATGTTCGCGAACGGCGTCGCGGTGTAGCCGACGTACGCCGACTTCTCAAAGGAGTTCAGAATCTCGCGGATTTTGCCGTTGATCGCCGACACGCTGTCGCTGTCGCTGTCTGGATCGGCGTCGCGCCGGTCCTTCACGTTGATGGAGGCATTATCCGCCTCATCGTCGATCAGCAGGAGCGGGATATTGGGAATCTTCTTGAGCCCGGCGTCTTCGTGACCGGCCACTGCAAGCACCCATTTGATAAGATTTCCAAGCAGCCTCGAGTTCTTCTTCACGACCAACACCACAGGGTCGCCGCCCAGCATCACGCTCATCGACTCCGCCACAGGTTTGCTGAAATCACCTTTCTCTGCGCTGCTCGTGAGGGAGTGAACCACGAGCCGTTCTCCGGGAAGTTTTCCGACACCCATCCACCGGCTATCGCCGCTGAGCTTGCGGTTCTTCTGGGTGTCGAAGCCGAGCACGCCTTCGTCCAACCGAAGCTGTGTTTGCGAGCGCAGGTTGCTATGGATGCCAGCCAGAATGATCACCAATTTGTAGCCCGCATCGATGGCTTTGTTGATCAGGCCGATGTAGTTCGCCGTCTTCCCGGATTGCACGGAACCGACCACCATTCCGCGCCGGTCCCACGAGCCGTCTCGTTGCGGCTCTTCCAATCGTTCAAGGATCTTGTCGGTGAGATCGTGCAGATCATTCACCACATCCGGCGGCATCCCGAAATCGCGTTCAAGGTAAGTGACGTACCGGCTCCAAAACCGCCATTTGATCTCCGCCCGTTTGCTCGGGAGCCACGGCACATGTCCTTTCGGATCGTCATCATCGAGGATTGTAACGTCGCCCGCACGAACGGAAAAAAGATGCAGCAATTCCGCCGTGAGAATTTCCACGTCGATGGAGACACCGGTGGCGAAAAGTGTCGCCGCTTGGACAGCCTTGATCGCGACTTCTCCGATCATCTCGGGCGTGCGGTTCTTTTCTCCCCGGAGGACATCCACGGCGATGTTCCGGGCATTGGCAAAAACAGTGGCGGCGTCAGGCATGCGTGTTTGATTCAGCGAGGGTTTGCAGGAGGGCGGGGAAAAGCTCGAATGGCCAAACCGTGCGCAGGCGGTTGACCGCCTCCTTCGGGCCGTAGCCCGTCGCGGTGAGAGATTGGAACGCCTGCTCCATGACCTCCCGGATCTGGCTTTCCTGCGCATGCTCGAAAGGCGTCGCGATGGACTCCGGGCGCTCGGAGTTCTCGATGGCGATGTGCGGGAAGGGCACCGTCTCCTCGATGAGGCGGAGCAGCGCGTTCAAGGCCGCGCGATTCCCCGAGCCTCCCATGGCCGCCTTGAGCAGCGGGTGCTGCCGGTTGAGGCGATAGAACGTCTTGTTGTGCTTCGCGTTTGGCTCCCACAGGAGCACCCGGTCTTGGTCGGCGCGCGGCGTGAGCTTCGCCCCGCGATGGCTGAAGACGCGTTTTGCCACGGAGCGCGTGGCCTCCCCGATGCGCCGCAGTTCTTCGCGCAAGGCGGCGGGTGGAAGAGCGCGCGATTTGGTCACGTCGATCGCCCAGTCGTGATCGAGGGTGTTCGGCACCTCCACGCGGATGCGGGCGAGTTTGTAGTGCTCGTCCTTCGTCCAGCCAAAGCCGAGCCAGTCGCCGGGCACGAGGAGCCGGTGCTGCCGATAGACGTAGAAACCTTGGTGGGCGTTCCAGCCACGGGGGCCCGAGGCGGCCTCGTGGCGCGCCTTCGTCAGCCGCGAGTGATGCGGGAGCACGAATGGCTCGACCTCGACTGTCGCGTGCCGAAGTTTCAGCCGTGTCGCCGGAAGATGCTGCGTGGCCGCTTCGCCTTCGAGGAAGGGATCCCACGCTGGAATCGGGCGGTCGTTGAGCAGCAATTTTACTCCTCGCGGGCCACTGATAAGCTGATGGAAGACCATGCCGAGGTGGTCACGCACGGCGGCCGCGCGATGGAGAAAGAGCTGATGATGCTTCTCATTGCCGGTCTGCTGGCCGTCCGTGAGCCGGTCGAGTTTCTGCCAGACGACGGCGGTGCCGTGGGATAGCGCGGCGAGGCGGGTGAAATGCGATTCGACGGCCTCATCTCCGGAACGCAGGAGCTGCCACGCCTTCACCTCCGCGATGTGATCCAGATCCCAGCAGCGCGTCGCCCACTTTCCGCCACGCGCCCGGCTGCGTGCCGTGAAACGACGGCATTGGGAAAAGCTCGCTGTCTTCATCCCGAGTCCGAAACGCCCGAGATCGTGCGGCTCGCGCGCCGAGAGAGGACTCTGACTCCCGGGCCGCATCGCTTCCCGCAGGCGGTTCTCGTCCATACCTTGACCATCGTCGGTGATCACGACGACGGAGTTCGCACCATCCCAATGGAAGTCGATCCAGACGTGCCGCGCCTTGGCGGTGATGCTGTTGTCCACGAGATCGGCCAACGCGGTTGGCAACTCGTAGCTGAATGCGCGAAGGCTTTCCGCGAGGCTGGCGGGCTCAGGCGGGACATCATCGTGAACGGCGAGATCAGTCGGGTCTTCCACTCTGGCCTTGAGTCGTCTCATGCGTGTACGTGTGAGATTTCCATCCCCCTCCTCTGAGCAGCGACGCAGTAGAATTCATCCTCGCTCAACTCGCCCGCCTCGTAGCGCCTCCACGCTTCGCGTCCGAGCAACTCCAGTGCGACCGGCCAGCCACTGCGGGCAAAGCGATGTTTGGCGAACTCTGCCAGCCCCGGCAACGTAAGCTGATTGGGCGACCAACGCGCATTCGGGTCGCCGTGGTCGAGCGCGTTGTCCGGATGCAGGCCGGGGAAAAGGTAGAACAACGCGAACCAGCCTTTGAGGAAGACGCGCTTCTCTGCCCCGCGGAGCTGGCGCCGATCGAGCCCGGCGATTTCCTGGAGGCGTACTGCGGCATCCGCCTGCGACGTGGCGATGAGTTGACCTGACGCCCGAATCTCAGTGAGCAGCGGCGCTTTCGATCGCTGCTTTTGCGCCGGGTTTGCACTGAGAAACGCGCGCACTTCCAAGCCCACCGCCTCAGCGACGAGGGGCGGCACCGCATTGCCAATAATGCGAAACTGGTGCGTGCGGGCGACGGGGAACTGGAACCAGTCCGGGAAACTCTGGATGCGCGCGGCTTCACGCGGGGTGAGCGAACGGTTCTGTGTCGGGTGAATGAACATCAACCCGTCCTTGCTCAGGTGGGCAACTATGGTGCTGCACGGTGTACGACGGCTCTGGCGAGTGTAGCGATCTTGGAAGCTGGACTTGTCGTACGGGAATTCGAACTCAACCCCGCGCCGCATGGCTTGAGCTGAGTTCTCGCCTTCGTGCAGCAAAAGAAAATCGCGCAAATCGCGTTCGCTGTGTGGCCGTGCTCTGTGCGCAGTCAGGCTTTTGGCGCGGCTGACTTCTGCTACCTTGAAAAGGTAATCGCGCGCAACTTTGCCCCAAGACAGGAGATGCCCCCGTCGCCGTTCCAAGTCGTAGTCAGAACATTCGGCGCCATCACCACAAGCAACACGTGGCAGGTCACCGATGGCCGGGCCAAGTGTGGTGCCCGGAAATGCGCGAGGAGCGGGAGCAATCACCGTCGGGAAAAAGCCGGGCAAATCTGCGCGTACGCCAATGATGAGTTGCCGGCGCCGCTTTTGCGGGACACCGAGGGCGAACGCATCGGCAATCTGCGCGACTACGCGGTAGCCGAGCAGTCGCGCCTCGTGCTGAACACGGGTGAAATACTCGCCACCTGCCGCTGACTGGATTCCGAGAACATTCTCCATCACGAACACCCGCGGCTGGAAGAACTCCACGTAGCGCAGGAACTCGAGGTAGAGCTGACGGCGATCGTCACGAATCAATCGCCGGCCCCCATGATTGGCGCCGTCGCGCTGCCGTGCGGTGGAGAAACCCTGACACGGCGGACCGCCAGCGATGACATCCACTTTTTCGCTGCCGATGATTTTGACGAGATCCGTCGGCCGGAATTTCGTGAGGTCTTCGCAACGCACGCGGTCTTCGGGCATGTCTGGAAAATTTGCGCGGAACGTCGTGATGGCCTCCGGATTGAAATCAATTGCTGCAACGCACTTGAATTCCGCTCGGTGCATGCCGAGCGAAAAGCCACCGCAACCTGAGAAGAGATCGATGAACGTCAGAGGGGTTCCCACGAGCGATATTCAGTCAAATCGATGAGCACACTGCAAGGGGGTTATTCGAAAACTCAGAGTCAATTCGCCACGAGATTCTTGTGGAGGACAGCGTCGTTCAGGCCGTGGTCGCACGTATCGAAAATGACCGTCTTTTCGCTGCGTCGCGTGTCCACACAGACGCGCGGCGGGACTTCCTGGCGGCCGGAAATTTCGCCACGGTCTGCTTCGCTGAACCAGTCGCGGATCGCGTCCGCGGTCACTGCCTGCTCACCTTTGCGCACGTTGCGGTGTGATTCGGCAATCGCCTCCAGCACGGCTGCGTCGAGCAGCTTGCTCCAGAGTTTTCGGAAGAGCGTCCCGGAGCCGTAAACGTCCGCCGTGTTGACCGCGCCGTTGATTGCAAAGGCGTAGCCGATGGCGTCGGGGGCATCATCGATGATTTTCGCGAGGGTCGCGCGGAAAGTCTCCTTGCGCTTCTGCAGATCCTCGTCCTCGACCGTCAACTGGTAGCTCGTCGGTGACGCCTTTGCGAAAAGAGGCTTGTCGAGGCTGGTGCTGAGATCCTCCTGCGTCTCGGCAACTTTTGCCCACACTTCGCCCTGACTCTTGCTCATCTTTGCCGCCATGCGCAGCTTCTTGCTCGCAAGGTAGGATTTCGAGCTGGAGAAGGAACCTGCGTCCTCGGCTGCGCGCCGGTGCCAGCGCCCGCTCTCCACGCAAAACGACGGGATGGGCATGCGTCCCGATTTGGCGGGCAGGACGAAATCTACGCCGAGGGTGCGATCCTGCCGCCCGCCCTTCACCACGTCGCCGGCTTGGATGTAGAGGTCGAGTCCTTCAGACAGGTTCTCGACCTCCAGTTGTCCGACGTCGCCGGTCTCGTGAACGGTGACACACTTCGCTTCCATCGCCTGATCGAGCGGAATGAATTGGCTGCCGTCGAACGCGTCTGTGCCGCGGAGCAGGAAGATGCTGAGGTTTTCATGCGTGAACGGGCCGGCGATGGTGAAGTTGTTGGAGTTCATGCATTCAATCCTACACACGGCGTCGGACATTTGCGGTCTGACCCAGGAAGGATCCTAAATTTCGTTCAAAAACTGCCTGCCCCAGCGGGCGGCCGCGCGGACCATCGGGAGTTCTGCTTTGATGTCGGAGGGTATCCGGGCGTAGAGCTTGAGGTAGTCGTTCAGGAGGTGCAGTGCATCTTCTCCCATCTCCCGACCGCTGAAGAGTTCCGGCAACCGGTCTGCGAAGTTCAGGCCGAGCTGCAATGTCTTCGAGGGAATCTCCACACCCATGTCGTAGTTCGTGAGCAGGAGGCGTCGTTTTGGATGCGTTCTCGGGCCGCAGGCATCCAGAAACCACGTGGCTGAACCGGTCGAATCGGCGTGCAGGAGTTGCAACAGCTTCTTCTCGATCTGCCAGAGGTTGCGCAGAGTCTCCTCCGGAATGAACAGCGTGCGCAGATGGAGCAGCTTTTTCAACAGATCGAGGTAGGCATCGGAGTAGGCCGCGCCGTCACACTCGGGCAGCTCGAAGCGCGACTGGAGCCCCCGCAGGTAGATGGCCGGGCGGTTCAGGGTGCGGGTGAGGTCGGAGAAAGTGTACATGGAGGGCCGTCGGCTTCGCCACTTCAGTTCAGGCTGAAACGCGGTGTCGGAGCAGGCGTATTGTCTGGCTCAGCCTCCCCTGCAAGAGCCTTCTCGGGCGTCTGAGCAGCGAAGAGCACGGCGCTGATGGACGGGATGAAATCGTTGACGATGATGTGGTGTCCGCGAATCACGTCCTCGATGACGCTCTGCCGGAGCCGGCTCTTGCGTGCGACCGGGACGACCGTGCGAAAGGCGATTTCCCCGTCGTTGAAGTCCAGATCGAAGTGGCCGAGGCCCAGCCGGGCGTTGATGCGCGTGAGCAGTTCGGCGCACGCCGGGCGCTTCGGCTCGGGAGCCTTCAGCGGGATGATGGACACGAGGACGAAGCGGCCCGCATCGTCCGCACAGGCCATGTAACGCCATTTGGCGTTGGCGCCCTCGAGCCCGGCGTGCAGAACGCCCCGGGCGCGGTCGAGGTCGTAGCACAATTCACGGGCGGTCAGGAAGCGGATGAATGCGGCGATGACTTTGTTCGTCGGCGGCTTGGTGTGGTTCATAAAACCACAGTGCAAGATCGCAACGGACATTGGCGGTCCGACCCTCGAAAAGTCACGAAACAGGCGAGCTGGTGAGTTCCGGCTCCGCAAAGGCCTCAGACCATGGGAACGCACCGTCCTTTGCCCGCTTCGTGGCCCACGTGACCGTCTTCGGATCGCGCGCCGCTTCGGTTCCAAGCCATTCCGGTCGCACCCGCACCCCATAAATGCGCGGGAGATCCAGCCGGTCGCTGTCCCAGCAAGCCATGATGGTGGGGTGGGCGGGGATGCGTCCTCCGGTGTGGGTGCGGCAGGCCTCGACGAGGAGTTCCAGTCCTTCCGGGTCGAGATGAAAATGCCTCCCGTGAAGCTGGCGGGCAAATTCCGCCGCACGTGCGCCGTGCTGCGCGTCATGGCCGTCGTCGTGACGGCAGGCGTCGTGCAGCAGGGCGAAGAGCACGACGACATCCCGCCGGAGACCGGGCGTGGCCTCACAGAGGTGAAGACCCTTTTCCAGCACGCGCGCCCAATGGGATGCACCGTGCAGGCCGTTCCATTCGAGGCGATACTGCCGCCGGATCTCGACGAGCAGGCTTCTTGAAAACGGTGGTTCGCTGTGCGGCATGGGGAGATGAAAAAGAGAGAGGTCGGTCTTTGAGGATCAGCGATCCGCCGACTGGCGCGACGCGTGTACCGCACGCGGCGTGTCATGCGGGTCAACGGTTCACTGCATCCGTTTTGTCAGACAGCCAGGTTGCTTTCCGACCAGTCTCGAATTCGTCGGTTCCGTGCCTTGAGGAACTCGACTGCCGATTCCCTGTAGTCGAGATACGCACTCCGGCTATCCGGCACTGGTGACGATTTGAAGTCGTCGAAGGGAGTAAAAAACCTCACCGCTTCACCGTCGTCGGTGATGAGGTCCTGTAGGAGAAAAAACTCCACATACCCGCAAAAATCTCGGAACAAGCTGAAGAAATCCTGATATCGGGCGAACACTTCACTCAAAGGACTATCACCCCCAGAGTAGTGGCGTCGGATACACTCCAGCGTCAGATCGAATCGATCGCGGATCTCCCTCGTGCAACCTCGCGCCTGATTGATCGTCCACTTTCCCTGAATCTGATTCGCCGGGAACAGCATCATCCCGCCAATTGTGTAACCAAGGCCTCCAAAATTCTTTAAGTCGTCAGGGACATCCTTGATGGTGTGTTTTTTAAAGGTGGGAATCACCGTATCACTGGACAAGCAGAACTCACCCAGACCGGAGGAGTGACGCAGGTAGAACGGAGCCTTTCCATATTCGAGATGGAACACTCCATCTTTCGGCAGTGCCTTGCTCCAAAGCAGCTTGTGATATCTGCAGAGCGTCGGACTCCAAGTATCCGGGTCCTTTCCTTTTGGTGTGTCTGATCGGAAGTCGAACGTTGTGTCGATCGAGTTGTTGTTGTTCATCACGTTGATGGGGTTCTTCAATGTCTGGTTAACGGCCCTTCGGTTTGCGCCCGCTGAACAACTCCCAGAGCCGCACCATTGCGAGTGTATCCAGCCGGCAGTAGGCGAGGAGTTGCCGCTCGATCTCACTTTTGCGCTCCGCCGTGGTGCCGGGCTGAATTGCTTCACTGAATGCATCCATGGCCGCTCCGCCATGCTGCACACCCTCGAGTGCCTCGTAGCTCAGATCAGGAATTGCGGCGGGCAGCACGGCTTTGATGCTCCAGCTTCCTTGCTGGCTGTGATGGTAGTAGCGGTTGCGGGCGATGGGCAGGAGATCGACCACCCGCGCGTTGATGGCGAGCAGCGATTTGGCAAATTTCGGGAAACGCCCGGCCAGCTCGCGAATCCGCGCTGTCTCAAAGCCGGCAAAATAAACGAACACCGGCCCCTTCTTGCCGCAGGCGGCGATCAATGCCTCGGCGAGCGGCTCGGATGGATCATCGCCGGAGAGATCGAGAAATTCGGTTTGTGAAAGTTTCCCGGACTTGGCGACCGTGTGGACGCTGAACTGGAAAACGATCTGCTGGTAGGGACGCGTGCCTTTCCAAACC
>Ga0315902_10006897_pt1 | contig 15630 bp, 9 predicted proteins | sample LakEriMetagenome_9_FD_203523 | JGI IMG/M metagenome (GOLD analysis project Ga0315902, IMG submission 203523) | Freshwater fungal communities from buoy surface, Lake Erie, Ohio, United States - Buoy 12 MA117 | ecosystem: Environmental > Aquatic > Freshwater > Lake > Lake biofilm | place: USA...
AAAAAGTCCGGACTCAATTTCAAGATTGGTTGTTCTAACCTGCTCAATAATTTGCATATCGAGGCGTATGGTGGTCCGTTGATTGGTCGCTTGGCATTTGCAGCGATACAGTATGAATGGGCGAAGAAGTGATATTCCACCGGAACTGTTTATAAGTATGATTTCCGAAAGTTCACGTTCCTGAGATTTTTGTAGATTGCCGTGCAATTTGACAAACAATTAATCTTTTAACCATGAACAAAATTTCTACATGCTTAATGGCTTTGGCCATGTTAGTGTATTCCGGTTCATCGGCCCAGCGTTACCTCTCCGAGGTTTTCACTGATGTCGAGGTTCAGTCGGACATTATTTATGGCGTTAACGCCACTGTTATTGCCTACTCTCAATTGGGTCAGGCTATCCCACAACCTTTGGTAATGGATGTTTACTCTCCGGCAGGCGACACCGAAACAAATCGTCCGGTGGTATTGTATTTCCACACAGGAAACTTCTTGCCAACTCCACAAAATGGCAGTCCTAGTGGCACCAAGACCGACTTAAACGTAGTGGAGATGTGTTCACGCTTGGCTCGTATGGGATATGTTGTAGCTTCTTGCGATTATCGCTTAGGCTGGAATCCGGTTGCAACAACCCAAGAGGAGCGTGTCAACACACTGATTAATGCCGCTTACCGTGGAGTGCAGGATTGCCGCACCGCTATTCGCTATTTCCGCAAGTCAGAAGCTGAAAACGCGAACCCATACGGTATCGATCCTTCTCGCATTTGTGTTTGGGGACAAGGCACCGGTGGTTACATTGCCTTTGCTGCTGCCACCATCAATGAATATGCAGATATTGCTATTCCGAAGTTCACACGTGAAGTGGAAGTTCCGCCAGGGTCGGGTAATTTCATTACTGTGCCTATGGTAATTGAAGAAATCAATGGTGATATCAACGGAACATCAGTTGGAATAAATCCTCTTGACGGAGATACACTTTGCTATCCTAACCATACTGGTTACTCATCTGATTTTAATGTGATGGTGAATATGGGTGGCGCCTGTGGAGACAGCTCTTGGGTAACAGAAGAAGATGTTCCGATGATTTCGTTTCATGCGCCTTCAGACCTTTTTGCACCTTATAACATCGGCACTGTGATTGTGCCTGGCTTTAATCTTCCTGTAGTAGAAGTTAGCGGTAGCTACCATGTTCAACAAATGGCTGATGCTTTTGGTTTGAACGCGTCATTTGCCGGAGCTGATAATCTGGGCGATGTATACACTACCCAGGCAAACACCTATAATAATGGTTTTTCTGGGTTGTACCCGCTCAATCGTCCGGCTGGTTTTGAAACCGATAGTGCACCATGGGAATGGTGGACAGAGGATAACCCGAACAATGCAAATGGCTTGTTGACCAACCCTGATATGTCAATGACAAAGGGTATGACTTATTTGGATACTATCCAAGGTTACTCAGCACCTCGTATCATGTGTGCGCTGAATTTGGCTGGCAGTCCATGTGATCCGAATAATGTTATTGAACGCCAGACTTCGGTTCGCGTTTATCCGAACCCTTCTGCTGGGTTGTTTAATGTTAACCTGTCTGTTTCTGAAACAATTCGTTCAATCGAAGTCTATGATTTGATGGGCAAGAGAGTGATGGAATTCTATCCAAACACAGCACAAGTTGTTTTGGATTTGAGTTCGTTGACGAATGGAATTTACACGGTAAAAATCAAGTCGGACGAATTGAATCAGTCCGTTCGTGTGCAGAAAATGTAATGCAGCTTGATGCAAATAGAAAAGGGGGCCATGGCCCCCTTTTTTTATTTGCTTTCTGTCTTATTTTACTCTTTGATAGGAGCACCGGCAGGAGCTTTTACAGGAGCGCCTGTTGGAGCCGAGCCTGGATCAGCAGCTACTGTACCCTTAATTGTAACAACCTTAACCGGAGTATTAACAGCATTCGAGTTGATTGTTACTGACTTCTGGAAAGGCCCTGTGCGCTTAGTATCGTATTTAACGTCGATAAGTGATGAAGCGCCTGGAGCAATCGGATTAGGATCACACTTGGGTACTGTGCATCCACAAGATCCCTGGCAATTTGAAATGATAAGAGGCTCATTGCCTGTGTTCGTTACTTTGAATTGACACGCACCATTGCTATCCCAGGCAATGTCGCCGTAGTCGTGAGTGTCTTTATCGATGGAAATGGCCGGGCCTGTAACAAGCTCAGGTTGTGCAAATGCGCTGAACGCAAGGCCTAATGCGATAGATAAGCAGAGTATTGTCTTTTTCATGATTACTGATTTTTAATTGGAGTGAAAAAAAAACTTCCGCCCGAATACTGGACGGAAGTCATGAATATGCTGAATTATTGGTTGCCACCTGCTGGAGCACCTGCTGGAGCTTTCTCAGGAGCACCGCTTGGAGCTGCATTTGGATCTGCACCAACATTGCCCTTAATACGAACAACCTTTACAGGCTCGTTCGAGGCATTAGAGTTGATTGTCACTGATTTGTTGATTGGACCAGGACGCTTGGTATCGTATTTTACTGTAATTACAGAGCTTGCACCGGGAGCGATAGGGCTTGGGTCACATTTTGGAACCGTGCATCCGCAAGAACCTTTGCACTTGCTCAAAATAAGAGGGTCTGTTCCTGTATTGGTGACTTTAAATTCACATGTGCCGTCACCTGCGAATGGAATATCACCGTAGTCGTGCACTTCTTTGTCAACCATAATGGCCGCTCCTGTAGCAACAGGAGTCTGAGCAGAAATAAATGAGCATGCACCGATTGCAATAGCTAGGGTGAGAAATACTTTTTTCATCGAATTACTTTTTTTTGATTGTTAGCGTTTTCAAATGTACAGCTAACTCTAGTTTATCGCCTTTGGGCTTAACTAAACTTTAACAGCTGTCCTAAAAAACGATTACCGAAAATTGTGCCAAACAAAGATTAGTGTATGATTTCAAATTGTCTCGATTGAACTTGTCCGTTTTCAATCCATTGAAGATGGTACAACCCTGATGGCCATGAGTCAACTTGAACAGCCGTATTGCTTCCTGTTCGGCCGGTCCATATTAGTTTTCCTTGTGAGTTAAATACACGCGCATCGCTTGGGGCAGATTGATGGATGTATAAAACTTCGCTTGAAGGGTTAGGGTAGAGGTGCATTGAGTTTGATTGAACTTCTCGCGTGCTGTTCACTACAAGTAGACTACTTCCGCCGCATCCGGCGGCATTGTAAGCCTGCAGTTGGTATACTTCTCCGCCTAGTGGCTGGTTGGTTCCACCCTCAATAATTTGACCGTCTACATTCCATGTAAATTCAGAAAAGGCTGCGGAATTAGAACAAACTACAGCTTGGTTTACCTCATCGATTATCAAAATTGGAATTTCGATTGGTACGGCGCTGATTGTTATCGTCTCTTGACCCTGCGATTCATTCCATGTGCAGGTTAATGTCGCTGTAAACTCTCCATCCTGATCATAGAAAACCTCAACTTCTTCGTAGAAATTGTCAATGGTTGTAAGGCCGCTATTCAGTGAGCAAGTCATACCGCTCAACGTATCAGTTAAGTTATTAAAATAGACAGTGATAGGTGCGCAACCCAAATTCGTGCTGGCCGTTAAATGGGGTTGAACAACCAGCAATGAATCTGACTTTGAGCTACAACCATTGTTGTTTGTTGCAATCAAGGTGTAATAACCATTCTGTGTAATGCCATCAACTTCGGCATTCAGAATAGATTCATTTCCATTCTCTAAAGGCTGGTCTTCTAAGAACCACTGTATGCTGTTTGATGCGCAATTGGAACAGGTAACTTCGTGTGTTGAAGTATTATAGCCTAATTGCGGTAAATCGGGTAAATTGAAAACTTCTACGCTGAATACTGTATCGGCTATCGCATTTCCAATAGCTATGGTGTAGGAGATTTCATAGACTCCCGGTTCTTCGAACACATAGGCAAACTCCTGTGTGCACTCCGAAGCCACACTCTCACCATCAATGCGGTAGTCACAGGTTGCCTCAGGTGTTGGTTCGTTTGAACTTGAAACCTGTAGCTCGAATGGAGGACACCCACCAAGCGCTGCTGCACTTAATGCTGATGATAGATAGGCGCAGCTGCCGTCATCTTCATTAGCCTGAGGATTGTAGTTAAGAGCATTGAAAACAGTGCAACCTCGGTAAATGCAATCAACGTTTTGATAGGTCGCTAGCGGATTATAATTGGATGCAGAGCTATCAATACATCCTCCTACGAGGCATGTGCCGTCATCGAAGTTGGCTTCAGGCAGAAAATTATCTGCGTCTTCATTGGTGCACCCGGGATAATCGCATGAGCCGTCGTTTACCGTGGCATTGTTCTCGAAATTCAGTGCCAGCTGGTCTGTGCATCCGGGTTGTTGAGTTTCAGGAAGAACTGTAAGGCGAACTAGAAAAGATTTAGTGCTTATGATAGACGCATTAATGTTGTTATATCTAACAAGGGAAGACTCTCCGAAACTGTTGCCACTTCTTGCCACTCGAAATGGCATAATGGAATCTACTTCTTCTACAGCGAAAAAATAAATACTATCTGCCATCATGTTGAAAGGAGTTTGGAAGTCCAGATATATTAGACGCTCCTCTTCAGATTCGTTGATGTCCCCATAGTTTACAATGTAGTTTTCAGTATAACCAAGAAGGCTGTCGAGTGATTGATTATAGACTACACCGCGTATTTCTTTGCCAACTTCAGTCCCTTCGGCCACTCCTACTTGAATTGTATGGCAGAATCTTGAGGCATCTTTGTTTTCAAAAAAGTTACCAAATGCCACCTGATACTGGTCGTAGAAATCGATGGGTGTGTAGGAGTCATCCATCGCCCCCTCGTCTTTGGCTAGAGTGAATGGAGTGATACTGAAGTTGAGGCTGTCTATATTGTTTTCGGGCGTATCATCCAATGAGTCAAGAACGACCCTGTAAAAGGCTTCATAGTCTCCTATGCCTGAATTAGGCACATATGTTCCATTAATACTCAGATTCGCGCTCTGCGATGGTGTAAGTGTCGAATTGGCACTTGATTGATTGTATACCTCGTTTGATTCGTTCTGAACAAGTCTGGCATTTAGTCGAACTCCTGTTTGAGTATTTCCACCTACGTTCAGCACACTCGTTCTGAATTTCAACTCAGGCAGCATGTTGACCGGGTATTGGTCGTATTCTAAATCAAACAAATTAGGTAAACCGCCAACAAGCTGATTGTTTGTGTAGTTTACCCTTGTGATTCGCAAATCGTTGTCGTTCGGCTGGTAAACCGTTATATCGTCCAGTAGCCACCAGTAATAGGTGCCTTCGTACTGAAACTTGAAGCGAACATTTGGCTGGTTAGCGGCGAGCTGAGAGATGTTAGCTGATTTCCATTCGGAGCTCGGTGATTGTACACCGATATTGGAGATAATTTCTGTCCAATTGGCCCCATCGTCGGTTGAAAGGAAAACCTTGGTCGTTGCTTGGAAATGCCGATATTGTTGTTGAAATGTGAGAACCGCCGTATTAATGCCTGTTAGATCTATGCCATTGGTAATAACCCAAGCGGTGTGAGGTGCGGGGTCGGGACCGGTACCCAAGCCTGAGCCACATAATACCCCAGGATCATCCCAATAATTGCCATCGAATAGGATAAACCCGTTTGATTGTGTTTGAGAATTGATTGGCACAGCGATGGCTGCGCAAGAACCTCTTGCGCCGACGGTATTATTAGGTGTCGTTTCAGGCCCTCGATACTCCCATTGGGCTATCCCATTGGGGCTTGTAACTCCTACTTCCCAATTGGAGGGTATACCACCCGCAAAGTCCCAAGAATACAGTGCTTCACCGTAGAGTTGAGCAAGGGTTACACTGGTGATGCTCACCAGAGATAACGTGAAAAGAGCTTTAGTAAACAAGTTCATAATTGTGTCTCAAGTTGTGACTCGCAGGCTAAATTACGTAAGCCATGAACGAAACATGCAAGGTCATTCTATTTTTACCTGTTCTGCCATGTGTAAAATCATTCCGTCGGATAATCCAATCTTGGGAACCAACATATTTCTGATGCCTGCTAGTTCCATGATACGAAGATAAATTTCGCATGCCGGTATAATTACATCTGCTCTGTCCGGGCGCAATTTGAAATTGAAAATCCGCTCATCAACGCTTACTGAATTCAACTGCTTGTGCAGCGATTTTATCTCGGCGTGAGAAAGCATTTCCATGGGTTTCTTGCCCTGAAGTTTGAAGAGGGTATTCACATTTCCTCCTGTTCCAATTGCAATGAGGTCATTAGAAATAGAGGATTGATTAGTGAGCCACTTGTCAATTGATTTCCAAACCGATTTATCGATACCAACAGCAAGCGAGCGAACAGTGCCGATATCGAATGACTGGCCCTTTACTCTCTTTCCTTTTTTGATTAGGGTAAGTTCTGTGCTGCCTCCACCTACATCAATAAAGAGATAGTCGTTTTTGGTATTGAGATTTTGAGAGAAATAGTTACTGAAGATTAAGTCAGCTTCTTCGTCGCCGCTTAAAATTTCAATTTTGAAATTAGCTTCTCTTTCAACGGTTTCAATAACTGCTTTGCGGTTTTTGGCTTCGCGCATGGCTGATGTTGCACAGGCGCGAAATACTTCAACTTGATGGATGTCCATGATGTACCAAAATGCACGCATGGTTTTTACGAGTTGTTTTAATTTTTCATCGGAAATACGTCCTGTAGTAAAAACGTCTTCTCCGAGTCGCACCGGAACTCGTGTCAATGAAACTTTGTCTATTCTTATTTGGCCATTGAATTGTCTCACCTCTTCAATGAGTAATCGAATGGCATTGGAACCAATATCTATCGCTGCCAGTTTCACTTTTTATTCTTTTTGGAATGTTGTTTAGAGATGGTGTCAACATAATGAAATACCTGTTCCTGCAAATCCGTAATTGTTTCGGATGAATTCTTTTTTCCGGTTTTGGGAAAATTCATTTGAATGTCCAGTGTTTTTTGAAGTTCCTGCTGGATGGTTGTGTCGTAAATTGGAATAGTTGTCTCTATACGGTGCTCAATATTTCGAACCATCCAATCGGCACTGGAGATAAAGTAAAGAGGATTTCCGCCATTGCCGAAAACAAGAATTCTGCTGTGCTCCAGGTATCGACCAATTATATTCACTACCCGAATATTTTCGCTTTTCCCTTCAAGGTTGGGTATCAGTGAGCAGATACCTCTGATGATAAGATTCACTTTAACGCCTGCTTGTGAAGCTTCATAAAGTTTACGAATCATGGAGGTGTCAACCAGGTTGTTCAGCTTGAGTGTGATGAAGGCGTCATGACCTTTCTCAGCTAATTCAATTTCTGCATTTATTAAATCGAGAAGTCGTCTCCTGGTATTGAAAGGTGAAACGATTAGATGTCTGTGAAGACTACGGATATAATTACTTTCGAAAAACTCAAATAATTTTCGAACCTCATCACCAACTTCCTTATGTGCAGTTAGCAAAGCATGATCGGTGTAGACTTTGGCCGTGCGCTCGCTGAAATTACCGGTACCAGCATAAACGTATCTTACTGTTTTACCTGATTCACGCCGAGAAACCAATATGAGCTTGCAGTGCACTTTGAGTCCTTGAACCCCCGGTATAACGCGAACCCCGGCTTCTGTAAGTTGTCGAGTAATTTTGATATTGTGCTCTTCATCGAAACGAGCTTGCAATTCCACTAGCGCGGTGACACGCTTGCCATTTTTCGCGGCATTGATGAGCGCGTTTACAACTTGTGAGTTTTTTGAAACCCTATAGAGTGTGATTCGAATGGTTTTAACCTCCGGATCAATGGCTGCCTGGCGAAGAAAGTCGATCGTGTGCTGGAAGGAATGGTAAGGGAAATGCAAAAGAATATCCTTGCTTCGGATGGCTGTAAACAAATCGATGGCAGAGCCAAATGCATCATGCATAATGGCATGTCGATTTGGCCAACATAAATCTTTCCTTCCCACAGATGGAAATGCCATCAAATCTTTTTTGTTGTGGTATCTGCCGCCCGGTGAGATGTTTTCAATCGTCTTGATCTTAGCTCTTTTCAAGACCAAATCCAGAACGTGATGTGGTATGGAATTGTCATAATTCAGACGGATGTATTCTCCCTTCTTGCGCTGTGTAACACTTCGTGACATCTTTTCGACCAGCCCTTTTGATAAGTCATCGTCAATGTCGAGCTCAGCGTCGCGCGTGGTCTTTATTGCCCATGCCTCTGCCTTGCTGAATTCAAGGGAGCTAAATAAATCTTTCAGGAAATGGCGAATCAGGTCATCGACAAAGATGACAAATCGCTTATTCCCGAATTCCGGCAGTTCAATGAATCTCGGTAGTTTAGGTGAAATTTCAATGAGTGCATGCGTAGATCCGTGTGATACTCCCTTACGGTTAAGCTCACAAATAAGATAAATGCTAGAGTCGTTTAATTGCGGAAAAGGAATACGATGATTGAGGATTACAGGTATAAGGTAAGGCTTAATTTGTTCCTCGTAATAGTCCTTCAAAAATGGAATATGCTCTTTGAGTATTTGTTTCTCGTTCAACAGTGAAACACCTGACTTCGTTAGCTGCTCTGTAACAAGGTGAAAGAGGTAGTCGAATTTTTCTTGCTGCGCATTAATAATCTCCTGGATTTCCTGTAGGGTTTCTTCGGGGTCGAAGTCCATCGGGTCTATGGGTTTTTTTGAAACCCCCATGGCTCTTCGAAGTGTTGCCACCCGAACACGAAAAAACTCGTCGAGGTTGTTGGAGAAAATCCCCAGAAAACGCATGCGCTCAATTACCGGGATATTGGGATTTCCGGCTTCATTGAGCACGCGTTCATTGAAGGCCAACCAGGAAATTTCGCGATTGATGAATTCGCTTTTTTTCTTCATAACTGCTGTTGTCATATTCGCAAAGGGAACGCCCCAAAGTTAAGCTTGTGTTGCCCGTGCATCACTAAATGCGCGGCGGAAAAATGGGGGGCTATGAACTCCCACTTAAAATCACTGAGATGAACTGTCAATAATTGAATTTTAATGCCACATAATAATTACGTCCAGGGGCACTGATTCCACTGGCAAAAACACGATACTCTGTGTCGAGTATATTCTCCACTCCGCATTGCAATGCTAGGCCGTTATTAAACGAATATCCTATTCGAGCATTTAGGGTATACCACGCAGGCATGCCTTCCGGCGTTGCGTAATTCAAGTTGTCTTCTCCGCTGTCCGAATAATCTTCGAGCTTTTTGGCTCCGTTATACATAGAGTATGCTTCGGCGAAGAACTTGGCTCTCTCATAGTTGACAGATAGTTTCGCAATGATGGGTGGTATGTGGTCTAACGGTTTATCGCCTTCCTCTGACTTTACTCGTCCATATGTATAATTGACCGAAGCAAATATTGACCAGTAACCGAGTGCGGCTGATTTTATGCTGGAATGAAATCCGTAGATATAGGCTTTTCCAGTGTTTTGCGCAGCTAGAACACGGCTTAACTCACCATCGTAGAAAATACTGTCGGCTCCGTTGTAGCTGAATGGTGCTGTCTGGATGGCGTCCATAAATGAAGTGTAGTAAACGTTGTTTTCCCATCGAAGAATGTTGTTAAAGACTCGGGACAATCCGACTTCGTAGGTCAATGATTTTTCGGGAAGAATGCTCGCATTCGGAACAATTAGGCTTCCCGGTGTCGATTCAAAAACCTTCGCGAGATCATCGATGTTGGGTACTCGAAACGCGCTTGAAACAAGCATAGAAAACTTCATTTGTTCAGATGAGTTGTGCACTAGGCCAATACTACCGGAATAGGTTGGGGTGTTTTGGTTGATGGTGCTGAATGGAAGCTTAAAAAATGTAGTGTCGATTAGCGTCGAATTCAAACTGCTATACCCTAAACGGATGCCATCGGTGATATTGGTCTTTTCGGATAGCTTCCATAAGTGTGTCATGTAAATGCCTCCAAATATCATGGAGTTATCTCCATCAGGATATCGAGTGTCTAATCGAGTTGTAGAGCCTGTATAGATGTCAATACTGCTTGCTCTGCTTATCAGGTTGTTTAACTGTCCATCGATTCCTACCTGAATTTCATGCTGACCGCTTTTATGCTGAGCAAAAAAGTTGAACCCTGAAACAGAAACATCTTCAATCCGACGCTCAAGATCGGGCTTGCGATATCTCCGCTGGAATCTACTCTCCTCAATGATTTGATGATTGAGGTTCAGTCGGTAAAGGTCGAAGAATGATCCTTCGTGCTCGATGTCCAGATCATAACTCAACATCAATCTTTCCTGTGGCCCGTAGTACCATTCGCTCCACTTGAGTGCGCCGCCTGATATGTCCGTAAGTCGATCATAGCGAGGTAAATTGCTCGATGTGGAATATTGAAAACTCAGGCTATGTGATATGTGGTCATTCTGCTTGAACAAGAATTTTTGCAGAAGGTTGTATTGGTTATAACCGGACTTTACTTGAAGGCTAGGGTCTTCATTGATGAGAATGCTGTCTATCCCAAAAGCGCCTGGCTGGTCGAAATTGCTGGCCACGTAGGATTCGCGGCGGATATAACTTCCATTGTAAAACGGATTAGCGTTTCTGCCGCTTCGCAGATCACCAAATCGGGAGAATGAAACAATTGTCCGACTGGCAAAACGTTGCCATCCGACATTAATGTCGAGTCCTGTTGTTGATTCTTCATTAACCGTCGAGTATCGTGTCCGAAGTCCGACCTGTGTCCAAGGATTGTTGTCACTGCTTAGGATCGGCTTTTTCGTAAATAGGTGAATTGTACCTCCCAAAGCGTCGGTGCCATATTGCGTGGATGACGGACCGAAAAGGATTTCGGCACGATCCAAAGCAATGTTATCCATTGTCATGATGTTTTGAAGGTGCCCCGCCCGATAGATGAGGTTATTCATTCGAACTCCGTCCACTACCAATAAAATTCTACTTGCTTCAAAACCTCTAATAACCGGACTTCCGCCGCCTTGCTGGCTTTTTTGCACTAGAACGGAGCCGTTTTGAGCAATGAGATCGGCAGTGGTTTGGGCTTGTGCTCGAGCGATCGTTTTGCTGTCAATGAGCTCAATGGGCTGTGGAATCTTGTTTTTACGCTCTTCGGTTTTATTGAATGAAATGACAATTTCATTCAGTTGAAGTTGTTCTGGAATGGTGTCTTTTTGGGCATGCAAATTCGCTATGCCCAAATGATGCAACATCCCCAAAAGAATAACTATCTTTTTCATTTGGATTTTTTTGATGAGTAAATACGTTTTCAGCTCCAAGTCAAGAGGAGCTTAGACTCATCAAGCAGCCGGTGGCTGGTCAGGAATACAGAATATTCCCTTGAAAAAATTGTTTTCGGCGAAAGTGAAGTAAGTGACCGCTGCCATAGACGGAGGAATATTGACCTGCAGGGTTTTTTCCGGGCAGAAAACACTCATGCTGAACGCTTGTGCGCATTTAGCGAGCTCAGACCAGCCAGTCTCTTCTTGCTGCAGCCCGTCTAGGGTTTTCTTCATTTTGTTTTCCGCGTGGTCGGCTACCGCAGTTATGATAACCTGACTGCCCACGCGCTGCACAAAAACAATGTCATACAACTTCGCGTCGAGCTCGATTTCATCGTCCTCTATCAACCTCGACTCGAACTCAGCTGAGGAAAGCACAAACTCCTCCCATTTCCCTTTATCAGAAAGCCGGGCTTGTTTGTTTTGTTGATGAATCCATATAGCGGTTGAAAAGACAGTCCACGCAGCCCCAATCTGGCCTATCACTAAAATAATCATAAAGGGGGCTGTGATTCTGCTGAGCATGGGCGCCAAAGATGGGCGTTTTTTGATTTATTCGCGAAATTGTATCGGGGTAAAATGTAGGGTTGATTGTTTCATTGGTGTAATAGGGAAGAATGGCTCGTTACAACTAAATTTTGAGCATATTACATCGCGTTTATATTTGTGACTTCTAAATTTCAGAAATTGACATGAGAAAAAGCTTACTTACGCTTGGTTTGGGACTTTTAACCACCCTTACTGCAATGGCTCAGTATCGTTGTGGTACCGACCTAATGAATAACAGGGAGCGCTCACGCAATCCGTTTTTGGTGCAGGCTCAAGATAACTACGAGCGAATGATGCGCGAGGAAATGATTGAGTGGCGCAATAATCGTGATGGTGAACCAGAGGCCGTATTGGTTATTCCTATGGTCTTTCACATTTTACATCTGGATGGTCCTGAGAATATTTCCGATGAACAAATCTATGATCAAATGGAAATTCTCAATAGAGACTACAATAAATTGAATGCAGATACAATTGTCGTAGTGAGTGGTTTCGATACCATCGTTGCCAATGTGAAGCTTGAGTTCCGACTGGCTACAAAAGACTTTTTGGGCAATTGTACAAACGGTATTGAACGCATTCGCTCGATAGAAACCCTAGTTGGTGACAATGGCTCTAAGTTGAACCAATGGCCACGCGAACGTTACCTAAATGTATGGACTGTAGCCAACATGGAAAATGGTGTTGCCGGATACAGTCAGTATCCTTCTTCTGTTATTGACGGTCAATCTGCTTTGGCTGATGGTGTAATTATTCGTCACAACTACATCGGAAGTATTGGAACAGGTTCTGACTTTGCTTCACGAGCATTGACTCACGAAGTAGGTCACTATCTTGACTTGGCGCACCCTTGGGGAAGTACCAACGATCCTGGGGTTGAGTGCGGCGACGATGGTGTTTCTGATACTCCGGTTACTGAAGGAAGTGATAACTGTAATGACTTGCGCGATTTCACCTGCAGCTCAACAGCCATATCGAATGCTATTTATGACTTCAACGGCATAACCGGTGGAACCGGCGGTACAACAGACCCAACAACTCCTCCGATGCTATTGTTGGGTGAGGAAGATTTCACCCGTTTGCAATTCACGCAGTTTCAGGCAAGTGGTGTGTCTATTAACCCCAACATGGACGGCGTGTTTGCATTTACAGGATGGGGTGAAGGTGGCGTCGCCGGCTCAACTGCCTATTCAGACATGACCGGGTCTATCAACACTTCGAAATACTATGAGTTTACAGTGACTCCACGCCCGGGCAGTGCGATGTCGCTCACAGAATTGAAGTTCAGAGCCGGACGTGCTGCTAGTGGCCCACGTGCTTTTGCGGTTCGCACCAGTATGAATAATTATGCTAACAACGTAGCAGCCTCTGTGGCCCCGGCCAACGCAAATTTGGTTGTTCTCACCAATCCAAATCCTGCGAATACATTCTTCTTTGCGTCAGACACTGCGGTTGCTGTCAATGGTGCCAAGGTAACTTTAGGAGGTAGTTTCACTTCATTGACCGGTCCTGTTACTTTCCGCATCTATGCCTTTAATGCAGAGGATGCTGCAGGTGCATTTTCTATTGATAATGTAGAATTGGTGGGTACCTATGGTGTGATTGAAAACATCCAGAACTTCATGGACTATTCTTATTGCTCACATATGTTTACCAATGGCCAGAAGGAACGCATGAGACTAGCTTTGAATGCCGGTATTTCAGGCAGAAGCAACTTGTCGACAGACTCTAACCGAGCTCTCACCGGAACGGATGATAATGCGCTTGTTTGTGCTCCGGTTGCCGATTTTTACCCGGCTACCAAGTTTGCATGCGTTGATGAGGATATCGAGTTTGTAGATAACACAACCAACGGTGTTGTTGAAACATACGCTTGGACATTCCAGGACGGCAGCCCCTCTACGAGCACGCAGCGTAATCCATCAGTATCTTTTAGTTCTGCAGGTCGTAAATCAGTGACCCTTACAGTAACGAATGCAATGGGTTCAACTACTAAGACCATTGATCAGTGTGTAGTAATTGCACCGGTGTGGACAGAGACCGGTGGACCACTTTTCCAAGATAATTTTGACTCAGCCGTGAACTTCCACAATCACTATGTTCCTGGAAACTATGACAGTAATATTTCGGTTTGGAATCAAACGAATATGGCCGGATTTTCAAATAACACCAGTACTTATTTGAATGCATACGATATGTCAGCCAGCAATATTGATGAAGGTGGATACGATATCGATGAGCTCGTAACACCATCATGTAACTTAGATTTGGTTTCCGGTGCTGCTGTTTCTTTCAAGTACGCTTATGCAACTCAGAGTACGGATTTGGCAGGTATCGCAGATCTTTTTGAGGTTTATCTTTCGAATGATTGCGGCCAGTCATGGTCTAGCGTACCACGTGTGAGCTTGGAGGGACTTGACTTGGTCACTGCGGGAAGCGTTAGCATTCCATTCTTCCCAAGCAGCTCAGCCGACTGGAGAGAGGAGTCATTTACTATTCCTAATACCTATTTGACCGAGGGTTTCCGCATGAAGTTTATCTTCCGAGCCGGAGAATTCCCGAACAACTTGTTTATTGATGATATCAATATGACCGGATCAGTTGGTTTGAATGAGCAGGATGCAGATTTCTTTGGTGCAATGGTTTATCCGAATCCTGCAAATGAGAATACAGTATTGACCTACGTTGACCGAGGAGCTGAAAACCTGAATATTAACTTGACAGATTTGAGTGGTCGTGTCATCAGCTCATGGACGCCGCGTGCTTCTGCCCCCGGTGCACAGCGAATCGAAATTGATACACGTAACTTGGCTACCGGTGCGTATTTGATTTCACTGCACTCTAATGGTCACTCACGTACGTTGAAATTGATGGTTGATTAATTAATCTTCCAACCTATACAAGAAGGGCTGCTTATGCAGCCCTTTTTTTTATTGATAATTGTCAAGTTAAATCAGGGATGATTAGCCTACTTTTGAAAGGTTGCCGCGATAGTTGGAAGTATGATTATTCCTGATAAGCCACATAATGAATCGGAACGCCTGAGAGCTTTAAGAAGCTATGAGGTCTTGGATACTTTATCTGAGCGAGAGTATGATCAACTAACTGCTATTGCTTCACAAATTTGTGGTTGTAGAATGTCTCTCATTTCATTGATTGATGAGGAAAGACAATGGTTCAAGGCGCGAGTAGGGCTGGATGTGTCTGAGACGGCACGAGAGTTTGCATTTTGTGCACATGCCATTCATGAACCCCGAAAAACGCTTGTCGTTCCCGATGCGCGCTTGGATGACCGCTTTCATGATAATCCATTGGTAACCGGAGATCCGCATTTGGCCTTTTATGCCGGAGTACCACTTGTCAATGAAGATGGATTGCCATTGGGAACACTTTGTGTTTTGGATAGTGAACCGAAGACTTTATCGGAATCTCAACTAAACGCACTCAATGCTTTGGCTGAACAAGTGATGGCATTGCTGGAGCTGCGACGCAGTAAAATGGCGTTGGAGAAATCACTAAGAAACCTCGAGGAGAAGAATCGTGAGCTTGAGCAATTTGCTTTCATTGCAGCACATGATTTGAAGTCACCTTTAAATGGCATATCTTCCATAACCGATGTCCTCATTGATAGTCATGGAGATGCACTACAACAGGACGGTATCCGCATGCTGAATGCAATTCGGGGTTCATCTCAACAGCTTTCCTCGCTAATTACAGGGCTTCTTGATTACTACCGCTTGGATAGTGCCGATCAGGAAATGGTTTCACCGATCAA
>Ga0315902_10006899_pt1 | contig 15627 bp, 17 predicted proteins | sample LakEriMetagenome_9_FD_203523 | JGI IMG/M metagenome (GOLD analysis project Ga0315902, IMG submission 203523) | Freshwater fungal communities from buoy surface, Lake Erie, Ohio, United States - Buoy 12 MA117 | ecosystem: Environmental > Aquatic > Freshwater > Lake > Lake biofilm | place: USA...
AGTCGTTCAAGTCTTTGGTTTTGATCCGCGCGGTCCAATCGCCATGCGCTTCCTCAACCGCCTTCATCACGCGGTCAAGACCCACGCCAGAGAGCGCAGCCACCGTCACCAGCGGCGCCCCGCGCGCTTGCGGCAGGCTTTCGCGCGCGACCAATTTCATCTCTTCAAAGTGCGCGCGACTGTCTTCGATCTGGTCCCATTTCGCCAACACGAAGATGAGCGAACGGCCTTCACGGATCACGAGATCGGCGATGGTGAGATCCTGTTTCTCGAACGCGTCGCGCGCGTCCATCACCAGCACGCATACGTCGGCAAACCGGATCGCGTGCAAGGTCTCGCCGACCGACAGGCGCTCAAGCTTAGCCTGGACCTTTGCCTTCTTGCGCATGCCAGCGGTGTCGATCAGGCGATACTTCTTGTCGTTCCAGCTCCAATCGATCGAGATCGCGTCACGCGTGATGCCAGCTTCTGGACCAACGAGCAGGCGGTCCTCGCCGATAAGCGCATTGACCAGCGTGGACTTGCCCGCGTTCGGGCGCCCGACGATGGCGATATGAATCGGGCGCTTTGGTTTGACCGCCTCGTCATCCTCTTCGCCCGGCACAGCGGCGTGAACGGCGATCGCGGCGAAGAGATCGCTGAAACCTTCGCCATGCTCGGCGGAAAGCGGGATCGGTGTGCCAAGGCCAAGCGCGAAGGCTTCGTTGGCGCCGGCTGAGCCTTGGCGGCCTTCGGCTTTGTTGGCGATCAGCACAACCGGTTTGTCGGCCCGGCGCAGCAGCGCCGCGAACGCTTCGTCCAGCGGCAGCACGCCGGCGCGCGCGTCCACGAGAAACAGGATCACGTCCGCTTCGCGGATCGCGATCTCGGTCTGCTCGCGCATACGGCTTTCTAGCGACGCATCGGTGATGTCTTCGAAGCCGGCCGTGTCGATCAGCGTGAAATCGAGATCGCCCAAACGGCCCGCGGCCTCACGCCGGTCGCGCGTAACGCCCGGCGTGTCATCGACGATCGCGAGCTTCTTGCCAGCGAGCCGATTGAACAATGTGGACTTGCCGACATTCGGCCGCCCGACGATCGCGAGCTTGATCATCAGGTGTCAGGTGTCATGCCCCAAGTGTCGCAAGCAGCGGCGCGCCAAGCACGTAACTGACACCTGACACCTGACACCTGACACCTGCCTCTCAACGCAGAACGACGAGATTGGCCTCGTCCGTCACGATATAAATCTGATCGTTCGCAACGATCGGGGGAATGAATACAGGCTTACCGACATCGGCGGTGGCGACCGTTTGGCCAGTCTCCGGCGTCACGGCGATCACTTCGCCGACGGAGTTCGCGAGCACCAGACGGCCCCCGATCATCACCGGACCGGTCCACGAAATCCGGCCCTCCCGACCGTTCTCATCCCGGAAGCGACGCAATTGTTGCACCCAATAGGCGTTGCCTGTGTCTCGATCGAACGCCGCGAGCACACCGTCAGTGCTAACGGCATAGAGCACGTTGCCAGCGACGAGCGGGGTTTGCGTCGATGCGAAAGCGCGCGCCCAGCCGCGCTGGCCCGAGCGCACGTCAATGGCGGCAAGTACGCCAGAGTGGCTGGCCGCGAAAACAATCCCGTTGTCCAGCACAGGGCGCCCCGCGATGTCGTTGATCGCGGAGAGCGACGTGAGTTGGCCTGAGCGCGAGAGCGCATCCGACCATAGACGACGACCGTTGCCGCCGAGCAGCGCCACCAATTCGCCAGAGGCAAACGGCGCGACCACTGTGTCGCCATCGACAGCAACACTTGTGGCGGAGAGGATACGCGCAGGCTCTGCGATAGCCTGGTATGTCCACAGCACTTCACCGCTGCCCGCATCGATCGCGAGCAATTCACTGTCATTGGTGATGGCATAGACGCGCGCGCCCACGACAGTCGGCGCCGATTGGAACGGCGCATCCGCTTGGCGGCGCCAAACTTCTTCGCCAGTGTTTGCGTCCAACGCAGCGATGAAGCCAAAACCCGTCGTCACGAACACTCGGCCGCCAGCGGCCGCGACGCCGCCACCACGCGCGACGCGATCCCGCGAGTCACGCGGGCGAAGATTTTCGCTCCACAAACGCGAGCCATCGGTGGCGCTGAGCGCATGCACGCGATGATCGGCGTCGAGGAAGAATAGATTGCCGCCGGCGATCACCGGCGGCGCTGCGATCTGGGCGTTGTTGTTTGAGCCCTGGCCGAGATTGGCGCGCCAGGCGCGCTGCAAAACGGCGGAGCCCGTCGAGGGCGGCGGCGAATTGTCCGCGGTGCCGCCCGGCTGGCTCCATTCCACAACCTGCACCGGCGGCGGCACGACGATCGTCCGCGACGCGAGCGCGGGGTCGGGTGCGAGTTCTTGTTCGAACGCGAGGATGGAGATGCGGCCGTCTTCCGGCGCCGTTTGGCGCGGCGCCTCATCGCCACCATTGAACGGCCACACCGCATCGCCGACGCGACTGACGGTTGAGCAAGCGGAAAGAGCCGCCATCGCCGCGAGCGCAGCGATTGGACCCAGGCTTCGGGTGATGCGGCTCATTTCGTTTCTCCTTCGGATGGCGCTGGCGCTGCAGCGCCTTCCGTTGAACTTGATGCAGGTGCTGGGCCCACGACCGCGAGTGCGACTTGCGCGCGCTGACGCACCGCTTCCGGCGCATCGAACGCAAGCGCTAGGCTCTCAAGTGTTTGGCGTGCGAGATCAAGGTCGCCGCCTTCCCAGGCTTCGATAGCGAGCATTTCGCGCGCGAGATAGGAGACGCGACCTTCGCCCTCGATCAGTGGCTGCAGGCGCGTTTGCATCGCGGCGAGATCTTGGGTTTCAGCGGCGATGTAAGCGGCGCGCAATTGCGCGGTCTCACGCATGACAGGATCGCGTGCTTGTTCAGCAGCGGCGTCAAATTCCGCGAGCGCTGCTTCAAGATCGCCCTGGGCTTGCAAGACCGCTGCATGTTCCATCCGCGCCATGGCGCGGAAGTGCTGCGGGCCTTCATCGCGCAAGCGTTCGAACTCAGCCTTGGCGCCGTCCAGATTGCCGGCGACAAGAAGTTGTTGGGCGGCGAGGTATTGATCGGAATGCTCGCGCGCGGTGTTGATCGTGTACCAGCGCCAGCCTTGCCAGATGCCGATGCCGACCACGATTGCGATCAAAGCGCCGAGAACCCAAACGCCATTTCTTTTGAAAAATTGGAGTACGCGGTCCTGGCGCAGACTCTCGTCGACTTCCTGGACAAATGAATCGGTTTCGTTGGTCACGCCTGCTTCCTGGCCAAGCCCGCGAATCCGCGAACCGCCCCCCTAAAATCGCCGGCAAGCTAGCCGCGCTTGTCGCCCTGAGCAACGCGGGCCTGCCGTGCCTTGCTGAGGGAATAGGTCTCGGCTGCGGCAGGAAAACGGCGGGCGCGGACATCAGCCGCATATCCAGCGGCCGCTTTGTCGATTTCGGCCTTCAGATTAGCGTACCGGCGGACGAATTTCGGGGTCCAGTCGAATATCCCCAGCATGTCGTCGGTCACCAGGATCTGGCCGTCGCAAGCAGCGGAGGCGCCAATCCCGATGGTCGGAGCCGAAACGGCCGCCGAGATTTCGGGGACCAAAGCCTCATCTACGCCCTCGACCACGATGGCGAAGGCGCCGGCCTTATCGGCCGCGCGCGCCTCGGCCAGCACTTGTTCGCGCTCTTCGACGGTACGACCTTTGGCGCGGAATTTACCGTCCATGTTCACGGCCTGGGGGCGCAGGCCCACGTGGCCCATCACGGGAATGCCGCGCTCCACCATGTAAGCGATGGTTTTCGCCACCTGCGGCCCAGCCTCGACCTTTACCGCCGCAGCGCCCGTTTCCTTGAGTAGACGGGCGGCGTTGTTGAAAGCGACCTCAGAGCTGCCTTCGTAAGAACCGAAGGGCATATCGACCACCACCATGGCCTGCTTGGCGCCGCGCATCACGGCCTGACCATGCATGATCATCATGTCCATGGTGACGCCCACCGTGTTCGGAAGGCCGTGGATGACCATGCCGACGCTGTCGCCCACTAGCAGCAGATCGCAATGCGGATCGAGCATCTCCGCCATCGGCGCGGTGTACGCCGTCAGGCACACGATCGGATCGCCACCCTTGCGGGCGCGAATGTCCGGGGCGGTGACACGACGAGGAGTTTCGGTATGGCGCGACATGGCAACCTCCCATTAGTCCTTTGTTGCGCTGCACATAAAGGGCCGGAGGCGTGCGCGCCAGCTTAGTCGCCCATTGGGGCTGAGCTTTAGTCCTGAGCCGCGCGGTAGGCTACCGCACCGCCGACCAAAGCGCCGGTCGCCAGCAAGATTTGCGTCATGCCGAGGCCGATCGATTGCATCAGGCCGACGCCAGCCGTTTCGGCGGCGGCGGAGAGTTGCGGGCCGCTGCTGATCGCGTTCTGCAGGCGGGCGGCTTCCAGGCTGCCAGCGGCGATGAGGTCCGGGGCGAAAACGCCAAGCACCGAATAAAGACCCCAGGCGGCGGCGGCTGCGCCAGCCATCAAACCGACAGCCTGCGTCCAATTACGGACCTTGGCGGCGCGTTCGACGCGCGCCACGCCATGGCTGACATTGACCGTGAAGCCAGCGTCAACCGGTTCTTCGATCTCCGCGAAGGAGCTTTTCAATAGGGCGTTGAAGTCACTCATGTCGCCGGTTCCAATAGCCGTCTCAGCTTATCCGTCCCCCTTAATACGTGGGATTTCACCGTGCCGAGGGGAAGACCGGTGATTTCTACAATCTCAGCGTGGCTCAACCCTTCTCCGTGGTTCAGCGTCACGCATAATCTCTCCGCATCTGACAACCTGGCAAGAGCCTTCTCCAGGTCAATCTTGGCGCCGGCCGCGGCCTCCGGTGTGGATTCCTCCGACGCGATGGGCGATGCGTCGTCGATTTCCTCGAACACGGCCTTCTGGCGACGTTTGGCCATCAGGAACGTGGTCACCGCAATCCTTCTAAACCAACCCGGAAAAGCGGCGGGGGTTTCCAGATCCCGCAATCTCTCCCAAGCCTTAACAAAGGCATCTTGGGCCAGATCATCGGCCTCAGCGTGGCTTTGGCACATTCGCCGGAGCAGGCTCCGCGCCCAGCCTTGGCGACGCTTTACGAGCTCCCCGAACGCTGCCTGGTCCTTGGCCTGAGCTGCGATAATCAGCGCAGCTTCCGTGGCCTGAGCCAGATTGAGGAGCCCCCGTGACGCCACCTATCAAACTCACTCACCCTTCTGCTTGGTGGAATAATCCACGATCGCCAGGAGAAGGAAGGCCAAGCCAAGCGCTCCCAGGATTGCCGCCGGCACCATCATACCGCCGAACGCCTCGCCTGAGGGATCGAAACCGCTGATGGCCAAACCTGCCATAACAAAACCGAGCGCGAGGGCGATAAGCACTACACCGCTTCCCAGCGAAGAGCGCGCTTTATCGGGCTTTGGCTTGGTCGTGCCCTCGGTTAATTGGCGCAAAACCGTCGGATCAAGCGTTTGACCCTTCTCCAACGCCTGCGCCAGCAGCTGGTGGGCAGATTGTTTGGTGCGTTCCTTCAGCCAAATCGGCACCAGAATAATCGCCGCCAAAAATCCAAAAAAGACAAACGGAACAAAAACATCCGCATCCATTGTATTGTGCTCCATAGCCCAGGGTCTGCGCCCGTTGATCTATAGATGCGCTGATCCGGGGCATTGGATGCAAGGGACTTATTAGCGCGCCTGGCCAAAAGCAGCCCGTCGTGCGCCGCCGCTGAGCGCCCAAACCGCGCCGAGGGCGCCCAAAGCGAGGGCGGCGTCCTCCGTCGCGCCGGGATTTGCCGCCAGCCAGCCGACCAGCGGCAGGCCAGCCGCCACCGCGAATATGGCGAGCCCCGCGCCCCAGATGAGGCGACGCACCAAAGCCGCGCGGAACCGCTCTTGCTCGGCGCGACGCATGACGAGGAGGGTAAATTGCATATCCTTCGCCGGCGCGGCCGAGGCGCCCAGCACGCGGTTCAGACGCTCTTGGCTATTCATCCTGCGTCTCCAATGCCTTGAGCAGGCGCTCACGCCCGCGCGTCACGTGCGATTTCACTGTGCCCAACGGCTGGTTCAAGATTGCGGCGGCCTCGCTGTGTGAGAAACCCTCACATAAACACAACGCCACCGCAGCGCGCTGATCGTTCGGCAGTTCCGCCAGCGCGCGCGCGACGGCAATGCGATCTTCGAGCGGCGCGCCAGCTTCGCCCTCGTCTTGCTCGTTCAGCCATTCGTGGTCGCGTTGCCCACCGCGATCATGGCCGCGACGCGCATCACGCGCGATGCGATAACCAATGCCGCACACCCATGAGGCAAAGCTTGAGCGACCTTCGAAGCGACCAAGCTTGCGCCACGCCGTCACGAACGCCTCCTGCGCGAGATCGTCCGCGTCAGCCCAATGCCCCGCAAAACGCCGCATAAACCCACGTATTTTCGGCTGGTGCGCATCGACCAACGCAGCGAACGCGCGGGCGTCGCCCTTGCGCGCGGCCGCGATGAGGCGCGCATCGTCATCGGCGGTCATCGTGCTTGCGCTGACCAGGACGGAAGATCGCAAGCGCAAAGCAACCCGCAGCGGCCGCACTCATCACGGCGGCGACGAGCATGAACTTGTCACGTTGATCGCCGGCATCGGCCAAGCCGCTCGCCACCCAGAACCCGATCGCGAGCGTGGCGAACAAAACCCCTTCACCCCAAGGCCGCTTTGACAGGCCCAGGTTTGCGTAGGGTTCAGGCTCCAATTGATCGAACAATTGCTGTGGCGGTTCGCGGCCTGCTTCGATCGCGGCCTTAATCACGTCGAGCGCTTTCGAGCGCCGCTGGTGCTCCAGCCACGACACCCAGGCCTGCGCCACGAGCGCTACAGCCACCGCGCCGAACAAGAAGGCCGCAACTATCGTGCTTTCCATCAAACATCTCCGTTTCGCCCCTTATGCAGCCGCGCCCCGGCTTTTTGGATGCGGCGCGGCTTGCCAATCATTACTTAGGCATCTACTTAAGTGTTATGTTCAGAGACACGACGCTCGATCTGGCCTTTCAGGCCCTGGCTGATCCCAGCCGCCGCGCGATGGTGGATCGCTTGGCCCAAGGCCCCGCCTCGGTCAGCGAATTGGCCAAGCCGCTGGCGATGTCGCTGCCGGCGGTCATGCAGCATCTGCAGGTGCTGGAAGCGAGCGGGCTCGTCGTGTCAGCGAAGGTCGGCCGGGTGCGCACTTGCCGCATCGAGCCCAAGGCCTTCACGCAAGCTGAACAATGGATCTCCGAGCGCCGCGCCCTTTGGGAACGCCGCCTCAATCGCCTCGGACAATTTCTCGACGAAACGGAAAACGATTGATGCTGACGCTCTATGGCCACCCGATCTCCTCGTTCACGTGGAAAGTGCTGACGGCGCTCTACGAGAACGACACGCCGTTCGATTTCGTAACGGTGGATCAAAACACCTATGCCGATTTCATCGCCAAATGGCCGATGGGCAAGTTTCCAATCCTCATCGACAGCGACCGCACATCGATGATCACGGAGACCTCGGTGATCATCGAATATCTCGACACCCATTATCCAGGGGCCACGCGCTTCATCCCCCAGGACATCGACACAGCGCTTGAAGTACGCCGCTGGGATCGCGTGTTCGATCACATCAATACGACAATGTCGAAAGTCGTCGTCGACAAGATCCGCCCGGACGGACAGCGCGATCCTTTTGGCGTCGAAGAAGCCAAACGCGTCGTGCACGCCGCTTACGGTGTCGTTGAGACACAGCTTGGCGCCCGCGTATTCGCGGTCGGCGACAGCTTCTCGATGGCCGACTGCGCCGCCGCGCCAGCGCTCTGGTATTCCACCCGCAATGTGCCGCTGGAGGACAAATACCCTCCGATCGCAGCCTATCTCGAACGCCTGAAAGCGCGCCCATCCTTCGCGCGCGCGGTCAAAGAATCCGAGCCACTCTTCCATATGTATCCAGGAGCTTGAGCCATGAGCCCACTTGCCCACGGCACGATGGTGATGGAGCGCACCTATAACGCTTCGCCCGAACGCGTGTTCAACGCCTGGGGCGATATCGAGGCACGCACGCGCTGGTCGGCGCCAACGCCGGCCGACCAAATCGTCTATGAGGCGCAGGATTTTCGCGAGGGCGGGCTCGACATCTCGCATTGCGGGCGCGACGGCAAATTGGATTACACCGCGCGCGTCAGCTATCTCAGCATCGAGGCGAACGCACTGATCGTGTTCGGCGAGACGGTGTCATATCGCGGCGAGCGCAAGTCGCATGCGCAGATCAGCGTCGAATTTTTTCCGGAAGGCGCCGGCACGCGGCTCCTGCTCACCATGCAGATCGCATCGTTCGATGGGCCGGGCATGATCGCGGGCTACGATGAAGGCTGGACCGCTGCACTTGAGAATCTCGCTTCGGAATGCTGAGGGACAGGCACGTGACGAAAAGATCGCGTACGTTCAAAAGCGATTGCGTGCTGTTGCGCTACGCACGCGCCTAGAAGCCGACGTCTTCGATCGAAAGTAGGCTTGCGTTGCCGCCGGCGGAGGTGGTGTCGATGGAGACCACGCGCTCGGTGGCGAAGCGGGCGACGTAGCGCGGGCCGCCGGCTTTGGGGCCGGCGCCAGAGAAACCCTCGCCGCCGAACGGCTGGCTGCCAACGACAGCGCCGATCATGGAACGGTTGACGTAGAGATTGCCGACTTTGGCGAGCTGACGCACACGCTCGGAGGCGCCGGCGATGCGGCTGTGCAGGCCCATGGTGAGGCCGTAGCCGCTGGCGTTCACGCGCGCGATGGTTTCATCGAGTTCGCCGGCCTTCCATGTCGCCACGTGCAGGATCGGGCCGAACCATTCTTGCTTTAGATCTTCGATCTGATCGAGCTTGATCACGGTGGGCGGCACAAAGAGGCCTGCGCCTTCCGGCGCCTGAACAGCGTGAACCCAATGCGCCTTCATCGATTGGCGATAAGCTTCGAGCTTAGCGCACGCCGCTTCGTCGATGACGGGACCGACATCGGTGCGGATATCAAGCGGATCGCCGAGGATCAGCGCATCCATCGCGCCTTTCAGCATGTCGAGAATGCGCGCGGCGATGTCTTCCTGCACCACCAGCAAGCGCAGTGCCGAACAACGCTGACCGGCCGAGCGAAACGCTGAGGTGACCACGTCGCCGACGACTTGCTCCGGCAGTGCGGTGGAATCCACGATCATGGCGTTCAAGCCGCCGGTTTCAGCGATGAGCGGAACGATGCCGCGTTGTTCGCTTTCCAACAAAGAGCGCGCGATCGCGCGTGCTGTGGCGGTGGAGCCGGTGAAAGCGACGCCCGCAATGCGCGGATCGGTGGTGAGCAGACGGCCGACTTCTGGGCCGCCAGGAAGGACGTGCAGCACCTCTTTCGGCACGCCGGCTTCGTGCGCGAGTTCAACGGCGCGATAAGCGATGAGCGGCGTTTGCGGCGCGGGCTTGGCGAGCACCGTATTGCCGGCGACGAGCGCTGCGGCGACTTGGCCAAGGAAGATCGCCAGCGGAAAATTCCACGGCGCGATGCAGGCGAAGACGCCACGTCCGGCGAGACGGATTTCGTTGAGCTCGCCCGTTGGGCCAGGCAGACGCTCCGGCGCGAATTGGGCGCGCGCTTGCACGGCGTAATAGCGGCAAAAATCGATCGCTTCGCGGATTTCGGCGAGTGCATCCGGGATCGATTTGCCGGCTTCGTGCACGGCGAGCGCCATGAGTTCGGTGCGGTTGGCCTCTATGAGGTCGGCCAAACGCTCCAGGCATTGGGCGCGCTCTTCGACCGGGGTGGCGTTCCAACTCTCGGCGGCGGCTTTGGCGGCGGCGATGGCGCGGGCGACGTCTTCGCCGGTCGCATCGCTTACAGCGCCCGCGTTGCGCGCGCGATCAGCGGGGCAACGCACGGGCTTGGCCACGCCCTCGCTGCGCACGCCGGCGATGAGCGGGGCGGCTTGCAGCGTCGTCGGCAGCGCCTTGATCTCCGCGGCGAGTTTTTTGAGCAGTGCCGCGTCGTGCAGATCGATGCCGCTGGAATTGACGCGACCTGGGAAGATGTCACGCGGCAGCGGGATGGAGGGATGTGGCTTGCCACCGACTTTGGCGACGCGCTCGGCCGGGTCGGCGAGCAGATCGTCCTCGCTGACATCAGGATCGGCGAGCTGATGCACGAAGGAGGAGTTCGCCCCGTTTTCCAACAAGCGGCGCACAAGGTAGGCCAGCAATTCGCGGTGACCGCCGACGGGTGCGTAGGTGCGGCAGGCATAGCCCTGCTCGCGTACGAGGCGCTCATAGAGGCCCTCACCCATGCCGTGCAGACGTTGGAACTCAAAATCGCGGCGCTCGCCGACCCATTCGAGAATGGTGGCGACGGTCAGCGCATTGTGGCTGGCGAAGGCAGGGAAGAGATTGCGGCTGGCGAGCATGTCGCTGGCGCAGGCAAGATAGGAAACATCGGTCGCGGCTTTACGCGTGAACAGCGGATAATCGCTCAAGCTTTCGATCTGCGCGCGCTTGATCTCGCTATCCCAATAGGCGCCCTTCACCAAGCGCACCATGAATTTGCGTTCGATCTCTTCGCCCAGCGCATCCGCCCAGGCGATGACGGCGCGGGCGCGCTTGCCATAGGCTTGCACGGCCATGCCGAGCCCATCCCAGCCGGCGAGCGCCGGATCGCGGGCGACCCCTTCGATAATGTCGAGCGACATCATCAGGCGATCGCATTCTTCGGCGTCGATGGTGAAGCCGACATTGGCGGCCGCCGCTTTGCGGGCAAGCGCCCGCGTCATGTCGATCAATTCAGGCACGCATGTGTCGGCGTGGCTGGTTTCGTAGCGCGGGTGCAGCGCCGAAAGCTTCACCGAGATCGAGTGACCGCGGCCGAGCTTGGAGCTAGCGACGGAATCAATCGCGGCTTCGTAGGCGGCGAAGTATTTTTCCGCATCGCCATAAGTGCGCGCGCCTTCGCCGAGCATATCGAAGCTCGCCGTGAAGCCGCGATTGTCTTCGTCGGCGGCGCGCTTCATCGCTTCGTCGATGGTGCGGCCCATGACGAAAACCTGGCCCATCACGCGCATCGCCGTGCCGACGGCCGTACGCACGAAGGGTTCGCCAGCGCGCGCGACCAAACGCTTCAACGCGCCAGCTTCCAGGGATTCGCCCACCAGCGCGCGCGTCAGCACCAGGCCGAACGTGGCGGAATTCACCATGAGCGAATCCGACTGCCCCGAATGCGAAGCCCAATCGGCGCCGCCGAGCTTGTCGCGGATCAGCATGTCAGCCGTCTCCGGATCGGGCACGCGCAAGAAGGCTTCGGCGAGCGCCAGAAGCGCCACACCCTCTTCGGTGTTGAGGCGATATTCCTGGAGGAAGCGATTGACCCAGCCGGATGATTGCGCAGCGCGCAGGTTGGCGATGATCGCCTTGGCGCGGGTGACGACCCGGCCGCGCGTGCTGGCGGCGAGCGCGGCGCTGGGCAAGAGGCCCTTGAGCACATCCTGCTCTGGAGCGCGGTAGAGAGCGGCCATTGCGGCGCGGGCGCCGTCCATACGGGTGGTCATCGGTCAAATTCCCCGGACTGAAGTTTCGCCCGCATGTACCAGCGATTTCAGCGAACGTGCTTGTTAATTTGGTCGCGTTGCCCGAATAATCCACGGATTGGCGGCATTCGGGCGAATGATCTTCATGCTGGACGAGATCGACAAGCGCATCCTGCGGGCGCTTCAGGAAGACGGCAGGATCACCAACCAGGCGCTGGCTGAGGCCTGCCACATCTCGCCGGCCGCCTGCTTTGACCGCGTGAAGCGCCTGCGCACGCGCGGCTTTATTCTGGGCACCATGGCGATACTGGATCCAGCCAAGCTGGACCGCGCGCTGCTCATCTTCATCGAAGTGCATCTCGATCGCACGACAGGCGATGTGTTCGACGAATTCGCGCGTGCGGTCGCTGTGCAGCCCGATATTCTGGAATGCCACATGGTGGCGGGCGGCTTTGATTATCTGATCAAAGCGCGCGTGAAGGACATGGCCGCCTATCGCAGCTTCTTGGGCGAGATCCTCGTACAGATGCCGGGCGTGCGCGAGACGCGGACATATGCCGTGCTCGAAGAAGTGAAGAACACAGCGGCGTTGCCGATCTAGCCGCGCGCTGGCGCGTAGATCGCCAATTGCTCGCCAACGCACACGGGTTTGTCGCCGCCTTCGCGCTCGAATGCGAAGTCCTGCTTTAGCACCACGCGATCGCCGCGCGGCTCCAGGCTTTTCAGCATGAGCCGTAAACGCACGCGGGCGCCGGTCGGCACAGTCGCTGGAAAGCGGACATTGTTGATGCCGTAATTCATGCCGTGATCGATGCCAGTGACTTTGTAGAGCGTGTAGCCAAAGCGCGGCAGCAGCGTGAGCGTGAGCAACCCATGCGCAATAGTGCCGCCAAAGGCTTCGGTGGCGCGCGCCACATCGACGTGAATCCATTCGTGATCGCCCGTCACACGCGCGAAATCATCTACGAGCGCCTGATCGATCGTCAGCCATTCGGAGACGAACTCCCGGCCCATCCACGTCGAGAGTTCACTGATCGGGATTTCCTGCGTCATGGCGTTCCTCGTGCTTGGCGCTGAAGCTAGCGCGATAGAGCGCAATCGAGTTCGCCGAAGGGCGCTAACGCCGGCCCAAAAGGGTCAGTGCGCCGCGATGAGCTCGGTCTCGATCATGTTGTCGGGCAACGCCAGGCGGCGGCAGGATGGGTGACTGAGCCGACATCGCGATCGTCGACGCGGGGATCATTGGCTTGTGCAGAGCGCTGCAGCTTGCGCGCCGTACCCTGCGCAATTCCGCCTGATCTAGAAGGCGGCGAAGACCATATGTGCGGCCATGGCGGTTTGCATGTGCTCGAACTCGACGGCGGCTACATGGATCCGGTCGATGCGCTGCAGGATTTGCTGACAACGCTACACGACATCGGCGTGGAGGTCCGATTCCGCGCTGGCGTCACAGGTATTGAAACACATGGCGGCGCGGTGTTGGGCGTGACGCTGGCCAATGGTGAGCGCATAGCCTGCGGACGGATCGTCAACGCGGCAGGGCCGTGGTGCAACGACATCTTCTCTTATGTCGGTCTCGATTGTCCTTGGCCGTTGAAGCCCACGCGGATTCAGGTCGTGCATATCGACCGGCCGGCGGAGGTTGCTGGCGACATTCCCGTCGCCGTCGATCCGTTGAGCGGCATCTATTTCCGTACGCAGAGCCGCGGCCAAGAAATCATCGTCAGCTCGATCCTTGAGGAGGACGAACGCGAGGCGATCGAACGGCCAGACGATTATGCGCGCTTTGTCGAAGACGATTTCGCGCAGACCAAGCTGCACGCGCAGCAGCACAAGGTTCGAGCGCTCAGCATTCGCGGCAAAGTGCGCGGCTATAGCGGCCTCAACACGATCAACGCGACCGACGTGCACCCGGTCGCCGGCAAGACGGCAGTGCGTGGCTTCTACGTCGCCCATGGTTGCAGCAGCCACGGCTTTAAGCTGGCGCCCGCGATCGGCTCGCTGATCGCCCAAGAGATCGCTGGCAAGGGTGGGGCCTTCGACACCGACGTCAGCCCCGCCTTCCTCGCCTTCGACCGCCCACCGATCGCCATCGCCTCACAAAGCGTGCTGGCTTATGCCAAAGGTTAACGGCGGAGTTCGTGAAAATGCGCCCCTGAACGCCCCAACAGCGTTCGGCGTCTCGATTCCTGCGGCGTCCGCGTATAGGCAGGAGGCATGACGCCAGCGGCCGCCTCCACCAGCCTTTCGGCCACGCGCTTGACGCATCTGCAGATGCTCGAGGCGGAGGCTATTCACATTATGCGCGAGGTGGTGGCCGAGGCGCAGCGGCCGGTGATGCTCTACTCGATCGGCAAGGATAGCGCCGTGATGCTGCATTTGGCGGCAAAGGCGTTTTACCCAGCGCCGCCGCCGTTCCCGCTGCTGCATGTCGATACGACCTGGAAGTTTCAGGCGATGTACGAAATGCGCGACCGCATGGCCCAGGAGCTGGGCGCGGAGTTGATCGTTTACACCAACCCAGATGGGCTGGAGCGCAACATCAATCCATTCGACCACGGCTCGGCGATCCACACCCAGATTTGGAAAACCGAAGGCCTGCGTCAGGCGCTCGACAAATACGGCTTTGACGCAGCCTTCGGCGGCGCGCGGCGCGACGAGGAAAAGAGCCGCGCCAAGGAGCGCATCTTCTCTTTCCGCTCCGCCAATCATCGCTGGGACCCCAAGAGCCAACGGCCTGAACTTTGGCGGCTCTACAACGCACACAAGCGCAAGGGCGAAAGCATCCGCGTCTTCCCGCTCTCGAATTGGACCGAGCTGGATGTCTGGCAATACATCCACCTTGAGAACATCCCGATCGTGCCGCTTTATTTTGCCGCGCCGCGGCCGGTGGTGAAGCGCGATGGCGCGCTGATCATGGTGGACGATAGCCGCATGCCGCTTGAGCCGGGCGAGAAGCCGCAGATCAAGCGCGTGCGGTTCCGCACGTTGGGCTGCTACCCGCTGACGGGCGCGATCGAGAGCGAAGCCGATACGCTGCCGGCGATCATCCAGGAAATGCTGTTGGCCACGACGAGCGAACGACAGGGTCGCGTGATCGACCACGACCAAAGCGCCAGCATGGAGAAGAAAAAACAGGAGGGCTATTTCTGATGGCCCACGACCGCAAGGCTTTAGCAGAGATCGCCGCCGACATCGGAGGCTATCTGCATCGCCACCAGCACAAATCGCTGCTGCGCTTTATCACCTGCGGCAGCGTCGATGACGGCAAGTCTACGCTGATCGGGCGCCTGCTCTATGATTCGAAGTTGATCTTCGAGGACCAGATGGCGGCACTTGAGGCGGATTCGAAAAAGGTCGGCACGCAGGGCGGCGACATCGATTTCGCGCTGCTGGTGGATGGTCTCGCAGCTGAGCGCGAGCAAGGCATCACGATCGACGTCGCCTATCGCTTTTTCTCCACCGAGAAGCGCAAATTCATCGTGGCGGACACACCCGGTCACGAGCAATACACGCGCAATATGGTGACGGGCGCCTCGACGGCTGACCTCGCCGTAATCCTGATCGATGCGCGCAAGGGCGTGCTGACGCAGACGCGGCGCCATTCCTATCTCGTCTCGCTCATGGGCATTCGCCACGTTGTGTTGGCGGTCAACAAGATGGATCTGGTTGGCTGGTCGCAGGAGGTGTTCGATACGATCGTCACTGAATACGCCGCCTTCGCGCGCCAGATCGGGCTGAGCGATTTCCTCGCCATTCCGATGTCGGGGCTCAAGGGCGACAACATCACAGCCAAGAGCGAAGCGTCGCCCTGGTACGCCGGCCCCGCGCTGCTCGATCATTTGGATTGCGTACCGCTGGACGATCAGCGCCGCGTGGCGGGGCCGTTCCGCATGCCGGTGCAATGGGTGAACCGCCCCAATCTCGATTTTCGCGGCTTCGCTGGCATGATCGCCGGCGGGCGCGTGAAGCCGGGTGACAAGGTGCGCGTGGCGCCGTCGGGCAAGATGAGCGCGATAGCGCGCATCGTGACCAAGGATGGCGATCT
>Ga0315902_10006903_pt1 | contig 15622 bp, 10 predicted proteins | sample LakEriMetagenome_9_FD_203523 | JGI IMG/M metagenome (GOLD analysis project Ga0315902, IMG submission 203523) | Freshwater fungal communities from buoy surface, Lake Erie, Ohio, United States - Buoy 12 MA117 | ecosystem: Environmental > Aquatic > Freshwater > Lake > Lake biofilm | place: USA...
TGGCGCTGTTCGCCGCGATGTGCCGCCCCTCGTCGTCCTTCATGAAAAAGAACACGCCGGGCATGTGCTCGAAAATCGCCCGCACGCCCTGCGGATCGGCGATCCGGGCGAAAAAGTCGGCTTGGAGGCGTGGCAGCGGCATGGCCGGATTTTAACAAAGAATGGCAGCCTGTCACCAAAGGAGCGGCGCATGGCGAAAGTATAGATCGTGAACCTTTTCCGTCCCCGTCATGAAACTCCATCCTCTCGCTCTCGTCACCGCACTCTCGCTCGGCCGCCTGCTGGCTGATGACGCCACCGACTTCCCGCCAAAGCCGCCGGTGAAGGCACTCACGGCGGCGGAGGAGCAAAAGACCTTCCAATTGCCGCCCGGTTATCGCATGGAGCTGATCCTGAGCGAGCCTGACATCACGGAGCCGGTTTGCATCGCCTTTGATGGCAACGGCAGGCTCTATGTCGCGGAAATGAGCAGCTACATGCGCGACATCGACGGCACGGACGAGCTGGTGAGCACGAGCCGCGTGTCCGTGCATTGGTCGAGCAAGGGCGATGGCCAATACGACATGCATCGCGTCTTTGCCGACAAGCTGAAGCTGCCGCGCCTGCTGCTGCCGATGGCCGATGGCGTGCTGATCGGCGAGACGGACACGAATGACATCTATCTCTACAAAGACACGAACGGCGACGGCGTGAGCGATGAAAAGAAGCCCGTGTATCAAGGCGGGCCGCGCGGCGGCAATCTGGAGCATCAGCCCAGCGGCATGACGTGGGCGCTGGACAACTGGATCTACACCGCGGTGAACAATTACCGTCTGCGCTGGAAGGACGGCCAGCTCATCAAGCAGGACATTCCCGGCAATGGCGGCCAGTGGGGCGCGACGCAGGATGACGAGGGCAAGTTCTGGGTCGTCAACGCGGGTGGCGAGAAAGGCCCGCTGAATTTCCAAAACCACATCCTTTACGGTCAATCGGCCGCGCGGGCGCAGTTCGAACCCGGCTTTGAGATCGTGTGGCCGGCGATGGGCCTGCGCGATTATCAGGGCGGCCCCGGCAAGTCGCGCGAGGACGACACACTGAATCATTTCACCGCGACCTGCGGTGGCGAAATCTTCCGAGGCGACCAGTTGCCCGCCGAGCTGCGCGGCAATCTGTTCTTTGGCGAGCCCGTGGGCCGTCTCGTGCGCCGCAGCACGATCGAGGTGAAGGATGGCATCACGATTCTGCACAATCCGCATCCGCAGAGCGAGTTCCTCCGCAGCACGGACGCGTGCTTCCGCCCCGTCGATATGAAAACCGCGCCCGACGGCACGCTCTTCATCTGCGACATGTATCGCGGCATCATCCAGGAGGGAAACTGGACGAAGGAAGGCAGCTACCTGCGCAAAGTGATCCTGCAGCACAGCATGGACAAGATCATCAACCGCGGCCGCGTGTGGCGTCTCGTGCATGACACAACGAAGCCCGTGCCCGCACCGAAATGGCTCGACGCCACACCCGCGCAACTCGTCGAGGCACTCGCGCATCCGAACGGCTGGCATCGCGACACCGCGCAGAAGCTGCTCGTGTTGAAGCAGGACAAAAACGTCGCGCCCGCGCTCATCGCGATGCTTCAGAAAAACGGCAGCGACCTCGCTCGCATCCATGCGCTGTGGACTCTCGAAGGTCTCGGCGCTCTCACCAGCGACCTCGTGCGCACCGCTTTCAAGGACAGCTCGCCTGTGCTGCGCCGTGCCGCCATCCGCGCCAGCGAATCGCTCGCCGATGAGACGCTCGTCACTGACGTCACCGCTTTGACCAAGGACAGCGATCCCACCGTCGTCATCCAGGCGCTGCTCACCGCAAAGCAGATGAAGTGGAAGGACCACGCGAAGCTCATCAACCTCACGGCGCTCAGCACGCCGTCGAAAGGCGTCAAAGAAATGGCCGGGCAGATGCTCAACAGCCAGATCAGCTTCCCGCGTGAGTACAGCAACGCGCAGAAGGATCAGATGCGTCGCGGTCAGGGCATTTACCAAGAGCTGTGCTTCACCTGCCACGGACTCGATGGCAAAGGCACCGCCATTGATGGACTCGCACCCGGCATGACGCTCGCCCCGGCGCTCGCCGCCTCGAAGACCGTCGTGAATGGCGATCAAATCCTCCGCGTGCTCCTCCACGGCCTCAGCGGCCCGGTGAACGGCAAAACGTATCAGGCGCAGATGATCCCGATGGCGAACAACCCCGACGAATGGCTCGCCGACATCGCCTGCTACGTGCGCAAGAGCTTTGGCAACAACGGCCGCTTCATCACCAAACAGGAAGTCGCTAAACTGCGCAAAGAACTCGCCTCCCGCACCACGCCGTGGACCGTCGAGGAGCTCAAGCGCACCGGCCCGCAGCTCCCGCTCGAAAATCGCAGCGCCTGGAAGCTCACCGCCAGCCACAACGCCAAGGATCTCGCCAAAGCCATCGACGGCAATCCCGAGACCCGCTGGGACACTCACACCTCGCAGACGCCCGGCATGTGGGTGCAGATCGAGTTGCCACAAACCACCAACATCGCCGGTCTCACCCTCGACACCGCCAACTCGCGCAATGACTGGCCTCGCGGCTGGAAGATCGAAATTTCCCAAGACGGCCAATCCTGGGACAAACCCGTCCTCGAAGGCCAGAGCGAAAAAGTCAGCACCACCGACTTCCTCTTCCCCAAGCCCGCCAAAGCCAAATTCATCCGCATGACCGACACCGGCAGCACCAAAGGCACTTACTGGTCCATCCACGAGCTCGACGTGCTGGAGCCCGCGCCGAAGGTGGCGGGGAAGTAGTCTCCGCATCATCGTGAGGTGTAGGCCAGGTCTTTGACCTGGCTCTTCCGCCTCGGAGAGGCGGACTACAGCGTGATCTCGGATCATCAGACGCGTGAGCGATCGCCCGTGGAAGTGGCGTATCATTTCGCCATGAACCACCTCACCGACTACGAACGCGACGGCGTCGTCCTCATTCCGAGCTTCCTCAGCGCCGAAGAAGTCGCCGCCGTGCGTGCCGAACTGGATCGCTACATCCGCGATGACCTCGCCAGCAAGCCGCTGAATTCCCGCACACTCGAAAAGGACGAGAAAACCGTGCGCAACCTCTGGCGCTTGGAGGAGCACAACGAGTTCTTCCGCGCTCTCGGCGAACGCGAGGACATCAAGGCCCTCATCGCCCCGCTAGTACATGGCGAGCCTGTTTTGTGCGGCGTTGAGACCTTCAACAAACCGGCCCGCATCGGCTCCGGCGTGCCTTATCATCAAGACAACGCCTACTTCTGCCAAACACCGCCAGACATGCTCACCGTGTGGATCGCCATCGATGCCGTCACCGAGGCCAACGGCCCCGTTTTCTTCGTCAAAGGCTCCCACAAGGTCGGAATGCTGCCCACACGCCCCAGCGGCGTGCGCGGCAACAGCATCGGCCTAGCCGAAATGCCCAACGTGCCCCTCGAAGAGCAATTCTGCGCCCTCCTCGCCCCCGGCGATGCCACGATCCATCAGTGCGAGACGATTCACCACTCCGCGCCAAACACCACCGAGCACTCGCGACTCGGCCTGCTGCTCGTGTATCGCGGTTCCCACACGCAAACCGACCCGAAGCTCAAAGAAGCCTACGCCGCCGCTGCCGCCGCCACACCACCGGCTTGAGCAAGGAGGGGCGGTTTTTAACCGCCCATGCCTGCGGCGCTTGCAAAGCGCCGATCCTTGGTTGGCCCGCTGAGATCCCCGAAAGCCGGATGCCATTCCCGCGTTCCCACGGCCCGCCATGAAGCTCCTGCTCGCCCTCCTTTCGTCATTCGCCATTCTGCATTCGTCATTCGCTGCGGAGCAGCGCCCGAACTTCCTGATCATCATCGGCGACGATCTTTGCTATCGCGATTTGGGCTACGAGGGCAGCCCCGATGTGAAAACGCCGCATCTCGACAAGCTCCGCAGCGAATCGATGCACCTGCGCGGCATGTTCAACCCGGCCACGAGTTGCTCGCCGACGCGTCATGCGCTCTACACCGGCCTTTACCCCATCCGCAGCGGCGCGTATCCGAACCACACCCGCGTCCAGGATGGAACGAAGAGCCTCTTCACGCATCTGAAGTCCGCCGGGTATCGCGTGGCCTTGCAGAACAAAGAACACGTCGGCCCCGCTGCCTCGTTTCCGTATGAGCACCTCGACGGCGCGGACGATCTCACCGCGACCGCTGCCTTCGTCACTCGCGATGCTGCGCAGCCGTGGTTCATGGTCTTCGCCTCGAATGATCCTCACAGCCCGTGGAGCCGAGGCCCCAAGTATGATCCCGCGAAGATCACCGTGCCGCCTTACCTGCATGACAACGCAACCACGCGAGCCGGGCTGGCCGCTTACTTCGGCGAGATCAGCCAACTCGACGAACAAGTCGGCTCGCTCATGAAGATGCTCGATGAAGCGAAGCAGACGGAAGACACCGTCGTCCTCTTTGTCAGCGAACAAGGCAGTAGCTTCCCCTATGGCGGCAAATGGAGCGTCTATGACAATGGCATTCATGCCTCGGCCATTCTGCGCTGGCCCGGCAAGGTGAAGCCCGGCAGCAGCACCTCCGCGCTGATGCAATACGTCGATGTCACGCCCACTTTCCTCGCCGCCGCAGGCATCGATCCCACGAAGATTGACGTCGGCTGCCCGGATGCGCATGGAGCCACTGGCTTTGATGGCCGCAGTTTCCTCCCGGTGCTCCTCGGCCAGACGGACACGCTGCGCGATCACGTTTTTTCCCAACACACCACCATCGGCACGAATGGAGCCATCGGCCCCTATCCGATGCGGGCTGTGCGGGACAAGCGTTACAAGCTCATCCGCAATCTCACGCCCGAGCTGACCTACACCATCGGCGGCATCCACAAAGGCCAGCCCATCGAATCTTGGCAGGAGGACGCGAAAAACGATCCTGCGCTCGCTGCCCGTGTCGCTCACCTTTTCAATCGCCCTGCCGAAGAGTTCTACGACCTGCAATCCGACCCCTACGAAACCAAAAACCTCGCTGCCGATCCCGCGCTGGCGCAGATCAAAGCCGGACTGCAGCAGCAACTCGACACCTGGATGACTCAGCAAAAGGACACAGGCCTCGAAACCGAAAAACTCGCCCCCACCCGCCAAGGAAAAAGCGATGAAGGCGGCTCCAGCCCGAAGAAGAAGGGCAAAGGCAAAAAGAAGAAAGCCTGAGCCACCAAGCTGACCAAACTCATTCCCACCACTCCCCATGAAGCCCCTGCTCATCTTCCTTTCGTCATTCATCGTCTCGGTTTCCGCCTTCGCGGCTCCGCCGAACATCATCTACATCCTAGCGGATGACATGGGCTTCTCCGACATCGGCTGCTACGGCGGCGAGATCGACACACCGAATCTCGATGCGCTGGCGAAGGGCGGCCTGCGATTCACGCAGTTCTACAACACGGCCCGCTGCTGCCCCACGCGTGCCTCGCTGCTCACCGGGCTGTATCCGCATCAGGCAGGCATCGGTCACATGATGGAGGACCGAAAACTCGAGGGCTACACCGGCAACTTGAACAAAAAATGTGTTACCATCGCCGAGGCGCTCAAACCGGCTGGCTACAAGAGTTACGCCGTCGGCAAATGGCACGTCACGAATGTCACGCACCCGAAGAGCGATGCCGATAAGTTCAACTGGCCGCTCCAGCGCGGCTTTGACCGCTTCTACGGCACCATCCACGGCGCAGGCAGCTTTTTCGACCCAAACACGCTCACTCGCGACAACACCTACATCTCGCCCTTCAACGACGCGGAATATCCAGCCACCGATTTCTACTACACCGACGCCATCAGCGATCACGCCGCCCGTTTCATCCGAGAGCACGACAAAGCGAAGCCCTTCTTCCTCTACATCGCCTACACCGCCGCGCACTGGCCCATGCACGCCAAAGAAAAAGACATCGCGAAATACAAAGGCCGCTACGCCGCGGGCTACGAGGCCATCCGCAAGGCACGCTACGAAAAGATGCTCAAAGAAGGCGTCATCACCGCTGCCAGCACGACGAACTGGCCGTTGCCGCCCGATCTCGGCGAAAAGGAATTCTGGGAGTGGGACCAGCGCAACATGGAGGTCTTCGCCGCCATGGTGGACAACATGGACCAAGGCATCGGCCGCATTGTAAAGACACTCAAAGACGCCGGACAGTATGAAAACACGCTCATCTGCTTTTTGCAGGACAACGGCGGCTGCGCCGAAGGCATGGGCCGCGGCCCCAATGGCTCGCCGCGTGCCGAAACGCCATCGCTGCCACCTTTGGGTAAGGATTACCTGCAGCCCGACATGATCCCGAAACAAACGCGTGATGGCTTTCCCATGCGTCAGGGCAAAGGCGTCATGGCTGGGGCAGGGGACACCTACATCGGCTACGGTGAGGCCTGGGCCACTGTTTCCAACACACCCTTCCGCAAGCACAAACACTGGACCCATGAAGGCGGTATCAGTACACCGCTCATCGCGCATTGGCCCGCAGGGATGAAGACGGGGAGACCAGGAGACAATGAGACGGGGAGACTCGTGCATGAGCCTTGCCACCTGATTGACCTCATGGCGACGGCGGTCGATCTCGCCGGAGCAGTCTATCCCGCCAACGTGAAGCCCATGGAAGGAAAGAGCTTCAAACCGCTGCTGGTCTCCCCCTCTCCAAGTCTCCCTGTCTCAGAGTCTCCTCGTCCTCTTTTTTGGGAGCATGAAGGCAATCGCGCCGTGCGCATGGGCGACTGGAAACTCGTCGCTGAGCACGCCAAGCCCTGGGAACTCTACAACATCGCCCAAGACCGCTCCGAGCAGCACGATCTCAGCCAGCTAGAGCCCGGGCGCGTGAAGCAGATGAGCGCCATGTATGACGCCTATGCCAAGCGAGCCAACGTCGAACCTTGGGAGAAAGTGATCCCAAAACAGCAGCCCAAAGCGGGTAAGAAAAAGAAAAAAGCCCCCAACAAATGAAGCGCCTCCTCATCCTCCTTTCGTCACTCGCCGTCGCGGCTTCGTCCTTCGCCGCGAAGCCGAACATCCTCTTCCTCCTCAGCGACGACCACAGCTATCCCTTCCTCAGCACCTACGGCAGCCCGAACGTCAAAACGCCGACGCTCGACCAGCTCGCGGCGGAGGGCATGAAGTTCCACCGCTTCTTCACGGGTGCGCCGCAGTGTGTGCCCTCGCGTGCCACGCTCATGACGGGCCGCTCGCCCGTGGCCGCACGCATGACTCGATTCTCTGCGCCGCTGCCGCGTGATGAGATCACGCTGCCGGAACTGCTCCGCGACAAAGGCGGTTACTTAACCGGCGTGTGCGGACGTAGCTTCCATCTCGATGGATCGGCCAAAGTCGGTGCGGCGGCCTCGAAAGTCTTCCAGGAGCATCAATTGAAGACCTTTATCGACCGCGTGGACTCGCTGAACACCTGCTCAGACAACGAAGTGGCCGGACAAGTCGCCGCGTTTCTCGACAAGAAGCCCAAAGAAAAGCCTTTCTTCATGTGGGCGAACTTCAGCGACCCGCATCACGCCTGGAACGCGCCTGCGGAGTTCCGACCTGATCCCGCTTCGCTCCAGCTTCCGCCACATTTCCCCGATCTGCCCGGCGTGCGCGAGCAACTCGCCGACTACTGCGCCGAGGTGAACCGCGTCGATCGCACCGTCGGCACCGTGCTCGCTGAGCTGAAGAAGCGCGACCTCATGGACAGCACGATCATCATCTTCTGCGGCGACAACGGCATGGCCATGCCGCACGGCAAAGGCTCCCTTTACGATCCCGGCTCGAACGTGCCCTTCCTCGTCCGCTGGCCCGGCGTGGTGAAGCCCGGCGGCGATTCGCGTGCGCTCATCAGCGGCGAAGACCTCGCGCCGACGCTGCTCGATGCCGCAGGCCTCGCCCCCGGCACCAAAATGAGCGGCGTGAGCTTCCTCCCGCTGCTCAAAGGCGAGAAGCATGTGCCGCGAAAGCATATCTTCGTCGAGCGCGGCCCGCACGGCTCTGCGCCAGTGCAGACCAGCATGACGAATGCCGGTTACGACCTCGCCCGCGCCGTTCGCAGTGATCGTTACAAGTTCATCTACAACTGCACGCCCTGGATCCCGTATTCGCCCGTCGATTCGGCCGGTGGAGCAGCGTGGAAGCAAATCCAAGAAGCCCACGCCGCCGGAAAACTCTCACCCGGTCAAAGCGCCACCTACTTCACCACGCCACGGCCCGTCTATGAGCTCTACGACCTCGACGTCGATCCCGGCGAACTGAACAACCTCAGCGGCAAACCCGAACTCGCCGCCGTCGAACGCGAACTCCGTGCCGCCCTCGCCAAAAAGATGATCCTCGACTGGGACTACCTCCCGCTGCCCGATCTGATGGAAGGCAAAGGGAAGAAGAAGTAGCCTCAACGCACAATTCGCGTCTCAAACTGATGATGCGGTTTTGTGCCCTTCACGACCTCGCGCAGCGGCCACTTCGCGAACTCGGCGAGCTGTTTCGCGGCGCGGGCGGCATCCACCGCGGCGCGATGTGCGTGCAGGAGATAGCGCAGACGCAGCGGTGCCTCGGGTGTGATGGTGTGGCCTTCGTTCAGGCAAAAAGCCGCGCCCATCCAGCCATCGGACCGGACATGCCAATGCGTGGGATGGCGTGGATTCGCGGGATGATCGAAAAAGGTGATGCCCTCGGTCACGCCGTCCTTCACCGGGCCGCTGTAGTCCATCCACGCGGCTTGTTTGCCAAAAATGTCCGGCTCGCCCACTCGGCCTTCGCTGTCGGTGAGCTTGCCTCCGCCAAAATGCACGGAGAGTGACTTCGCGACGCGCACGGCGAGGAATCCGAAGTTCGTTTTGCCGAGCTGCACCGGCTCCTGCACGGCTTTGAAGGTGCTTTGCAGTTCCAGCGTGTGCTCCCCGCCTTCGCCGGGCCGCTGGATGGCGATGAGCGTCTGCTCCATCACCTCGCGCTGCGTTTTGCCGTCATACCAGCCGAGGCTCACGGCCATGATCGCGTGCTCGTCGCTGTCCTCGTAGCAAAGCCAGTCCTTTTGGCGGATGCGGCCGCCGTCCGGCTTGTTCGCCCAGAAGGTGCAGCCGTTCACATCGTTGTGCGCGAACCACACCGACTGATGATGATCGTGATTCGGCGCGCCGGGATGCCCCATGCGCGTCAAAGCGATGCCCGAGGGCCCATTCAGCGGAAAAAAGCACGGACGCGGATAATCCGCCGCGAAATGCCAGCGCGTCGTCTCCCGGCCCGCGACCTCCAAACTCACCGAATGGTCTGCCTGCGGCGCGATCTGGCATTTAGGAAGGCGAAACGGCTTTTCAGCCTCTTCCGCACGCAAAGTGAGCGCAGCGGCAGAACCAAGGGTAGTGGCAAAAAAGTGTCGGCGTGTGTTCATGAGGCGATTTGAGTCCAAACGATGCCTCGCACCGCTCCCTTGCTCCACGCGCGGAACCGCGCCAGCATGCCGCGCATGCCGGACATCGTCCTCGCCACACTCAACGCGAAATACATCCACGCCTCCTTCGGGCTCCGCTACCTCATGGCGAACCTCGGGGAGCTCCGTGACCGCGCCTGCATGCTCGAATTCGTCATCAACCAGCAGCCGCTGGAAATCGTCGAGGCCCTGCTGGCCCGCGAACCGCGCATCGTCGGCTTTGGCGTCTATATCTGGAATGTCGAGCAAACCACGGAGGTCGTCGCCTTGCTCAAACGCATCCGCCCTGAGCTGATCATCGTCCTCGGAGGCCCAGAGGTCTCATATGAAACCGAAAGCCAGGAGATCGTCGCCCTCGCCGATCACGTCATCACAGGCGAAGCGGATGTGAAGTTTGCGGAAGTCTGCCGCGGCTTGCTGCGTGACACAGACACTTCTGTCTGTGAAGCCTCAGAAGGCAGACAGGAGTGTCTGCCTCACATCATCGCCGCCGAACTACCACCACTCGCTCAACTCGCCTCGCCCTACGAGCTCTACACGGACGAAGACCTCAAAAACCGCGTCATCTACGTCGAGGCCTCGCGTGGCTGCCCGTTCACCTGCGAGTTCTGTCTCTCCTCGCTCGACATTCCCGTTCGCGCTTTCCCAACGGAGGCGTTTCTGGCCTCGATGCAGCGTCTGCTGGATCGCGGGGCCACGCAGTTCAAGTTTGTGGACCGCACCTTCAATCTGCACCTGCCGACGAGCACCGCGATTTTGCAGTTCTTCCTCGATCGCTGGCGTGAGGGGCTGTTTTTGCACTTCGAGATGGTGCCGGATCGTCTGCCGGAGCAGCTCCGCGGGCTCATTCGTCAGTTTCCGGCTGGCGCGGTGCAGTTCGAGGTCGGTATCCAGACCTTCGATGACGCCACCTCGAAAAACATCAGCCGCAGGCAGAATCTCGACCGCCTCGCGGACAACTTCCGCTTCCTGCGCGAGGAAACCGGCGTGCACATTCACGCCGATCTCATCGTCGGCCTGCCGGGTGAGGACATCGAGAGCTTCGGGCGCGGATTTGACCGTCTGGTGCGTCTCGGACCACAGGAAATCCAGATCGGCATCCTGAAGCGTCTGCGCGGCACGCCCATCGTTCGGCATGATGATGAGTATCGCATGATCTATGCGCCACATCCGCCTTACGAGATCCTTTCCACGCGTGAGATCCCTTTTGAGCAAATGCAGCGCATGCGACGCTTCGCGCGGTATTGGGACATCGTCGCGAACAGTGGCCATTTCACCGGCACGCTGAAGCTGATGTGGCAAAACGCCGCGTCGCCCTTCGCCGAGTTACTGCGCTTCAGCGACTGGCTCCACGCCAAACTCGCCCGCACGCATCAAATCGCCCTCCACGTGCTCGCGCAGTCGTTGTTTGAGTTCTTGGTCAAAGAATGCGCCCTCGACTCCGATCTCGCCGCCAGCACCCTCGAAACTGACTGGCATCGCACACCAAGCCGCGAGGCGCTCAACCTCCGCGGCCATCATCTCAACGCCAAGACAGCGGAGAAACGCGGCAATCAACGTCAGGCCCGCCACACGCATCTGATGTTGTGAAACTGCACGCAAGCCACTACGCTTTCCGGCATGAACCGAAGCCTGCTGTTCTGCTTCGCCCTCCTGCCCTGCCTGAACTGGGGCGCTGAACGTGACAATGCCGCAGAGCTGCGTGCAGCGCAGGACTGGCTCGAAACAATCCCTCTTCCCTCTGTCAATGGCCTGCAAGTTGTCGAGATATGGACCGGAGGAACAAGTCAGGGAGGTGGCGGAACACGCGAGATTCGTTCCGTGACGGTGCCAGGCTTTCTATTGGAGGAGACAAAAGAACACATCGCATTCCAGAACCTCTGGCTGATGAAGATGGCCTACCTGGTAAAGGTTGAGCCAAACAATCCGCACCGCTGCCGCTGCGAAAAGAGGACTCTCGAATGGGCGGTGATGGGCGAACTGAAAAATCAGGGATTCGACCATGGCTTGGGAGGACTTCAGGGGCCTCTACCTGCGGACAAGCTCCGCTGGTTGATGCTCGCGCGTCATTGCCGCGAGTTTGGAGACGCTGCCTTGAAGCGCAGGGTGGATGAGTGGATCATCGAAAAACTGAACCTGGAAACCAGCACCGGGCGCGAAGTGCCTTTGCTGATCGATGAGATCAAGAATGAGGCCGCAGCCTACCTACTACAGCTTTGTTACAGGCAATTCGGCATGCCGATGAACAACTGGCAGACCCTTATCGACGAACTGAAGCCGATTCACGAACGCTGTCCGGATACTCCCGACGGCGCAAAGGCTCTAATGCTGGTGAAGCATTTGCAAAGCTACATTGATGAAGAGAAACAAAGTCCGGTTTTGTCACTGGAAGCCATTCAAGAACTGCCGTCCGATCAAAGAGCAGTGCAGTTGATCCGACGGCTGCGCTACCAGCAGATGACTTGGTTTAACGGAACAGAAAACATACCCAAAGAGCTGGAAAGCCTCGGCATTCAAACATTCCCCGCTTTGCTTGACGCGCTTGATGACCATCGCCCGTGCCGACAGGTGCACTATAACCATTTTAAAGGATGGGATCATGATGGCTATCTTCGCAGCGTTGGAGACCTTGTGATGCAGATTCTCAGCGACATCAGCGGCCAGTATTTTCGCAAAATCTCGAAAACTGGTGTTTACGAATCCCCGGGAGCCACAGCCGAAGCACGGGCCTTTTATGAGACCTGGTGGAAACATGAACAGGAAAAAGGCGAGCAGCAGCATTTGATAGAACTCGTCAGCTCCGGCGGTCCGGACATGGTGGTTTTATCTCGTCGGTTGATGACGATGTACCCACACGTGGCAGGTGGGGCAATCGTGGCGGGCTATGCGCGCCTGAAACTGCCTCACGAAAAGCAAAACTTGCTATGGGGTCTGGGCAAACTGAACGACCCCCAGCTAGTAACCCTCCTGCGCAACGAGTTGCTGCACGGTGAAAACTTGGAATGCCGCGCCGCCGCCGCGATGAGCCTGCGCAAACTCGGCCACGCGAGCGATGCCGAGATGCTCGAAGAATGGAGAAGGCTTGAAGAACGCGGACACGTCGCAGGTAGCGACTCGGTGATCCGTTTTCTAGCCTCTTCGCAATCCGATTCCGTTATCGATCAACTGGCCAAATCGTTGCGCGGCCGGCCTGTCTATGCACGCATCGCTGTCATCCAGCATCTCACGGATGCGTTCGAGAAAGCCGTATGGAATGGCGACAAGCGCGGCACCGTCAAAACCAGGAAGCTGATCGAGGCGGTGCTAGCCAGCGAGTTAGTCGATGACGAAGAATCCTGGGGGCATTCCGGCGTCGGATACCGAAATCCGTGTGCGGGTGATTTCGCTGCGAGCGGACTCGCCAAGCTGCTTCCAAAAGAATACAGCTTTGAGATGGGAGGATCGTATGCAGCAAGAGCCGAGGCCAGATCCAGGCTATCACGCCACTGGCATGAAAAAACGGGCACCCCATGGAACCCTAAGCCCGCCCTAGCTGGAACCCCTATCCTGCGCCGCCATGAAATCGCCCAAGTCAGCTTTGCGTCGCCCATTCTCGAGAATTCGGCGACCGAGACGATGCTCAAATCCTTCGTGGGACAGGATTTGGTGTCAGAGCGACTAGTGGCATTGCTTTGTGACTTTGGCTCGACACTACCCAAAGGCGTGAACGGCATTCGTGTCCGGCTCGTCAGACCCGAGAACGCTCGTGGCATCCAGGTGACCGTCTGGCCGCGTGCGGGCAAGCATCCTGAGACCTGGGAAGACTTCCATTTCTGGTCCATTATCACCGTCGGTCAGAAAGGTCTGCCGGTGCCCGTGCATGGAAGCCGCCTGCATCAAAACATTGGCGATCCGAAGAACTGGCGAGACTTTCAGCAAGCTTTGGAAGAGGTGTTATCCAACGATTCTACATCTGAGCTTGTGGTCCGTATCGGCGTCGAATCGATACTGCATGATCAATGAACGCGGCAATCAACGTCAGGCCCGCCACACGCATGAAACCGCAGCGCGATCCCTTTGAGCAGACGCATCGCTTCACCGCGACGCTCTTCCACACGGGCGGCAAAGGCGGTTGGACGTTTGCGCCGCTGCCGAAGAGCCTCAAGTTGCCTGTCACAGGCTCCTGGGGCATGACTCCGGTCATCGCAAGCGTGGATGGCAAAACGTGGAAGACCACAATTTGGAACGACACGAAGTCCGGTAGCCAGTTCATGCCTGTGCCGAAGAAAATCCGAGGTGCGAAGGCCTCGGGCGACAAGGTCGCAGTTGAGCTGCGTATGGACAGAGAACGCATTCTCGGCCCCATCCATCCTCTCGAATGAAATCGCTGCTCTGTTTCCTGGCTCTCGGTTCTCCGCTGTTCGCTCGTGACATTCATGTCGGCAAAGATGCGCCGACGATTCATCACGCGATCAAGGTGGCGGTGGCGGGCGATACGATTCATTTGGAGCCGAAGGTGTATCGTGATTACGCGGGCTTTTACCTGAAGAAGGGCGAGCCGGGGAAGCCGATCACGCTGGATGGACATGGGGCGACGCTGGAGGGCAGTGATCCGATTGATCCGGCGAAGTGGCGTGAGGTTTCGCCGGGGTTGTTTGCAAATGATGATCTGCTGCCTGGGCTGAGCGATGCGGCGATTGGTAGATGGTTTTTCCTCTTCGACGGCAAAATGCAGCTCATGGGCCGCACGTCGAAGGGCCGGAGCGCTGCGCTGAAGAAGCCTGAGGAGCTCCAGGCAGGCGAGTGGACCTTTGTGAAGGACGCGAGTCGTGAGAAGCCGCCGTCGAAGGCGATTTACGGCACGTTTTACCTCAAACTGCCCGCCGGGCAGTCGCTGGCGGAGGCGAAGGTGTTTGCGCCGATGCGTAGTGCAGGCGTGCAGTTCGGCGGGGACAATGCGCACCTCGTGATCAAGAACCTCACGGCCACGCATCCCTACAACGACGGTTTCAACATCCACGGCGACTGCCGCGACGTGGTCTTTGAAAACATCCGCGCCATCGAATGCGGCGACGACGGCATCAGTGCGCATGAATCGGCGCAGTATCGCGTGGATGGCTTTGTGAGCATCGGCAACAGCACGGGCATTTGCGACACGGGGACGGCGCAGACGAGTTACAACCGCGTCTTCATCGCGGACTGCATCGGCTTTGATCTGTATTTCCTCGATGACGGGCGCTACAAGATCACGAACGCCCTCATTTTCTCCAAAGCCCAAAATCCATTCACGGTGACGGGTCGTGAGGACAAGCGTTGCGAGCTCGAAATCGATCAGATGCTCTTCCGCAGGCTCGTGGAGCCCAAAACGGGTCTCATTGCGAAAACGGCCGTCGTGCGGGCGAAACGGCTGACGATGGAAAATCTCACGTTCGATGCCCGCGGTGAATTTCAGAGCGAAGGAGCCGCTGACGCGGCGCAAATCATCGAATCGTTCGGTGAGGCGATGCGGGAAGCGGTGGCCGGTTTGGGCCATGATTTGTCGCAGGCACTCACGCAAGCAGCTCGGTGATCACTTTGCCTTCCACGTTCGTGAGGCGGCGCTGGATGCCGTTGTGCTCGAAGGTGAGGCGTTCGAAGTCGAGGCCGAGGAGGTGAAGGATGGTGGCGTTGAAGTGGTAAAGCGGATGCACGTCCTTCACGGCCTTTTGACCGAGGTCATCGCACTCGCCGTGGCTGACGCCGGGCTTCACACCTGCGCCGGTCATCCAGCAGGTGAATCCATCTGGATTGTGATCGCGGCCTTTCGCGCCTTTTTGGAAGAAGGGCATGCGGCCGAACTCGGTGCACCACACGACGAGCGTGTCTTGCAGCAGGCCGCGTTGTTTCAAATCGCGGATCAAGGCGGCGGCGGGCTGGTCGAGGATGCTGGCGTGCACGTCATACTGCGCTTTGAGATCGCTGTGGCCGTCCCAGTTGAGTTTGCCGCCGCTGGCGTAGGCACCATTGAAGAGCTGCACAAAGCGCACGCCGCGTTCGATGAGGCGGCGGGCGAGGATGCAATTCTTTGCGAAGGCGGCTTTGTCGGCGTTTTGCGTGTCATCCGCGCCATACATTTTCAAGATGTGAGCAGGCTCGGTGCTGAGGTCGTTGATCTCCGGCACGCTGAGCTGCATGCGGGCGGCGAGTTCGTAGCTGGCGATGCG